>JAEEGL013325051.1_pt1 | contig 12062 bp, 10 predicted proteins | sample 9134231 | NCBI WGS metagenome assembly JAEEGL01 (sample SAMN16246548, study PRJNA631951) | gut metagenome | biome: gut microbiome; feature: rumen; material: fiber-attached | host: Bos | place: Iran: Karaj | collected 2018-10
TGCCGTCGTACCGCCATGTGATCTATGACACGATATGCGAGAACGAGATCTATACGTTCCGCCGGTTCACGTTCCTGCCGAGTTCGTTCGGCGACACCATCGTACGCGACAGTCTGAAGACCGAGCATGAATGTGACAGTATATACGAGTTGCATCTGTCCGTCTATCCGAAGTTCTACGAGGAGTCGTTCGACACCATCTGCGCCGACGAGACCTACAGCTGGCGTGCGCATTTCATCGAACATCTGCCGGCAGGCGACAACCTCATCTACGATTCGCTGCTGACCGTTCACGGTTGCGACTCCGTTTATCACCTGTACCTGCATGTGAAGGACACGACCTTCGAGGACCGTTTCGACACCATCTGCTACGGCGACACGCTGACCATAAGCGAGACCGGACATATGTATCTGGTAGCGGGCGAATACAAGGACACGACGCTCAATGAGCAGGGTTGCCACCATTTCATCTACACCCACCTGGCGGACATTCCGCCGACGGTACCGACCGTATGGGCAGAGGATCCGATGTGCCAGAGCGAAGCGGCATTCGACCTGTTCTACACCTATACGAGCCATTATCCGATCGCCTACTCGCTCTATTTCGACAGCGCGGGTCTGGCTATGGGCTTCGAGAATCAGGAGGACATTGCCATCACCGAATACACGGATCCGATGGTGATCACCGTACCGATCCCGTATCGCGACGACGATCCGACCAAGTACCCCAAGCCGGGTGACTACGGCGTCCGTCTGGTACTCGACAACGGTATATGCCAGCACAAGGAGACCGACTGTTTCCGCGACTCGACCTTCATGATGAGTTATCCGAAATGGCTGACCGAGCAGCGTCACGGCGATGTGATCGCCCTGCTGAACGAGAACTATAACGGCGGATATGTATGGTCGTCGTACCAGTGGTACCAGGGCGACAAGATGCTGATCGGTCAGACCAATCCGTACCTGTATATACCTACCGGACTGGAAGTAGGCGAGCAGTACCATGTGCGTCTGACGCGCAGCGGTGAGGCACGGTCGTTCCCGACCTGCCCGATCACCATCGAGTACGCTCCGCTCAACGACTACGCGCCGACGAAGGGCTATCTGGATGTGGTACCGACCTGCGTGGTACCGGGTCATCCGTACGTGACCATCATGTCTCGTCATAACGGACACTACCGTATCACCACCAGCGGCGGATCCGCCATCTCGAGCGGCGATTTCCAAGCGGACGCTACGGTCGTACAGGTACCGTCCGTAACGGGTATGTATATTGTGCAGTTATGGTCGGAAGAGACCAAAGAAGAACCCTATAGAGCCATTAAGATTGTAGTAAGAGACATATGCGAAACTTGCGCTACATCCTTCTGATCCTGTGCCTTTGTCCGACCCTGATGTGGGCACAAAGGCGATTTGCGGCAGCCGAGCGGTGGGAATACCGTTTGGCAGGTCTCAGCGGGTTCTCCAATAAGGATATGGGCAGCGCGACGGACGTGATGTTAGGTCTGCACGCCTCGCAATACACGGGCACTCACCATATGATCGGTTTGTCGCTGGAGGGCAGTTGGGCTACTTTCGTCAGTTCGATGCCTGCCGCTAAGGCGACACCCGGAGGCGGTGCGATAGGACTGCACCTGCTCTATGAGCTACAATACAGCGGTATTCTTTTCCAGACAGGTCTGGGTCTTACTTACCAGCGCGTTTTCAACGATCTCGCCGATACGGCACTCTACCACGAGCATATGTGGGCAGGCAATCCGCCGATGGAGTACACCCTCCGGCATCAGTTCACCGAACGGCGGGACATGTCGCAGCAGGTCTACGTGCAGTTGCCGCTCTATGCCGGTCATTATATCCTCAGCCCCATCGGTATCGGCTATTTCCTCGCCGGCTTGAAGGTGAACTACGCCATGTGGGGCAACACGCGCCAGACGATGCTCAGCACGAACAACGGTCTGTACGAGCGGTACGTCGGCGTATGGCAGCAGATGCCTAACCACGGATTCCGGGACAATGTGCCCATTGAGCGAACGGGCGAGCAGTTGAAACTCCAGTTCGACCTGCTGGCTCATGTGGAGATGGGATACGAATATACATCTGCGCAGAGCACGTACAAGTACCGCTACAAGCACCGCAAAGGGGAGATGATGGACATCCGAATGCGTTTTGCAGGCTTCGCGGAGTTCGGTATTCTGGATATATGCCCCAAGACGGACAAGGTACTATACACTATTCCCGACGCGACGGTGTTCGATGTTTCGACCTACCAGACGGAGCATATCTTCTCCACGAAGGACGCTTCCAAGTTCTGGATGCGCAACCTGTTCATCGGTATCCGTTGCACCGTGCTGTTCGGCTTTGAGGGCAAGGAGCGTTGTATCTTGTGTGACCCATGGCGACACTAAGACATTTTCACATTTGGTCATTTACCATTTAGTCATTTATGCGGAGCTATACTCTTTCGGAACTTTGTAATGAGATAGGCGGAGCGCTGGACGAATGTCTGGCGCCTTCTTATTGGGTCAAGGCGGAGATCAACAGCCTGAGCGAAAAGGGCGGGCATATGTACTTGGAGCTGGTTGAAAGCCAAGAGCCAACAGCCAAGAGCCAACAGCTAAAGGCCAAGGTACGCGCGACATGCTGGTCGGGAACGAAAGAGCTGCTGACGGCGTATTTCGAATCGGAGACGGGGCAGCGTCTGCAAACAGGTATGGCGGTGCTGGTGGAGGTTGAGGTCCAATGGCACGCCGTCTATGGGTTGAGCCTCTCCATCGTAGGCATCGATCCGAGTTACACGCTCGGCACTATTGCGCAGCAGCGCCAGCAGACGATCGCCGCCTTACAGGCGGACGGACTGCTGGACGCCCAACAACTGCTGCCGCTCCCTACCCTCATCCGCCGCATTGCGGTTGTCTCATCGGCTAATGCCGCCGGCTACGAAGATTTCAAGCATCAGTTGGACAACAGCGGTTTCCGGTTTGAGACGCAACTGTTCGCCGCCACCATGCAAGGCACCGGTGCCGAACAATCCATCATCGCGGCGCTGGAGGACATCAGCCAAGAGCTGACAGCCAATAGCCAACAGCCTTTTGATGCTGTCGTCATCATCCGGGGCGGCGGTGCGAGTTCCGATCTCAATTGCTTTGACAGTTATACCCTTTGCGCCTACTGCGCGCAGTTCGAACTGCCGATAGTTACCGGTATCGGTCACACGCGCGATGTGTCGGTACTGGATCTGGTGGCGCATGAGGCGCTGAAGACGCCGACTGCGGTTGCCGAATGGCTCATCCACCGCATGGACAGCCAGTTGACGCGCATCGCCGATCTGCTGGTACGGCTTCATCGCACCGCCGAGCGGCAGATCCTCATCCGCCGGCACCGCATCGAGCTGTTAGAACAGCGGCTTGCCGCCTGCAACCCCGAGCGCATCTACCGAATGGGTTACAGTCTGCTCACCAAGAACGGCAAACCCGTCCGCTCCGTGAAGGAACTGCAGAAAGGGGATCTCGTCACCACCCATCTTGGCGATGGAACGGTGGAGTCAGTCATTCGTAATTTTTAATTTCTAATTTTTAATTCGTCATTTCTCATGCTCGCAAACGAACAACGGATAGGGGCAGTAGTGCTGTTAGGGATCGCTGTAGCGGTATGGCTGGTGGTGGCGATCGTGCGGACGCCGGACAAGCCGCAGCCCAAGACCCCCAGGCGGACATGGGAGCAGATCAAGGACTCGATGCGTCATGCGGACAGCGTGCGGTACGCCGAATGGGCAGCCGAGCGCGAGCAACGGTACGATTCATTCCGTATGGCAGACAGTCTGCGCCGCGCCGAATGGAAACGTATCCGGCAGGCACAATACGATTCGTTCCGTATCGCCGATTCGCTCTGGCGCGACTCCGTCGGCTGGCGTTTTGCCCGGCATGAGAAGCGGGACACGGTACTGGATCTCAACCGCTGCGACACCGCCGAGCTGCAACTGATCCGGGGCATTGGGCGATACACAGCCCGGCAGATCGTGCGTTATAGAGAAGCCCTTGGCGGCTATTACAGTACTGCCCAATTGGCAGACGAAGCCCTGTCTGGATTACACCTGGACACCCTCTTCGCACACTTCACCGCCAATCCGGCAGATATAGAAATGATCTGTGTCAACAGTTGTTCCTTGGAGCGACTGCAACGCCATCCGTATCTGCGTTACGAGCAGGCGAAAGCGATCTATCAGCTCCGCCGGAAGCGCGTGCGGTTGCAGTCCATGGACGAGCTGCGCGAGGTGCCGGAATTGACCGAAAACGACCTTAACCGCCTCACTTTTTACCTCCGTTTCGAGTAAAAAACTGCATTTTTCAAATACCCAAAAACGTAATCGGCTGGTTTACTGCTGATTAGTATTTGCATTTTTCAAATACTTTTTCTTGCATATGTCCGCAAAAAGCAGTAATTTTGCACCGTCAAATGAAATTATGCGTTATGATGAACCGATTCATCCGAAAATATGTCATAGGAATCGCTGTCTGCTGCGCCTTTGCAGGCATCCTTTCCTGCACGCGTCACGCGGACGCGAATGCGCAATCCTTATATGAAGAAGGCAAGCGGCTGCGCGAGGCGGAGCGGCAGGTGGAAGCGATGCAATGTTTCCTGAACGCGGCGCACAGCGGTACGAAGGACGAGGCGCTGCTCGGCCGTGTATGGTCGAACATGGCGAACATGTGCCGTCTGGCGAACGAACATGTCACGGCGGCGGAGGTGTACCGCATCTCAGCGAGCCATTTTGCGTCATCGGGTGACACGCTCGCCTATGCGTACGCGCTCAATAACGTAGCATGGGAGCTGGCGGTGAACGGCCACAAGGACTCCGTGCAGACGCTGGTTGACGAGATAAGAAGTCTTCCTCTGTCGGAGGGAAACCGTCTGTCCGTAGAGGAGAAAGTACGGGAGAGCCGTGCAGCGGCATGCCTGTTCGCGCAAGCGTACGATTCGGTGCTTTACTGGACGTCGCCGCCGGCGAACGATTATCTGCTGACCCTCCGTGCGCAGGCATTTTCCTACCTGAACGAGAACGACTCCGCCACCACGTACGCCCGCCTTCTGCTGCCCCGGACGAGCAATCTGTTCGCGCTGGACGACCTCTATTATATCCTGACGCACAACGACGTTTCGGCAGACAAGGACTCGGTGTTAGTATTAGCGTCCCGGCGTGCGGACATCCAGAAACTCATTGAAAACCGGCACAGCGATCTGGCACAGGCGGTGCAGTTATTGGAGCAGGACCTGTCACGCGAGCGCAGTCTATGGACGCGCATTACCGGAGTGCCTGCCGTGCTGGTCGGGATCGTCCTGACGTTGCTGGCATTGGTAGTGTATCTCCGCTGGCGCAGGGAGCGTTCCGCTCACACACGGAACAGGAGGAAAGAGCTGGACAGCAGTCTGCGCGTGCTGCAGGAGGCGCAGGATATACGCGAAGAGACAGCCTGGGACGATTATACGGAGTTATGCCGCCGGACGGATATGCTTTTCCATGGTCTGGCGAGCCGTTTGCAGGCGCAGGGTCTCAATGAGCAGGATGTACGCATCTGCCTGTTGGCGCTGATCGGGATGAGCCACAAAGAGACCGCAGAGCTGCTGAACTGTTCCAGCAAGAGTGTCGGCAAACTCAAAGACATCACCGCCCGCAAACTTGGCGTTTCCGGCGGTCAGTTACAGGACAAATTGGAAAAATTAGCGATCGTATAAATCGCAATTATCAACCATTAAAATTTTAAACATTATGAAAGCAAAATCTTTTTTACTCATTGCTTTGAGCTGTTTGCTCGTAGTAGGATGCAAGAAATCTGATGATTCCAATGCGGAGGAACAATTCACCAAAATCACAGCGGAACAAGTAAAAAGCTATTTCCCGTACGCAGTTGATGACCGCCAATTGTTCATCTCAAACATCGGCTATTTGTACTATACAGTGGCTGAAAACTCGTTTACCAACACTGCTGGCAAAATGAATATTAAGGTTCTTTTGAACGGAAAAGATGTGTATGGCAGTGATTATTGTACCGTTGAGCTAAAAGCCGAAGTGACGGATAACAAGATTCTCAAGGTCGATTTTACTCACTCGTTTACACGCACGGCTGCTCATAATATCATCGGTTCTTACACGTTTGATGCCAGCAAAGGAGAAGACCTCTCGGATGAGATCACACTGTCTTGCGGAGCGATTATCAAGAAAAACGTGGGTCTTCTGTATTATAAAGACTACAGTTCCTACGAATGGAATCTTTACACGAACTAACCGAACAGATTACCTGTTTTCTTCATAAAGCAATAATTAAGTGAAACGGCACGGGGCAAACGGCCCCGTGCTACGGACGAGAGAAATGTATAAAACGATTGTATGAGAAAAATTATATTCGTGTTATTACTCATGGCAGTAAGCAGCGTATGGGCGGAGAGCACAGCGCAACAAAGCGACCGTCTGCCCTCGCTATGTGACGAATGGAATGTATTAGTCACAGGAACATCTCTAGTAACAGGGGGACCTTCTTCCAGTTGTTTTATAAACCAATTAAAGGAAGATACTATAATCAATGGCCAGCGGTATGTCAAACTTTGCGATAATCATTTCGGCTACCACGGAGCTATGCGTGAAGGAGACAACCGTGATATCTATTATATTCCAAAAGAAAGTGAAAAAGAGTATCTTTTGTATGCTTTCAATTCCAAAGTAGGCGATTTATTAAAGAGTTTATGGATTGGATGTTACGGCTCGTTTGCCTATGTAACGGATATTACGGAAGGAGATCCAAGAATATTCACTGTGGAGTATTATATTTATCATTCAACGTATGGACTAACAAGTTTGAAAGCCTATTGGATAGAGGGTATCGGCACGCCGGAAGGTCCAGACGGAGGTAGTAATCGATATCCTTTCATTACAGTCACCCCCGGAACATACTGGAATATACTGTGTGCCTACAAGAATGGCGAACAGGTTTATACTTCATTCCTCGGTGACATAATCGGTTGCGAATATTCCGGTCCCGGACCGTTTATAAGCACCGTCCCGCTTTTTGTCGGAGACGGACCGGGCACATCGACCGTCGATCCGATCGACCCGAACCTGATTGTGGCGTATTTGCAGAACAACATGTTGATTATCAAGGAGTTCGTTGGGGTAGAATTCTATTATGCGCTAACCAACGGTCTTTCCCCTCTCATGCAGGCACGCGGCATGGCGCCGCAACAGCAGCAGAGTTTCCGCAATGAGGTGGTCATCCCGCTGACCGAATCGGGAGTTTATACAATAGAGCTGACCTCCCCGGAATGGGACTATAGTGTGACCGGCACGTTCAGCTATATGCCGCAAGGCATTGAGACGGTTTCCGGACAAGAAACGGCAGCGCCTGTCAAAATCCTCCAAAACGGACAGCTGTTCATTATCCGCAGCGGCAAGACATTCACCCTTACCGGACAGGAAATGAAGTAGCGGAACGGAATGGCAGCGGAATTGGGGCAGAAAAAGCCAAATCATTCTCGAGCCATCATCGGTCCAATATCGGTCCATCTTCGGAAGCAAATTAAAATTTTGACAAGTACCTGAAAAGTACCCTAAAACCAGCACAAAACCCCGTTTTAGTCCGAAAATCCACCATTCCATAATCGGTTGACAGAATAAAAAAATGAGCGCGTGCGCAAAAAAATATGCGCGCGCGCTTGCATATGTCAAAAAAAAGTAGTAAATTTGCAGCGTTTTTTAGAATTGGGGTAGAAGGAGCCCTTTGAAGACGTACAATGAAACGAAAGATAGCAATTATAGCCGGCGGAGACAGCAGCGAGCATGAGGTGTCGCTGCGTTCGGCAGCAGGATTGAAAACGTGGATTAGCGAAGCAGGCTATGACGTTACGATCGTGATCCTCAAGGGTCAGGATTGGCACACCGAGGACGGTTGTCCGATTGACAAGAATGATTTTTCTTTTACGCGCGGGGGCGCGAAGCACACCTTCGATTTTGCGTACATCACCATACACGGTACACCGGGCGAGAACGGTATTCTGCAGGGCTATCTGGACATGATCGGTCTGCCCTACTCGTGCTGCGGTGTGCTGGCGGCGGCATTGACGTTCAACAAGTATGCCTGCAATCATTACCTGTCCTATTTCGGTTTCCATATCGCCAACAGTCTGATGCTGCGTGCCGGACAGAAACTGCCCAATGCGCCGAAGATAGCGGAGACGCTGGGTCTGCCGTGTTTCATCAAGAGCAACGTTGGCGGCAGTTCGTTCGGTTGCACGAAAGTGAAGACAGTAGAGGACATCTATCCCGCCATCGAACGGGCGTTCAAGGAGGGCGACGAGGTGATCTGCGAATCGTACATGCAGGGTACCGAAGTGACCTGCGGCGTATATAAGACGAAAAACAAAGCGGTTGCCTTCCCGATCACGGAAGTGGTGACGCATAACGAGTTCTTCGATTATGATGCCAAATACAAAGGTCAGGTGGACGAGATCACCCCTGCCCGTATCCCGGACGCTGTCCGCGACAAAATACAAGCAGAGACCCTGCGTCTGTACGACATCATCGGCGCACAGGGTATCATCCGCGTGGATTGGATCATTACCCCGAATGGACAATGGACAATGGACAATGGACAATGGACGGGTGATATGCCGCACATTAACCTCCTTGAGGTGAATACGACTCCGGGTATGACGCCGACGAGCTTCATTCCGCAACAGGTCCGTGCAGCAGGGCTGGATATCAAGGACGTGTTGACGGACATAATTGAGAACAAGTTTTAACATTAGCTGTTAGCCGTTAGCCATTAGCTAATAGCCAATAGCCAAAAGCTAAAGTAAACAATGATAGATATTAACTCTGCATTAGCTGCATTGGATTGGAACAAGGAGCCGAAGGGCTTGTACGAACCGATCGCTTACACGCTGGAGACAGGCGGCAAGCGAATCCGTCCCACACTGGCGCTGACCGCCGCCGAGGCGATCATCAACGGCGGTCTGATCAACGGCGACGCGATCGATCATGTGCTGCCTGCCGCATTAGCGCTGGAGGTGTTCCATAACTTCACCCTGCTGCACGACGACGTGATGGACCGTGCCGAGGTGCGTCGCGGACGTCCGACCGTACATGCCAAATGGAACGACAACACCGCCATCCTCTCGGGCGACCAGATGCTGATCGAGGCGTACAAACTGCTGGCACAAGTGCCGGCGGACAAAGTAGCCGGGACGCTGAAACTGTTCAACGAGATGGCAACGGGCGTGTGCGAAGGCCAGCAGTACGACATGGATTTCGAGCACATGAGCCAGGTGACCATTCCCGACTATATGCAGATGATCGAGAAAAAGACCTCGGTGCTGCTGGCGTACGCGATGCGTATCGGCGGTTACATCGCCGGCGCGAACGAAGCGGAACAGGAAGCGCTGTACCAGTACGGTCTGCATATCGGTCTGGCGTTCCAGATACAGGACGACATCCTCGACGTCTATGGCGACCCGAAGACCTTCGGCAAAGCGATCGGCGGCGACATATGCGCCAACAAGAAGACCTTCCTGCTGCTGAGTGCGCTGGAGAACGCCGATGCGGAAAGCAAAGCGGAGCTGTACCAATGGCTGCTTGTGACCGACCGCAATGAGGAGAAGATCGCCGCCATCACGAATATCTACACCCGTCTGGGCGTACGCGAAGCAGGCGAGGCGGTCATGGAGGAGCACACGGCGCAAGCCCTTGCCCAATTAGACAAGCTGCCGCAGAACGACGCGACCGAGCGTCTCCGCAAACTGGCGGAACAACTCGCCACGAGAAATAAATAACATTAGCTGTTAGCCGTTAGCCATTAGCTAATAGCCAATAGCCAAAAGCTAAAGTAAATATATGCCTTACCGTCGATTACCGAACACGGACCTGGCACGGTTACATGCCTTGCAGAACGCTATCGAGCGTGCGCAGACCGCAGACTACACGGAGCAGGTCATCCCGTACAAAGTGCTGAGCGAAGCACAGCGTTTTCTGGTGTCCTTTGAGAACGTGGTGATGCAATCGAAAGACAACTACGCCTCCACCGTCAACGCCAACAAACAGTACCGCCATATCGTGCAGAACGCACGAATGTATATATCGCATTTCATCCAGGTGCTCAACCTCTCCGTCATTCGCGGGGAGATAAAGAAAGAGCAGAAACTGCTGTACGGTCTGGATCCGCATCAGCACGTCGTTCCCGATCTGTCCACCGAAGAGTACCTGCTCGAATGGGGCAAGAAGATCATCGAAGGCGAGCAGAAACGCATGGCTAACGGCGGTTTCCCCATTTACAACCCTGCCATCAACAAAGTGAAGGTGCATTACGACATCTTCTGCGAGCATCAGCGCCAGCACGCTTTCCATGTGCAGAACACGGAGCGTGTGCAAGGCGACCTGACGCCGCTGCGTGCGCAGGCGGATGAGATCATCCTTAATATATGGAACCTGGTGGAGGACTACTACAAAGACCAGCTGCCCTACGCCAAGATGATGAGCTGCCAGCTGTACGGCGTCATCTATTACTACCGCAAGGGCGAAAGAAAACTCTCCGCCGAAACCGACAGAGAGTTGAAACGCATCCAAGACAGCCAGCCGACTATCCAATGGTCTGTTGAGGAGTGACGACGCGGTCCACCTTCCGGTCGTGAAGCGTATGAGGCACCTCGTGCTTCTTGAGCTGGAACGAATAGCAGATGCCTATCTTCTTCACTCCCGGGAACTTGGCAAGGAACTTGTCATAATAGCCGCCACCACGACCGATACGATGACAATGCTGGTCAAAAACGACCCCGGGCACAAGCATTAAGTCAATAGGCCCCTTGTAAGTCTCCGTCTGCGGTTCGGGCACGCCCAGACGACCCTTACGCATCATATCCTCACCGTCATAGGGACGGACTTCCATCGAGCGGCGATGGGTAACGGGGAAAAGGAAAGTCTTCTCGTCCTTGTATTTCTCAAGCAACGGGAGCAGATCCACCTCGTTATGAACGGGATAATACATCATGACAACCTTGGCATTGCGGAAGACCGCCATCTGCTCGATCTGGGAGATGATACGCTTGCTGTCCGCCGCCACCTCCTCCTTGGTGAGGATACGACGACGCTGCTCCACGATAGCACGCATGGCTGCCTGCTCGCGACGGATACGCACCCAGGGGAGCCACATCAGAAAATCATGTATTTGTGCATCAAACAACATAATAATTTTTTTAACTTTTGAATTCGGGTTGCAAAATTACTACTTTTTCCCGAAATATGCAAATAAAATAAGTTTTTTTTAGAATAATGAAGCGTTTTTTATACATATCGTTCATTTTCCTGCCCTTCTTGCTGACAGGCTGCGAAGGAAAGACCGCTACCAACAGCGTCGATCGGTCGAAGGCGCAGCTGACGGCTTTCCGGTTCATGGAGGTGGACTCGATGCCCGGTTTAGGCGAGGCAAGTTTCACGATCAAGGAGCTGCTGGACACGGGTCTGGTGGAGAACATCGACTCGATGCGTTACGGCACGAGTCTCGAACGGGTCGTTCCGCGTTTCACGTTCGCCGTGACGCCTGACGCCGCCTACCTTACTTTCCCCGACACGGTCTATGTGCTTACGGGTTCGGACACCTTGGATTTCTCCAAGCAGCCCATCTACCTCACCATCCGCTCGGCAGACAAGACCAACACCAAGGTCTATCGCATCCAGCCGAATGTGCATAACGCCGACCCGGATCTGTACACCTGGGAGACGCTCAACAGCGGCATCTACGAGACGGATGACAGCGAGCAGCGCGTGGTCGAACTCGGCAGCGATTTTGTGATGATTTGCTCGAACGGTTTTGCGCTGCGTGCCTACCGCTCGGCGGACGGTAAGACCTGGAGCCAGACGGGTACACCGACCGGACTGCCTGCCGGAACCAACGTACGGCAGATCATCTCCGATGGTACGACCCTCTATTACGGACAGGGCTCGACCCTCTATACCAGCCCCGATGCTGTCAACTGGACCGCACACGCTGTCAAGTACCACGTGGTGAACATGCTCCTGTACTGGAA
>JAEEGL014732839.1_pt1 | contig 12062 bp, 11 predicted proteins | sample 9134231 | NCBI WGS metagenome assembly JAEEGL01 (sample SAMN16246548, study PRJNA631951) | gut metagenome | biome: gut microbiome; feature: rumen; material: fiber-attached | host: Bos | place: Iran: Karaj | collected 2018-10
GCCATATCGGTATCACGGATCTGGCTTTCAGCTGCCGTAGTATTCTCAACTACGTTGTCCAGGTTAGCGATGGTGTGTTCCAGACGGTTCTGGATAGCACCAAGGTCAGATCTCTGGGTAGAAACAGATTCCAAAGCGCTCTTCACTGTTGCAATTGCATCAGATGCAGATTCAACGCTGGAAATCTTAATACCTGCGGACAGTCCTAATGCACCAGCAGACATAGCATTGATCGTTACGTTGATGTACTGGCCTGCTTCTGCACCAACCTGCAGGTTCTTGTTTGTGAAAGAACCATCCAGAAGGTTCTGCTCGTTGAACGTAGTAGTCTTAGCAACACGAGTGATCTCACTCTTCAGTGCCTGGAACTCTTTGTTCAGATAAGAACGATCTGTGCTGGTGTTCGTACCGTTAGCGGACTGGTTAGCAATGGTGTTCATACGCTGCAGCATATCGTGTACTTCATTCAAAGCACCTTCTGCTGTCTGTACTGCAGAAATACCATCCTGTGCATTTCTGGATGCCTGCGTTAAGCCCTTTACCTGACGGCGCATCTTCTCGGAAATAGCCAAGCCTGCTGCGTCATCTGCTGCACGGTTTACACGATAACCGGAAGAAAGCTTCTCGGTGCTCTTGGACTGTGCATTGGTCGTAAGACCTAACTGTCTGTTGCTGTTCATTGCTCTTAAATTGTGCTGTACTACCATAACTCATTCCTCCTTGAATTTGTTTGAGTGGCATCCTTGCCACGTTGATTGGTTTCTGGGGTTCTACCCCGCTTGTATTATATGTATCGGAAGCGATCTCCCAATACTTAATACCTTTTTGAAATTTTTTTCAACTTTTTCAAGTTGCCCTCAGCATCCGTGCCGATAGATAAATATTACCATACTTCCCGCAAAAAATCCAGTCTTTTTTGTGGATTTTTCACTTTTTCTTATCCATCAGCTGCGGATCTATATAATTGATCCGGTTCATGCTGTTATAGTAATTGGAAGCTGCCTTGGCATTCGCTTTCGTCTGGCGGAGCTGTTTCCGCTCCAGCGTAGCGCGGTTTTCCATCAGGGTTTTATTCCGCTGTTCTTCCGCCATCAGGGCGTTACTGAGATCGGTGACTTTCCGGATCTGCTCCTGCAGCTTCACGATCCGCTCACGATACAACGTCTTCTTTCCTTCCAGTTCATCCCGGATCTTATCAAAAACTGCCTGAAAACCATCATCCAGCACCTCCAGGCGGTCGATCAGGTCGCCTTTTTCATCGATCAGCCGGTCAAATGTATCCCAATCCGCTTTCTCTGCTCCCAGAGCCTCTTTCTGCTCCGTTGTCATTCGCAGCAGTTTTTCCAGGCAGGCCGTCTTCTCATCCATCGACTGTATCATCGCGTCCAGGTATTGTTCCATCCTCATCCTCCTATTACAAAGTATGCAGCGCCGGGCGCTGCATACGAATGATCTTACTTCTGGGTTTTCGCGATACGCATGACTTCTTTCCAGGTATCACGCACGGAACGCAGGTGTTTCACCACCTCTTCCATGATCTCTTTGTCTTTCTTTATATTGGCTTCGACCAGTCGGCGGCTCAGATAGCTGTAGATATTCTCAAAATCCTGCGCTACCGGATATTTAAAATCCAGTGTCCGGCGGAACTCGTCGATGATCTGTTCCACCTTTACGATATTGGCATGCGCCTTTTGCATATCACCGTCTTCCAGCGCCTTGATCGAAATATTTCCAAACTTGATCGCCCCCTCGTACAACATCAGCGTCAGTTCCGCCGGTGTAGCCGTCATGATCTTGTTCCTTTCGTACTCCGCATAAGGATTGTTTGCCATAGTTACCTTCTCCGTTCGCTTTTTATTTAAGGCAGGTATACCGATGATATACCTGCCTTATGTACATTAGTTACGATCAGCCGAAGAATCCGCCCACAGCGGTCTGGTTCTTCTGCATTTTGGCCAGTTTTGCTTCCATCTTACCAAACTTGCGATACCATTTATCCTCGATTGCTGTGATCTTGGCCTCCAGATCCGTGATCCTGGTATCCCAGCTTGTGGACTCTTCTTTCAACTGCTTATCGTTATAAACTTTATAGATACTGCTCATACTGGAGGAGCCCATCTTATCATAAAGTTTATCATACATCTTGCCGGCCAGCTGCTGGAAGAAACTTGTCACCGCTTCCGGATCCGATGCGATCATTGCACGCAATTTATCGGTTTTGTCCGCGGATACATCATCATCCTTGTCGCCATCGATATGCAGCGCATTTCGCTCATTCTTATCCGCCGAAAAGTAATCCTGTGTGGAGATGCCGAAATCCGAAAGAAACATCTTCTTTCCGTTGATCGTAATCCCCTCTCTGGTTGCTTCCGTCAGTGCCTGGATCACCCCCGACAGGTTCTCATCATTACGAAGCAGGGAATCTTTGATCTTCTTCTCCCATTCCTCTACTTCCTTTTCGCTCATCGCTTCCTTCTGCTCATCCGTCAACGGATCGTAGCCTTTGGAAGATTCCGCATTATAAGCTTTAGTCATATCGCTAAGCAGGGAGTTAAACTCCTTGAGCATATTCTTGACCACATCGTACACACCGTCATAGTCCGTCGCCGTATTGACCGAAATATTCTCGTTCGGATCTGTCGGCATATGATTAATGGTATAGGTACTGCCGTTGATCTTAAAGCTGTTATTCTGGGATTCAAATTCCGCGCCGTTCAGCACGAGTTTCGCATTGGATCCATCGATCTTATTACCCGATGTGATACCCAGTGCGGCCAAAGCTTCCGTCCCCGCCGCTCCGGCACCATCTGCCGTGATATTAAAATCGCTGTTCTTTCCGGTTTCCTTTGCGCTCAAAAACAGGCGCTGATTGCTCTCGTCAAAGTTTGCATTCAGCCCGGCGTCCTTAAACTGCTTCACCAGATCGTCCATCGTCATATCCGCAGATACATTGATCTCTTTGGTGGAGCCGTCGCCCTTCTTCAGCGTCAATGTTGTATCATCGGTGATCCCCAGTTTGCTCAGGGTATCACTGCTCTTCAGAGCCTCGCCATCCGTCGTCGATACCTTGCCGCCGGTCAGATATGCTGCGGAAGCCGCCGCTTTGATCTGAGCGGTCTGCGCACCGGTCACGGCATTATCGCCTGCCGTCACGGTCAACGCACTGTTCGACGTGGTTGTCTTCATCTTTTTATAAGCGCCGGAAAAACGGTTCGTCGAAAGCGTCTTGGAATAGAACCCGTAGATCTTCGAGTTCATATCCTTCCACGCATCCTGCGTCCACGTATTCAGCGTCTTTTTATTTCTTGCTTTTTTCAGTTTTGCTTCCGTCTTGGATGTGTAAGCCTTGATCACGGCTTCCGTATCCATTCCGGAATACATACCGGTCATTCTGATCAGATCAGATCCCATACCCGTTACCTCCTTGTACTCTTTCCCGAAGCAATCTCCTTATCGCTTCTCGTCAACGATGAGTCCTGCATACTCCCACATCTTGGCGATCATATCCAGGGTTTTCTCCGGCGGCAGTTCCTTAATCACTTCCTTGGTCTTCTTATCCACGATCTTCACCGTTACACGGTGCGTCTTCTCGTGGATGCCGAATTCTGAGGTGAAGTTGGCCTGCTTCTTGGACAGCTCCTTCATTGCCTCTTTGATGGAATCATCATTCATCGGGGCCTGCTGCTGTCTCTTGCCGCTGTCTCTGCCTTCGCTGTCCTCTTCCTTCTGGGTCTTTGCCATGGAAATGGTCTCCGCATCAACCTGCGGAGCATTGGTCTCCATCGGCTGTCCTTCCTTGAACTCCGTCGTGGCATTCTGCGCCTCGGCAGCTTTGGCTACCGGCTGCGCCATTGTGTAACTCATTGCACTGTTAATCGGTTCTATCCCTGCCATGCTGATCACCTCCGTGTGATTGCTTCACTCATCTGATCCTCTTCATGAGGAAAACCTGCTAATATAAGTTATCTCTTATATCGGATGATATAAGAGATAACTTTAGGGTAAAACGTATTTATTTTTTAATTATTGAAAAGTTTATTCAATGCTTCCGGCGACTGATCTGCCATCGCTTCCTGGTTAGCCTGCTGTATCTGCTCGTAGACTTCCTTTCGATAGATGGGCACTTCCTTCGGCGCTTTGATACCAACCTTGATCTGATCCCCCTTCACTTCCAGGATCGTGATCTCGATATTGTTTCCTACCACCAGCGCCTCGCCTTTTTTACGGGACAATGCGAGCATATTGACTCACCTCTTTCTTTTACTATTCTTTCTTGGCTGCTTCCTGATTTGCTTTCAGGATGTCATAGATCTGGAACTTCACCGGGAAGTCATCTTCCAGGATCACCTGCACTGCCTTCTTGGTCTCCACATTCACTACCAAAGGCGCTTTCAGGTTGATACTCATCTTCTTCAGATCGCTCGGTACCGTGATCGTCACCAGCACCAGCAGCTCGTCGCCATCGCCGATCACCTTGAGCAGTTCATCATCTACGGACGGATTGTAATCCGTGCGGATCACCAGCGGATCCACCACCGGCATTGCAAAGTTCGGTTCCTGTACACTCTGCAGCCAACGGATACCGCCCTGGTTTCCCTTCTCCGCATCGTGGATCAGCGCAAAATCCGTCAGTTCCGGAAAGCCCACGATACCGTTCGGGAAATTGATCATTTTTTCATCATCGATCGTAACCTCGCCAAAAATCCTCGTCTTGATAACCATACCCCACACACTCCTTTTCTGTTGTCTGCGAACTACATTACCTATCTCCTTCTCCGGTTTGCACCGTAGTTATGGTATATTATAGCCTAAAATGACAAGTGGTACAAGTGCATTTTTGTATACATTCACAACAGTTATTGAAAAACTATCATCAAAACAACTCATCCGTCAACCCGCTGTGTCCGTGCCAAACGTGCGCTACCGGTCCGCAGCGTCCTCAGTGAGAAGACGCCATCCCATATTTACAAGTAGTTCAGCAGCGTGTTCTGGATCATCTTGCCGGTGGCCATCAGGGCCGCTTCGTAAGACACTTCCGCACTGGAGAGCTGTACCGCCACTTCGGTAGCGTCCGCATCCTCATTGTTGGACTGCAGGGTCCGGAAGGTGGTCTCCTGATCACTTAAGCGGTTCTCCGCAAGAGATACCCGCTTGGAACGGTTTCCGACGATGGTCAGCGCCTGATCCACATCGTCCAGATAACCCTGGGAATTGGAGATATACCTGCTGAATTTCTTCTGCAGCTGATCCTTTAAGAAGGTCTCTGCCTTCTTGGCTGCTGCCATCTCCAGCTCAATCTTGTCCTGGTTCTTGGACGGATCCTTCTGCATCTCCTCCAGCTTGGTGACCATTTCCTCGACCTTGGTCACCTTGTTTGAAAGGTCAATGATCTCGTCCACGTCACGGCTGATGTCGTGCTTGTACACATCACACGCGTAAGTATTGACCTGCACGTTCTGGTCAAATCCCACCTGATACTCGATCTTCTGATCCGGCGAAGCATTGCCGGATTTGTAGGACGGATTGTATTTCACATTCAGTCCCTGATCATCAAGCGATTCACAGTAGAAGTAATGCTCCGGCCGCAGGTCTTCTGCCAGCCAATTGGTTTTGTTGTAGGTAATGTTAAAGCCCTGTCCGTTGTTCATCGCGTTGAACACGTTCTTGCCCATGACCAGCTCGCCCGTGGAGGATACCAGATAGCACGCATCATCATTGGCTGCCGCATCGCGGTATGCCTGTGCCGCATCGGTCACCAACGTCGGCTGCGTGGTATACGGCGTGCCGTCCCCGGTCTCCTGCCGCACCGTAAGGGTCGCGCTCAGCGCCTTCCCGTCCAGATCCGTGGTCGGTACCGTCTTGTCCAGATTGTCATACGCCAGACGGAACCGGTAATAGGTCGATGTGGAGATATCCTGCTCCACGATGTTCACGCCGTCGTAATTGGCCTCCGTGATATCATAGAGATTGGCGGTATTCACCGCGGTCATCTCTTCCAGATCCTTAAACTCAAAAGCCTCGGTGATCTGATACTCTTTCGAAGTCGGCTTCGCAAAGGAAAGCGAAGTATCCGTACGGTAACCGGTGAAGATGTACCGGCCTGCATAGTCGGCATCCCCGGTCTTGTACGCTTCGTCACGCAGCGCCTTTAAACTGTCGATGATCTTTTCCCGGTCCTTGGTCTCCAGGTGATCGGAAGCACCACGCTCGCACTCGCTGATCATGCTCTTAACCACCGATACCGTCGTCTTGATTGCGGTCTCGGTCAGCTCCAGCCATGACTGTGCATCCGGAATGTTCTTTTTGTAGAACTGCTGGATCTGGGACAGGTCGGTCCTAAGACGCAGGGCACGGATTGCCACTACCGGATCCTCGGAAGGTTTCATGATCTTTTTGCCGGTCGCAATCTGATTATTCAGATTATCCTGCAGCACCTTGTTTTTATTGATGTTCGCAAGCGCGTTGTTTTGCATTACCTTATTCGTGATTCTCATGGATTCCCCTCCTTACGAATTGCCGGCGTACGGAACATTACATCCGTCAGCCTGCGGCTGCCACCTTTATACTCCCGTTTGCAGGATCAGCCGGTCATAGATCTCTTTCAGTACCTGGATCATCTTGGATGCGATGTTGTACTGCTGCTGGAATTTGCTCAGGTTCACCGCTTCCTCGTCATTATCCACACCGCTGATGGAGTACCGCTGGTTCTGAATGCTCTTCTGCATATAGGTGTAGTTTTCCGTAAACACCTGTGCTCTCTGGGAATTCAGTGCCACATCTCCCAGGATGTTGACCAGGTACTGGTCTGCCGCGCATCCGCGGAAACTCATCATCGATTTGTCCGTCCGCAGTTTCAAAAGCGACTTTACAATATCGTTCTTTTCCACACCGTCGCTCACCTGGCTCATCTCGCTGCGGGTCGCCAGATAAAAGGCTCCCTTATCCGGATTCTCCAGTTCGGAGTTAACGGAGAAATTGCCGCCCTGGGTCATATAGTAGCTGTCGCCGGTCGATACGGCACCACCGATCCCGTTCACAGTCAGGTCGTGCGTATTGCCGTCCTCATCCGTCAGTGTGTAGGTGTTGCCGCTCAGCGCGGTCACCTCATACTTCTTACCGTTCTCATCCGCAAGCACCGAACCTTTAACTGTTCCGTTCGTCACGCCCAGGCGGAAAGTCGCCGTGCCGTCCAGTCCCATCGTCTGCGTGCTGCCGGAAAAATCAATGATCGAATACCGTGCCTTCTCGCCATTTTCATCCACGCCGTCGATCCGGTCGCTCTTGCTGCGGATCAGGTCCCTGCCTTCCACGGGATGCGTGCCGGTGAACAGCACATGGCCGTCCGTGCCGTCTTCCAGTTCCCCACCCTGAACGATATCGTTTGCCGCCTTGGAATACAGGCGCACCCATTCGTTCATCTGGCTCAGGTAATACGGGATTCCCTGATAATTCACGGATGTACCGATGCTTGCTTCCTTATCCCTGGCACTCTCCGGTACGATACGCACGTTGCCCTTTATATCCAGGTTCTTTTCGTCGTCCAGCGTGATCGTGTATTCCGCATACGGTTGTCCCTCGGTCTTGCTGTAGGTCCATTCCTTAAAGTAATAGTTCTGGTTTGCGATCTGGATCAGACCGCCGCTCTGCGTCAGGTTCAGCTTGTTCAGATCCGTCAGATACTCGCTCGTCACACGGATCGTTACCGTCTGGTTGGTCTTGCCTTCGCTGTCAACCGTTGTCCCGGTTCCTGCCACCGAACCCCGGAAATACTCGCCGTTGTTACCGTCACGCATCTGGATCAGGCCGGCCAGCTTGCCGCCTGCGGTCGCGCCGTATACCTGCACCGCATCACCTTTACGCCGGTAATCGTCTGCCGTCCAGTCGCCGTCGCCGGTCACATAGATATCATAGAGTCCCTGGATATCCGTCTGGTTCACCTTGACCGTGCTCTCGCGCGGTACACAGGTGAGTGTCTTATAACTGTTGGCATCCACCAGTACCTCGCCGCACACCTTTACCAGATAACGCGTACCGCCGGTATCCCGGTTCATATCGTTGTAGTCGATGACCGCCACTTCGGAAACTTCCACATCCGCGATCTCGGACAGTTCATCCACCAGCAGGTCTCGCTGGTCACGCAGCTCGTTGGCTACCGCGCCGCTGTTCATCTCAATGACGTTTACCTGCTTGTTCAGGGATGCGATCTCTTCCACGATGGAATTGATCCGGTCCACGTTGACCTTGATCTCCTGGTTCACATCGTCCTGCAGTTTCTGCATATTGTTGTAGGTATCGCGGAAGTAGGTGGCCAGGTTGCCCGCCGTACCGATCAGCTGCTGCCGGTACTTCGTATCCTCCGGGTTCTTTGCCAGCTCCTGCATCGCATTGTCATACTCGTTAAAGATCGTGGTAAAGCCCTTGATGGAGTCGTCATCCTTATAGTAATCTTCCACGCATTCCATATAGTATTTATGCACCTCGTACTGGCCCAGCTGTGTCTGGTTGCCCCAGTACTTGTTGTCATAAAACGAATCCCGGATACGCTCGATCGCAATGGTCTCCACGCCGGCGCCCACACAACCGTAGGTCGTAAACATACGGATGGCTTCCGCTGCCTGCGTGGTCACGTTCTGGCGGCTGTAGCCCTTGGTCTCCACGTTGGCGATATTGTTCGCCGTGGTGTTGAGGGCGGCATTGGCTGCCTGCAGGCCGGTATAGGCGGTATTAAGTCCCATAAAAGTTGATGACATAGGCTTTTCCTCTCAATCGGTAAACGTCTTAGGTTCCGAGTGTCTGTATGATATGCTCGATGCACTCGTCGATCACATTGATAAAGCGGCTGCTCGCATTATACGCATTCTGAAACTTGATCATATTGGACAGTTCTTCGTCCGTTGCCACGCCGATGGATCCCTGGCGGTTGGCTTCGATCGCTTCCACGGTCAGATCCTGGTTGTCCTTCAGGTTCTGGTAGACGTTTCCGGAGTTTGCGATCTGCGCTACAAAGTTTGCGTAATACCGGCGCAGGGACGTCTTGTTTGCCAGCGTCGGGTTCAGCAGATAATCCTCGTTCTGGAACACATCCCGCAGCTTTTCGGCCGTCCGGTTGCCGCCGTCCTCGGAAGCATCCGGCAGTTTCAATCCCAGATGTGTCGGATACTGCAGCAGATCCGCATTAACCACCAGGTTGGCGGTTGTAAACCAGGTGGTATTGTCGCCCGGGTAATAGGTCTTCCGCTGGTTGTATGGATTGACGTTGGTATGCGGCAGGTCCTCATCCACGTGGGTTCCGTCCGCCCGGTACTCCTCACAGGAAATACGCTCAAACAGCTGGATCACATTGCCGTTCGCATCCCGCAGATAGCCAAACGCAGGATCCACGGCCTGTGCCGCATCCATCAGCACGCCGTTCATTGCGGTCACCGCATTGTGCACCAGGCCGTCAAACTCGGCCATCACGTTCATCATCACGGAATCAGCGACCTTTGCATATGCGTCTTCATCCCGCAGATCCGTAAAGTTGCCGCGGTGGCTGCCGCGTGCCAGCAGCAGACCCTTTAAGGTACCGACATCCGTATCCAATTTGGAAGAGATCGGCAGATCCCAGTTGTATACGGCACCGGAGGCCACAGTCGGCGGATCGGTGTACGGATTGTTTCTTACGGTATCCTGCACATACTTGATGATCTGGCCGCGCTCGTCACGCACTTCTTCATTGGCACTGTCGGTCCAGAAGACATTGTAGAATCCCGGCTCGCCCACGGTTTCATCATCTTCCGCCTGGCACGCCATTTCGATGACATTGTTCATCGTGACAAAATCGTGGTTCTCTGCCTTGACCAGAATATTTCCGAAGGAATCCTCACGGTAGGTGATATTGACGAGTGACCCCAGCTTGTCCAGTGCGAGGTTTCGCTGATCGTACAGGTCGTTGGGATTTTCCACACCGCCGGTCGCGATCTTGCGGATCCGCAGGTTCAGATCATAGATCTCGTGTCCTAAGGCGTTGATCTGGTTCACGGTCCCCTGCACACGCTGGTTCAACTTGTCCTGGTAATTGGTCAGATCACGGTACACGTTCTGTGCCGCCTCCACAAAGGAATTGGCATACTGCACCACCATCGACTGCTTTACTTCGCTGGTGGGCTCTTTTGCCAGCTCTGCCAGAGCGGTCTGCAGGCTGTTCATCGAGTTTTCAAAGGTCGGCCCGTCCAACTCGCCGAAGATCCCTTCAATCTCCTCGATCGCCGCATAGGATTCGTTGTAAAATCCCTGCCGTCCGGCCTGGTTACGATAGGAAGCATCCACGAAACGGTCACGCACCTGGCGCACTTCCGAAATATACACACCGAGGCCGGTCTGTTTTACGGACACGCCGACCAGTGAATTGGATAACCTGTTATATTCTCTTGTCCCGTAGGATACCTGCTGTCTGGTATAGCCTTCGGTATCTGCATTGGTGACGTTGTGTGCCACCATGTTCAGTGCTTCCTGACTGGACTGCAGTCCCGATGTTCCTACGTACAGATTTCCGAATAAACCCATATCCCGCTTCCTCTCAAGAGTGAAAAATTACTGTTTCGCATCAAAACGCTTTGTTCCGCTTCCCATAATGGTCCCGTTCGCATATGCGTTACTATTATAATCGGCTGTTTCGGGCGCAGTCTTTAGGGATTGCAGCAGATTCATCTCAAACTGCACCATCTCCAGGGAGTTCTGCAGCAGATCGCGGTTCTGCTCGTTCACCCGCTTCATCCGCGCCATGGTCTCCTTCAGGCGGTCGTGCAGATCCTTGAGCTTCCTCTGTTCCTCCGGATGCTTGTCCATCATCGTGATCAGATCGCCCAGCTTGATATCTTCCTTAAAGTTGGTCACTTCCGAGATATCCTTCATCGTCCGGATCCGTTCCTTTTCCAGGTTCTGGATCCGCCCCACGATCACCTGCTCCGCTTCGGTGATCCGGTTCAGATTCTCCAGGTCCCCTTTGATGATCACCGGTGTCTTATCCTCCGAGAGTTTGATCAGGGTCTGATACTCCGCATTCTCCTGCTCGAGCACCTCTACGATCGTTTCCATCAGACTGGCCATATTCCGCCCCCTTTACATAAGATTCTTCCTTTTTTCAAAAAAACAGCATCTGCTGGTCACTTATCATAATACCATACAGATGCCGTTTTTTTAACTGTTTTCACAGTCCGCCGTCATTTTTTACAGTTCAAAACTTTCCAGGATCTTATCCGCTACCGCATTTGCACTGATATTATAGCTGCCGCTCTGGTAAGCTGATTTCAGTGCTGCCACACGATCCTCACGGATATCCGGTGCTGCCGCAACCGCCTGTTTTGCTACCTGCAGATCCTTGCCCTGTCCCGAAATGTTCAGCCTGTCTTTAAAATCCGGTGCCGCTGTAGTGGCATTGCTCCGACTTCCTGCAGGTTTGGAAACATTATACAAATTCTGGATCTGCGAATATGCATCTACACGGATCATATTCCCATCCTCCTTTACCGTTTATTGTTCTGTCGCGTCTGATACTCTGTATTTCTCCGCTCTTGTTTTTAATATCGGCCACTTTCCCAAAGACTTTAGAGGTTAACAAAACTTTTCTTAACATATAGTCAACCCCTTCGCCTTTATAGTAAAAAAAGCGTTACCTCCATAAATATCGGAGATAACGCCCTAATCTTTAATCCGTTTTTATTTAAAAACCGGTTTATTTTTCTTCTGCTTTGTCTTCTGCCTTCTTCAGTGCTTCCGCGCGCTTCTCTTCTACCTTCTTTGCAGCTTCCGGATTGGTTTCCTTCATCAGGGCTACCATTTCCTTCAGCAGTGCGATATCTGCGGGATCCTCCGGAGCCGGCTCGTCTTCCTTGCCTTCTTCCGCTTTCTTCAGAGCCAGTTTCTTAGCCTTTTCTGCAGCTGTGTTGATCGCCTTGAGCATGATGAACAGCACCAGTGCGATGATCAGGAAGTTAACCACTGCGGAAAGGAAAGCTCCGTAGTTGAACGCAACACCTGCAATCTTGAACTGTCCGCCGATCTGCAGACCGTCTTCGCTGTTA
>JAEEGL015488619.1_pt1 | contig 12062 bp, 8 predicted proteins | sample 9134231 | NCBI WGS metagenome assembly JAEEGL01 (sample SAMN16246548, study PRJNA631951) | gut metagenome | biome: gut microbiome; feature: rumen; material: fiber-attached | host: Bos | place: Iran: Karaj | collected 2018-10
AGTTTATACAGATTGACACATCCAATATTCTCTTCATCTGCGGCGGCGCGTTTGACGGCATTGAGCAGATTATAGAAAAACGCATGTCCGGCTCAGCTGTCGGCTTTGAGGCCGATGTCAGGAGCAAAAAAGACTACGAAAAAGAAAATCTGCTGAGCAAAATCGTTCAGCAGGATGTTGTTAAATACGGTCTTATCCCCGAACTTGTCGGAAGACTGCCCGTAATCGCAACTCTCAGGGACCTCGACAAAGACGCTCTCATTCAGATACTCACCGAGCCCAAAAACGCGATTATCAAGCAATACACCGAGCTTTTCCGCCTTGACGGAGTGGAGCTCGAGTTTGAGACAGGCGCTCTCGAAGCAATCGCAGAAAAAGCGGTTGAAAAGAAGACCGGCGCAAGAGGTCTGCGCTCCATAGTCGAGCAGACACTTATGCACACAATGTATGACACACCGTCCGACGCGAGCACCGAGAAGATAGTTATAAGCGCCTCGTGCGTAAATGACGGCGATGAGCCGCTCGTGCTGCACCGCGCCTCCTCGGAAAACGCCGGATAAGGCAAAATCAGCCTGAAAAACCTTCAAGGGCCGCAAGCTCACGCTTGCGGCCCTCGCTTTTTTTCTGTTGTTTTATTATCAGAAGAAGCTTATCTGGTCGGACTTCGGCATTGCCGCGAATGTGCCGTATTTCTCAAGCACATCCACCACGCTCTGCGGTGTGCCGGACTGCAGCCGGAAATCCTCTATAGAGGAAAACTCTCCGCCGTTTTCGGCAACCGCGCTCTCGATTCCTCTGGCGGCTATTTCTCCGCAGCCGGGCACGGCATTGAAGGGCAGGCGTATTTTGCCGTCCTCTATCACATAGTCGGATGCCTTTGACTTGTAGAGGTCAACCGGCAGGAATTCCACGCCTCTTGCCATCATTTCATTTATAATCTGAAGAGATGTATAAATATCTCCCTCTTTCGCGGACGCCTCTCTGCTCTTGATTTTGAAATCGAGCTCCTTCATCCTGCTTTTTACCCTCTGCCTGCCGGCGAGCACGGTATCCATTTCAAGATCGCCGCCTCTGACGGTAAGATAGGTTGTGTAATACTCTACGGGATAATAGAGCTTGTACCAGGCGAGGCGTATGGCGGCGATAACATAAGCCGCGGCGTGCGCCTTGGGGAACATATATTTTATCTTGAAGCAGGAGTCAATGTACCACTGTGGCACATCGTGCTCTTTCATGGCTTTGATATGCTCCTCTGTCAGCTCGGACGCCATTCCCTTTCTGACTTTCTCCATAATATCAAATGCCGTCTTGTTTTCGAGGCCTTTATGGATAAGATAGACCATAATGCTGTCACGGGTTCCGATAACATTTGAAATGGTGCATATTCCGTTCTTTATAAGATCCTGAGCGTTACCGAGCCACACATCCGTGCCGTGTGAAAGGCCCGAAATCTGAAGCATATCGGAGAAGTTCTGCGGCTTTGCCTCCATGAGCATTCCGAGCACAAACGGTGTGCCGAGCTCGGGGAGCGAGAGCGTGCCCGTTGGGCAGCCGATATCCTCGGGAGTTACTCCGAGCGGCTCGGTTGAGGTGAGCATTTTGTAAAGCATCGGGTCACACACATCCGCGTCCATAACGGAAGTACCGGTAAGGTCTTCGAGATGCTTATACAATGTCGGAACTTCGTGGCCGAGATTATCAAGCTTCAGGATGGTATCGTGAAGCGAATGGAAATCAAAGTGAGTGGTCCTGTGAATGGAGCCGGCATCGTCCGCCGGATGCTGAATGGGCGTGAAATCCTCGGCATCCATATCGGCCGGCACAACCACCATTCCGCCCGGGTGCTGTCCCGTTGTCCTCTTTACTCCCTGGCAGCCGGCGGCAAGGCGGTCTATTTCCGCGGCGTTAAGGTCTGCCCTGCCCTTCTCCTCCATCCATTTCTTTACAAAGCCGTATGCGGTCGCCTCGGCTACGGTGCTTATGGTGCCGGCTTTGAAAACATGCTTCTCGCCGAAGAGCTCCTCGGTGTATCTGTGCGCGTAAAACTGATATTCGCTCGAGAAGTTAAGGTCTATATCGGGGGATTTGTCGCCCTTGAAGCCGAGGAAGGTTTCAAAGGGAATGTCGTGACCGTCGCGAATCATCGGTTTTCCGCATACGGGGCAGTTTTTGGGCGGCATATCGAAACCGGAGCCGTATTCGCCGCTGAGGAAAAACTCACTGTGCTTGCAGTCATTGCACAGGTAATGCGGCGCAAGAGGATTGACCTCGGATATACCCGCGGCAAAAGCGACAAACGACGAGCCGACGGAGCCTCTGGAGCCAACATAGTACCCATGCTCCATTGAGTTGCTCACAAGCTTCTGCGCTATCATATAAAGCACTGCAAAACCATATTTAATAATGGAATTGAGCTCCTTTTCAAGACGCGTGCCGACATATTCGGGCAGAGGCGAGCCGTAAAGATTCTCCATTCTTTCATAGCAGATTTTTTTGAGGGTTTCATCCGAGCCGTCAATATGAGGCGGATAAGTACCCTCGGGTATCGGAATTATCTTCTCGCACTCGTCGGCTATCCTGCCGGGGTTCTCTATAACTATCTCCCTGGCCTTCTCCTCGCCGAGGTATGCAAAATCATCAAGCATCTCCTGCGTGGTCTTGAGGTAAAGGGGAGCCTGCCTGTCGGAATCCGAGAAACCGAGAGTGTTCATGATAATCTCTCTGAAAACAGAGTCCTCTTCGTCCATAAAATGAACGTCGCCTGTAGCGACCACGGGCTTGCCGAGCTCGTCGGCAAGGGCGATAATCTGCCTGTTTATATCCTCCAGCTCTTTCTCACTTTTGAGAGAGCCGTTTTCAATCATAAAGGCGTTGTTGCCGTTTGGCTGTATTTCGAGATAATCGTAAAGGCCGGCGTATTTCACGAGTGTCTCGTGAGGCTTGCCGTCAAAAACGGCGCGGTAAAGCTGACCCGCCTCGCAGGCGGAGCCGATAATAAGCCCCTCTCTGTGCTCAAGCAGCCTGCTCAGGGGGATCCTCGGGTTTCGGTGGAAAAACTCAAGGTTTGAGGCGGTTATAAGCTGATAAAGGTTTTTGAGCCCCGTCTTGTTTTTGGCAAGCAGGATAATATGATAGCTTTTCAGCTTTCTCGGGTCGGGCTTTATTATTCCGTTGATTTCGCTCACCCTGCTTATGCCGCGTGACGAGAGCATCTCCGTAAACTTTGCGAAAATGAGCGCGGTCACGCCTGCGTCTTCGTCCGCTCTGTGATGGTCAAAATTGGGCAGGCCGAGGGTGGCGGCAATGGTGTCAAGCTTGTAATTCTTCTTTTTGGGCTCAACCAGCGCCTGGGAAAGAAGAAGGGTGTCTATGTGTGTGTAATTATAATCTATGCCCGCTCTCGCGCAGGCGGCTTTAAGCGTGTCAGTATCAAAGGTTGCGTTGTGCGCCACAAGGATTGCGTCCGGCGTGCAGAAATCAAAGAATTTCTCCACGGCTTCTTTTTCCTTCGGAGCGCCCTTCACCATTGAGTCGCTTATACCGGTGAGCTGCGTGATTTCTTCGGGTATCGGCATCTCAGGGTCCACAAAGGTACGGAATCTGGATTTTTCAGCCCCTCCCTCATACCTTACGGCGCCGATTTCTATTATCCTGCTAAAGCCTGTGCGAAGCCCCGTGGTTTCAAGGTCAAATATCACGAAAGTGCCGTCGAGCGGCATATCTTTATCGCCGATAACAACGGTAACGGAGTCATCCACATAGTAGCCTTCCATGCCGTAAATAATCTTGATTCCGCTCTTCTTTGCGGCTTTGGCTGCTTCGGGGAAGGCCTGCACAACACCGTGGTCGGTAATGGCAACGGCCTTATGGCCCCACTGCGCGGCTCTCTCAACAAGCTTCGTCGCCGCCGTAACGCCGTCCATCTGTGACATATTGGTGTGCATATGAAGTTCAACGCGTTTTTCTTCGCATTCATCCATTTTGGGGATAACTTCTATGCCTACCACGGAGTTTGCCTTGACGCAGAAGGTCTTGATATAATCATCATACTCCACGTGACCCCTTATAAGTACAGCCTTGCCGTCAAGAGTGTCTTTTGTGAGCTCTGTGCATCTGTCTGAGGTGTCAAATATCTTTACGGTGTATGAATTTGTTTTGTCGGTGATGTTGAATTTGATTATCTTTCGCTTTCCGTCCTTGGTATCTCTGATGTCAAGGCCGAAAACGGTGCCCCACACGGTGACATTGCCGTCATCGATTGAAATACCCGAGAGAGGGACCGGCTTGCTCTTAATCGGATGCCCGTAAAGCACGCGAGAATTTGACAGGGAAATAGGCAGGTCGTCATACTCCCTCTCCGGCTCTTTTCTGCTGCCGGGAGCGCTCTCGCGGGTCTCCACGGAAACGTTGTTTTTCTGCATCTCCACATATTCGGGGGAATCAAAGCTGATGGTCTCTCCGCCCTCAAAATCAACATCAAACTTTGTGCCGAAAAGCGAGGCAATTTCTTTCTCAATAAGCTCGTTTGCTCTGAGCTCATAAAGAAAATCTCTGCCCTTTTTAAGGGTAATTGCAATCCTGTCATCGCCTATTTCGGCAGTCACATCGTCAAGAAAACCGTTTATAAGCGGATTTGACTGCCTGACAAAGGCGATTATGTCCGCAAGGGATTTTTCGCCGAGCTCCGACACGGGAAAGAGAAAAGAAACATCCGCGCTCTCTATGCCCAGGGAGGACGTGATTTCGCTGTTTATACTGTTTCTGCTTTCATAGGTTATATAGTTTTCAGCTTCGGCGCGTGCGGAAAAAACGCGGGTGTCGCTGTTATAGTCAATGCCCGTAACAGCAGCTCCGCGTATAGTTTCCTTCAGCGTGTCGCTGAGATAATCTCCGATATAATAAATCAGTTCTTTAGATGCCATACTTCTCACATACTTTCGATTTCTTTCATCAGTGCTTCAACGGCTTCTCTCTCCGGCACCTTGCGGAGAATCTCCCCTTTTCTGAAGATAAGCGCCTCGCCGTCTCCGCCGGCTATGCCTATATCGGCCTCTCTCGCTTCTCCCGGGCCGTTCACGGCGCAGCCCATAACAGCAACCTTTATATCTTTGCCGCAGCCTTCAAGCCGCTTTTCAACCTCTTTGGCGAGGTCTATGAGCGAAATGCGGGTCCTGCCGCAGGTGGGGCAGGAAACGACGCGCGGGCCCTTTCGAAGGTTCATCGCTTTAAGGATGTCAATGCCGGCGGCAACCTCCCTGACGGGGTCATCGGTCATTGACACCCTGATTGTGTCGCCTATGCCCATATAGAGCAGGGAGCCGATGCCCGCCGCCGATTTTGCGAGGGAAACATCGTGCGTGCCTGCCTCCGTAACGCCGAGATGCAGGGGATAATCGCATTTTTCGGCCGCAAGGCGGTAGGCGTCAATCATTGTGACAACATCGGAGGATTTGATGGAAATCACAATATCCCCGAAATCATATTTTTCGAGCAGAGAGGCGTGAAAGAGCGCGCTTTCAACCAGCGCCTCCGCTGTGGGAGCGCCGTACTTTGCGAGGATGCTCTTTTCAACGGAGCCCGAGTTTACCCCGATTCTTATGGGTATGTTTTTTGCCCTGCAGCTGTCCGCCACGGCTTTAACCCGGTCTTCGCCGCCGATATTGCCGGGGTTTATCCTGATTTTGTCAACCCCCGCGTCGGCACAGGCCAAAGCTATTCTGTAATCAAAATGAATATCGGCCACTATCGGCACACTGACGCTCTGCTTGAGCGTTTCTATCAGCTTCACAGACTCCCGGTCGGGCACCGCCGCGCGTATTATGTCGCAGCCCGCCTTTTCGAGCGCCTTTGCCTGAGCGGCGCTGCCGGCGAAATCGTGCGCGGACACATTGAGCATGGACTGCACGGTAACGGGGCTGCCCCCGCCTATGAGGACCGAGCCTGCCTTAACCTGTCTCGTTTTTCTTCTTTCCATTATCTTATCCTTTTATAAGCTTCCAGATGTCACTGAACGATACAAATGCCATAAGGGCGAGCAGAAGCACCATACCTACGGCGTGCACCCAGCCCTCGAGCTTCTTGGGAACCGGCTTCCTTGTAATCATTTCAAAGAGGATAAACAGCAGCCTTCCGCCGTCAAGGGCGGGCAGAGGAAGCAGGTTGAAAAGCCCGATATTTATGGCGATAAGCGCCAAAAGAACATAGAGGAAGGTGAAATCTGTTTCTTTTACGGATTCCGAGGCGGCGTCGGCAATGTAATTCACGGTGCCGATAGGTCCGCTCAGGTCGCTCACGTGATATTTGCCGGTGACCAGGTCAAACAGCGAAATATAAACGAGCCTCGCGTAAGAGACCGAGGTCTTCAGTGCGTTCGGCACAACGGTCCTGATTGACGGATCCACACCGACGATTATGAAATCGTATTTGATTGTAAGGCGTTCCTCACCGTCAAAATCGGCCATCTCGGTATCAAACTTCACGCCGTTAAGATCAAGCTTTTTGCCGTCTCTTTTTACGGTGAAATCAACCACTCCGTCATCATCGGTTGACATAAAGTATGAAATATCGTAGTCGGAATAAACCCGCCTGCCGTTGATTTTTATTATCTCGTCGCCTTTGGCGAGCCATTCGCTGCTCACGGCGTTTTCGCTGAATGAGTGAATGAACGGTGTGCCTATAAGACTGTTAGAGGTGGCAAGCATAAGCATAACGAGAAGCACGCCCATTATGATGTTCACAATACCGCCGGCGGCAACTATAATGAACCTCTGCCACGCCTTTTTGTTGCAGAAGGCGCCTTCGTCTTCGCTGCTTGAGTCCTCGCCCTCCATAGCGCAGTAGCCGCCCACGGGGAAAAGGCGCAGCGAATACTGCGTGTCTTTCTTTTTAAATTTGAAAAGCGCGGGACCCATACCCATGGCAAATTCATTTACCTTGACTCTGAATAACCTTGCAAAGATAAAATGCCCGAGCTCGTGGAAAAATATCAGCAGACCGAAAAAGAAAATCGCGACAAGGAACGGCCAGATTTTACCGAATACGGTACCTATTGACAAAGTCTGAAAGAAACTCATATTACTCCCTGCCTTTCTTCCCTGACGGCTCTGTCCGTTTCAAGCACATCTTCGAGAGTATATTCGCCCTCGGGCAAGCTCAGACTCAGCGCCTTTTCAACGCTCTCCTGAATATCCCAGAAGCCGGTTTTGCCCGCTCTGAACAGAGCGTTTGCCTTTTCGTTTGCGGCGTTGACGGCTGCCGGGTACAGCCCTCCTTTTGAGAGAGCGGCGCGGCAGATGTCTATGCACCTGAAAGTGCTGTCATCCGGGCGTGTGAAGGTGAGAGCGCCGCACTGAGTAAGGTCGAGCTCCGCTGCGGGGCTTTCAAACCTGTCGGGATAAGTGAGGGCATACTGTATGGGTATGCGCATATCGGGCACTCCGAGCTGAGCTATTACGGAGTTGTCGCTGAACTCCGCGAGTGAATGCACTATGCTCTGCCTGTGCACGAGCACCTCAATCCTGTCGGGGCTCATATCAAAGAGCCAGGCGGCTTCTATAAGCTCAAGCCCCTTGTTCATCATTGTAGCAGAGTCGATGGTTATTTTTGCACCCATCGACCAGTTGGGGTGAGCGAGCGCCTGCTCAAGGGTTATATTTTTAAGCTCCTCGCGGCTCTTGCCGTAAAACGGACCTCCCGAAGCGGTGAGGATGAGCTTTTTTATCTGCTTCCTGTCCGCGCAGCCCTGTATGGACTGGAAAATCGCGGAATGCTCCGAATCAACGGGCAGGACCGGCACGCCTTTTTCACGGGCTGTTTTCATAACAAGAGCCCCTGCCGTCACAAGGCTCTCCTTGTTTGCGAGCGCGAGCACGCTGCCTGCCTCTATGGCGGCAAGCGTGGGCTCAAGGCCCGCGATGCCGACAATGCCGTTGAGCACCGCATCCGCACCTATACGGGCGCATTCAATCACGCCCTCCCGTCCGGAAAGGACTTCGGTGGGCGTGTCGGATACTTTTATTTTAAGCTCAGCCGCTTTTGCCTCATCGGCAAGAGCGGCATATTCAGGCTTGAATTCTCTTATCTGTGCCTCTATGACATCAACATTGGAGTTTGCGGTGAGAGCGGCCACTCTGAAGCCCCTCTTGCGGGCAACATCGAGCGCCTGCACACCTATTGAACCCGTTGAGCCGAGAACACATATGGTTTTAATCATTGGTTTAACCCGTTTCTTTTTATTTTACGCTCAGTTCCGTGATAAGACGGACTATGATATACATTGTGGGCATGGTGAAAAGATAGGAGTCTATTCTGTCCATAGCTCCGCCGTGCTCCGGGAAGAGGGTGCCGTAATCCTTCACGCCGTAGTTTCTCTTGAGTACGGAGGCGGAAAGATCGCCGAACATACCCATAACGCATACCACAGGCACTATTGCGAGCACCATCCACCATTTGATGGTGTCGGTAACAAAGAACCATTTGTTGAATATTGCCCAGGTGGCGATTGAAAACACCGTGGTGCCTATCACTCCGCCTACCGAACCCTCTATAGTCTTTTTGGGGCTGATTCTGGGGGCGAGCTTGTGCTTGCCGAACGCCATACCCGAAAACAGGCAGAAGGTGTCGCACAGCCAGGCGCAGTACATGGCGATAAGTATCACAAACACCTCGCTGGATTTGCTGAAGAGCACCGGATACTTATCCATAAACTGAAATGTGAGCATAAGGCAGGATGCCGAAACGGGAATCGCTGTTGAAGCGAAAAGCCCGATTGCCACATTTTCAAACTTTGTTCTTTCATAGGTTGCGAGCATAAGTATCATCACGGCAAGGATGTAAATCCCGATGATTATGCCGGGGGCAACGGGAATAAACCTGCCGAGATCAAAGCCCAAATAAAGCGGCACGCAGGCGGCAAACACCATATTCACTCTTGTGAGTATTTTGTTTTTACACTGCGATACCCCCATGATTTCGTGCACGCACAGAGCGCTGAAAATCGAAACCACAATGCAAACATAGGCTCCGTATCCATTGCCTACGAGAGCGATAAGCCCTATTGCGAAAACGGCGCAAACAACGCCTACAATAATTCGAACCAACATATCCGTACTTCCTTTATATTCCTCCGAATCTTCTGTTTCTGCGGCAGAAGTCGAGGATTGCTTTGTCTAAATCGTCTGTGGTGAAATCGGGCCACATAACATCCGAATACCAGAACTCGGAGTAGGCTGCCTGCCATATCATGAAATTTGACAGCCGGTATTCTCCGCTCGGTCTGATTATAAGGTCGGGGTCGGGCTGACCGGCGGTGAAAAGATGGGCCGATATATCATCCTGAGTTATGTCGCCGGGCTTGATTGCCCCGTCCTTCACCATTTTTGCAAGCTCTTTGAAGCTGTGCAGTATTTCGTCCCTGCCCCCGTAGTTGATGGCAAGATTCACAGTCATCACCTTTTTGTCCGCTGTGCCTCTTTCGAGCTTTTCCATCCTGTCAACCACATCCGAGGGCAGCCCTTTCTTTTCACCTATGAGGTGAAACTTAAGCCCTCTCTGCTCGTTCTCGTTTTCTCTTTCGTTTGCCTCGTCAAGGTAATCTCTGAATATCTTCATAATCGCCCTGACTTCTTTGGGCGGTCTCTTCCAATTTTCGGTGGAGAAGGCGTAGAAGGTCATATACTCTATGCCGAGGTCCGCCGCGTAATTGCAGATTGTGCGGAAGGTGTTTGCCCCCGCTCTGTGACCCTCGGAGCGCTCAAGCCCCCTGCTGCGGGCCCATCTGCCGTTGCCGTCCATAATAACACCTATGTGGCGCGGCAGGATAATTTTGCTTTTTTGTTCTTCAGTCATAATATCTCCGATAAAAAAGCCCGCTTGAACGCAAATTCAAGCGGGCGGTACTGCGTCAGATGGACATTATTTCCTTCTCTTTTTCTTCCGCAAGCTTGTCAATGTTTTTGATGGCCTTGTCGGTATAATCCTGGATTTCCTTTTCGGCGTCCTTGAGGTCATCCTCGGTGATTTCGGATGCCTTCTCCATCTTCTTCGCCTTTTCGATTGCGTCTCTTCTTATGGAGCGTACGGCAACTCTCGATGCCTCTGCCATATTGCGCACATCCTTGCTCAGCTCCTTGCGGCGCTCCTCTGTGAGCGCGGGGAAAACGAGGCGGATGGTGGTGCCGTCATTCTGGGGGTTGATGCCTATGTCGGAGGCAAGTATGGCCTTTTCAATGGTGCCGATAGTGGATTTATCCCAGGGCTGAATGTTGAGAATTCTGGCCTCTGCCACCGAAACAGCAGCCATCTGATTGATGGGCGTGGGAGTGCCGTAATAGTCAACTCTGATTTTGTCAAGCACAGCGGCATTTGCTCTGCCCGCTCTGAGCTGCGCGTATTCGGATGTGAGCTTTGCCTGGGTCTTTTCCATTTTCTCTTTTGTGGTTGCAAATAAAGTCTCCATATTTATCCTCCTTTTATTCTGCCAGAGTGCCGATTTTTTCGCCCTCAACAGCTCTTATGATATTATCGAAATCGTTGAGGTTGAAAACGATGATTTTCATATTGTTTTCACGGCAGAGCGAAAACGCGGCCGTGTCCATTACCTTGAGATTCTTTTCAACAGCTTCATCGAGGGTCAGGCGGTCATATTTGACCGCGTCGGGATTCTTGCCGGGGTCCTTGTTATAAACACCGTCAACATTGGTGCCCTTGAGAATAATATCCGCCCCGGTCTCAATGGCTCTGAGAGCCGCGCCGCTGTCGGTTGAAAACAGAGGGTTGCCCGTGCCCGCGCCGTAAATGCAGACCTTGCCTTCGCTCAGGTATCTGACAGCTCTGTCTTTCATATAATACTCCGCGAAGGGCTCGAGATTGACCGCGGTGAGCACTCTAGTGTCAACACCCATCTGAATGAGCGTATCCTGGAGCATAATGGAATTCATAACCGTAGCAAGCATACCCATATGGTCCGCCTTGGTCCTGTCCATTTCTCCGCTGCTTCTTCCGCGCCAGAAGTTGCCTCCGCCGACAACAATGCCGACCTGCACGCCCGCGTCGTGAAGAGTTTTTATGCGCTCACAAACGCTCTTGACCACTGCGTAATCATAGCCGGTGCCTTTAGCGCCCGCGAGCACTTCGCCGCTGAGCTTGAGCAGAACTCTCCTGTAAACCGGATTCATGATAAACAACCCCCGTTCGGAATCTTTGTATTTAGTATTTTATATTATTTTAAATACGGTGTAAAGTGCTTTTTAAAAACAGATAAAAAAATTTACATATTTGCCCTGAGAGGAAAAAGCCCTTTCCTACCGTGCCCGCACGGCACACGGGCAAAATAATTTCTTGATAACACGGCGACAATGGTTTATAATAATGCGGAGAAATAATATCTTTTTCCGAAGGAGGAATACGCCTTGGAAAATCTTATAAAGCGAAACACGCCTGAGATTGCGGATATGTTTGTTTTGCGCGAGTGCGAAGCGCCGCAGGGCAGAAACACCTATGAGGTTTTTTGCGAAAACGGCAAAATAGTCATCTGCGGCGACTGCAAGATAAGCATGGCAATGGGCTATTACGCCTATCTTAAGAAATACTGCAGAGTGAACCTTTCCCACTGCGGAAACCGTGAAATAAACGTGACCTCTGCTCCTCTGTTTGAGGGCAGACTCACAAAGGTTATACCGCAAAAGCGCAGAGTTTATCTCAACTACTGCACCCTCGGATATTCCGCCGCCTTCTGGCAGTGGGAGGACTGGGAGAGAGAAATAGATTTTATGGCGATGAACGGCATAAATATGCCTCTGAGCGTTGTGGGCAGCGAAGCCGTGTGGTACTACACGATGAGAGATTTCACCTACAGCGAAAAAGGCGCGCTCTCATATCTGAGCGGCCCCGCCTTCTGGCCCTGGCAGCTTATGACGAATATTGACAGCTATTTCAGCCTTTCCGATGTGAAATATATCGAGAGCCGCGCAATGCTCGGCAGGCAGATTATTGACAGGGAAATTGAGCTCGGTATGACACCGATTCAGCAGGGTTTCTCCGGCATGGTGCCCAAGACCCTTTCC
>JAEEGL016133742.1_pt1 | contig 12062 bp, 8 predicted proteins | sample 9134231 | NCBI WGS metagenome assembly JAEEGL01 (sample SAMN16246548, study PRJNA631951) | gut metagenome | biome: gut microbiome; feature: rumen; material: fiber-attached | host: Bos | place: Iran: Karaj | collected 2018-10
ATCCTTCATTCTAGAAATAGCTTCTTCAATAGTTTGATTTCTATCAATTGCAGGATTATCAAATTCAATTTCAGGAGCTTCCATTTTAGGAACATCAAATTCTAAATCAGTATCCTCTTCTAAGCTAAATGATTGATTATCTTGTTTAGGTTCAACCTTTGGAGCTTTAGATAAGAAAGATGGAATATTTGCTTGTTCAGGCTTAGGCATCTTTTCATCATAAGTATTATAATCATAGTTATTATCATCAAGCTCAATATTAAGCTTAAATTCAGCTTCACTATCGTTATAATCTTTATCAATTTGTTCTTCTTTGATATTTTCTTCTTCAATAGCCTCAGTCTTAATTTGTTCAAGCTTATCTTCTTCTTCAATAAAGCTAAACATTTTACCTCTTGGAGCTTCCTTAACATTTTCAGGCTTTGGTTTATTATATTCAGATCCTTCTTTAATTTCTTCAATAGAATCCTTATTTAATATAGTAAATTCATAATATTTAGTACCATGACGACGAATTAATTCCTCATCAGAAATATGCTTATCTTCTTTATTTCTTGCATAATCATATCCATAATCAACATCAACCTGACCAGCAGTATCTGATGTAACTACTCTATCAACAATATTAGAACCATGGAAAGGAGATGCAACATCCTCTCTTTCAAATACATCCTTTCTTCTTAAAAGACTTTTAGTTTCTCTAAAAACTTGAGGTATTTGAAATTTTTCATCAAATATTTTGTTTAAATCTTTAGTCTCTATTTTCTTCTTCATCAGGCTTCTCCTCCACCTCTATAACACTCATTAAAGGCATATCATTTATAATATCAATTTGATTATTATCCTCATAATTTGATTTATAAATATTTCCCATAAGTCTACCAATAATAACTGGTTCTGGTTTAATTTCTTCCTCTTCCATATTTTCTTCTTTTGCTTCATTTGTAGCATTTTTAAAATCATTATCAATATCAGATAAAATCTTATCTACATTTGAATCAATTTCAACAATCTTATTAAATACAGATTTAGAATAAATCTTATATGTTTCTTCACCAACAACTGCTAAAGCAACAATACATAGCTTATCAGTTACGATATTAAATGTTGTACCAATAACATATTTTCTAAATAATAAGATAGGATTTACAACATTTAACACATTTTTAATTTTTGTTGCGATACCACTAATTTCTTTTGTAACCTTAAATGCTTCAGATTTCATAACCTTATTTGAAGCAGTTGTTATATTTACAATATCAGCTATTTTAAATTTCTTTAGTAATCTAATACCTCTTCTATTTAAAATATCTTCTAAACGTTTCTTAACATACATAGAAAGCATTATTGTTTCATCTACTGAAAGTTCAAGTAATGGATATTTAGATTTAGGATAAAATCTTGTTGCGATACCATAAACTAAATCTTTACCTATTCCATATGCATAAGCCATTCTTTTAGTATTTCCTCTTAAGCTTTTATCTTTAAAAGTCTTTTGAGCAACAACAATCATATCTTTAACTTCCTGAGCAGTTAAGGAATCATCTACTGTTTTAACTAAGAATTTTTTATCACCAAGTGATGCAACGACAAAAAGTGCATAAAGCATGCACAATAAAGCAAAGCCCACAACAACACCAAGCAAAAAGCTTAAAATTGTTGTAAAGTCTAAATTGAATATCCAAATTTTAATAAATATTGTATTCATATTAGCACCCACTTATCTATTATATTATATAATATAATAGCAAAAAATAAAACCCTAATTAGTTTGTTATAAAATAAAATTTAATGTATAATATTTGAGGTGATTTTATGGAATTAGCATTATTAGATTTTGATAATACCCTAACAAATAATAAAGGAATTGTCTCAAGTGATACAATTTTGGATATTAAAAAATATACAAAAGATAATAAAATTTGTATAATTTCTAATTCAAGCTTTAATGAGCTTAATAAATTTAAATGCGATTATTCATTAGATATAAGCTTTTTTAGCTTAAATAATTTAATGGGTTCAATTGATAATGAATTATATTATTCTAATATTAAAAGCGATAAAATTAATGAAATAATAAATGATTTTAAAGATTATATTTATACAATTTGGTCTTCTAATTCTTTTAATTCATTTATCTATAATTATCAAGAAAGATTAAACTTTTTCTATCCTAAAGAAGAAAGAATAATTTTTGAAAAATTAGATAAAGATTTACCTTATTTATGTATTGCATTAAATAAAGGAAATGATGAATTATTCTTTAAAAAAATAAAAGAATTAAATTTATGCTATGAAATAATTGCATCAGATTTAAAAAGAAATATAATTAAAATTTTTAATGAAAATTTTGATAAATTATCAATATTTAATAATATTATTAAATATTTTAATCCAAATAAAACTATAGGCATAGGAGATGGATTAGATAATTTAGATTTTATCAATTTATGTGATGAAAAAATAGCTATAAAAGATTCAATTTTAGCTCAAAAAATAAAAAAGACAACCAATAAGGATAATAATTTTAATGGTTGTCTAGATTATTTAATTAATCGATAATATTTGCCATTTTTAGAAGGTATAATGCGTTTTTAGTTTCGCATTTGCCTTCTTTTATTTTGTAATCAAATGATATTTTATTATCATTATCATATTCTTCAGAAAAATGATAATTTAAAATATTTAATGCGTCACATAATTCAAAATCATGTGTTGAAATTATAAATAAAGCATTATATTCATTAAATTTTTCAATTACTTTAAATGAAGCATTTATTCTTTCATAAGCATTAGTACCTTTAAATATTTCATCTATTAATATTAATGCTTTACCTTCTTTTATTCCTTCATTTGCTTTTTTCATTCTTAATATTTCAGCATAGAATGTTGAAATACCTTCTTTTAACATATCATTTGCTCTTAAGGATGTATAAATTGGTAAGTATGTTGATTTAAAGCTTTTAGCACAAACAAGACCACCTGCATTAAATAAAACCTGATTAATACCTAGTGTTCTCATAAATGTAGTTTTACCACTCATATTAGAACCAGTTAGGATAACGCCACCTTGAAGCTTAAAATCATTTGAAATACAGTTTTTAACTAAAGGATGATATAATTCTATTCCTTCTATAAAATCAGACTCTTCAGGTATTGAATAAATTTCATTATCAATTCCTATTATTGCTAAAGATGAAATTAATTCTATTTTTGAAACTGATTCAAATAAATTTGTTAAATCATCTATATTTTTAATTTTAAAATTATATACAAGACTTAAGATGAAATCATATGATAATATATTTAATATTAAATTAAATATAAAATTTCTTCTTGATGATAATGTTAAATATAAAGATTTAACATTTTTTAAATTTTTAATATTTTTAGATATATCTTCTTTTAATTCTAAAAAATATGGATCATTATAATTTAATTTTAAAATAGTTTCAGATACCTTTAAATAAGCATTAGATAATTCATAATATTTAAATGAATCTAGCATAAATACTTCATTATTATTAAATACTTTAGCAGCAATTATTGTTGCAAAGGTAATAATTATTAATGGATATAATGTATATGAATTTATTAAAGCAACAATTAAATAAATGATATTTATAATTAATAATAAAGGAGATATAAAAGATAAAATATTTAATTTAATCTTTTTACCTAATACACTTTTATATTCATCATAATCAATTGCTTTAGAATTTTGTTTAAATTCTAATAAGGATGCTTCTATTTTTAATGTATCCTCATTAACAAATTCATTTACAGTATTTCTTATTCTTTCATCTATTGGTTTTGTATTTTTTAAGCTATTTGAAACTAATATTCTTCCAAGCTTAGATTTTGATACATTTAAATATTGATAAAGGCTATGAGGCCCAAAGATATCTAAATCAGATGTTTTATAATCATTTTTATCTAAAAATTCTCTACCATCATCTTGAAAATAAGATAGCTCATGTGATCTTCTTCTTTTATGAGATATATATACATCTTTTAATTTATTTAAAAGCTTTAAATTTTCATAATATCTATTGGTAAATATAAAGCATAATATTAATGCTATAAATGAAATTGATGCAATTAATATATATATTCCTACATATGATAATGCAACAATTACCCATATAATAGCATTAAGTGCAATTATTAATCTTATAATAGATAATGTTTTGGTTAATTTTTCTAAAGATTTAATTTTTGAAATTAAAGCTTCCTCTTCTTTAAATAACACCATAATATTCATCCTAAAAAAGTAGGGGTAGCCCCTACTTTTATTACTTCATTTTAATTGGTGAAGTATGCCAAATATCTTGATTATATTGTTTCATTGTTCTATCAGTTGTGAAGAATCCTGATTTAGCTGTATTAATGATAGAAATCTTTAACCATTTATCTTGGTCTTTATATAATTCATTAATCTTAGCTTGAGCTTCAGCATAGCTTGCGAAATCCTTTAATACAAAATAGTTATCATTATATAATAATCTATCTTTGATTTCAGCAAATTCATTTGCATCAACTGTATCAAAGAAACCATTTGTTAATTGATCAATAACTGTATGAATTCTTTGATCATTATTATAATAATCCATTGGGTTATAGCCGCCATTTGCATAAAGGTCAGTAACCTCTTTAGCATTCATACCGAAAATAATAATATTTTCATCGCCAACTAAATCCTTAATTTCAACGTTTGCACCATCTAAAGTACCACATGTAATAGCACCATTCATCATAAATTTCATATTAGATGTACCAGATGCTTCCTTAGATGCAGTTGAAATTTGTTCAGATACGTTTGCTGCTGGTACAATTGTTTCTGCATAAGTAACATTATAGTTAACAACAAATACAACCTTTAATAATGAATTTGTTTCATCATCATTATTAACCTTATCAGCAATTGTATTAATTAATTTAATAACCTTTTTAGCAAACCAATATCCTGGAGCTGATTTAGCACCAAAAATAAATGTATGAGGATAATAATTTGCCTTAAATTCTGGATTATTCTTTAATTCATTATAAACATACATTATATGAAGTGCATTCATTAATTGACGCTTATATTCATGAAGTCTTTTTACTTGAACATCAAAGATTGAATTTGTATCAATTGAAATACCTTGTGAATGGTAAATCTTTTTAGCTAATTCTTTCTTTCTTTCACGCTTCATTTGAGCAAATCTCTTTTGAACTTCCTTATCTTCAGCATATTTTAATAAATGCTCTAAATTCTTTTCAAAATCCTTTTTATATTCAGGTATATAATCATCTAAAATAGAAACTAATTCTGGATTTGAATGAATTAACCAACGTCTATGAGTTACACCATTAGTCTTATTATTGAATTTACCAGGGTAATAATCATTAAATGTCTTCATTTCGATATTCTTTAAAATTTCAGTGTGTAATGCTGCAACACCATTTACACTAAATGAACCATGAATAGCTAAATTAGCCATATGAACCTTACCATCTTTGATGATAGCCATTTCATATACTTCTTTTGAATTATCGCCATATTTATCTGCAATTTCAATTAATAATCTTCTATTAATTTCTTCTATGATTGTATAAATTCTTGGAAGTAGTGATTTAAATAAATGTATTGGCCATTTTTCTAAGGCTTCAGATAAAATTGTATGGTTTGTATATGCACAGCAATTTTTAGTAATATTCCATGCATCATCCCAATCAAGCTTTTCTTCATCTACTAAAATTCTCATTAATTCAGCAACAATCATAGCTGGATGTGTATCATTAATATGGAACCCAACATATTTATCTAATTCATAAATATTCTTATGATGCTTTTTGAAATTTCTTATTGCAGATGTTACACCAGCTGAAACAAAGAAATATTGTTGTTTTAATCTTAATAATTTACCTTCATCTGTTTCATCATTTGGATAAAGCATTGATGAAATTTCTCTTAATTTAGCATGATATTCAAATGGATTAGATGTAGGATATGTTGATGCTGGTTCTGCGCTCCATAATCTTAAAGTTGTTACAACATGATTATTATCACCAATAATAGGAATATCATAAGGAACAGCCTTTACATATTCAGCATCTTTATGCTTAACACTAATTGAACCATTCAATGTACGAATATCAATCCAGCCATAATAAGGAATTTCAACTGCTTCATCATCTTTTCTTACTTCCCAAACATTGATATCCTTTAACCATCTATCAGGATGTTCTACTTGATAACCATGCTTAATACCTTGTTCAAAAAAACCATATCTATATCTAATACAGTTACCAAAAACAGGAAGTCCTAAAGATGCTACTGAATCCATAAAGCATGCGGCAAGTCTTCCTAAACCACCATTACCTAAACCAGCATCAGTTTCTTGATGCTCAACTTCATTTATATCAATGCCTAAATCTTTAAATGCTTCTTTTACAATTGGGTAAACACCAGCATTCATTAAGTTATTAGTTATCATTCTTCCCATTAAGAATTCCATAGAAAAATAATAAATCTTCTTTAAGCCTTGTTCTTCAATCTTTTTATTAGTCTCTTTCCAATCATCAGCAATTTTAAAACGTAACATTTCACCTAATGCTACATATTGTTGATATGGAGTTGAATCCTTAAAATCAATAGTATAAATATTTTCTACAATTGATTTAAATGTTTCTTTAAAGATTTCAACATTATCAAAACCATTATACTTCATATAATCTCCTCCTCATATATTCTAAAAGAATATATATTTTAAGTTTATCATAACATTTTAATTATTTCTATAAAATTGGTACCCAAAAAGTCCATTAAGCCTTCTTGGAAACACTTTCATTAACTTTTTTAGTTGTTTTTTTAACACTTTTTGTTGTTTTTGGTTTTTGGCTTGTTGCCTTTTTTGGTGTCTTTTTAGCTTCATCAATTGGCCTTGGAACAGGTTTAAATACAGCAATTCCTAAAGGAGGAATTGTAATATTTATACTTCTTGGTCTATTTTGCCAAGGTATATCTTCTACCTTTAAAGGAAGAGGATTTATTCTATCTGAACCATTATAGCAATACTTATCAGAATTGATTAATTCTTCATAATAATAGTCCCCTGAAACACCAATTCTATAATTATCATATGTTACAGGTGTTGCGTTCATAACAACAAGCACATGATTATTATTTGAATATCTTTCAAATACATAAATTGATTGATCAGCATTATCTGCTTCAACCCATTTAAATCCACTAGGATCATAATCCTTTTCCCAGAAGCATGGTTCATTTTTATATAGCTTTGTCATATCCATAACAAAGTGCTTTGCAGCATCATGAATAGGGAATTTAGAAATATGCCATGGAAGCTCACCTTCAAAATGCCATTCATCATATGATGCAAGCTCATTTCCCATAAATAATAATTTTTTACCTGGGTGAGTCATCATATAACCAATTAATAAACGATAATTTGCAAATTGCTGCCATTGATCTCCTGGCATTTTATTTACTAAAGAACCCTTCATATGGACTACCTCATCATGTGATAAAGGTAATATAAATTCTTCATTATAAAAATATGCCATAGAAAATGTTAATTGATGATGATGATATTTTCTATAAATTGGGTCAAGCTTAAAATATTTTAATGTATCATTCATCCAACCCATATCCCATTTATAATTAAATCCTATACCACCAATATTTGTTGGCTTTGTAACATTAGGGAATGATGATGAATCTTCTGCACATAATAAAATTCTATCATCTTCTTTAAATAAAATAGTTGATAAATTTTTTAAAAACCATAATGCACCTTCATTAGTACCACGATCTTTATTTCCTAAATAATAAAGCATATTTGATACTGCATCTAAACGAAGACCATCAATATGATAATATTTCATAAAAAATACTGCATTTGAATATAAGAAGCTTCTTGTAATACCTTTTCCTAAATCTAGATTTGCAGTACCCCATTCTTTATTTTCTCTAATTGATTCATCTTGATATTCATATAAATATGTTCCATCAAAGCGATATAAGCCATGTCCATCACGACAAATGTGACCTGGTACCCAGTCCATAATAACACCAATACCATTTTGGTGCATTAAATCAACAAAATACATGAAATCCTTTGGAACACCATATCTAGGTGTAATTGCATAATAACCAGTACCTTGATAACCCCAAGATGCATCTAGTGGATGCTCATAGACAGGCATTACTTCTACATGAGTATATCCATATTGCTTTAAATAATCTATAAGCATAGGAGCAAGCTCATTTGCCATATAAAAATCATTTTCTCCTGGACCTTTTCTTTTCCAAGAACCCATATGAAGCTCATAAATTAAAACTGGTTTATCATATGTTTTAGGATGAGTATACATCCAATCTTGGTCATGCCATTCATAACCATCAATATCATAAACCTTAGAATCCTGACAAGGTCTAATTTGAGAATAAAATGCATAAGGGTCAGCCTTATATATTTTTTCTCCTTGATGAGTTGTAATTAAATATTTATATCTTTGCCATTCATAATTACCTTCTAAATAAGCATACCAGATACCTTTTTCATCTATACAATATAACTCCTGTTGATTTTCAACAAAGCCATTCCATTCACCAACTAGATCAACTCTTTTAGCATTAGGCGCAAAAAGACAAAATTCACAAGCTATATTTTCTCCTTTTTCATTCTTAACTAAATGAGCACCAAATACTTTATAAGAATCAATTGATTCTCCTTGGTCAAAATAATATAAAAAATCTTTATTAATTCGATCTCTTACAAGCATTATATATTCCTCCCTTTAAATCGTTACTTATAATATTATTATATTATAAATAATTCAAATTAACAAATAAAAAGGAGCATTCGCTCCTTATTTTTTTTAATTTATTCTTTTTATTACATTTTCTTTTAGATTATTATAAAAGAATTGATAATCATATAAATGATAACAACCATCACCAAATGAATCTTTCAGTTTATTATAATTTTCTTTAATTACATCTGTTACTTTTAAAGTACCACGTTTTGAATCTATATAACATCCTGTAAAATTATTAATTTCTGATGTTACTTCTCCATATGTATTTAAAAATACAGCACCTTTATTTAATTCCTTTAATGCTATTTCATTATCTCTTTTCCAAGATAATGGATTAATTGAATTAGTTTTTTCATTTTCTTTAACTACAAATGAATTTGTTGTATCAACAGCTTCTGTATTAAATGATATTATACATTTATTATCATCTTCTTTTTCAGCCATTTTTAATAATTTATTTGAATTTAAATATTCATCACTAACTAAACAACCATAAGCATAACAAGCAACATATTTATCATAAAAAGATTCATCATCAATAAAATCCTTTAATAATCTTAATGCTAAATTTGCTCCTTCAGAAAAACCAGCTAATATAATTTTATTTCCATTATTGAAATGATCTAAATAATATAAAAATGAATTTTTAACATCATTATAGGCATTATCTAATATTTCATTTTCATATTTTTCATCACCATTTATAAAAGCGTAAATAAAGCCTTGATGATAATATGGTGAAAAAAATCTAGTTTTTTCATCATAAATACCTTTTTGCATTTTTACAGTGCCTAAAAATTGTGACATTCTTTTTGCATTATTATAATCTAAAACAGTTTCAGCTGCATTTCCAGTTGTACAGGCTGGAGCTAAAAAGAATGTATCAGTTTTTAAATCTTCATCTACTTCTTTATAAACCCATAAATTATCATCTTTATATTCATTATCAACTACTACTTTTTCTTTAGTACAAGATAATAAGAATATAAAAGAAATCATAAATAAAAATAATATTATTTTTTTCATAAAATCACTCACTTTTTATATATTTTACCATTAAAAAAGAAAAAAGAGAAGATTACTTCTCTCATTTAACTGATTCTATATCATCTAAAGAATATCCTCTTTGATATAAATATCTTTTTATTTTGCTTTCTTTTACAAAATCATTTAATTCATCTTGATATTTTATTAAAGCTTTATCATAAAGCTTCTTTAAAGCCTTAAAATATTCATCATAATTTATTTTAGTTATTGCAAAATCAATTAATTTTTCATTATATTTTAAATTATATAATTTATTAATTATCAATAATTTACCATTACCTTTTCTAACTAATGTATCTAAAGTATTTAAAATTAATTTTTCATCATCAATTATTTTAATTTCCTTTAATTTAGATATAATATCAGCTATTTCATTATTTTTTAAATCAAATTTAGCTAAATAATCATAAATAGCCGCGCTATTTTTATTATATTTTAAAGAATAATCTAAAGCCTTTTTATAATAAATAATTAAATTATTATCATAAATAATTTTATCTATTAAATCATCTTCTAATTCTTTTCCTTTAACTAAACGATATTTAACAATAATTTCTTCATCAAATAAATAATCTTTATTATCAATTGTAACCTTATAAAGCTTTTTTTCTTTTTCTAATGAATTAACTATCATAAAAGTCCTCGTTTTTCATATTCTCCTTTTACTTCTTTACATGAAGTAACAAAAGTAAATGCTTTAGGTTCTGCCTCACTTACAATAGATGTCATTCTATATGCTTCATTTTTATCCATTGTACAAATTACCATTACCTGTTCATCACCTGTATAACCGCCAATAACTTTATTAAAAGTTACACCTCTATCAAGGTTTTTATAAATTAAATCCTTAATTAATTCTGGATTTTTAGTTATTACATACATTGTTCTTCTAGGCTTTAGTGATAAAGCAACTAAATCAACAATATAACCAACAGCAATTACACCAGATACACCAAGAACTACTCTTTCAATATCATATGTAAATGGATTAAATCCAAAGCCTGCAATTAAAACAACAATTGCATCAGTTACATACATTGTTGTTGAAATAGGTACTTTAAAGTATTTAGAACATATCTTTTGGATTACATCCATACCACCTGTTGAACCATTATATTTTACAGCAATACCAATACCTACACCTGATAGGATTGCTGCACAAATTAAGCAGATAAATCCTTGATTTGTATCAGTTATTGTATTGTAAAAAAAGTATGGATCCATAGTTTTTTCAAATATGAACAATATTGATGGTTGAACTAATGATGCATATATAGTTTTTATAAAATAATCCTTACCTAAAAAAATTAAACCTAATAATAAGCATATACCATTTACAATATATAAAAATATTGATGATGTAAACCAAGCACCAGCCTTTAGTAGGAATGGTTCAATAATAATGGCAATACCCATCATACCACCAGTAACAATTCCTGCTGGTTCTAAAAAGAAGAAAAATGCTAAATCTAGTAAAAATACACCAAATGTTATTTTTAAATATTGCTTTATAAACTTTCTAGCCTTTAATCTTTTTAAATCAATTGTTTCATTATTCATTTTTGCCTCCTGCAAGATATTTTAGATATGCAAGCATAAATCCTTCAATATCTCCATCCATAACAGCATTAATATTTCCCATTTCATAGCCTGTTCTATGATCCTTTACTAAAGTATAAGGACAGAAAACATAGCTTCTAATTTGAGAACCAAAATTAATAGCCATTGTATCTCCCTTTAAATCCTTTAATTCAGATTCTTGGCGCTTTAATTCTAATTCTAATAATTTTGATTTTAAAACAGACATACAAGTAGCTTTATTTTTTAATTGGCTTCTTTCATTTTGACATGTTACAACAATATTTGTAGGTAAGTGAGTAATTCTTACTGCAGAATATGTTGTATTAACACCTTGACCACCATGACCTGATGATAAGAATGTATCTATTCTAATATCTTCATCTTTAATTTCGATATCTTCTGCCTCTTCAATTTCAGGTGCAACATCACATGAACAGAATGATGTATGACGTCTTGCATTAGAATCAAAAGGTGAAATTCTAACTAATCTATGAACGCCTCTTTCTGCCTTTAAAAGACCATATGCATATGGACCTTTAATTGATAATGTAACAGATTTAATACCAGCCTCATCACCTGCTAAATAATCAATTACATTTACTTTA
>JAEEGL016387688.1_pt1 | contig 12062 bp, 11 predicted proteins | sample 9134231 | NCBI WGS metagenome assembly JAEEGL01 (sample SAMN16246548, study PRJNA631951) | gut metagenome | biome: gut microbiome; feature: rumen; material: fiber-attached | host: Bos | place: Iran: Karaj | collected 2018-10
CCTGCGAAGAGCGCGGTGAGCGGAGCGAAATCGATTATCTTGAGCGCGTCTATATTCGCCGCGTTGCCTATGAGCGTGAATATAAGCGCGACGAGATAGCCCGCAATGATACCCACAATGAACGGTATCAGCCTCAGCGCTCTGGAGCCGTAGGTCGAACAGATGACCACGGTGAAGAGCGTAACGAGAGCGCAGGCAAGAGCCGCGAAGGGGGACGCAGCCATAACCGCGCTCTCCTTCTTTTCGACGAAGCGGTATACGCCGTCCTCGTCGGCGACAGTCCCCTCCGGGATCCCGGCAAGCATCTCCTCGGTGGTGTTCTCATCCGCGGGATCTACCTCTATGATCTCATAGGCAACGGCGGGTTTCATAACGTCGCCCTTCATCATATCGCCCACGGCGTTCCCCGCGAGGGAGAGGCCGATTATGGCGACGATGGGCCCGATGACGACCATGGGCATGAGCTTCGATATCCATTTGACGCCCGCGATCTTGACCGCGATGGCGATCAGGACGTAGACAAGGCCGCCGAAGCCCGCGCCTATGACGAGGCCGAGATAGCCCATCGCCATGGACGCAGCGCCCGCGAATGCCGCGAACATCGAACCCAGGAACGCAAAGGAGGAGCCGAGGAATACGGGGCTCCTGAACCTCGTGAAGAGCTGATAGACCAGAGTGCCGACGCCGGCTCCGAAGAGCGCGGCGGACGCGGTCATGCCGTGCCCCACTATCGCGGGAACGGCGATGGTCGCCGCCATGATGGCAAGCAGCTGCTGCACGGCAAAAGCTACTATGTGTCCGAATTTGGGCTTGTCCTTGACGTTGTAGATAAGATTCATATCCCGATCCCTCCCGGATAATAAGATTCTGAATTATTAACGCAAGTATGAAATCATTACGTCGGCGATAATATCATCCTCGCCGAATACTATAACGAGCTTTTCTATCCCGTACTCCGCGACGAGCTCCGAGGGCAGGGGCAGATCGGGGCTCTTGTAATACCTCGTATCCACCATTATGACCCTTGAGTAAGTCATGGCGAACAGGGGTATTATGGAGTTGCCGAAGCTGTCCTTGACGATCATTATCGTCTCGCCGTTTCCTTCGGGATTCTCGATAACGGTGACGTCGTTGTTCGACCAGAGGTAGGCGGCGTACTTGTCCACATTGCCTTCGGCGAGCTGTGCATCGTCATAGACGCCGTAATGGACCTCCGCGCGGTCGCCCCAGCCTATCGTGACCTTCATGGAGTCGAGCGCCGGACAGCGCCAAACCTCGAGCTCGTCGGGTTTAGTCAGCCAGAGACCCGCCTTCCTGTAGTAGCTGCCGAAAAACTCGTATTTCTCCCTCGTGAAGACCGACTTGTCGACGGGGGCATCGCCGAAATGCGCGAGCACGTCCTCATAACAGACGTAGGCTCCGTCCATGGTCCAGTGATGGTCGGTGCGGTAGAAGAGCCCGCCGCGGTCCTCCCTTGCGGAGAATATGCCCGCGAGATCGGGAACGTAGGCGGTCGTGAGCTGTCTCGCCGCGTCGATGATCTCCCTGTCCTTGTACTCCATATGGATGAGGGGAAGATCCTCCGTCACAACGACGGCGCTCGAGGGCGCTATCACCACGACGGTATCGAGCCCGTTCGCTTCGGTGAACTCGTTTATCCGCTCCATGTTCTTGGCGACGTGGGTTTCGTTCAGGACTATCGGCGCCTCGAACATCCTGGAGTTCTTCCCGAGCACGACGCCCTGATCGGCGTTCCTGCCGGTGAAATGCAGATAATAGGAGTTGAGCGCGATGAAGAAATTCCTTGCGGGGAAATGATCCTCGAGGAATTTGTCGACGTTCTTCGACATATCGCCGGTCACGAGCTCGCCGACGAGCTTTTCGAAGGATTTGCCCTTGAACGGATCCTCGGCGAGAGTGCGGAACTCAAGGCTCGAAAGCTCGCCCGTGCGCTTCGGGAGAACGAAGAGCAGAAGAGAAAGAACTCCCAGGACCGTCATGAATATGATGACGGTCAGGAGCTCCGAGGTTTTGAATTTCTTGACTTTGTTTTCCAATTTCGATCGATTATTTGAATATGCCGTCGATGTACTTCGCGGAAGCGGCGTTGTCGTCGGTAACTGCGACGACCACGTATTCGCCCGCGGTGCGGATGACCGCGGTCTCGAGCTTGTTGATCTCGGCGGGCTGATAGTTCGAATAGTTCTGGATGTAGTTGGCGATAAGCGTGCGCATGGCCTCCTCAACGCCCTGAGCGGCCTTTTCGTCAACGGCTTTGATGCAGACTATCATCTCGGGATAGGCGCTGGAGAGGTAGATCGAGGACTGCTTGACGCCGTCCTTCTCCGCTACGAGAGCGGGATCGATATTGTAGAGATTGAGAGCGAACGCCCTGTCCTCTACCTCGGCAAGATACTCGTCCTCGAATTTGCAGTTGTCGAATATCTTCTTGGAAAGCTCCGTAACGACGTAGTCGCGGGAGGTGCTTCCGCCGGTGCATCCCGTCACGAACGCTGCCGCTAAAACGGCGAGCATGACGGCGGCGATGATCCTGACTGTGTTTTTCATATGCGATCTCCTTAGTTGGTCGTTGTGATTATATCACGCCCATCACCTTGAGGCAGATATGCTCCGCCCAGATGCGGTCGTACTTCAGATTGGGGTGCTGCCCGTCCGAGGAAGCGTCGTCCGGCAGACGGCCGAATTCGTCGAACATGCCCGCGGGAACGTCGATGTAAGTGACTCCGCGCTCGTCGCAGAGATCCTTGATCATCCCGTTCATGGTATTGATGTTGGCGTTCGTGAAGCCGTTCTCGTTCTTGTCGTCCCTCGCCTTGTTGGTGGGAAGCAGCGCGCAGATGTAGATCTTGCAGCCGGGCTGCCTCTGCCATACGGCGTCAATGACGTTCGAATACCTTTCTATGAATCCGGGATAGCTGGGCCAGCCGAGCTCGTTCGATCCGAAGAACAGTATTACCTTGTTATAGGTCCCGGTATTCAGTTCGTCGATTATCGGTACGGAGCTGTTGTCGAGATGCGCCGTAAAGACCGAGTTGACGTTGAGGCCGACCTTCGTGAAGAAGGTGCCGTGCGTGATTATGCCGAAGCGGTAAAGGCCCTCGAAAACCGAGTTGCCGATGAACGCCGCATCGTCGAAAACGCTCTGGTCCGGCTCGACGGGGCCGACAGGAGTCGGCGCTGCCGTCGGCGCGTCAGTGAAGCCGGGATCGGCGGTCGGATCATCCGAACTGCCGGGAGTCGCCGTGGGAACGTCGGTATCGGAAGGATCGAACGTAACGGGAACGCTCGTCAGCGCAGGCTGCGGCGTCCAGATGTCCACTATGACGGATGGATCGTCCTTTTTACAGCCTGCGGTGAACAGTACGCCCGCCGCGAGAGCCGTGAGAATGATTATCGAAATAAGCTTTTTCATACGCTTTTCCTTTTCGGGATTTACGCGCCGAAACAAAAAACCCGGCACATATCAAATCATTATACCAAAGATATGGCCGGATTTCAATAGCGCGAGCATATATAATCACAGGGATGCGGGATAAAGGGCGCGACCGGCTTCCCCGGGGCGGGCTGCCGCCCGTTCTCCGTCTATTCCTCCACGCTCAGCTTCACGCTGCCGCCGCCGGAGCGGGCCTTGACCACGGCAGAGCCGTCGCCCACTGTCGCCTCGACCCTGCGGCCGCTGAGTATCTTTTCGCCTTTATAATACAGGCTCGTCCTGCCGCCGCCCGTCGAAAGCTCCGCCCTTGCGCCGCCGACGCCGGTCATCTCGACCGCAATTCCGCCGCCGCCCGTCTTCGCATCGACGCGCTCCGCGCCGTTCAGGGAGAGACGGACGTCGCCGCCGCCGGAGACCGCCTCGATCTCGGTCATGCGGCCTGCGATAATTATGCTGCCGCCGCCCGTCTTCGCCTCTGCGCGGTCGTCGACGGAGAACTCCTCCGTCTTTATGCTGCCGCCGCCCGTCCTGAGCACGGCTCCGTGCGCTCCGGAACTCCTTACCATTATGCTGCCGCCGCCCGTCATGAGATCCAGACTGCGGGCATAGGCGTCCTCGACCGCTATGCGGCCTCCGCCGACCTTGGCTCGCACGAGCTCCGCGGAAACGCCCTTAAGCATGAAAGCGCCTCCCTTGAGCTCAGCCTCTATGCCGTTCATCCTCCGCGGCATGCGCACGGTGATATTGAGTCCGCTGCGCCTGCCGAAGAATCCCGAGACCGACTCGTCCTGATCGTGGATAACGGAGAGCCTTCCTTCCTCCTCGAACACCCTGCAGCGCGCCTTTTCATCCTCGGGGCCGTCTATATCGACCGTGAATTCGTCCGAGTCCGTGCCGACGATCTCAAGGTTTGCCCTTGCAGCGCAGAAGAAGTCCCTTACGCCGTTCCCGGATCCGACCGGCTCTCCCCCGCCGCTCTCCTCTTCCCTTTGGAGCAGTAGCTCCGAGCCGTCCATGCTCGCTTCGTTCTCGTTGCACAGAAGCTCGTCCACGCTGACTCCGTAGAGCCTCGAGAGCATGATTATGTTGTCGATGTCGGGAGAGGATTCGGCCCTCTCCCATTTGGATACCGCCTGTCGGGAGATGCCGAGCTTTTCGGCAAGCTCCTCCTGCGAAAGTCCCCTGTTCCTTCTCAGCTCCACGAGCCTGTTTGCGATCTCGATCGTCATATCGTTTCGTTCCTTTCGTTTCGTTGGCATTATGGTACCCCTGTTTGCGATCCGCCGCAAGCAACTTTGCTTTGCAGATGATAAAAAACCACGCAACCGTCGGTTGCAGGCGATAATTCGTCACTTTTTATCAACACGCTTCCCCGCCGGCGGCTGTGGAAAACTCTGCTTTTTCACGCTGTTCAAGGCATATTTTATGTGGAAAACCCTGTGGAAACTGTGGATAAAGCGGCATTTTCGGTTCTTTTCGACATAAAAACAGGCCCGGACGTCTTCGCCCGGGCCTGAGGGGGATTTTAAGAATTATTCGGGTTCGATGAGACCGAGGTTGCCGTCGTTCCTCTTGTAGAGGACGTTTATATCGTTGGTCTCCGCATTCATGAATACGAAGAACGAATGGCCTACGAGCTCCATCTGGAGAATGGCCTCCTCCTCGCTCATGGGTTTGATCGAGAAGCGTTTTACCTTGACCACCTTCGGGCCGTCGTCTTCATCCTCGGCATATTCCGGAATGGGCTCCTCGAACGCGTCGACCTTCAGGTTCTTCTCCAACTTCGTGCGGTGACGCACGATCTGCCTCTCGAGCTTCGCGATCACGTTGTCGATGCTGGCGTACATATCTCCCGTGACCTCCTCGCCGCGGATAACTCCGCCCGCGTAGGGGATCGTGACCTCGACAATGTGACGGTTCTTCTCGACCGCCATGGTCACCTGCGCCGCCGTGTCCGCCGGGAAGTACCTGTCCAGCTTCGACATCTTTTTAAGCGTGAGATCCTTGAGGTAATCGGATACCTCGATGTTCTTGCCTGTGATGGTAATGCGCATATAAAGCACGCTCCTTTCGCCCGCGGGGAAACCCCGCCCATTCATTTACAGGGGAAAAGCTCCCTTTGCGGATATATTATATCACACCCGCCATCGTTTGGCAATGGCGGGTTGTGTAAACTTATTGTAAAAACTGTGAACAAAAACGTATTAAATGATCTTCCCGGATCCCATGACCTTGCCGTTGAGAGTCACGTTCACTCCGAAGCCCTCGGTATAGCTCGCCCTGTCCACGGCGACGAGTACGACGTGACGCTCGAGCGCCTGAGTCGCCATGCCGTTCGGAGCGGTCCCCTTGATATTGACGGAGAGAGCGCCGTCCCTGATGCTGGCTGCCGTGACCTCGTAGCTCCAACCGCCGCTGTTCGCCACGAGATAGACGGCGACCACGACCGTATTATCGAAGCTTTCCCTGCTGTAACGCTCGGAGAGGCCCCTGCTTTCGGGCGCGAGCTCCTTCTCGAAGTCCTCATAGTCGGTGAAAACACGGGTGAAAAAGCCGCTGTCGACGTCGCCGTTCAAATGGAAGGAATCCCAGTAAAGTATCTCCTTCGCGATATTGGCGTCTATCCTGTGATCCTGCAGCGTGGCGGGATCGCGCGGGGTATAAGTCTTGTCATGGTCGAAGGGCGGCTTGGTAACTGCGGGCTCATCCTTCGCGGAGGCGGCGCAGCCGACCAGCATGCCCGCGGTGAGCACGAGGAGCAGTATTGCGGTCAGTCTTTTCATATTCGTATCTCCTTTCGGAATGATGATCTCGTTTTCTGTATATATAACGGATCAAACCCCCGTTCGGTTCCCATTATATCACATAATCCCTCCCTTTGAACAGTTTTTTATATCCGTATTGCCTTTTATCCCAAAAGAAAGTATAATTGGTTTGGAAATATATATACGGGAGGACGCATATGAAAAGGATATGCCTCATCGGGACGGGCGGCACGATCGCCTGCGTCCCGACCGAAAACGGTCTTTCCCCCGAACTCACCTCCGCTGAGCTCGTCAAATTAGCCGGCTGCGAAAAGGACGGAGTCGAGATCAGCTGCACCGACCTTTTCAGCATGGATTCCTCGAACATACAGCCCGAGGAATGGTGCCTCATCGCCGAAGCCATCAGGAACAAGGTCGGCAACTGCGACGGCATAGTCCTCACCCACGGCACCGACACCATGGCCTATACCGCCTCCATGCTCTCCTTCATGCTCATGGGCATACCCGTGCCCGTGGTGCTTACCGGCGCGCAGTACCCCGCGGTCTATCCCAATTCCGACGGAAGGCAAAACCTCAACGACGCCGTCATCGCCGCTTCGAGCCTTAAGGGCGGGGTCTATATCTGCTTCGGCGGCTCGGTGATACTCGGCTGCCGCGCCGTCAAAACGAGGACGACGAGCCTGAACGCCTTTGAATCCATCAACTATCCCTATATAGCGATAATAGCCGACGGCAGGTGCATACATCTGCACGAGCCCAAGCCCCGCATGGGCTTCGCGTTCTCGACCGCTCTCGATTCGAGGGTCGCTCTCGTCAAGATCACGCCGGGCATGAGCCCCCGATTCCTCGACAGCCTCAAGGACTGCGACATGAAGGGCGTCGTCGTCGAAGGCTTCGGCCTCGGCGGGATGCACAACTTCCGCCGCGACCATACCGAGTCCATACGCGGGCTGATGAACGCCGGAATACCCGTGGTCCTGACCAGCCAATGCCTCTACGAACAGTCCACGCCCGACGTCTACGAGGTCAGCCGCTCGCTCGCCGAGCTCGGCGTGCTCTCCGCGCACGACATGACCACCGAGGCCGCCGTGACCAAGCTCATGTGGGTCCTTGGCCGCGCGCGCGACATCGAGAGCGTGAGGCAGATAATGAATATGGACCTTGTGGGAGAGCTTTCGGAATGACCGATCTTATCATAATACAGGCCGGGGCGGTGTTCCCCGGGGAATACAAAAGGATATTCGACGCGGCGGAGTCCCGCTTCGTGCAGACGACGGAGCATCCGTTCATTAAAAGACTGGGGCTCGGCGGGCATTTCGTCTCGATGGACGATCTTTACGAGAGCTCTTCGGACTACGACGAGCTGAACAGAAGCATCGCCGGCAGGCTCGTCGAGGCCGCCGAGTTCATGTCGTCCGAAGGCTATTCCGGGATACTGCCCGGCAGGAAGAACGCCGCCTACGTCACGCTCGGGCGCGTCAATCCCGACCTGCTCCGCGAGATACACGCGGCAGCCGACGCCGGGAAGGTCAACCTGGAGGTGCTCCCCTTTATCGGCTTTGCGGAATCGGCTTACGCCGCCGCGCTGTCGAACGGGCTTTTGAAAGGGCAGGAGCTCATCACCGAGATGCCCGCAAACCGTCTCAGGGCGATTTACGACACCGAGGCGCTTTACGCCGTGACCGAGATCGATTCCAGGATCAAGGCCGGCGAGGTAAAGCTCGTGCTTTCGGAGTATTATCCCGACGAATACGAGGTTCTCTTTTCCGTCCCCGAAGAGGGCGGCTGGGATATAAAGCCCGTAAAGCTCTTCGAGCTCGACAGGCAGAAACGATACGACGCCGCGGCCGTTTTGCTCGTTCCCCCGGCAAAGGATCTCGAGCTTCCCCGCCACTCCGTCGAGGGGCTTATGGACCTCATGCGGACTCTGCGCGCGCCCGGCGGCTGCCCATGGGACGCGGAGCAGACGCACGTGAGCCTTAAAAAGACGCTCCTGGAGGAAAGCTGGGAGGTCATAGACGCCATCGACAGGCAGGATCCGGACGACCTCTGCGAGGAGCTGGGCGATCTTCTTATGCAGATAGCGTTCCACGTCGTCATCGAGGAGGAGCGCGCCTCCTTCACGCTGCGCGACGTTGCGACCGGCATCACGAACAAGATGATCTACCGACATCCCCACGTGTTCGGGAACGTGCACGTCGACGGCTCCGACGAGGTGCTCGTCAACTGGGAGAAGCTGAAGAAGGAAGAGAAGCATCAGCAGACGGTCGCCTCGGCAATGGATTCAGTGCCGAAGAGCTGCCCCTCCCTGCTGCGCGCTTACAAGATACAGAAGAAGGCAGCCGACGTGGGCTTCGACTGGTCGAGCGCCGAAGAAGCCCTGCCGAAGGTGCACGAGGAGGCCGACGAGGTCATGGAGGCCATACGCGAGAACGACGCGGAGCATATCGCGGACGAGCTGGGCGATCTCTTCTTCGCCGCCGTGAACGTCGCGAGGCTGAAAAAGGTCGACCCCGATCTCGCCCTGACCGCGGCTACCTTAAAATTCGAAAAGCGCTTCAAGCTCACCGAGCAGCTGATCTTGGCCGACGGCAAGCGTTTCGACGAGATGACCCTCCCCGAAATGGACGAATATTGGGAAAAGGCGAAGGCGGCTTTGGGGAATAAGGACTGATATGAGCTATCGGCTCCCCCCGCTATAAAAAAAGTTCTTGACACGCGGGCCGGGCGGTGCTATAATCCGTTACATGTTTTTAATATATTGTTCGCCGCAAAGGGCGATGAACAAAACGGAATACCGCACTGACACGGAAAGAAACAGATGAACGCAAAGGCGCTCGTCCGTTGGGTACTCACCCCTCGGACGGGCGCCTCTCAAATTAAGGGGGATCTATTATGGCAAAGTACATCTTCGTGACCGGCGGAGTCGTGTCCGGTCTCGGCAAGGGCATAACGGCTGCCTCTCTCGGCCGTCTTCTGAAGGCGCGCGGGCTCAAGGTCGCGGCGCAGAAGCTCGATCCTTACATCAACGTCGACCCGGGGACAATGAGCCCCTACCAGCACGGCGAGGTCTACGTGACCGAGGACGGCGCGGAGACCGACCTCGATCTCGGGCATTACGAGAGGTTCATAGACGAGGATCTGAACCGCTTCTCGAATCTCACTACCGGCAAGGTCTACGAGAACGTGCTCGCCCGCGAGCGTAAGGGCGGGTATCTCGGACGCACCGTGCAGATGATACCGCATATCACGGACGAGATAAAGCATTTCATTTACGGCGCGGGAAAATCGACGAACGCCGACGTCATAATCACCGAGGTCGGCGGCACGATCGGCGACATAGAGGGCCAGCCCTTCCTCGAAGCCATACGCCAGGTCGGGCGCGAGGTCGGCAGGGAGAACGCACTCTACATACACGTGACGCTCGTGCCCTATCTCAAGGCGAGCGGCGAGCACAAGTCCAAGCCCACGCAGCACTCCGTAAAGGAGCTCCAGAGCTTCGGCATCTCGCCGGATATCATAGTCCTCAGGTGCGACGAGCCCATCACCGACCCCTCGATATTCGAAAAGATCGCCGGCTTCTGCGGCGTGGAGCGGGACTGCGTTATCGAAAACCTGACTCTGCCCGTGCTCTACGAGGCTCCGCTCGCGCTCGAGGCCGCGAATTTCTCCGGCATAGTCTGCAGAAAGCTCGGAATAATCGCTCCGGCGCCGGAGCTCACGGAATGGCGTGAGATGACGGAAAGGATCAAAAACGCCGAGGGCAGCGTCACGATAGCCATCGTCGGCAAGTACACCCAGCTCCACGACGCATATCTCTCGATAGTCGAGGCGCTGCGTCACGCAGGCTACGCGCAGGGCGTGAAGGTGGATATCCGCTGGCTCGATTCGGAGGAATTCAGGCCCGAACAGCTCGACGGAGCGGACGGCGTGCTCGTGCCCGGCGGCTTCGGCTCGAGAGGCATCGAGGGCATGATCGACGCGGCGCGGTTCGCCCGCGAAAGCGGCATGCCCTACCTCGGGATATGCCTCGGTATGCAGATAATGTGCATCGAATACGCGAGGAGCGCTCTCGGCTGGGCGGACGCAAATTCGGGCGAGTTCGATCCCGACAGCCCGCACAAGGTCATCGACTTCATGCCCGGGCAGTCCGACGAGATCGACAAGGGCGGCACGCTCCGTCTCGGGAGCTGGCCCTGCGCGATAAAGCCCGGCACGACGCTCGGGCGCTGTTACGGCGCGGCGAATATCAGCGAGCGCCACCGCCACCGCTACGAGGTCAACAACGAATTCCGCGCCGAGCTCGAAAAAGCCGGCCTCACCTTCTCCGGAGTCTCGCCCGACGGCCGTCTCGTCGAGGCCGCGGAGCTCACCGGGCGCCCCTTCTATTTAGGCGTTCAGTATCACCCCGAGTTCAAGAGCCGTCCCACGAGGCCGCATCCCCTGTTCATGGGATTGATAGAGGCGGCTGCGGGCTGTGCGAGCCGGCGCAAGCCGCGCCGCGACGGCACGAGCGAAGAGAGATCGTAACAGTGTTACGATTTCCGCGAGCGCCGAGGAGCTGCGCTCCGGGGATGAATGTAAAAAATCAAGCGGCTGATGCCGCCCCGGCGAGGTATGATCCGCGGCGGCTGATGCGAACGAACACCGGGTAAAGGCGCTGTGCCTCCGCCCGGTTTTTCATTGATCACTTGACCCGACCAGTTATTGAAAAGCCCGGCTTCCCGGGAAACGATCTTCTTTGACGGCATGGAAAAAGCACAAGCCTTTCGGCTTGTGCTTTTGAACAGTCAAAAACTGACTACCTCGCAGAAGCGGCTTTGCCGCTTCTGCGAAAAGCGGGAGCTTTTACTCCTGCTCGGGAGCGCCGACGGGGCAGGTGCCGGCACAGGCGCCGCACTCTACGCACATATCGGGGTTGATCTCATACTTGCCGTCACCCTCGGTGATGGCGCCAACGGGGCATTCTGCTGCGCAAGCGCCGCAGGCGATGCAGGCATCGGTGATTTTGTAAGCCATTATAGTATACCTCCTATTGGTTTATATCATCATTATAATGATCGATGATCGAAAAATCAAGTGGGGATATCCCGAAGGATGATCTGTCTTTTGAGAATTATTTCTCCTCGAGAGCTTCCTTGAGGGCGTTGCCGGGCTTGAAGGCGGCGGAACGGCTGGCGGCGATCTCGATGGTGCTGCCGGTCAGGGGGTTGCGGCCGGTCCTGGCGGGACGCTCACGGACGTCAAAGCGGCCGAAGCCGACGATCTGGACCTTTTCACCGGCCTTCATGGTCTCGATTATGGTATCGAAAGCGGAATTGACGACGGCGTCGACGTCCTTCTTCGCAAGGCCTGTCTTAGCAGCGACGGCATTGATAAGCTGAGCTTTGTTCATTATATGGTTCCTCCGAAAAAGTATTTAATCTCTCGCCTCAATGGGCACGGCTACTATTTTAGCATAAAAATCATAAAATACAAGGGTTTTTTGCATTTTTCCCCGATATATTTTCAGCGAAAAAGCGCAGACCGGAGACTCGTTCAACTCAAGGGGGCGCGGGGGCCGCAGCCCCCGCCCACTGTGACCGCTCGCGGCGGCGTGTACAGCGCGAGCGAAACAAAACCGCGGGTTTTGGTTCCTTTATTTTTTAACGGCCGCAAAAAAAGAAGCCATACGGCTTCTTTTATTTGCAGTTAAAAATGCAGACTCGCAGAAACGGCTGAGCCGTTTCTGCGAAAGCGGAGCGTCTTACTCGATGATAGCGGTGACGACGCCGGAAGCGACCGTACGGCCGCCCTCACGGATAGCGAACCTCAGACCCTCGTCCATAGCGATCCAGCGACCA
>JAEEGL017096985.1_pt1 | contig 12062 bp, 16 predicted proteins | sample 9134231 | NCBI WGS metagenome assembly JAEEGL01 (sample SAMN16246548, study PRJNA631951) | gut metagenome | biome: gut microbiome; feature: rumen; material: fiber-attached | host: Bos | place: Iran: Karaj | collected 2018-10
TCTGCAAACATTTTATAATACTCGCTTTGATCTATACTTGAAGAAAGTTTTGTTATTATTCTTTCTCTTGCATCCTCATAAGTTAATTTTTCTAAACTGTCCAATCTATAAATAATATGATAGCCATATGATGTTCTAACTGGTGATTTAGAATATGAATTGTCTTCTAATGAAAGTAGAGCATTCATAAAGCTTTCTTCTAAATTATTGTCAAATCCTTGATATCCAAGGTTTTCAGCAATTATCTGATTTCCATATTCTTCTATGATTTCATCCCAAGATTTACCTGAATTTAATTCTTCAATTATTGTATTTGCTATAGATTTTGCTTGTTCGTCAGAAACTTGATCTGAAACTTCAACTAATATATGTTTGCAGTTAATATCACCATATATGTCATTACTATTATAATATTCCTTTATTGTTTCTTCACCTAATATTTTTTCAACACAATCATTATAGAATTTGTCTTGTCTTTTATTTGTTTTTAATTCATTCAAAAAATCATCATAAGTTTTAAATCCAAACATCTTCAAGAAATCTTCTTCTTTATATCCATATGTAGCATATGATTCCACATATGCTTTAGCTTCATCTTCTATTTCTTTTATTTCATCATCTGAAAGAGGATATTTATCTTCAAGTATTTTATTATCGATTTCTTCTAATGCATATGTTAATCCATGATCCTTTTTCATTTTTTCATATAAATCTATTTTTTTAATTTTATATCCATTAATACTAGCAACGGTTTCATTTTTATTAAAAACAAACGTATTTAGTAAAAACATAATAAGTGCTCCTAATAAAAATGCAGAAATCCCTACAATAATCACATATCTTAATTTTATTTCCTTTTTATTATCCATATTAACACCTTGCCTTTCAATTATCTTAAAACTATATTAATTATATATCTAAAAATTATGCTTGTACATATTTAATAATACTTTTTGCAGCTTTTTTTCCTTCTTTAATCGCCATGCAGACTGTAGCTTTATTTTGCATTACATCTCCGCCAGCAAATACTCCATCTATATTTGTTTTATTATTTTCATCAACTTTTATTAAATTACCGATTAAATCTATGCCTTCTTGTTTTAATATATGATCATTAGGTTTTAAACCAATTGCAAATATTATAGAATTAGCATCCATACTAAATTTACTATTGTTAACTTCAGTTAAAGTTCCATTTATTTCCTCAGTTTTAATACAATTTATAGATCTAATTTTCTCGTTTTCAACATCAGCACTTAAAACTTTTGTATTATAAATTATTTTTGCTCCATCATTTAATGCTTCATTAAGTTCAATGTCTCTTGCAGGCATTTTTTCATGACTTCTTCTATATACTATTGTTACATCATTAGTATTCATTCTAATAGCTGCTCTTGCACTATCTATTGCAACATTTCCTCCACCAATTACTATTACCTTACCTAAATTTGGAACTATATTCTTAGCATTATACTCTCTTAAAATATGATCTGAACTATATATTCCAGTGCATTTTTTATCAGTTAATTTATATGAGGCAGCTATTTCATTTCCAATACCAATGAAAATCGCTTTAAATCCATTTTCTTTAAGTGAGCTTATTGTTATGTCTTTTCCAAACTCTATGTTTGTATTAATCTTTATATTTATCTTTTTTAAATTATCTTCTAATATTTTAGTAATATTTCTTGGCAATCTAAATCCAGGTATACCATATGTTAATAGTCCACCTACAAACTCTTCTTTTTCAAAAATATATACATCATATCCTTCTTTTTTAAGCTCTACTGCACACGCAATAGACGATGGTCCAGAACCAATAATTGCTATTTTAATTCCATTATTTTCTTTTAATTTAAAGTCATATGTAATGTTATTGTCTCTTGCCCAACTATTAACATATTTTTCAAGAGTTGATATTTTAACACTTTCACCTTTTATTCCTTTTATACAGCTACCCATACAGTATTCTTCATAAGGACAAACAGTACTACAAATATAGCTCATGATATTATTTTCATTTAATATGTTATATGCTTCTTCTAACTTGTTTTCTTTTATTTTAGATATGAATAAAGGGATGTTAGTTTGAACTGGACATCCTTTTTGGCACATTGGATTTTTGCAGTTTAAGCATTTATTTGCTTCTTCTAAAGCATCTATGTATTCCATAATTTTATCACCTAAGAAATTTATATTTTGTATTTATATATATAGCTTATTTTCTTTAATATATTCATAAACTTTATCATCTAATATATTTTCTTTTAAATTATTTTTCTTAATCATATTTCTAATTTTTGTAGAACTAATATCTTCTTCATTTCTATTTAAAACAATATATTTGTATTTTTTTAATTTATCATATTCTTTCCAGTTTTTAATCTTTTCAAAATTATCTGATCCCATAATATAGTAATTATCAGAACTTGAGTATTTATCTTCTATTATTCTAAAAACATCAATCGCATAAAGCTTTCTGTTTTCAATGTTTTCAAAATCATCAATAATTAATTTGTTATTTCCCTTAATTGCAAATTTAAGCATAGTATACCTATGCTTAAATTCAACTAAATTTTCTTTTTTATATAAATCATTAACAGGAACAAATACTACTTTATCTAGTTTTTGTTCTTCAATTAATTTTAATGCTAAGTTTATATGTATATTTGATGGTGGATTAAAACATCCACCAAAAAAACCTATTCTTTCTTTACTTCCTTTTTTATTCAACTTGTTACTCCTATTTAAATAAATGACCAAATGTATCATCTATTTGTTTTGTAAATGTATCTGAATTATCCCCATTAAATCTTATAACTTTAATATTTTTAGCTGTCTTTTCAACTTCATCTGCAAGTTTTAAATACTCGTTTTGTTGTTTAATAGAGCTTTCAACATTAAATGATTGATATTGATGTTTATCTCTTTTAATACGTTTTTCAAATACTGAAGTATCTTCTAAATATAGTATTACAAGATAAATATCAAAATCCAATTTATCAAATTTAGATAAAAGCATGTTATATGTATCTGTAAAAGAATATGGTTTAAATCCAAGTCTTCCATAGATTTCTTCTGTGAAAAATGTTCTATCAAATATCATATTAACATCTTGGCAATTTTCTAAATATTCAATTAACTTTATATATTTTCTCTCTATCTTTTTTAGACCAGTTTCTGTTTTATCTTTTATTCCAGCTAATCTATAAAGGTCAGTTCCACCCATTTTTTCTCTTAAATAATTTGTAAATGTAGTTTTACCTGCTCCTTGTGGTCCTTCAACAACAATAATTGTATCTCTCATTTTATATTCCTTTTAAAAATTTTTAACAACTTTTAGATAATATATATCGATTAATATTACCCATTAACCTTAATTCTTTCAAATAATGGATCAATACCATTTAAATCAATATCAGAATCTATTGAAATTTTGCTCCATGATGGAGTATCTATTCCAAGATATTTTCTAATTTTTTCACATGATTTTGGCATAAATGGTTCGAATAGATTAGATAGATTTGCAATAATTACACTGCATGTATATATTGTATTGTTAAATCCATCTATATCTTCTTTTTTCTGAATCCAAGGTTTAGCTTCATCATAGTATTTATTTGCATATTCAACAAGTTCCATTACTTTATCAGTTGCATTTTTAAACTCTAAATTTTCAATAGCTAAAGACACATCTTTATATGTTTCTTCAATCTTTTTATCTGCATCTTTATCCATTGTAGCAACTGTTATCTTATCTAAATCTTTAAATCTTAAAGTTCTATTTACCAAATTTCCAAATTTATTTAATAATTCGTTATTATGGGTACGTTCAAAATCTTCTAAAGTAAAGTTGGTATCTTTCTTTTCAGGTCCATTGTTTATAATATGGAATCTAATTGAATCAGAATTATACTTTTCAAGCATTTCTAAAGTTGTTATACCATTTCCTTTAGATTTAGAGATTTTTTCATCATTAATATTTAAATATTCGGTAGAAACAATAACATCAACTAAATGAAGATCTTCGTTCATACCCAAAAGAAGTCCGTTAAATATTATGCTATGGAATACAATATTATCTTTTCCATGGCACATATATATTTTAGAATCATTTCCATTTTTCCAAAATTGTTCCCAAGATTCAATTTTACCTTCATCAGCAAGGCGCATTGTATCTGTGAAATATCCTAAAACTGCATCTATCCATACATACATTTTTTTATCTTCATAACCAGGAAGTGGAATATCAATTCCCCAATCTAAATCTCTAGTTACTGCTCTATCTTTTAAACCTTCTCTTAAATATTTTAAGGTTTCATTTTGAGCATTTATTCTCCACATAGATTTACATTTATCAGTATTTTTTTGGATAGCATCTTGAAATTTAGATAATGCAAAATATAGATTTTTGTTATCTTTTTCAACAGTTTTACTTCCACATGTTAAACAAACTCCACCTTTAAGATCTTCTAAACTTGGAGTATGTCCACAATTATCACATTGATCTGCTTTGGTTTCTGCACCACATTTTGGACATGTAATTTGAATTTCTCTATCTTGTAAAAATTTATTACATTTTTCACAATATGCTTGTGGCTCTATTTTTTCATATATATATCCATTTTCATATAACTTTTTAAATACTTCTTGTACTTTTTGAGAATGGTACTCAGTATCAGTTTTAGAATATAGATCATATGAAAAATCTATAGCATTAAATGTTTTTACAAATTCTTCATGATAGTGTTCACAAATTTCTTTTGGTGTTGTATGTTCTTTCTTTGCTCTTTCTGTTATTGGTGTTCCGTGGCAATCTGTTCCAGAAACGTAAACAACATTATCACCTTTTAAACGATGATAACGTGCTAAAACATCACCTGAAATTAGACCTGCCAAATGGCCTAAATGCAATGAGTTGTTTGCATAAGGCCATGCTCCACCTATTAAAATATTTCTTCCGCATAATAACCTCCGTGTATTAATTCTAATAGTCTTTTATTTATATTTTTCCCCAGAACCAATCTAAGCTACTATCAATACTTTTCTTTTTATAGAATTTTGCAGCTATATCATCTATCCATAAGTATCCAAAGAATGTTATGAATATCATAACAGCATCTATAGCTAAGCATTTTAGTAATGTAGATTTATATAAATCTGTTGTAGCATCTGTTAGTGTTCCAAATTGTACACTGTGCATTACAACTAAAACTAAGAAAAATCCTAAAGCTATTGCTGGTGCAACTGGTTTTTTTATTTCCTTTCCTAAGAATATTAATAATACTGCTGCTGCAAGTAAAAGTAAAAGTGTAAGTGGGTTTGATACGTCAATAATAAACATAAATATTTCCTCCTTTGTTTATATATATAAAGTGTTTATAACACTAAATAAACTAATTTAACTTTTGTTTAATAACGGTCGCAAATTCTTTTGCTTTCTTAGTAATTACATCTATGTCTTCTCCTTCAATCATAATTCTAACTAAAGGTTCTGTTCCAGATGGTCTTACAACTATTCTACCATTTCCTTTAAATTCTTTATCAAGTTTTGAAATGTATTCTTTAATTTCATTATCTGTATTTAATAAATCTTTTTTATTAGGATTAATTTTAACATTTTCTAAAACTTGTGGATACACCGTTATTATATCACAAAGTTTTGATAATGAAACATTTTTTTCTAATAAAATTTGAATTAACATTAAAGATGTTAATATTCCGGTCTCCAGTAGGGTTGTAATCAAGCATAATAATATGTCCTGATTGTTCTCCACCTAAGTTGTAACCATTTTTTAGCATTTCTTCTAGAACATATCTGTCTCCTACTTTTGTTTGTACATAATTAATATTATTCTTTTCAGCATATTTAGAAAGTCCTAAGTTACTCATAATTGTTGCAACTAATGTATCATTTTTTAGTTTTCCTTTTTCTTTAAAATATTTAGAAAAGATAGCTAAAATCATATCTCCATCTACTGTATTTCCATTTTCATCAACTGCTAAGCATCTATCTCCATCGCCATCATAAGCAATTCCTAATGATAAATGTTTATCTTTAACAAGCTCTTTTAATCCTTCTAAATGAGTAGATCCTGCGTTATGATTAATATTTATTCCATCAGGATCATTGTTAATCATAACATAATTAATGCCTAATTTATCAAAAACTTGTTTTGCTATTTTGTATGTTGCACCATTTGCAACATCTAAACCTACTACAAAATCATCATTTACATATTTTTCAATGTTTTCTTCAAATATTTTTCTAAAGAAGAATACATATTCTTCTGATAAATCTTCTCTATATTCTGCAACACCTATTTTATCATGAAGTGCATTTAATTCGTCTAATTTACCACTGTCCATTACTTCTTCAATTTCTTCTTCTATTTCATCAGATATTTTCATACCTTTGTTGCTAAAATATTTAACACCATTAAATTCAAATGTATTATGTGATGCAGAAATTACAACACTTGCATCTGCTTTCATTCTTTTAGTTAAATATGCAACTCCTGGTGTTGGTAAAACTCCAAGTAATTTAACATTTGCTCCATAACTTAAAAATCCTGATGTCATTGCACTTTCTATTAATGTTCCAGAAAGTCTTGTATCTCTTCCTATAAAAATTGTTGGTGTATGATCTAAATGTTTTGATAATACATATGCACCTGCTTTTGCAACTCTATATACAAGTTCAGGTGTAAGTTCTGTATTTGCTATTCTTCTTATTCCATCTGTTCCAAAATATTTTCTCCAATTTATGCCTCCTAATTTAAGTAAATATATAAATATTTTAACTAGTACATTATATATATAAATATATATAAATTTCAAGTACTAAAATATTACATTTTTATTACAAATTATTTTGTTCCAAAAATTCTATCTCCCGCATCTCCAAGTCCTGGAACAATATATGCTTTTTCATTTAATTTTTCATCTATTGATGCAACAAATATATCTACATCTGGGAATTTTTCTTGCATAGCTTTAATTCCTTCAGGTGCAGCAATAATGCATAAGAATTTAATTCTTTTAACGCCTTTTTCTTTTAAAAGCTCTATTGCATCTATTCCAGATCCGCCTGTTGCAAGCATTGGATCAATTATTAACACTTCTCTTTTTTCAATATCTTTTGGTACTTTAAAGAAATATACATTTGGTTTAAATGTTTCTTCATCTCTATACATACCAACATGTCCAATTTTAACATTTGGAATAGCACGAATAATTCCGGTCAAGCATTCCAGTTCCTGCTCTTAAAATTGGAACAAAACAATAATTATCTTCATCAATCTTTCTTGTTTTCATTTTACATATTGGTGTTTCAATTTCAGTTTCATACATTTTTGCATCTTTCATTGCTTCATAGCAAAGCATTGTAGCAAGTTCAGATACTATCTCCCTAAATTCTTTTGTACCTGTTTTTTTGTCTCTTAAAATAGCTAGTTTGTGTTCAATTAATGGATGTTTAAGTTCAGTTACTCCCATAATTAATCCTCCTTTATTCATTTATATTTACTATATTAATGCATTTCTATACTCTATGTTATTTTTAATTATTGCACAATTGTATTTTATTAAAAAAATAATAATAGCAATCTCTACAATAATTAATATAAATAATATTAAATGCTTAATTTTTTCTTTCTTTATACTCGTTTTTGTTGTTTCTTCCATAATATACCTCTATTTTTCTTTGACACTTATATTTGTAATAAAGCCATCCTGACCATAATCTGTTACCTTAATTGTATATTTCAAATTAGAATCAATATTTTTTATAAATTCATTAAATGACTCTTCTTCAACGATACTAACATTATTAACCGTAACATTACGATCCCACTGTCTATATGAAACATAGATATTTTGTGCAAGACTTTTAACCATACTTCCAGGTGCATTATTATTTTCAAAACCTAAAAATGAAGAATTAAATCTATCTCGTTCACTAATTTCATAATTATCATCATCTATAATATTATTTGGATCTGAATTATAGAATAGCAAACATATTAATCCAATTATAACTATGATTAGTAATATAACAACTGTATATAAATTTTTTGTTATTTTCTTTGCTCTTTTTAATTCTTCCATTATTTTAATCTCCTAATATGCAGCTTCTACAGCAGTTTCTTTTCTTTTTATTTTTATATTTTTTACAATTCCATCTTCATATACTTTTTCAGTGTAATATGAATATATTCCAGGAGTGCGTTTAGAAAAATTGTTTGTTTTTTTATTGTTAGATTCATCACTTTCAGGAAAATTATCATTCATTTCTCTAGTTAGTATTTCAATATCAGAAATACCATCTATAGAAACAATAGTAGTGTTTTCCTTTTTATTATTTTCAATTACTTTTTCATAAAGTTCTTTAGAATAGCCTAAATCAAACTGTTTATTGAATTCAAATTTTTCATAATCATAAATTACTATAGAATCAATGATTGAATTTTTAGAATCAATATGAAGTTTAACAATGTAATTTTTGTTATCATCTATCTTAGATATAAATTCGTTAAATTCTGATCTTTTTAAATAATGAGGATCATCTATTTTTACTCTATGTGCTGGTAAGCTATTACCTTCTTTTATATTTACATGATCAAAATATATCCATAAAGTGCTATATGCTCTACCATATATACTTAGCAATCCAGATTCTTTAGAAAAAGTAACGCCTTTTTCTAAAGAACCTAAAACATCTTTTAAATCTTTTCCAGTATATACACCTTCGCACCAATCATATTTTTGTGTTCCTCTTACTTTTTCAAACATAGAATTAAATTTTTCTACTTCCTTTTTGGTTAGACTTCTATTGTTAACTATCAATATGTATAAAGCAAATGTTATAACTATAATTACTAAAACAATTAAAATTTTTAAAATATTTTTTTTCATAATTCTAATCTCCTAAACAAATATCTAAGTCTCTTGCAACTTTTACAAGATCATCATCCATTGTTACTCTTTTAATATTAGTACTTTCTGTTCCTCCTGATCTTGCTCCAACTTCCTTATTGTTTCCAACAACATCTTCTAATGGAACATATCCTAATTTTCCATTTTGTAATGTTACTAAAACATTAAATTTACCTTCTAGAGCAAGTTCCATTGCTTTAGAACCATATTTAGATGATAATACTCTATCAAAAGCTGTAGGTGTTCCACCTCTTTGTACATAACCTAAAACTGTATTTCTAGATACCATGCCAGTTAATTCTTCTAAATCATGTGCTAATTTTTCACCAATTCCTCCAAGTCTTACATTATCTAGTCCTTGTCCATCATTTAATGTTTGTTTTACTATCATTTCACCATCTTTTGGTTTAGCACCTTCAGATACAACTATGATACTAAATTTCTTTCCTTCTTCTTTTCTTCTATTAATTTTATCAACTATTTTATTTATATCATATGGTATTTCTGGAATAATTGCAGCATCAGCACCACCTGCTATTGCAGATTCTAGTGCAATCCATCCTGCATATCTTCCCATAACTTCTAAAGTCATAATTCTATGATGAGATTCTGCTGTAGAATGTAATCTGTCTAACGCATCTGTTGCAACAGATACTGCTGTGTTATATCCAAATGTTATTTCAGAATGTGCAACATCATTATCAATAGTTTTAGGAACCCCTATAATATTTAAGCCTCTTAAAGTAAAGTCTCTAGCTGATTTTTGTGTTCCATCTCCACCTAATGTAAATATGCAATCAAATCCAGCATTTTTAACATTTTCTACTGCTTGATATGATAGATCTTTGTATACTATTTCTCCATTTTCTTCTACTGGATAATTAAATAAGTTTGTACTATTAGATGCACCAATAATTGTTCCACCTCTATGAAGCAGACCTGATGCACTTCCATTAGACTCTAATCTAATATAGTTATTTTCAAGAAGTCCTTTATATCCTTCTATATATCCATAGCATTCAACTCCATGAGTTTCAGCAGTTTTAACGATTGCTCTAATTACTGCATTTAAACCTGGACAATCTCCACCATTTGTAATAATTGCAACTTTTTTTACCATAATATTTCCTCCAATTAAAAACTATTTCTTTCTTTGTATATTATATCAATAAAAAAAATATTTACAAGCAGTTTGTAAATATTTTATATTTAATATTTCAAAAGCCTTTAAATTTGAAAAAAATAGCTAAATGTGGTATAATTAAAGAGTCAAAGTAAGCCCGCAAGGGTAAATATATAAAAGGAGGTAACACAATGTTACACCAGTTTGACATACGGCGTAACGGTGCCGTAGAAAAAATGACCGTTAATCTTATTTCAGAAACTCCGAAGCTCATGGCCACTTTGGAGTCAAACTTTCCAAATTTGGTAAATGGAGTACTTGCTCGCTTTGAGCAATTTCATCCAAGAAATAATCCAAAAGAGGAAAGGGTATTCAGAGTAGATTTCTTTAAAAAAAGCCCTGAAGGCCATTTTCTCGTTATCCGTGAGTCGGGTGATAGCGAAGAAAATTTTAAACTCTTAAGCATAAATGATGCAATAGAGGCCATCGACTCAGAAACGAACATGTACACACTCCTGTGTGATATAGAGTGAGTTTCAGCCACCAATCCCTTCGGGGTGCGGTGGTTCTTTTTTATTGAGATTTTATGTAAAATATGGTATAATATAAGTGTATTCTGCTTAGTCAGGGCAGATGCAATGGGCACTTATTATTACACAAGAAAGGAAGGATTTGAAAAATGCTTTTTTCATTTCCAAGGCAGACGTTTAATGATCGTCTGTCAAAAAATCGGTACTCATCGGTCGAACTTTTAACCGATAATCCAATCATGCTAGATGACTTACTAAAAAACAAGCAAAGAAAAAGCGAGTTTGAAAACGTCGTTAGCACTTACAAGGCTGCACATGGTTTAAGGGATTTTCTCATGGTTAAATTTCGTCAAATTGATGGTGAAATTGTTTCACCTAAAATTGATGGTGCGCCGAAAGAATTTAGATCAATAATAATTGAAGAAAAGAACGATATACCAGCTGTAATGGTAACCGTTCGATTGGTCTGAAAAAGGTAAACCGCCTGCATTAACTTGTAGGCGGTCTTCCTTTATTTGTTTGATATATGTATTTTATCTGCATCAACTTTAAGTTCTCTTGATATTATATTTTGTATTTGTGCTACTTTTTCTTCACCTAATTCTTTTGTTTTTACTATTACACTAACACTATCATCATTTACAAATATTACTAAGTTGTCAAAGCCTTTTGCTATTATTAAGTTTTCTGCAATCATTATTGAATTTTTAGTATTGTTTATTAAAGTTATTTTATTAATTGCATCCTTCTTTTGTTCATTATCTGAATTAGGATTATTATATATTTCTTGATAAGTTTCTAGTAATTCTGAATACATAGAATTTCTTTCTAATTTAGATTTTTCAAAATAGTAATCTGAAAGCTCCTCTTGTGTATTTAATGCTGTTTCTATTGCATTTTCTGCTGTTGTATTTATACTTTCTTGTTCTTCTATTTTCTCACTATTTTCTTCTTCGTTATTTACTATATTTGTACTAACTAATTGTGCATCTCCTATTGTTTCATCTTCTCTATCTGCAATTGTTGATGAAACAGGTACATTAGAATTAGGGTTATTTGTATAGTTTAAATATCCTGCTGTAATTAACATTAAAGAAACAACAAGTATTATTAATTGATTTTTCTTTAAGATTTTATTCATTTCTTCTCTCCTTTATTTCATTTCAAATACCTGCACTTTATATTCAGGAAGGCCAGTAACAGAAGATACAGCATTTATTATATCTGTTTTAATGTTTATGTTTTTAGCCCCTTCTGCAATAACTATTGCACCTTCTACTTTTGGATTTAAAGTTTTGCTCGTTATTAATGTTTTATTACCATCTTCATCAATCATTACAACTTCTCTATTTGAATTGTTTTCTGTAATTGTTCTTTTACCACCATTTGTATCTTCTTCCTCAGTATTGCTTGTAGTTTGTGTTTCATTATATATTGGAACAATCTCAGAGCTTTGAGAATATGTAACTAAA
>JAEEGL017297905.1_pt1 | contig 12062 bp, 9 predicted proteins | sample 9134231 | NCBI WGS metagenome assembly JAEEGL01 (sample SAMN16246548, study PRJNA631951) | gut metagenome | biome: gut microbiome; feature: rumen; material: fiber-attached | host: Bos | place: Iran: Karaj | collected 2018-10
GTTCTCGGAGGCAATGCTGCTGTGTTGCTGCTCACGGGATGGCGAGGCGAGAGCGCAGGGGGACGTGGGCAGGACGTTGGTGGCGTACTACAGTTACACTGGCAACTGCCGCGATATTGTGACGACGCTGACCAGTCAGATTCAGGCCGACGTGCTGGAGATACAGCCTGCCGAGAAGGGGCTGAAGTATGAGGCCAATGGCTATGCCCTCGGCACGAAGTTGCTGGACGCCATCAAAGCCAATCCCAACGATGCCAGCAGCTATCCTGCCATAGACCCCGTTGCAATATCCCTCGACGGCTACGAGAACATCATCGTCGTTACGCCCCTGTGGTGGAGCCAGATGGCGGCACCTATGCAGACGTACCTGTTCCAGAGCGCCTCGCAGATGGCAGGCAAGCATGTGGGGTTGATAGTGTCGAGCCATTCGAGCGGCATTAGCGGCGTGGTCGGCGATGCGCGCCGCCTATTACCCAACGTGACGTGGATGGGCGAGGCGCTGTGGATAAACGCCGCCAACCACGCACGTCGTGCCACGCTCGTCAGCGAGTGGGTCAAGACGTTCCTTTCAGGCTTGCGTTTTCTCGCCAAGGCATAGCTGAAACAAGTTTCACTCTGCTCTTATGGCTTAACGAAAACGTTGAACTTTGCAGAACAACAATCAACTATGGATAAAATGTATATCACCATCGATGGTGCAACGCAGAGCGCTACGCTCGAGGACAATGCCGCTGCGCGAGCATTGGTAGAAAGGTTGCGCCAGTCGCCAGTCACCGTTACGCTCAACAGTAGCGGCGGCTTCGAGATTTGGGGAGCACTGGGATTCGCGCTGCCAACAAGCGACCAGCAGATGACGACGCAGCCTGGCGACATCGTGCTCTACAACGGCAGCAACGTCTGCCTGTTCTATGGCGAAAACTCGTGGAGCTACACGCGCTTGGGAAGGATTGAGGGCTTGACGGAGAGCGAACTGCGCACATTCCTCAAGGCGGGTGAAAACGGCATCGGTGTAACGCTCTCGATGAAGAACCTGACTGCCGTCGGACATCCTACGTCCGAGGCCGAGCAAGCCGTGTACGACCTCGGAGGGCGGAAGATGGCTGAGGGCGCGGAACTGCAAGGAATATACATAAAAACGATAAAAAGGTATTGCTATGAAAAGAGTAGTGGTAATTTCTACGAGCCTGCGACACGGCTCAAACAGCGACATGCTCGCCGACAAGTTTGCCGAAGGTGCCAGGGCGGCAGGAAACGATGTCGAGAAAATTTCCCTTAGCCAGAAAGACATACAGTTCTGCAAGGGGTGCCTCGGCTGCCAAAAGCTTGGGCGCTGCGTCATCGGCGACGACGTGAACGACATCATGGCAAAGGTCTTGCAGGCAGACGTAGTGTGCTGGGCAACGCCAATATACTACTATGAGATGAGCGGACAGATGAAGACGCTCATCGACCGCATGAATGCCATGTACAAGCAGGATTATCAGTTCCGCGACGTATATATGCTCACAACAGCTGCCGACGACGACGAGCAGACGCCAAAGCGTGCAGAGGCTGGACTGACGGGATGGACAGACTGCTATCCCAAAAGCCGCCTGGCAGGAACGCTGTTCAGCGGAGGTGTGGACGAAGCGCGTGCGATAGAAGGGAGTGCCAAACTCCGTGAGGCATACGAAATGGGGAAAAACGTGTGAATATGATAAGGAAAACCATCGTGGCCACTGCACTCGTGCTTACAACGCTTGCAGGTAATGCGCAAAAGAGTGGCAACAATCAAAACGACAATAACATGACGACGCTGAATCTGACGCAGGAGTGGGACAAGGTGTTTCCCCTGAGCGATAAAGTAAACCACCGCAAGGTGACGTTCAAGACACAGTATGGGCTGACCCTGGCGGCAGACCTCTATACTCCCAAGAATATGCAGGGAAGGATGGCGGCCATCGCCGTCTCTGGACCTTTCGGAGCCGTGAAGGAGCAGTCCAGCGGCCTCTATGCCATGCGCATGGCGGAGCGCGGCTTCGTGGCACTGGCCTTCGACCCCTCATACACAGGCGAGAGCAGCGGCGAGCCGCGCCGCACGGCATCTCCCGACATCAATACGGAGGACTTCATGGCAGCCGTAGATTTTCTGTGCAGACAGGACGATGTGGATGCCGACAGGGTTGGCATCATTGGCATCTGCGGATGGGGCGGCATCGCCCTGAATGCTGCCGCTGCCGATACGCGCATCAAGGCTACTGTGGCTTCGACGATGTACGACATGACACGCATCAGTGGCAACGACTATAACGACGCCTTCGACGTGGAGGAAGCTCGCCATACCACACGCGAGAAACTCGCTGCGCAGCGCCTGGCAGACCCCATGGCAATGGCGGGCGGCGTATTGGATACAGTGCCACCTCAGGCACCACGCTTCGTCCATGACTACTATGACTACTACAAGACGGAGCGCGGCTACCATCAGCGCAGTGGCAACTCTACAGACGGGTGGCGCGTCGTTGGTACGCAGGCATACGCCAACAGTCGTTTCCTGTACTACATCAACGAGATTCGTTCTGCTGTGCTCGTGATGCATGGTGCCGACGCCCATTCGCGCTATTTTGGCGAGGCTGCCTATCGCTATATGGTAGAGGGCAAGGCCGAAGGCTACAAATTCATTGGGCAGCCGAATCCCAATCCCGAGAACAAGCAACTTCTCATCATCCCAGACGCCACCCACTGCGACCTCTACGATGGTGGCTACGAGGAAAAGGCAGGCAAGGGGCAGTCAAGGAATATGATTCCCTGGGACACGCTGGCGGACTTTTTCAATGTTAATATGAAATAATGCCGATGAAGCGAATAAAGGCAACAGCCTGCTCAATGGTATTAGCAACTACTACATTTGCACAGGGAGTAATAGATGTACACAGCCACATCATCACGCCCGAGTTTGTTTCCTCACTCGAAAGCGAGGGACGATTGATGGACGAGGGCTTCCCTTTGCCGAAATACGATGTTGAGAGTCATCTGAAGTGGATGGACGAGGCTGGCGTTGCGACCGCCGTGCTGACGCTGGCAGCGCCACAGCCTGCAAATGCCGATGTCGTGAGGCGGACGAACGAGGCGGCAGCTAATGTCAAGAGGGAACATCCGGGACGGTTCCTGTTCTGCGCGGCCTTGCCCTTGCCAGATGTCGAGGCGGCCGTCAACGAGGCTAAGTTCGCACTCGACACGTTGGGAGCCGATGGCATCAAGTTGGCAACCAATGTGGGCGGGCAGTATCTTGGTGAGCCAGAGCTGGACACGCTCTTTGCCGTGCTCAACGAGCGAAGGGCTGTCGTCATCCTGCATCCCCATCGTCCAGAACCTGTGAACGGTAGCGTGATGGCGCAGACGCCGCTCGCCATGCAGGAGTACCTCTCAGAGACCACACGCGCTGTGTCGAACATGATTAGCCGCAACGTGCTGGCACGCTATCCTAACGTCAAGGTAGTGGTGCCTCATTGCGGGGCATATCTGCCTTTGGCGGTGCCTCGCATGAAGTCGCTGACGCCTGTGATGCAGGCAAACAAAATGGTCGGCGACATCGACTGGGAGGCCAATCTCGCTGCCTTGTACTACGACCTTGCAGGTGCTCATAGTCCAGAGGTCATCCGTATGATGCTCACCATAACCACTCCTGACCATCTGCTTTACGGTTCGGACTACCCCTATGTGGCGCCAAGGGTGCTCACGCAAAGCCTTGCGAGGATGAAGCAATACCTGACGACGGAGCCAGACCTTGCACCATATAAGGAAATGATATTGTGGAAGAATGCAAGAAGCCTTATCAACTCGTGTGCGGAGAGCGATGAGAACCTTCAAGAGGAGCAACATGCAGCCCCTCTCGCCCCGCAGGCGGGGAACCATGGCGCGGCTTTGTGCCGCATTGCCGAGATTGAGGTTTATCCGCAGTTCTTAGAGGAATACCTGACATACGCCAACGAAGTGGACCGCCTCAGTGTGGAGCGCGAGCCTGGCGTCGTCTGCCTGTTTCCCATGCGTAGTGCCGAGGACTCCACGCAGATTCGCATACTCGAAATTTATGCCTCCGAAGAAGCATACCAGAAGCACTTGAAGACTGATCATTTCCTGAAATACAAGCAGGGTACGCTTCACATGGTGAAGAGCCTGAAACTGCCAACCATGCAGCCTCTCGACCCTGAGACTATGGGCGCGATATTCAAGAAAATGAGCAATAGCAAATGAAAAGAATCGTTATATTTTTGATAGTTGTATCTACTATGATGACAGTAAACAGCCAGACGCTGACTGAGCGTCAAAGGGGACTGGCAGCATGTGCCTGCCTGATGGCACAAGGCGACATGGTGCGATTGGAGCCTGCTGTGTGTATGGCTCTGGACAATGGTGTGACCATCAACGAACTGAAGGAGGCCTTCTCGCAACTCTACGCCTACACGGGATTCCCACGTTCGTTGAACGCCTTGGGCATGCTGAATAAGGTGTTGGAGAACAGGCGGGCAACGTGGCAGGAGGGAAAGCCCTGGACGCGTCCTGCCGAGTGGGACGATGCACGCAAAGCCTACGAACTGGGCGTGAAGAACCAGACACAGCTCTCAGGGCGTCCGTTCAACTACGATTTCTGCCCGCAGGACGACTACTATCTGAAGGCGCACCTGTTTGGCGGCATTTTCGCTGGCGACCAGCTCTCTGCGGCTGACCGCGAGATTGTTACCGTAGCCGCCCTGAGCGGCCTCGAAGGCGTTGCGCCGCAGTTGGCAGCTCACAAGCAGGGAGCCGTGAACATGGGCAACAGCCAGCAACTGGTGGACGAGCTCTCGGCATGGCTCAACAGCGAGGGCTACACCCTGCTAAGCAAGTGGCCGAAGGGCGAACCTAATCCCTATGGCGCGTATTTCAGTGGAAAGAGCTACCTTGCAGATGTGGGTGGCGGAGTGATGAACGTAACCTTCGAACCACGCTGCCGCAACAACTGGCATGTCCATCACAAGCAGGTGCAGGTGCTGATATGCGTCGCTGGACGTGGCTGGTATCAGGAATGGGGCAAGGAGGCTGTCGAGATGACGCCTGGCACCATCATAGCCGTGCCTGCTGAGGTGAAACACTGGCATGGCGCACAAACGGACTCGTGGTTTCAGCATTTGACATACCACAAGGACGTACAGGAAGACGCCTCGAACGAATGGCTGGAGGCAGTGACGGATGAGGTTTATGACAAGCTGAAATAGTCCTCGCTCTACAAATCTTTGATGGTAAACAATGCCTCCCATCCCAACGAGACTATCGTCGGGAGGGAGGCTTTTTCATCAACGCACTTAATCCTCAAAAACGTAGCCGAAGCCTGTGCGGCTGACGATATTCTTGGCGTAGGGGCCCAATTTCTTGCGCAGGCGCGTAATGTTGACGTTGACGGTGCGGTCTGTGACCACGACTCCAGCCCACACTGAACTCATCAGATACTGGCGCGAGAGCACGCGGCCACGATTTGCGAGGAGCTGCTGGAGCAGGGCAAACTCTGTAGGGGTGAGGTTTACGGCGATGCCGTCAACGACGGTCGTTTTTTTGTCGAGGTTCAGCGTCAGGCCACCATAGCTTAGCAGATGCTTGCCCAAGCGTGCTTCTACGATGTTCATGACGTAGTCGCCGATTTTCTCGCAGTCGGCAACGATGTCGTTGTAGAGAGTGCCGAGGGCGTAGGAATACAGGTGTGAACCTGCGTCCGCCAGGGTCTCGCTCCTCAGCTGGTTGCGGAGTTCGTTGATGTCGTGCTCGATGGCGATGGAGTCGGCAAGGGTGAGGTCCTCGCGGCGTCCGCTCACGACGATAATCATCTGTGTCAGGGCTTCGTTCACCAACCTGAGCATTTCGTGCAGCCTCGCATATTGTGTGTGAGTAAAGTCCTCTTTGTTGTCGCGCACGTGGCGCACGGTGCGCGCCGCCTTGTAGCAGGCATCGCCGATGGACTCCAGCTCGCCAATCTGGCGCAGCATGACGCGCATCTTGTCCTTAGTGTCGTCGGAGACGTGCTCGCGGCCGACTTGCTCGAGGTACGTGGCAATCTCAAACTCCATGTTGTCGGCGATGGTCTCGTAGCGCTCTATGCGTGCATACTGGCTCTCGAACTCTTTCTTGTCTTTCTCGTCGATGAGTGCGCACGTCATTCCGAACATGCGGTGCATTCGCTCTGCAAAATGTACGATTTCCTTCTGTGCCTGAAGCACGGCAATCTCAGGAGTCTGAATCACGCCGCTCCTGATGAAGTGTAGCGTAGTCGGCATTTTGGCATCCTGCTTTTTGTCAGGCAGAAGGCGGCATACGATGCGCTCCATCTGCGGTATCAGGCCTATAAGCAAGGCTGTGTTGAGGACGTTGAAGCAGGTGTGGAACATTGCCAGTACGACAGGTATGCGCTCAGCCTGTCCAGGCATGGAGGGGTTGTATGCGACGAGGCTGCACACCATATCTACAAAAGGATAGAACACGGCGAGCACCCATACGACGCCAAAGACGTTGAACAGTAGGTGGGCAAGTGCGGCGCGGCGAGCCTCTGTGCCCGCTCCCAAGGCTGCAAGGTTGGCCGTTGCCGTAGTGCCAATGTTTTCGCCCATGACCAGCGCGATGCCCATATAAATTGGCAGTACCCCTGTGGAGCAAAGAAGGATGGTGATGGCCATCACTGCTGCTGACGACTGCACGATGCAGGTGATGAGTGTGCCAGCGGCAAGGAAGGCGAGGATGGTGAGGTAGCTGCTCGTGTCGAACGAGGCGAAGAAGCTGACGACGTCGGCATTATGTGCCAAGTCCATATCGCGCCCCACGCTGCTAAGCATCACCAGCGACCAAAACAGAAATGCTAGTCCGAAAAGGAGGTCGCCAGCCACACGATGGCGCTTCTTGTAGATTAGCACCATGCCAACGAGGAAAGCGGGGAATACAATGACTGTCAGGTCCAGGTTGTAGCCAAGCGTCATAATCCATGCTGTTAGCGTGGTGCCGATGTTTGCACCCATGATGATGGAGATGGCCTGTGCAAGAGTGAGAAGCCCTGCTGAAACAAACGATACAGTCATCACGGTCGTGGCCGATGACGACTGCACAGCGCAGGTTACCATCGTGCCTGTCAGCATCCCGCTCAGCCTGTTGCCTGTCATACGGGCTAACGTGTGTCGCAGACTGGGGCCTGCCATCTTCTGCAGGGCATCGCTCATCGTCTTCATTCCGTAGATGAGGAGTGCCAGCGAGCCCAGGAGCCTGAATATCAATTCAATCGTCATAAAATGAGTGTGTTTGTCGAAAAAAGCGATGCAAAGATACAACTGGAGCGATATATTGCCGAGAGATTGCGGGTTACAATTCGGTTACAATTAAAAATTTATTGTTTGTGGCATTTTTTCTTGAATATTCTTGGACGTAGTGCGCATATTTCAAGTATCTTTCCCTATATTTGCAAACTGATTTAGAAAGCTACACAATAAAAATATGAATCGCAGTCAAGAAATCATCCGCACCAGTTGGATAGGCATTGTTGCTAACGTGTTGCTGGCTGGCTTCAAGGCGGCTGTCGGCATTGTGGCCAGTTCGGTGGCCATAGTAATGGACGCTGTCAACAATTTGAGCGATGCGCTGTCGAGCGTCATCACCATCGTCGGCACGAAGCTATCGCAGCGTCCTGCCGACCGCAAGCATCCCTTCGGCCACGGGCGCATAGAGTATTTTAGTGCCATCATCATAGCCGTCATCGTGCTGTCGGCTGGCATCACCTCGCTCATCGAGTCGGTGGGGAAGATTTTCAATCCCACAGAACCTGAGTACACGACCACAACGCTCGTGGTCATTGTCGTTGCCATCGTCGTGAAGCTGGTGCTGGGGCAGTACGTTAAGCGTAAGGGCGAGCAGCTGAAGAGCGATGCCCTGATAGCTTCTGGTTCAGATGCTTTGTTCGACTCTGTCATCACCTTGGCAACGCTCATTTCGGCAGGATTCATGCTACTGTGGGGCGTGTCGCTCGACGGCATCCTGGGCGCCCTGATTTCTGTCGTTATCATCAAGGCTGGTGTCGAGATGCTTGCGTCGCCCGTCAATGAATTGCTGGGCACCAGCATACCTGCCGACCTTACCAAGCAAATAATACACGAAGTGTCTGCCTTCGAGGGTGTGCATGGTGTTTACGACATCATCCTTCATAACTATGGTCCCGACGTAAGGATTGGTTCGCTGCACATCAGCGTCCACGACACAATGTCTGCGCATGAAATCCACAGCCTGACGCGAAAGATTTCTGTATTCATGAATGAGAAGCATGGCATCATCATGACCGTTGGCGTATATGCCGTTGCTACGGGCGAGAATCGCCGCTTTGAGTTGCAGTCGAAAGTCATGAACATGCTTGCTGCCCATAAGGAGATTGTGCAGGTGCATGGTTTCCTGTATTCTGAAAAGGACAACATGCTCTCCGTTGATGTCGTCCCAGATGTCAGCATACACAACGATGCGGCCCTCGTCAGTAAACTCGCCAGCGAGATTCAGCCCCTTGTGCCAGATACGCAGGTTGTCGTCGTCGTGGATCACAACTATAGCGAGTAAGTATCCCATTCCCCGTATAAAAATAACCCCAACAAGAAGAACTATGGAACAAATGAAACGATGGCTGAATGTAGCCCGCTTGAGGCAGATTCTAATCGCCGTAGTGTGCGGCCTTATGCTGGCTTCGTGCAGCGACGACGACAGCGTAGAGGAAAAGCACGACCAGCCTATTGTGCTGAACTGTATGAGGCCCGAGTATTTGAAGGAAGGCGACAAGGTGGCGCTGATTTCGCCATCGTACTACACGCCGATGGAGAATGTGAAAAAAACAGCAGACGTATTGCGCTCATGGGGACTGGAACCCGTTATTGGCCCTAATGTGGGTAAGATTGTCGACGGACGCTATGCTGGTACTGTGGCAGAGCGAGTGAGCGACATACGCTGGGCACTCAATGACCCCAGTATCAAGGCCGTCATCTGCAATCGTGGCGGCTACGGCAGCATTCAGCTGATTGACAAACTGACGCTGGCCGAGTTGAAGGCCTCGCCAAAATGGATGGTGGGCTTCAGCGACATCACCACACTACACGGACTGCTGACTCGTGCAGGCGTGATGAGCATACATGGTACCATGAGTTCGTTCCTGGCTAAGGGTGGCACTGACGAGACCAGTACGCTGATGCGCGACCTGCTCATGGGGAAGGTGCCATGCTACGAACTCCCCGCGCACAAGCAGAATGTCGTGGGCAAGGCCAGTGGCACATTGGTGGGCGGCAACATCTGCACTTTTGCTCCCAACCTAGGCTCGCAGGCTGATGCCACCATGGGCAAGGACCTGATTCTCTTTATTGAAGAGGTCGAGGAGTCGATGCACAACATCGACCGTCAGATGCGCATCCTACAGATGAATGGTGTGCTTGATCGTTGCAAGGGTATCATCCTTGGAGAGTTTGCTGACTGTGGCACAGAGTTTACCTACGAGAGCGTCGAGGCGATGCTCCATGAGATGCTAAAAGCATACGACATCCCTGTGCTCTGCGGATTTCCCGCAGGTCATGGCGACGTGAACCTGCCACTTGTAATGGGCGCAAATGTTACCATCGACGTGCGAAACGATGGGGCCACTTTGCAGTTCAACATTGACGGTGCTACGCAGCAGGTAAATACAGCCGACATCAATGCTCCTAAAACGCCCGTTTCAGTTCGCAGGCGTCTGGCAGGAAAGATTTAGGCTATGATAATTGAACTTCCTCAATGACAAACTGAAAAACTACGATACGGAAGTCCTGCTAAACGATGGTGGCGGCAGCGTGAAGCGCAACGTCGAAATCCAGTTCCTCGTGCCTGATGCCTGATGCTCAAGTTGTTGTCGTCGTGGACCACAACTATAGCGAGTAAATGCCCTATTCCCACGAAGGTTGCAGGCTCTTACGGTATTCGCTTGGCGACTGGCCGAGATGCTTGGTGCAGTAGCGACTAAAGTATGAGAGCGATGCAAAGTCCATGCGGTCGGCTATCTGTGTGAGCGACAAACTTTCGTCGTTGAGGTACTCCTTAAGTATGGGGATCGTGTGGCGGTCGATGTAGGATGTTACGCTGTGACCCGTCACGCGCTTAATCGTTGAGGAAAGGTATTTTGGGGAGACGTTCAAGCGCTCAGCATAATAGCTGATATCACGCTCCGTGCGGCTGATGCCTGTGGCGAGTAGGGCCATAAGTTGTTTCACAATGTAGGCAGTGCGGTCGGTATGTGCGGCCGTGGCATCTCGTTGGGCATGTGCCTCGAAAATGTCATACATCATTGTCAGACACAGACTACCCATCAACTCGCGGTAGAACTGCAGGTGGCTCTCACCCATGCGAGCGCGAATGCGATGGAAATCGTCAAGTAGGTGCTGAGCCTGTTCTTCTGAGAGCTTTATGATGGGGTCTTGGTTTAGCGAAATGCTGCCACCAATGCTGTAATTGTTCGACGGCAACAAGCTTTGTAGAAATTTGTAGTCGGCAGCAAACCACTCCACTTTCATGTTGGTGTGAGCGGCAGGATTCTTTATCCTGCTGGGCATGGGTATAACCACAAGGTCGTTCGTCGCAATATGATAGCAATGCTCGTTGAACACAAAACTGCCCTCGCCAGCCGTGCAGAGCAGGTGCATACAGGTGTGGCTCAACTCATGAGAATTCATTCCGTAGAAGTCGGTGGAATATAGAAAATCTGTTTTCATGTCGTAATCTTTGAGCGCAAATATACGCATAGTTTTTATAAAAAAATAGGGAAAAAGTGAAAATAATGATGCTTCTTGTGAAATTAACACGCCGAAAAAATGTTGTTCCTTTGCACCGTGAAACTTAAAATATGAACGATTATGGACATTTTCAAGCAGTTAAGTTCAGGTAATGATGTCGATATGACTAAGGCAGAGTATGCAGAGGCCATTGCGGAGATGGGACGTTGTAATCACATTTGTTTCCGTATCAACACCGCCGAACCAGATATGGAGAAGATTCGTCCGATGGAGAATGACTTGTTCAATGGCGAACTTGATGTTACCAGTTACATTATGCCACCTTTGCAAGTTGATTTTGGCTGTCAGATGAAGATTGGCAAGGGCGTGTTCGTGAACCACTCGTTGACCTGCATGGCGGCTGGAGGCATCACCATCGATGACGGTGTGATGATTGGTCCGAATGTGCGCATTGTCACAGACAACCACGACTTCCAGAACCGTATGGTGCTATGTTGCAAACCCGTCCACATCGGACGTAACGCTTGGATTGGTGTTGGAGCCATCATCCTGCCTGGTGTGACCATTGGCGAAAATGCTGTTGTGGCTGCAGGAGCAGTTGTAACCAAGGATGTCGCTCCGAATACCATCGTTGGTGGTAATCCTGCAAAGTTTATAAAAAACATATAACTAAAATAATAGGAGATAATATGATTTTTGATAGAAACGATAGTAAACAGGTTGTGGCACTCTTGGGTGCCGGTAGTATGGGAACTGCCATCGTGCGACGTATTGGTGCCGGTAAGAAGATTCTGCTGGGCGACATCAGCGAGAAGGCTTTGGAACGCGTCGGCGAGGATTTCCGCCGCTCAGGCTACGATGTAGAGACCATCAAGGTAAACGCCTTACGGAAAGAAAGCGTGGAAGCGTTTGCCCGTAAAGCCTCGGAACTGGGACCCGTGATGTACTTCATCGACACGGCTGGTGCATCGCCCAATCAGGCTAAGCCAGAGCATATAGTCGACCTAGATATGGTCGGCACAGGCTATGCCGTGGATGCGTTCGGTGAGGTAATGGCAGAAGGTGGAGCAGGACTCATCATCTCGAGTCAGGCTGCCTATATGTACCCCATTCCCAACGACATCGAACTGCAACTGGTGAACACCCCGACCGCTCAGCTGAAAGATGTGAAGTTCATTCAGGAGGTTGCCATGCAGAACTCAGGCTTTGCCTATATGATTGCCAAGCGCTTGAACCATCTGCAGGCACAGCGTGCTGCTGCCACTTCATGGCGTAAGCGTCGTGCCCGAA
>JAEEGL011367516.1_pt1 | contig 12061 bp, 17 predicted proteins | sample 9134231 | NCBI WGS metagenome assembly JAEEGL01 (sample SAMN16246548, study PRJNA631951) | gut metagenome | biome: gut microbiome; feature: rumen; material: fiber-attached | host: Bos | place: Iran: Karaj | collected 2018-10
CGCCTTGCCCTCGGCCTCCTCGCGCTTGCGGCGCTCCCGCGCGGCCTTCTGCGCCTTTCTGGCGAGCGCCAGCCTCCGCTTGGTCTTCATGCCTCGAGCACCTCCTTGCGCTTATCTTCCGGGGTAGAGGGGAACACGATGTCGCGGAACTCCCGCACCTCGCGCGCCAGTTGGCCGTACCTCCAATCTAGCCACGACGCCACGCCGTGCTTCCGGCACGCGGCGATCAGCTGAAGCACCTCGTCGCACCGCTGCCTCAGCAGCTCCATGTCGTATCCCGGCGTCATGGAAACCTCCTGAATGCCGTTGAACCACAGACGTGGCCGCGCGTTATGATGCGCATGCCGGCGCACGCGCGGACGCTCGTATTCGGATCCGAAAGCCTCGCCTCTCGCTCCTTCTGCGCTTTTTGGACGGCGCGCTTCTTCGTGTTGTACTCGCGCATGTAGTGCAGGTTTATCAGCTTCTGCCCGAGTCCGCAGCGGTAGGCCGTCGCGGCGACGCGCTTTGCGAGCGCCGCGCACCTTCCGTTCGCGAACTTCGGGCAGATTCCGCATGTCCGCTTCGTGTACGCCCTGCTCACTTCGCGCCCTCCGATGCCGCTGCTGCGCGGAGCGTGCGGTAGAACCTGCGGTGTCCGATCTTGAGGTAGCGCTTCATCGCCGAGAGCGCGCAGCGTTCGCACGTAGAGCGGCACTTCGCGGCAAGCGTGAAGACGAGGCGTCCGTCGTTCGTCGCCTTCGCCCTCCAGCCCGCGTTCGCCGACTCGCCGTCGCGGACGACGCGCACCTCGTAGATGTGGCTGTCGAGGTCGTTGCACCAGGTCGCGACGAGCTGCGTCATTGCCGCGCTGCGGTGCCGCATGAATTGAGTGCCGAGTTCCGGGACGGAGAGGAACTTCGAGAAGTTCGCACGCGCCTCCGCCTCCGGCGAGGCCGCGCGTACAACTCCTGCCGCCGATTTGGGCGTCACGCAGATTCCGGCGTCAACGAGAGTTTGCAGGCGGTTTACAATGCCATCCAGCGCCATGCGCGTCAGTGGATCCTTGCAGTGTGCCGCAAGATCAGCCGCGTCGCCGATAATGTCCTTGATGTTGTCGTCTTTCATCGTGATTTCTCCTTTTTGTGTTTTTTGGGCTTTTGGGAAAGCTGTCGGCTTCAGTTCACGCGAAGCGGCACCAATATCTCGGTTATGTGCGGCTCGTCCGGAAACGTCATGGAAAGCGGGCCGAGCTGCTTGGCGTTGCACCTGCTGCCGGCAAGATTCGCCCGCACCTCGACCTTGCCGCGCCTCGAGCGCACGGCGTGGCGGAGGTAGTCCGCGTTGACATCGACCTCGAACTCCGCCGCGTCCGGCGTCGTGCATTTCACCGTCGTGAAGAACGTCGGCGCCTCCTGGTTGCCCCCCGCGTGGCACACGGTGATCTCCGCCATGCCGCTTGCAGCGGACGCGAAGATGTGCGCCTTTAGCGGCGTGTCGTATGTCTCCGTCTCGCCGTTCTCGTCGGCGTCCGTCTCCGTGCGCTGGAGCGCTGTAGCCGCCCTGGTAAGCGCGCCCGCCAGCTCGCCGGCGTCGAACGTCGCCCTGAGCGGCGGATCCTTCGGGACGCAGCCGCGCCAATTGGGGAACAGCTCGTCGCAAAGGCCGAACACGCCGGAACTCCCGCCCGTCGCAATCCAGAGCCGGTTCTTCTGCGTCGTCACGGCGATGTCCTTGCCATGCATCGCCCGCGCAACGAACTCGACCGCCACGCGCGGAAGCCAGACCGCGTAGCTTGCGGACGGCACCTCTACGCGGCAAAGCTGCCGCGAACACGTCGCGAGGGCGCGTCCGTCCGACGCGACTGCGAGGAGCTTCATGTCCGTGCCGACCTCGAAGTTGATGCCGCAGAGGGAGCGCCGCGTTATGTCGTCGCTCATTGCGTGTTCGACTTCGCCCATCGCGGCGAGGAAGTCGCCGCGATCGAAGACGGCGCGCGGCGCGCTTCTAGGTGGGACGCCGACGGGCACGTTCTCGACGTCCGGCTCCAGCTTTATGCGGTCCGCCCCGCACTCGACGAAAGCCCAGAGGAGGTCGCCCGATGCTGACACCGTGAGCGTGTCGCGAAGGTACGGGCCGCACGCGCGCTCCAGCTCGCCGATCTCGAGCGCAACAGACCCCGGCTCCAGGCAGCGGGCGGTGCTGATCCGCAGCTCGACCGTGTTGCCGCCGCAGCTTCCGCGCACGGTGACTGCGCCCCTATCCGAGCCGTCCGCCTCGGCCTTGACCGTGACGGTCTCCAGCTCCGTGGCTTTCAGCATCTTCTCCAGGTCGCCGACATGTATCAGCAGCTCGCTGGCGTTTACTTCGATTTTCATTTCGTGCGTCCTTTCAGCTTTTGAATTCCGGGTGCTTCTCGTAGAACTCATCGAGCGCCGCGCGCGCGGTCGTGATCGCCGTGAAGTCTTTGTTTTCGATTTTGCATTTCTTTGCGAACTTAGGAAAGGCTCCGCAGAACGCGACGATCTCATCGTCGAGCCCGAAGTCGCTGTCGAAGCATGAGACGAGCAGATTGGCCAGTGCGCTACGCTGAGCCGTATCTCTGACGCATTTCATCAGTGCGTTGTCGAGCATCTGGATTCCGGCCGAGTTTTCGCTCTTCCATTGACGGTAGTCTATCTTGTCGGTCGCCTTTTTCACCACGACGGAGACGGCATTATCTTTCGCCGTTTCGAGCTCGTCGCGCTCCTTCTTCAGCGCGGCGGTGCGTTCCTCTTCCTCTTTACGCTTTGCCGCGTCCTTGTCGGCCTTCGCCTTGGCCTTCTTCGCCGCTTCCTTGGCCTTCTCCTGCTGCTTCTTGAAGTCCTCGAGCGTCGGACCGAATTGGTACCTGATTGCGTCATCCCAGTTGAACCAGTACCAGCACGCGGGATGCTTTGCGTCTCGCTTCCCGTCGGGCTTGGCGAACTCGCTGCCGGGATTATACAGATCCACGCCGTTTGCCTCGCCGTCGATGAGCTCTACGCGCTCGCCGACTTTGTTGCGCAGCTTCTCTATCTCGCGGTCGTGCGCCTTCCGCTTGTAGCACACCTTGTCGAGACACTTGCCGAGCTTGCCGTCGTCGCCCATGTCGCCCCAGAGATCCGGCTGCGCGCCGGTCCGCTTCGGGCATTCCTTGCACGCGGCGCAGTCGAACTTCGCATTGTCGAGGTCGCAAGTCTCGCGCGCGAAGACGTGGGAGATGTCGAACCAGCGCACCGGTGTCGACGACCGCTTGGCGCGCCGCAGGACGTCCGACGTGCACCGCTGCTGGATGTCCGGAGGGTAGGCCGCGATCTGCTCAAGCGCGTCGATCGTGATGTTGCACCCTTCGGACTCCGCCTGCGCGCGGATCTTCGGTGCCAGCTCCAGCAGCTTGCGCCGCCTGCAGATTTTCGCCTCCGACACGCCGAAGTGCGCGGCGATCTCCTTCTGCGAATAGCCGAGGCCGAGCATGGACCCGATGAGCGAGGCGTCCTTCAGCGGATCCACGCCGAGCCGCAGTTCGTTCTCGATCCGCGTTATCATCCGCGCCTGCGCTTCGCTGATCTCCGTAAACACGAGCGCCGGTATCTCGTTGAGCCCCGCAGCCTTCGCCGCCTCCAGGCGACGGTTGCCGGCGATCACGACGGGTGCCAGCGGCGAACCGTCGCCCGTCTCTGCGTCCCCCCACACCGCAATCGGCTGTATCACGCCGACGGCGCGCACGGACTCTATCAGCGACGCCATTTCCGGGTGGTCCCACGCCAGCTCCGCCGGCGTTCGCGGGTTCCAGTCCGCATGCACCAGGTCTTTGACCTTGACCATCATCTCCGTCTTTTTCATCATGCCTCCGTTCTGTTTCCATCCATGCCCGCGGGGCACGTTCGCGCCCCGCTCCCCAGGCAAAGGACGTTAAAGCCGTTCGCCACCAAACCCACCAATCCGCCGGACGGCAGGGTTGCGCCGCATGAAATTTCACCACAGGCCGCCAGAAACGCGACAGCGACGGCGGCGACCGCTGAAATCGCGCCCGTTTTCACCGCTGGCCGCCCGGCGAGGCCGCCAGCCGCCGTTTCCGCTGAAATCGGCAACCTCTCGACGCCGTTGCACTCGCACGTGCGCCCACCTCGCCCATTGGACGCAAGCCGGTCGGGCCGCCGGGAAGAACCTGATGCCGTGGGAGTGGTCGCCTTCGCCCAACGACGCTCATCGTCGGCGTGCATCCGATCGACGAACGCCTTCAGGTCCTCGCGGTGACGCTTCAAGATGTCGATGAGTTCACGGGACGGATGGCAGCCCCGGTTGAAGTGGACGAACTGACGCCCGTCCGCCACAGTCCAGACGAATCCGCCCTCGGCGCGCAGCCGATTCCACACCTTCTCGCCGATCGTCATCATAGCTGGAAGTCCTCCGGGTCGAAGTCGCCGTCTAAATCATCATTTCCAAATCTACCATTATCTTTCTCTATAACGGCAGAAAAGTCACATTGCGCCTGCGCGCGCGCGTGTTCAGGTGGGTTCGGTGGATTTGCAGGCGTGTTTTGGAAAAAGTCTCCCGCGTGCGCGCTCTCTAAGGGACTTTTCCCAAAATCAGGCTTTAAATCCACCAATCCACCGTTGGACTGCGTGAAAAGGAGTTTGCCCTGCGTCGTCAAGCCTGTAAAATCGTAGCGCGTCCGGCCCTCAATAGTGCCAGAAGTCCACGCGAAAAGAGTGGAAAACTCGCGGGAAAGCTTGTTTATTGCCTTTCCGATGCGACGCGGGCCGTATATCTTCTTGGTATTGTCGTCGCTCTCGTCGTCGCCGAACCGCTTGATGATCATCTCGGACATGTCCGAGGCCGTGAAGCGCAGGCTGCCGGGCGTCGTCTGCTCGCGAAGGACGGCGACGATCTCCTTTGCGACTACGTCATTCAGCAGCGGGAGCGCGGCCTTGTCGATCTCGGCGGTCTCCATCGCCTGGATCGCCCCCGCCTCGTCGCCGAACGCCCGCCCGCACTTGACAGCGAACACGCCGTAGTCGGGATGGCGACGGTTGATGGACGCATCGACTGGCGCCGTGTCGGCGAGCGCGGCCACCAGCACCTTGACGAGCCACGTCATGTACTGGTTGCGGTGCGCGTCGATGTCGCGCTTCAGCTCGTCGCCGACGGACACCTTTCGCCCGCTGCCGATCCTCGCCGTGATGATTCGGTCAGGGAGTCCGCCGCCCTCGGTCGTGAAGATCGGGTTGTTCGACGTCACGCCCATGTATGCGTTGGCCGAGAGCGTGACAAGCGTCGAGGTCTTGTACAGCTCGCGGCGCTTGGCCGAGCCGTTGGTCGCAGCAGTCTGAAAGGCGTTCTCGGCCCACTTGATCTTCGAGTCGTAGTTGTCGAAGATCTCGAACCGCCCCCGGTCCTCGATGATCCAGAAGGCGTCGAGCCCCTTGTCGGTCGGGTCGATGTCGTTCACCGTGTCGTCGGGCTTGCCGTCCTCGCGCATGCCAAGAAACTGCTTCATCCCCTGGAGGAGGCGCGTCTTTCCGGATCCCTTCGGACCCGTGACAAGCAAGATCGGCTTGTTGGCGTGGCAGGCGAAGAGATTCAGCCACCACAGCCGGCAATTCATGCGGTCGGTCTCCTTCTCCAGCGCGGCGAGCTTGAACAGCATCGACTCCTTGAACGGATCCACGCCCGCGCCGTCCTCGACCTTCCAGGGAGCAAGCGTCGCGCCCCTGACGAACACCACGCCGTCCGTCCCGTTCGCGACATCCTCGAACTTCCCGGCCGAGACCTTGCACATCCGCGAGTCCCCGTTGGAGATGTAGATCGCCTCGCCGCGACGGTCCCACTCCTTGGACGGCACGACCCTCGGCGTGGAATCCTCGTCGAGCGCAAGGTCGTCGATAAGCGACATCATAAACTTGAAGACCTTGTCTTCGCGGTTCACGTTCGCCGCAGTCGCCAAGAAAGACGAGAACTCGTTGGAGTGCAGCAGGTAGAGGACGCCCTTCGGCGAGTCAAAGAAGAGCGACGTGTCATAGCTCGGGTTGTTCGCGTCCGCGAAGAACTTGCCGCGCGAGCGCAGCCACGCAAGCGTGATCGAGGAAGTCAGCTCCAGCCTCGCCGGGTTCGTCATCTTGAAGCCGTGGTCCCATCCCGTCATGCACCCGCACGCCATGCCGACGAGCTGCCGAAGCGTCCCCTCCATCGGCGAGTACTGCGCCGTGCGGACGAACTCGCCGCGCTTGTCGCCGTCCTCGCTCTTTATCCAGCCCTCGAACCTGAAATGGTCCACGCCGATTTCAAACCGGGCTATCCTTCCAGCGGACATTTGGTAATCCACCAGAAACCAACGCTCTTCTCCAGAGGGGGAACGGGGGGACGGGCGGCCGAAGCGACCGGCGGGCGCAAACGCCTCCTCGGTGTCAGAGGATGCGGTGTTGCGCGCCGCTTCTCCGGCGCGCTCTTCTCCGCCAGTGGTGGATGCGGTGTTGCGCGCCGCTTCTCCGGCGCGCTCTTCTCCGCCAGTGGTGGATGCGGTGTTGCGCGCCGCTTCTCCGGCGCGCGGAAGGTCCGCCAAGTTGTCGTCGCCGAAAACCCAGTTCTCCGGCCAATGATAGGATCTGATGATTTCGGCGAACGACTCCTTGTCGGCCTTCCTGCCAGCCGCCTCCATCGCCTCCGCCCAGTCCGTGAAGTCCTTGCAGTGTACCGTCTCGCCGTCCTTGCCCTCGACATCCGGGACGCATATCTTCACTATCGCGCCCTCGTATCCGTCGGCCCGCAGAAGCTTCTCGACGAGGCAGGCGTGTTTCTGGCCGACGGCGAAGACCTTCATCTTGCCGGTCTTCTCGTCCTCCTTCTCGAATGCGTCCTTGTCCGCGACGATGAGCACCTTCGGAACGCCCTCGAAATACTTGCCCCAGCCGCGCTCCCACTTGCCTGCGCCGCCGGGGTTGCACGTCGCGCAGCATCCGATCAGCCGCTCGACAGTCAAGACGTCCTTCTCGCCCTCGACGATGACGACGTTCCGCCCGGCCTTCCCGGCCGCAAGTATCTTCGGCAGCCTAAACGGCACGCGCTCGACGCCCGCGCTCCGCACTCCCCATGTCCAGCCGTGCGGGTTCTCCGGATCCGGGTGCATCTGCACAAAGGTCTTTTTCCCGTTCTTCATCACGCGACGCTCGACCCGGAATATCGTCGCGCCGGTCGCGTCCTGGTAGTCGTAGTTCGCGACCTTCTTTCCGTAGTCCCTCGCCTTCTTCGGCGCCTTCCAGCTCGGCAGCGGCCCTTCGCCGCCGGCATCCTGGCTGGACGAGCGCTTCTTCTTCCCGTCCCGAGCCGGGCGGCGCGAGTCCGCACAGCCCTCCGGCATCAAGTCCTTCATCTTCAGCCCCATCGCGCCAACAATGGCCTCGGCGCTGCATCCAGCGTGGCAATGCACCAGGATCCCGCCGTTCGCCCCGCGCGTGACGGACATCGAAGGGTTCGAGTCCTCATGCGCCGGACAGCACGCGACCCAGCCGCTGCCGCTCTCCTGGACGCCCTCCAGCCTTCCGATAAAGTCCTCGATCGTCATTTTCTAGTCTATCCTCTCAAGCCTGAACACCTCGCACTCCCGGACGCATTTCAGCTCGTCGGCGCGGTTGCGGAACACGAAGGACGCATGCGCGGCTTTCCACTTTGCCCGGTTCATGGCCTGCGCCTCGCTCTTCGCGAACACAGTCACCACGCCGAAGGCCGTCACAACGCGCCACTGGTTCATTTTACGTAGTCCTCCTCGGGATGCGCCGCCTGGTACTCCGCCGCGCGACGGTCAAGCTCGGCCTGTACCTCCTCCGCCGTCAGCCTCGGCTTGTGCGCGTTCCAGTAGATGAGCGCGCCGATTATGGCGACGCCCATCAGGACACTGCAGACGCAATCCATGATCGCGTCCACGCGCCGCACCACGACCTCGCGCTTCCGGCGCCGCATTTCGGCCAGATATTCCTCCGGCGTCATTTCATGCCACGGCTTCATGCCACACCCCCTTCCGCCGTCGCCGGCGCCTGCACCATGATTCGCTCCTTCCAGACGCGCTCCACGTCGCGCCTGAGCCACACGCGGGAACGGCCGTTCATAACCGGGAGAGCCGCGTGCCAGTTCAGCTCGCCGACGGCGAACCCGTCGCGCATCTTGCGCTGGAACGTGAGATACGCCATTCCCGCAAGCCGCGCAACCGCGCGGTCGTCGAGTATGTCTTCGATTGTCAGCATCGCTTGCCTCCCTTCTTTGAAATGGTCGCCCGCCTTTGCCGTGTCGCCGGACGGGCGCGGCGTTCCCTAAATCATCCTTGCGCCGCATCGGCGTTCCGCTTCGTCTGCTCGACGTAGCGCTCCAGCATCCACGCGACCTGCGAGCTTCTGCTGCGGCGGTTCGTCGTTGCCTCCGCGTCGATGACGGCGACGAGCGCGCGCGGCATCGTGACGTTGACCTGGAAGAACTGCTCGCCGTCTCTTGTGACTGGCTTCATGGCTATGCCCTCCTTTCGTTGCTAAACCCGGCGGGCGGGAGAGGAGAAATCACGCAACCCCTCCCGCCGCCGGAAAATCTGCTATAATGTTCACATGAAAAACCAGGAATAATCCAAACATGAACAACTCCTCGAACTGTTGAACCGCTGCTATCTCTCTCAGCTGGAATTTCAACGCGGCATTCTCCAAGGCGCGACAGTAATTCTGTCAATAGCGACGCCTCTCGCTGCGTCACATCCTCCCGCAGGTATCGCCCGATGGACGATAACGGCAGCGATAGTGTTTGCGGCTCTTTCGGTTCTTTGCGGATGGTGTCTGCTTCACGCACCAGCGCGTCAAGATCAAGACATTTACGAACAGTATCTGGCACATTTGGAGTCAGGAAGACAAGGCGCGTTCCTGGCTCAATCTTTTCCAAGGGCAACTGAGCGTCTATGTCGTAGAACACTACCCTGGACCGCCGCGCTTTCCGTGCTATCCCTTGCAGCCTCCGCAATACTCGCCTGAAGAAGTCCTTCATAGTCCCTCCTTCCCATGGTCCCGCCCCGCGTCGTCGCCTGGCGCGTCCCGCTCATTGCCCCCTCCTTCCCCATTTCAGCCCCGCCCCGCGCCGTTGCCGTAGAGCGATACAGGCAACTCGACATGACCGCGGCAGACAGCCGTCAGGATCGCAAGTATCTCGCCGCTCCTCGGGCGATAGTTCGCCCTCGCCCGGCGCTCGAGCTCGTCGACGACATCGTTCGGAACGCCCCGAAGATTGATGTCCGTGCAGCCGGTGTCATTCTGATTTCTGTCTTCGTCTTCGCTTGCCATGTTGCCTCCCTTGTGGTATTATTCAAGTATCTTATATCTACCAACGGCGGGCATTATACTACAATCTGATGTAAGGAGTCAACTACAAAATGATGTTTAACAAAGAAAAAGTTTCTGAGAGGCTAAAAGCACTCAGAGGAACTCGGACACAGTCAGAGATGGCCGAGATACTTGGAATAGCGCAGCAGGGCTGGGCCAGGTATGAGACTGGCAAGGTCGTTCCGGGTGCGGAAGTCATACATCAGATATGTGTAAAGCTACACGTATCGGCGGACTACTTGCTCGGCTTGAGTGACAGCCAAGATGGTGCGGGATTGGTTCCGTCAACTGCCGCGCGCGACATCGAACGCCTTCGTGCGGATGCTGCGCAAGTCTGTATTCGCGCGGATTCCTTCACAGCTGCGATCGACAATCTCAAAGAAACCCTCCAGAGGTTTTCATCAGCAAAAGCATAGGTCTGCAATCATGAACATAATAGAACAACTAACCATCAAGCCGACGCGGAGATCCGTTCTTTCAGCAGTCAAACGCGACGACACATTCAAGGCGCTGACAGCGGATGCGTTCGTTGCGTGCTATGTTGTCAATGACCGACACTGTCTCGGAGTGACATTCGATGAGGCGCATGCCGGAATGATTAAGCAGTTGGAAAGATTCTGCAAAGAAGTCTTTTTAGAGACGGCAACTGTTTCAATTCCCTGGAGCACCGAGGATCGCAAGATAGTGTTTATCCGCGCGGTTGGCAACTGGTCTCCCACCTGCCTTCGCAATGCATAAGGAATATCTCTATGAAAACAAGTCCAACCAAACCCATCCGTCCGGCGAAGTGCCTTTCAGATTTGAGAAAGATTCTTGCCGCTCATCGTGATTTTCTCGATGCGTTTGAGACAGTGTTCCATTGTGATGCCGATACGACATACGACAATTTCAAGCTTGGCGAAGTGCTCGATCTTGAAGCTGCCATTGCCAATCCGGATCAGTTCGACGGCGACAACTGGGCCAACGGCGCCAATCTTCTCGCCTCCTACGGCCGCCTCAAGCGCCTCCTGGGAGAAGGGGACATTTGACCGAAGTCTAAAGGTTGCCATTTGCAGGCATCTCTTTGTTGATGGTTCGATGTTGAACCTCAATTGCCTGCGTCACAAAGTCGCTCATGTCTTTGGCGACACCAGCCTTGACGAGTTCGTCAAGTTCCTTGCGCTGTTGCGGGGTTAGCCAGATGGCAATCCTCGTCTTTCCCTTCTTTCTCTGATTAGGCATCTGCCGCCCTCCCTTCCATCACGCCGTCGCCTTCGCGCCTATTCCCCCGCCGGCCTCGACGGGGCCGGTCGCTTCCACACCCCCGCTTTCGCCCTGGCGGCTTTCCGCGTCCTGTGCCGCGCCGTTCCCGGAGCGGGCGTTTCGTCCTCCCACTCCCTGCGCTCCGCCTCAATCCTGTCCTTGACGCGCTTGCTAATCTTGCCGAGTAGCGGGAATACGTATGGCGTGAATGGATGGTCGTGGCCAAGGCCCTCGCTATACGCGAGATAGCAATCATCCCCCCAGTCGCCGGTTATCTTCCGCGCTGTCGTGATAGGCAACTCGCCAATCAGCATGGGGACGACTCGCCGCCCATGCCACACGCTCACGAAATCGCCGCGCTTGTAGTGGATCGTTTCGGCGTCTCGCCCATGCCACTGCTTCTCGCATGTGTCGTCGCAGTCGCAGAAGGCGTTGAGCGTGCCGTCGGCGAAGTATGTCCGCACCGTGAGGAATTCCGGAATCCCCCTCCACGGGCCGTGCAAGGTCAGGTCATCCAGCTCGTTTTCATAAATGGCGTAGCCGAGACTGTGTGCATATTCCTTCGCGTTCTCGATGTGGATGCGAATCATGGCCTCGGCGTTCTCGATCGACGAAAACACGCCAAGCGCTGTTGCGTCAGCGTCAAAGGAACCATCGGCCTGTTGCTCGCCGATTGCCTTTATGGCTATGAGTCTGAACACCCTCATCGTGATTTTTCGTTCGTAATTTCGCTCGCCTTTTCCGGGCTTGCGACAACATTATAGCATAAGGTGATTTACGCCGTTAAGGGTGAAAATGAAAATATTTTATTTTTTTCGCCGCCGCCGCGACGAATAGGCGCACGCTACCCTAGCGCCTCGACTGCCGCGCTCGCCTTGGCGATCATCTCGTCCTCGATCGCCGCGTAGCTGTAGCGGTCCGTCACGCTCGCGCCCATCGAATGTCCCAGGACCGCGCGGCACGCCTCCAGGCCGTACTTGCGCCTGACCTCCGTCGCGAATGCGTGCCGCAGCTGGTTCGCCGTGAAGTGCGCGCATTTCGCCCTGGCGCAGGCATCGCCGATCGTCTTGTTGTACTCGCAGGTCCCCCACTCCTCGCCGGGCTTGACCTTGGGGTCGCGCTTCGCGCGGCTGTAGCTCTCGTCGCGGCACTTGTAGAACGGCGACGTCCTCGCGGCCCGCTTCGCCGCGATCCACTCCGCGAACGCCTCCGACGGCGAGAAGAGCGCTCCGTGCGTCGCCTCCCCCCAGTGCGCGGAGAGTATCGCCCGCGCCCTCGGGCCGATGAGGATCGCGCGCGGCTGCCCCCATTCGCCGCGCCAGTCGTTCTTGTGCGCGGGCGGACGGTACACCCACGGCGTCGCCTTGCGGTCGATGTACTCGCGGCGCATGGCGCACAGCTCGCCCGGGCGCATCCCCGTGAGGCGGTGCACGCGGACCATGTCCGCCGTGTTCGGCACCATCGCGGCGACG
>JAEEGL011473445.1_pt1 | contig 12061 bp, 5 predicted proteins | sample 9134231 | NCBI WGS metagenome assembly JAEEGL01 (sample SAMN16246548, study PRJNA631951) | gut metagenome | biome: gut microbiome; feature: rumen; material: fiber-attached | host: Bos | place: Iran: Karaj | collected 2018-10
CACGGTGATAAACTCTTTTATCACGCGTGATAAAGCGCTGCGCGGCACGTTGTGTAACTCGACCTGTAGTGAAACGGAGGGTGAAGAGGTATGTAAAGATATGATTAACCCGAATCGGCCCGAGGAGACATTGATGTACACCTCGGGCCGGATGCGTTGGCAGTTGCTGACCAATAAGGCCTTTAGTCTCTCTGCACTCACTCGGGCAGAATCTTGAATTTCATTCGAGTTTCTTTCCGTTCGGCATAGACCGAAAGCGGGCTTTCGTCTCTGCGCTCACTCAGGCAGAATCTTGAATTCCATTCGAGTTTCTTTCCGTTCGGCATAGACCGAAAGCGGGCTTTCGTCTCTGCGCTCACTCAGGCAGAATCTTTTCGAAGGCCTGAATAAGGATGTTTGCCATGATCTGCATTCCCTCGTCGTTGGGGTGCAGGGCTGTGTCGTAGCTCAGGTTGGCCAGCTGACGCTGTCCGCCGGCTTCGGCAAAGAAGTCGGCCACGGGGAACGATTCGTAGGCGGCGATGGCGCGCACCATGTCGGCATATTCCTGGAGGTAGATGCCGTTCTTGGCATCATACCAGTGGTCGGGCAGATAGCCGTTGAAACCGTAGGCCTTGCGCGGGGTGCACAGGATGACGCGTGCCTTGGCATTACGCTGGAAGATGCGGTCGATCACCTGCCGGTAGTTGGCTGCGAAGGTGCCGTTCTTCGTGTTGTTGATGTAGTCTTGGATGGTGCCTACGGGCGTGGAATGTCCCCAGTCATTAATGCCGTGCTCGATGGTGTAGTAGTCGGCATATACCACTGCGGAGACAGCCGAGGCAATCATTCCGCCATTGACGGCTGCGTTGTTGAAGTTCGTGAAGGCCAACTTCTCCAGCACGCGGGACTGATAGCCCTTGGTGATGGGATAGCTGGCCGTATTTTCGTTGAGCCATGAGATGGAGGTGCCCAGCGAGCACCAACGGCCCTTCACCTGCCTTGGCTCCTGGGTGGATGCCTGAGCCCTGTTGGCACTGAAGACGATGCTGTCCACGTCTTCGTCGTTGAAACCATGGCTCTTACCGTTCTCATAGACGGTAAAGCTCTGTGCCATAGCCGCAGAGGCCATGACACAGAGAATAGCGGATAGGAATGATTTTGTTCTCATCTCAGTCTTTACTTAACAAATAATTTCTTGCGGTTGATAATGTAGATGCCCTTCTGGGAAATCTTCTCCAGCTTGCGGCCCTGCAGGTCATAGATGTCATTGCTGGAAGTCTTCTCATCGGCAACCTTCTCGATGGCGTTGTAGTAGTTGCCGTCAGCGAAATCCACGTAGGCGCCGGGGAAGGGCATCGGATAGGCTTCCTCGCCAATTGTCTGGAACCACTGAGGATCACTCTGGTCTCCGTTCAACTTGTAGCATACCTCGCCGCTTTGGAACTGTTCCTCTGTCATTTTGGTGCCTTGAGCTACACCAACCTGGTTGAGGTAGTAGCAGTTGTTCATTCTCACGGTTCCGTTCGTGCGGCAGAAGGTGTAGCAGTAGTCGAGACCGGTTCCTTCAGTGAGGGTGCAGGCCGTGTAGCAATTGTTGAGGGTTGTGGTAGTGCCACCATTGTCCCATGCCACGAATCCACAGTACATAGAGCTGCCCTCGTAGCCCATTGTGCCAAATGTAGCACAATTGTTGAATGTGATGTTGGCATAGTTTGCTCCAAGCATACCGCCATCGCCCGTCACTTGATTCATAGCTCCTGTGATGTCCACGTCCGTAACGACATTCTCCACGAGTACGGTGCCGTATGCCCGTCCGATGAGGGCGCCATAGTGTATCTGTGTGACATAGACACTGCCTTCGACGCGAAGATTGCGGATCGTAGCTCCATTGACGAAGGCGAAGAGGCCGCGCCACTTTTCGGAAACGTTCTCGTAATGATAGGTGATGGTATGGCCGCATCCGTCGAAGATACCGGCGTACTCGGCAGTTTCCGTACCAATCATAAGGTCTGGGTATGCCGTTTTGCTCAGGTCAACGTCAGTGAGGAGTTTGGCATTGATTTTGGTGCTACCGCCATTCACCATGTTGGCAAAGACGATGAAGTCTGTCTCGTTGCGGAGCAGGAAGTATCCGTCCTCCTCATCGGGGTAGAAGCTGATTTGCGACTTGAGGTCGATGGAAAGCGCTTCCTCGGCAGACATTGTGCCGTCCATGTAGGCATTGGTGAGCATCTGATAGAGGTTCTCCAGCTGCATGAAGTCTTCTTCGCTGAGTAAATCAGAGAAGGCGCTCTGCAGGTCGTTCACTTCTTCGGCCTTGTCCATAAGGGTAATGTAGGCCTTTTTGCACTCGTAGATCTTCAGGAAGAGTTCGGAGAACTTCTCTACGAGCTGATATTTGGTCTCTGCATCGGTGGTGTTGGCAACGGCACCGAGTGTGTGGCTCAGTTCGTCCTTGAGCGCCTGGCTGAAGTTGGGGTAGGTGGCGTAGTCCAGTCCGGAGGAGTATTCGTAGGTCTCCAGAATGGTATGTGCGCGAGCCGACTGAGATGCCAGAACGCGGTCCAGACCCTCTGTGGCTTCTTCCATTTGTCCCCAGTAGATGACCTTGATGTTGCCGAATCCGAGCCAGTCGGGCTGCTGCCCTGTGCCGGGCTGGCGGATGCCGATGGTCAGTGTACCGTCCGTTACGTTGCAAAGCACGCTGTTGGGATAGCGCCCGGCCTTGAAGGCGTTGCAGCAACCGATGATGCCCTGCATCGTGTAGCCCACGATATCGCCGTCCGGATCGGGTACGGAGAAGTCTGCGATGGAACCCGTCAGGTGACAGTTCTCGCCGTCGATGGCATCATCCACGCTTATCATGTCCTCGATATTCGTCTGGAAGTAGTTGTGAATGCCGTTAGCATAGAGCGTTGCAGCATAGTTCGTGTTGTAATAGTCGTTGTAGGGGTAGGGACGGAAAGCACCGTTCACCTGTAACTCATAGATGCCGTTCTGCAGCCCAGAGAGTGTCTGGTACATGTCCATCGTGTTGTTGAAGCATTCGGCAGCGCGTATGGGGCTCGTCTCTGAGTTTCCTGACGAAGTGGCCGGCTTTCCTTCCCAACCGTTGAACTGATCGCTGAAGTCTGTGTTGGTGAAGAGCATGGTGATGTCGGCTCCTGCAGTAGGTGAGTAGGCGATGGCTTCCACCAGTCTCTTGTCGATGAGGGCCGTTTCGGCGATGATTTCCTCTTCGTTGAGCTCACAGTCTTCAATAATAACAGGTGCAGAGCCATTGGGGTAGTCCTCGCTGGGTTCGTTGTATTCGTTCAGGTAGTTCTTCAGAGCCTCGCTCTTCTCGTTGCTCAGCTCGGGGTGTTCTTCCAGATAGAGTTTCGTATCTTCTACCTTGGCGATATAGTTGCTGTATGCCTTGGCGCAGCTCTCAATGCTCTGGCGTTGTCCTCCGAGTTCGTTATAGGCAGCCAGGAACGCCTCGATGTCGGGCGATTCGCTTATGCCCTCGAGGGCTTCGAGGTAGGTTTCCACCAGACTCTTCTGTACCACCATTTCCTGATAGCGCTCCGTCTCTTCGCTAATAACGTCTGATACGAACGAGCGGAAGCCGGCATCGTCAATGATGTTCACGTAGGTCTCGCCTGCGCCGAAAACCTTGGCATGACTGTCATCGGGCACTGGCATAGCGTCCCGGCCTAAGTCCTGATACCAGCAAATTCGGCTCTGGTCGCCGTTCAGTTTGTAGCATAGCTCACCACTCTCCAGCTGGTCTGGGGTGACGGAGATACCCTGTGCTTCGCCTATCGCATTAACGTAGTAGCAGTTGTTAGCTGTGTATGTGCCGCGGCAGAAGGTGAAGCAGTAGTCGGTGCCTGTACCTTCTTTGAGGACACAGGTTGTGTAGCAGTTGTTCAGTGTGGATGATCCGCTGCCTGCGAAGGCCACAAAGCCGCAGTACATTGAACTGCCCGGGTTGCCCATTGCGCCCAGTGTAGCGCAGTTGTTGAAGGTTACATTTCCTTCCAGACGTCCGAACATGCCGCCGTCGCCTGTCACACCCGTGTGTTCTCCGGTAATATCGACATCAGTAATGACATTCTCAATGAGTACTGTGTTGCTGGCCCAGCCTACAAGTGCGCCGAAGTGGATGGTTCTCACCGTGGCGTCACCCTTCACGTTCAGGTTGCGGATGGTGGCTCCGTCCACATATCTGAAGAGGCCGCAATAGTTCTCGTTCACCTCATAGCTGTATGTCACAGTATGCCCCTGTCCGTCGAATGTACCTCTGTATTGTGCACCGCTTGTGCCAATCATCAGATCGGGATAGTCACTCTGCGTCAGGTCGATGTCTTCGGTAAGGAGCACCTTGAGGTTGGTATCTCCGCCGTTTATCTTCTGAACCAGCCAGTTGAGCTGCTTGGGTGTACTGATAAGGTAGTAGCCGTCCTCGTTCTGCTTTACTGCATCGGGGTCTGCCTGTCCGCAGACGGTGCAGATGCCGTCGTTGCCAAATTTGTGTTCGGGCGTTGTGGGATAGCTCTCGGTATTACTGTATTCCAGTGGTTTGCTTGCGATTTCAGTGCCGTCGCAGCGTAGCGTGCCGGAAGCATAGACGCGTTTGCTACCTGTACCCATCTGCGGTAAGAGGTCGGTGCCGATGGTCTGTGTCCATGAGATGGTGCTCTGGTCGCCGTTCAGCTTATAGCAGACAGAACCGTTCTGGAACTGCTCCTTGCTCATCTTGGCACCCTGTTCCTCGCCGATCTTGTTTAAGTAATAGCAGTTATTGATGCTTACAGTGCCATTTGTGCGGGCAAATGTGTAGCAGTAGTCGAGATCCGTGTCTTCCTTCAGTGCAATCGTCGTGTAGCAGTTGTTTATGGTGGTCCTGGTGGCGCCATCCTCCCATGCGACAAAGCCGCAGTACATTGAGCTGCCTTCGCCTCCGAGTAGTCCGTGCGTAGCACAGTTGTTGAAGGTAATGTTACCATAGCCGGCCCCGAGCATACCTGCATCACCCGTTACACCGCTGCGTATGCCCGTAATGTCAACCGTCACATCAACGTTCTCTACGAGCACATCACCTGCTGCACGGCCGATGAGGCCACCGAAGTGGATGGCTGATACGCTGGCCGTAGCATTGACGTACAGGTTGCGGATCGTGGCTCCGTTAACATAGCTGAAGAGGCCGCCGTAGTTGTTGGAAACTTCGCCGAAGTCGTAGGTCACGGTGTGCCCGCCACCATCAAAGACTCCACTGTACTGGGCATTGCTGGTGCCTATCATCAGGGTCGGGAATTCACTCTTTGTCAGGTCTATGTCTTCAGTGAGGCATATTTTCAGGTCTGTCTCTCCTTGTGCAATCTTCTCCACGGCCCAGTTGAGCTGTTCAGCCGAAGCGATAAGGGTGAAACCCTCGTCGTTCTGCCTCATGCGTCCGCAGATGGTGCAGATGCCGTCGCTGCCATACTGGTGGTCGATTTGCGTGAGACGGCTTTCCTCGTTACTGTATATGAGTGGCTTGTCTGGGAACTCAGCACCGTCGCAGCGCAGTTCGCCCGATGCATATACCTGCTTGCTTCCCGTGCCGAACTGCGGCTGGGTGTCAGTACCTATGGTCTGTGTCCATCTTATCTCGCTTTGGTCGCCGTTCAGCTTGTAGCAGAGGGCACCGCTCGTGACATCCTCTTCCGTGATGGCTTTTACATCGCTGCCGCCCAGGGTATAGCAGTTCGTAATCGTCACCTCATTCATGTTGTCGAAGAGTTTCGTCTCTCCGTTGCCGCTGTTCACCTTAGAGGTGGACCAGCAGTTCTTGACTGAGCCGCGGTAGATGTGTCCGCATATCTGGGCCACGTCGATACCGCCTGTCACCTCGCCTGTGGACCAGCAGTCCTGGATGATGTAGGTTGCGGTGTAGCCGTAGTTGATGGCAGCGATGGAACCCACATACTGACCTGACGACTCCACCTTTCCCTCGTTGCCAAGGCCGATGAGGGTGATGATCTCGTTGGCGCTGTAGCTGTTGGAAGCCACCATGGCACAGGCGTTGCTTCCGTTTATGATGGCGCACGTCTTGTCCATAATCAGATTCTTGATGACAGCTCCGTCGCCCACCATCCTGAAGAGCCCTGCGAAGTATTCGCCCTTTCCGTCGATGGTCAGGTTCTTGATGCGGTGGCCCTGGCCGTCGAACGTGCCCAGATAGGGTACACCGTTCAGAGCGATACCTGTAAATTCGCCTTCGAAGCCGGCGAAGTCCAGGTCTTGTGTCACTACTGCATTCAGCGATGTGTTGCCTTCGTTCACGGCCAGTGCGAAGTTGGCCAAGTCTTGCGCATTGCCAATTTGGCACACTCCGTCCTGAATGGTTAGTTGTGCCAATGCACTACCTTGTGCATAGGCTCGTCCTGCCGTCATCAGCCAAATGGCTGCGAGCAGAAAGAATGAAAGTGTGTTTTTTCTCATCATATTATTCTTTATTAGTTAACAGTTTGCTTACATGTTTTAAGGCCCGGGGTCAATTCTTGATTGTTGAATTTTGAATTTGAGGCCTTTTTCGCCACAAAAATAGCTTAATAATCTGAAATGAGCAAAACAAACTGGGGAAAAACTTGCCGATTGTCAATTATTATATAACTTTGTAGCCAGAATCGCCCGATGAGAGGTCGTTCTGAATGCAAGGAATCATTAACAGCATACAAGATATGAAAGCAGTTTCAAAGTACAACACTATGAGGGGGGTGCTTGCCGTGCTTGCCCTTCTGTTTGCTGGCGGGCTGGCTTCGTCCCAGACGCCCGTGAACTCAACCGTCGTGAAGGCCGGAGCAGAAAGAATTGAATACAGCCGGATGATCTTCGGGCAGTTCATAGAGCATTTCGACAATCAGATCTACGGTGGCATATACTGTCCCGGCAATCCGCTTTCCGACGAAGACGGATTCCGTACCGACGTGATACAGGCCATGAAGGAGCTCCGTGTGCCGCTCGTTCGTTGGCCGGGTGGATGTTTTGCCTCTACCTATCACTGGCGCGACGGTGTGGGTCCAAACCGCCAGCCGGTTCTTGACAAGACCTGGGGTGTAGAGGAACCCAATACGTTCGGTACAGACGAGTTTGTGAAGTGGTGCCGCAAGGTAGGCTGCGAGCCGTATATCGTCACCAATGCGGGGACGGGCAGCATAGAGGCGATGAGCGACTGGGTGGAATACTGCAATGTAAACATCGGGAAGAACGGTCGGATGCGTATGGCCAACGGCTATCCCGAACCGCACAATGTCCGCTACTGGTGCATCGGCAACGAGAACCTGGCCCCTTGGGAAATGCAGTATAAAACGCCCCAGGAGTGGGCTCCGTTGGTGCGCGAGGCATCCAAGATGATGCTGTTTGTGGATAAGGACCTCAAGCTGGGTGCCTCGTCCTTAACAACGAGCGAAGCGATGCTGCCGCTCCTGAAGGAGGCTGGCCGCTACCTGGACTTCATGGCTTTCCACTGCGGATGGGACGGCACGGGCAAGTCGTACAAGGAAATCATGATGATGACCGGGCTGCCCGAACAGCATATCACGAGCACCATTGCCCTTCTGGACGAAGCAGGCTATGGCGGCGGCAAGATTAAGTTGTCCATAGACGAGTGGCAACTGCGAGGATGGATTCATCCAGGAATAGGAGACCCGCGTACGGGGTTCGACTTCGAGGCGCGCCGGCAGAACGATATCGCTTCCACCTATACGCTCTCCGATGCCGTCTATGCCGCTTGTTTCCTCAATGCGTGCCTGCGCCATTCCGATATCGTGGATATCGCATGCTTCTCTACGATTGTAAACACCAGGGGTGCCCTGTTCGTATATCCCGAGGGGCTGGTGAAGCGTGTCATCTACTATGCGCTGTCCATGTACGCCAATCACCTTCTTCCCTACATGGTGCCCACTGAAGAAACGGTTGAGAAAATGACGGAAGGAGAGAAGAGCATAGGCGTACTGGATGTTATCCTGACCTCCGACAAGGAGGGCGAACGGTTTGTGTATGCCATAGCCAACAAAGACCCCGACAGCGAACAACCTTTGGCGCTCGACTTCAGGGGGCTGGACAAGAAGGTGCCCCGCAAAGTCCGTGCGATGGTTCTCAGTGGCAATTCGCCGGACGATTATAACGATATTGGGCAGGAGCGTGTGAAGCCGTTCGAAACCTCTCTGCCTGTAAGGGATGGAACAGTTTCCATTCCGGCTCATTCGGTTACGTTTATATCAATCGAGTGACTTTTACGTGAATTCTGGATCTCCCCTTTAGGGGGCGGGGGGTCTAATCCCTTCTCCCTTTCAGTACATAGCTGTTGGTCATCCGGCCATCCTCCATTTGATACAGCACCCAGCTGTTTTCGTCAGGCTGGGCTTCAAGCCTCCAGTCATAATCCGGATTCATAAGCAGTTTCCTGACCGACCGGGGAAAGGCGTTCGCGTGTCGGGCGTCTTCCCAGGTGCGTATCGTCGAGAATATGCGCTCTTTCTGGGGACATTTCTCCACATCCTCCTGATTGATTGATAAGAAGTAGGTCGCTCCATACCCTGCTGCAAGAGCCTCTACGTGTTCATATTGCTCTACAAAAGAGGTGTCCTTTATAGCGAAGTTGTTCCCGAAGGAAACGGGGAAATAGTTAGAGTATGTGACGTCGCACAAGTCCTTTCCCTCGCTGGTAGTACTGCCCCATTCCCTGGTATCCAAGTCATACATGTTTCGTCCACCCCCTACGTTCCATACGCTTTGATAGTGCCAGGAAGCTTCCGACAGGGTTGCGCCCGAGAATCGGATATAGGGTACACCCAATTCGCGGGCGTGTTCGAACAGAACCCTGAAGAAACGTTTGGCCGCATAATATCCGTGTCCGCTGTTGAAGAGAAACTCCTGTCCGTCGAAGTCGTACATGGTTATCCCGCTATGCTTGGCCACTTCGGCATAGTATTTTGCTATCTCGTCCTGAAGTGCCATGTTCGGGATCAGCCCTTCATAGCCCCAGGGCAGTGTGACTTGCAGTTTGTAAACCGTGTCATGGGCATGATGTGAAACAGCCTTCGTGCCCCAGTAACCTCTCTGCACATTCTTCAGCCGATAAGGGAGTGAGTCAGAAACACCAAGGTAGTGAATCAGCTCATGCCCGATCTTAACCATGTTCAACTCCTTGCTATGGCCCTGCCAACTGGCAATCTCTTCCATGTAGGTGGGGTCATCGATGATGATAATGGTGTCTTCGGGCGAAATGTCTTTCATCAGCACCCTCTTCTGTTGGTAGCACAGGCTGTCGCTGGGTTCAGGGCTGGCATCTATCGTGCCGGGAGCCAGGGAGTTGGTGATACAGACGCGTCCCAGCATCAGGCCCTCGGCCTCTGCCAAATCGGCATATTCGCGATGAGACTTGTTGTTGCCGCTGCTGAAACGGAAAGGTTTCGCCGACTGATCCTGGCCGTCCAGATAACCGCCGTTTGCACGGTTCGGGCGCAGGAACCCCTGATCATAGGCATGTATGGTGGGGAACCCCAATCTCTTCGTGTAGGATATGATGCTGTCGTAGAGGCAACCGGAAGTAATCACATCGGGAGAGAATGCGGAGGGGTCTTTCACCCATTTGCCGCGAATGGTGGGGTAGGGCAAGTGCTCCGACAGTACAATGTCCTGAATTACATCCAATAGAGCCGTGCTGTCCGGACTTCCCCACAAAGCGATGGAAGAACCGATGTAGTCGATGCTGGGCAATGGCTCCACGTCGATATGATTCGGTTTGTTGACCGGCATGTGTGGGATTAGTGAATACAATACTTGGCGATGTTGGGAACGGTCGCGCGAATGATAGCTCAGGAAAATACGCCCCGAACGGTCCACCAGGGCGGCATTGCCATACATGATGCGGTAGTAGGGTGCTTTGTTGGCATAGAAAGCCACGTCGCTGATGCCGTCGCCACCCAGGGTGAAAACTTGACCTTCGTGCAAATTATCCGGCAAAGGGAAACGCCGGGCATCGGGCGTATGGATGATGTACTGGAATGGAGCCGCGTCGCCCTCAACATCCGAAGTGCCGCCTAATGTATTGTCATCCAGTGCCAATACGCCGATACTGTAGTTTACAGCGTCGCTTGTGTCCCTGGCCACTCCGATTATTTCTCCCATAAGGTTGGTGATGTTGGTTTGGTAGGAACCCCACTGAATGGCGTTGATGCCATTTCGCGGCTCGATGCTTACAAGTGTCAGTTTCAGGTATTTGTCGTGCGGTTGTAGTCGCACCTTGGCCACCGATCCGTTCGGATAACTAAGGGTCATCAACTTCGTCCGTTTGTCAAACTGCGCTTTCTCCGGGTAGTAGTATTCCTTTTTCCCGCTGTCATACAGAGACATCAGCGGCGAAGGCTTGTCGGCAGGACTGAACTCCCGGCAGGGCTTCCTGGTGATGTTCTTCATGCTGTGTATGTACCCCCTCTGGTTCACGTCAATACTGAAATACTTGGTCTTGAAAGTCCAGGAGCGGTCCTCTTTGCTTTCTTCGTACGTCCTTAGCGCATCCCCGTATTCCTTCAGGCAGGAGGAATCAGGATATCTGGCAAAGTATGCGGAGTCCATATAGACGGCAAAGGTGGTGATGTTGTGGATGCCCAGAGCGGCATATGTGGCCAGGTCTGCACGAAAGACGTCGCCATGCCAGGGCAGTTCCACTGCGGGCTTTTTCCATCCGCTGGCCATCGAGACGTCGAGCCAGTAGTCGAGCACGACGGCTGTCTCGGCGGGGAAGACCTCCAAGTTCTCACGCAGGAACTCTAGGTTCTTGGCATTGCATCCGATGCCGGCCACCTCGGCAATGCTGTCGGTGATGGGCTTGTCCAAACGGCGCTGAAAGGGTGCGAACTCTAGGAAAATGCCTTCACGGGGTTTTACTTTCCGGGGTGCCTTCAGTGAGGAGTAGTAGGCCAGGTGAGCCAGCATGGCTTCCGGATCGTAGCTGCGGATGGCCTCCAGCATACGGTTCTCGATAATCAGGGCCTGCTCGCTGGCTGTGAGCTTGGCACATTCGGGACATTGGCAGACGGGTGCACCATCGTCGAGCCAGAAATAGTAGCGGTGGTTGGTGGCACTCAGGTGACGGGCATAATAGAGTGCGCGGCTGGAGATCGTGTCCAGGGCACGGGCAGAACTGGCGCAACAGTTGAAATCAGCCGTCCGCCGTCCGTTTTCGTCCATTCGGAACATGGTAGAGTCCTCGGCAAAGTATGTTCTGGGGAGGAGGCAGCTCATGGCGTGCAGCTCGTGCTCTACCAGGATGCCATATCGGCGACAGTCTTCCTGGAATTTCTTCCCCTTGTCTGACTCCCAAAAGTGGAGCACCTCATCTGGGGTGATGTGAGTGCCCAGGGTATTGATGCCGTTTTCATGAGCGATGCGCGGCCAGTCGGCTGTCTCAAGGTCCTCGACAGACAGCACCGCGCCATGCATCCTGAAGAAGTCTTCCCTATGACTACAGGCTGAGAAGAAAACAACTGTGAAAAGGAAGAAAACAATGAATGTTCTGATGTGCTTTTTCATTTTCCGATAGTGCTTAGCTGCGTTAACACTGCAAAGTTACATTTTTTTCCCAATTCTAAAGCAATTATATAGAAAAAAGTTGTATTTTTGCACAAAGAAAGCAATATCTATATACGATTATGAAACGAATACCATTCCTTTCCCTGTTGGTTGTCCTCGTTTTTTCCGCCTGTTCAAGGGGAAATGGCGAGAGTGAAAATCTGAATGCTGTCTTTACCATGGCCCGTCAGACAGCCGAGCCGGATACGGGCTTCATCATCGCGGCTCCGGTATGGGAAAAAGTACCCCTTCTGAAGTCTTTCTCCGCCCCTTGGACCGACAACAGTCAGGACGAGACAGCGTTCCAGTGCTACCTCTCGCCCCACTATTTCTACTTCAGGTTCCAGGTGCCCGACCAGACGCTCACCATGCATGAACCCTTCCTGAAGAAACTTGATGTCTGCGACGAAGACCGTGCCGAGATATTCCTTTCAGCCACTTCGGGCATGGAGACCTACTACAGCATGGAAATAGA
>JAEEGL012533796.1_pt1 | contig 12061 bp, 12 predicted proteins | sample 9134231 | NCBI WGS metagenome assembly JAEEGL01 (sample SAMN16246548, study PRJNA631951) | gut metagenome | biome: gut microbiome; feature: rumen; material: fiber-attached | host: Bos | place: Iran: Karaj | collected 2018-10
GAACTTGGCAGCCGCGGTCAGGTACCGGGTACAGGGCGATTTCGCATCGCTGGCTGAAACCGGGCGGAAGTTGTTGCCCATAGAAGTATGGGCCGGGGAGAAGGATATATACGTTTCGTTGCGAGCGGATAATGGAATCGTTAACCAACAGACTGTAAAACCGTTCGTGCAAGAAGCCGTTGCTCTTTCTCCGCAAGAAGTTGCACTGACACTTGTGCCGGTAAAAAACAAGTGGGTGCCTGCGCAGTGGGTGATCGCGGCGTGGTTGGGAATAGAGATTCCCGCGCCGGGAGATTCGTTTCAATTGGAAGGGCTTATTTTTACACGGCAAACTTTATATTGGCAGGATTCGCAGGGCGAATTCCATCCAATGTAACCGGGGTGGCCGTCCCCAAGTGAGGATTTGAATATGAGTAAAAACGTTGAGGAAATTCCGTCGGTAGAAGTATTGGTAAACACCTCTTTTGAAGAAACGCGCATTGCTATTTTGGAAGATGGGCGCGTCAATGAACTGGTGTGGGAGCGCCGCGGCGCACTTAACATCGTAGGTAATATCTACAAAGGTACGGTAGAAAATGTGCTGCCGGGTATTTCCAGTGCATTTTTGAATATCGGATACGAGAAGAACGCTTATTTGTATATTTCGGACGTTGTCGGCGGAGATAAAAAAAATATTGATAAGGCCTTGCATAAAGGGCAGGAAGTTATGGTGCAGGTGGTGAAGGATGCTATCAGCACCAAAGGAATGAAGGTAACCATGGATGTGACGTTGCCCGGGCGTTATTTGGTGTTAACTCCATACCAGAGTTTTGTGGGGGTTTCCAAGCACATTGAAGATTCCGAAGCTCGCCATAAACTCAACGATATTATGCAGGATTTGGCCGAAAAACATTTAGACGGGATGGGTTGTATCGTCCGCACGGAAGCCGAAGAAGCCAGCAAAGACGAACTGGAGCGGGAAGTAAAATATCTGTACCGCCAATGGCAATCTATTGTCAAGAAATTTAAATCTTCCCATTCGCCCAAATTATTGCACGAAGATATGGATGCTGTGCTTCAAATTGCCCGGGATGTACTGTCCGAAAATGCCAAAGTGTATCTGTTGGATAATCAAAAAGATTATGAGCGGGTGCATGAATTTGTCAGCAAAAACTCACCGGAACTGGCTGACCGCGTAAAATTATACAAAGGCAAAACGCCGATTTTTGAGGCCTATAACGTAGAGCAGGAAATTGATAACCTGCGTAAGATTAAATTGCCGCTTCCCAACGGCGGAAGTATCATTATCCAAGAGGCCGAATCTCTGTGTGCGATTGATGTGAACACGGGTAAATTTACGGGCAGCAAATCACAGGAAGAAACCGTCACACAAACAAACATTGAAGCCGCACGGGAAATCGCCCATCAGTTGCGCTTGCGCAATATTGGCGGGATTATTGTGATTGATTTTATTGATATGCGCAAAGCGTCCAGCCGCCACCGGGTGGTGGAAGCCCTTTCCGAAGCCGTCCGCGGGGACCGGGCCAAAATCCGCATTTTGCCCATCACGCGGTTGGGGCTGGTGGAGATGACACGTGAGCGCAAACGTGCCAGTACCGGTAGTTTTATCAGCGAAGAATGTCCACAATGTCATGGATCGGGACGGGTCTTGTCGGCAGAAAGTATGCGTATTAAAATCCAGCGTGAAATTTACGATTTGACCAACGGGCGTCCCGGCGGGAATTTGCGGCTTGTGTTGCATCCGACGTTAGCCGAGGCCATTAAACAGCGGCAGGATGAAATTGAGAAGAACATCCACCGTGCGCTGAAAATCCAGGCCGATCCGCAGTTGGTGTGGGAAGATTACAAAATTGTGCTGGAATAATCGTTCCGGATTTGGCCGGAAAGGTGATTTTATGAAACGAATCGTACAGTTATTTTTTGCCGTTGTATGTGGATTGTTGGCGCAAACCGGATATAGCCAACAGCGCGCGGCCTTGTGGGTGTACGGTAATCAGGCGGGTACGATAGAGACACTGACCCGGGATGAAGTAACGTATGTAGACGTTCAAAAAACAGCGCGCAAGTTAGGGGCAAGTGTGGTAGTGTTTGCCCGTTCTAAACAGACCAAAGTTTCCGCTCCCGGGTTTACGGCATTATTCACGGCCCAAACACAGGAATATAAACTCAACGGACAGCCCGCCCAATTGGCAGGCCCGGTACAAGCGATTAAAAACCGTTTATTTGTGCCGGTGGATTTTTTCTTATTGCCGGCTTTTCAGCAAGCCGTTTCTAAAGAAATTTCTTGGACGGGAGATACGTTGCAGGCTGAACGATCGTTTGATTTTGAAAGGACGGATGCTATTTCTACGGCAGAAGAAACCCAGTTGGCATTTGATGCACGGCGGCCGATCTTGTGGCGTGCCTCGCAACCGAACAATCACACCGTGGAAGTGGTATTTCCGGATTTCGTAGTCAAGCGCGATGAAAATCTGCGGCTGAAAACCGCCTTTATTGCTTCCGCTTCCGTTCGGCAAGAGCCGCGCGGTGCGGTGTTGCGGGCGGTATTGGGTAAACAAGGGAAGAAATGGTCGGTGGAAAGTCAGGATAAACGGCTTTTGTTCCGGGTATCTGCTAAACCACTGGCCCCGATTTTAACCGCCGAAACAGATCTAACTTCCGCTATGGATATGCCGCAAGAGCCGGAGGATAATCCGGAAGAATTAGCAGGGGGGCCATCCGTGCTGGATGAGGAAGTGGATGACGGATTTGAAGAAATGCAAGTACCCGGCGGAGCGGTAGTTTCGGCTGCATCAGGGCCGGTAGTAAAGGCTGCCGGACAGCCGGCTGCTTTGAGTATTAGCGCAACACCGGGGACCAAAATTTCGGCTGTGCATAAAAAAATGCGTATTGTGGTGGATGCGGGCCACGGCGGTAAAGATTCCGGTGCAGTGCGTGTGCGTGTGCGCGAAAAAGATATCAATTTGGCTGTAGCCAAGGACTTGGCGGAACTACTTAAAAAGAGCGGTTTCCAAGTTAAAATGACTCGCACGACCGACGTCTTTATTCCGTTGTCGGACCGTTCTAAAATAGCCAATAAATTTAAGGCAGATTTGTTTGTGTCCGTCCATGCCAATGCGGCGCGTAACCGTACGGCTCACGGATTTGAGGTGTATTTCCGCTCCGAAAAAGCAACCGATAAAGAAGCTGCCGATACCGCCGCTTTAGAAAACGAAGCCATGCAATACGAAGAAGTGCATTACAATTTTGTGGAAGCATTGTTGCAATCGTTGGCGAAAAACGAGTATGTAAACGAAAGTTCCAAATTGGCAGGCTACGTGCGTAATGCGGTTGAAAAGCAATCCGGCACGGGTATTGCCATCAAAAATACCAGCGTGCGGCAGGCTAACTTTTATGTACTAAAAGGGGTGCAAAGCCCGGCTATTTTGGTAGAACTGGGTTACCTGAGCAACCAGGCAGATCGCGAACGGTTGGTACAAAAAGCCGTGCAGAAAAAAATGGCTCAGGGAATCTACAACGGCATTTATAACTACGCCCAAAAAGAAGGGTGGATAAACTAAACCTAAATTTCGGCTTGCTTATTCAATCGTATACGTAGAGTATCCTGTTTTATGTGCGGTAGGGGTTGCTAAATTTATGACAGCAGAAGACGGCGTTCCCAACGCATGGCATAGTTGTACGGCGTCGTTTTGTGTGGTCTTAGCGAGGCAACGTTTACGTGAGCTGGACAAATCATACTGATAAGCAAAAGAATAATCCTGTCTGCCGCAGGTAACGGAGGCTATCTGGGTTCCGGTAATCGGGTAATTAATACAGCAGTAAAAATCTTGATTATAGGCACAAGATCCCGAATCATTGGACCCGCCGAAAGGATTAACGACTATCGTCATTCCGGACGGTGCATCTACAGACAGTTCATCAAAAGTTTTCGGATAATCCCCATTGGCCATCCGGTACGCATCAATCGCGGTAACGTACGAAGTGGCAATCTGGCGTAACTTGGCAAAACGGGTTTTGTTGACGGCCAACGTATATTTCGGGACGGCAACAGCGACCAAAATCCCGATAATCAGTACCACTACTAACAGTTCAATTAACGTGAATCCGTTTTTAATTTTCTCTCTGTAAGACATAAGTCATTATATCATAAAAAAATACTTATTAAATAGTACAATAGACGTATGTCTACATACGCTTCTCTCTTTTACGTGTTTGCCAAAATCGGCTTGTTTACATTAGGGGGCGGATATGCTATGTTGCCGCTGATGGAACAAGAAATTGTAGATAAGCGGGAATGGTTATCCCGCCGTGATTTTTTGGATGTGTTAGCCCTGGCACAGGCCGCGCCTGGGATTATGGCTGCCAATGTAGCCGTTTTGGCGGGGTATCGTCGCGCCCGTATCCGGGGGAGCGTTTGCGCGCTATGCGGGGCGGTCTTACCGTCTTTTGTGATTATTCTGCTTATTGCCTTGTTTTTCCGCACCTATCAAGATAATCCCCTGGCCATCCGTATTTTTAAAGGCATTCGCCCGGCAGTAATTGCTTTGATTGCTGTGCCGGTTTTCCGGCTGGCCCAAGAAGCCCGCGTCAATTGGAAAACCATATGGCTGCCGGTAACGGCTGCGCTACTGGTGTGGTTGGCCCATGTGTCGCCCGTGTATATCATTTTGGCGGCGGGTGTCGGCGGGTATTGGTATGCGGTACATCGGGAGACTAAATGATTTATTTACGGTTATTTGTTACCTTTTTTAAAATAGGTCTTTTTAATTTTGGTGGCGGATACGCCATGATTTCGTTTTTGCAAAACGAAGTGGTTTTCAAACAAAGTTGGCTGACGACTTCCCAATTTACCGACATGGTAGCCGTCAGCCAGGTTACGCCGGGCCCGGTGGGTATCAATATGGCCACGTATGCCGGGTATTTAGCGACCGGGAATATAGGGGGAGCTCTGGTGGCTACGGTGGCAGTGTGTTTGCCGGCATTTTTGTTACTGGTGTGGTTGGGGCGATTTTTGTTGAAACACCAACATACGCCGCGCAGTCAAGGCGTATTATGTACGTTACGTTTGGCGGTGGTTGGTTTGATTGCATCGGCGGCACTTACGTTGTGTAATGGGGAAAATTTGGTGGATTATAAAAGCGTTTGCATACTGGGAGTGGCTTTCGGCTTAGTGGGAACGCGCCGTGCCGGACCGGTTGCGGTATTGTTATTAAGTGCGTGCGCGGGGATAGTATTGTATTAAGAATATAGTTTCAACTAACTTTATTAAATAAATCAATAATTTTTTGTCTCCGAAAAAATAATGATAAAAAAATATTTGTTAGTTTTAACTAACTTTTGTATAATATAATTATCCTGTTATTAAAGGGTAAAAATATGCAAATAAGACAAACAAAATATATCAGTAGTTTCCTGGCTGCGGTTTTGGGAGTGCTTATCGGCACTTCGGCCTCGGCCCATTCCACGCTGGAATTTAAAATAGCGCGTGCGGTAGCCGCGGCCCAAATGGTTCCGGCCTATCAAGTGCAAGTAACAACGCACTTCCAAAAAGCAGTCCATCTGCATGAACGCATGCTGCGTACTCCGCGCCGTCCGGCTGATCCTAACCAAATACTTCGGGTAGAACACGCCCAAAAACAATGCCGGGGGGTATTGGTAAATAAAGGTGCACAGGTAGTGGTTCCGTCCGTCTGTTTAGCGCATGGGGAGTTTGCCGTTTCACAACTGGTATTACATTTTGCCAATGGGCAAGAATACCAGACAGATTTACGAAACGTCGCATTAAAAGAGGATGTCGCTTGGATTACGATAGATACGCGTGTTGTAAACGGGTTGAAAAGTGCGGTAATCGGAAAGGTAGATGAAGGGCAGACCCTGCAGGAGATGTATGGCGAGCCGATGACCGCCTTTTTAGAACAATGGTTTCAGGCTCATGGGGTTGCCCCGAAGCACCGCTACCGGATAGGATATTTGCATGGAAAGCCGCAATTAGAAATAGGTGAGCCGTTATTCTATCAAGGTAAATTGGTGGCCTTGGTGAAAAATCACGCTTTTACCTATAGGAACTTTTGGGGGGGCGTGTCTGAGCGCATTTTTGCTATTGTGCGGCCCTAAATTCTTTTCTTGGATACCCTTGTTATAAAAACTGCCGTCAGACGTTTTGTCTGACGGCTGTTTTACTAGAACTTCTCCAACCCCGGAAGAAATTATTCCTCGTCGGATGTGGGGACGGTAATATGTACTTCTTCAAAAACGGCGTCTTTGTTATCGTTAAGCCAACGCCGGTGCAGTTTGTACTCGGGGGAAAATTGCCCGACTAATTGCCAATATTCTGCTCCGTGGTTCATGTGTACCAAGTGGCACAATTCATGAATAATTAAATAGTCTTGCACCACGGGCGGCATTTTGATAATGCGGTAGGAATAATTGATATTCTTCTGTGCCGAACAACTGGCCCACAAGGTGCGTTGGTCTTTGAGTACCACGCGGTTATACGCAACGCCGATTTTCTCGGCCCATGTTTTTGTTTTTTCGGGTAAGACCTCGGCTGCTTTGTCGCGTAGCCACTGGGTAACTAAAGCAGACGGATTGCTTTCTTTGGTTTGTAAATAGATGTGGAATACATTTCCGTCAAACGTAACGCCTTCTTCTTGGTCCGGTGTGATGTATACACGGGCCTCGGCTAAGTCCCCGTTGTAAAGTACTTTATTTTCCCCGGTTACCGGGGCGGCGGTTTGTTGCGAAGAAGATGAGGGAGCGGCGGGGCCGAAAATCTCCGGCATTTCCTTCTTTAACCGTTCCAAAAATAATTTAACGTCGCTGACGACGCTTTGCGTATCTGCCATATCTAAATTATACTAAACTTAGGGGCGTCCCCGGCGGAGAGGTTTGTTGCTGCCTAGTTAATACGGTATGAGGTAAAGGTGTCAGTTTGGCGCTTGAAAGTGGCTCCCGGTAAACTGGCGCACAGGGCCGCACCGCGGGCTCCGTAGCCGTTACACGTTTTGGTATTTCCTACAATGTAATACCAAACCAGTTGATCGGAAGTAGAGCGGTTAAGGCGATACCTTCCTGCAACTTCGTGATCGGAAGCATCCAAAAAAACGCTCATTCTTTTTGGGTCACAATGTGCACCTTGGCCGTAATAACTATCATCGGCAATCGTAAACTCTTGCGGCAGATCCACAGAAAGCACATCAAACGTACGGGCCCATTCCCCGGTATTCATGTAATGAACACTTTTAGCATCAGCCACGGCTTTGACAAGCGGGATTAACGTCATGAGGCGCGATTTGTCTATGGCTTTTTGGTATTGCGGCACTGCTACTGCTGCCAAAATGCCAATAATGAGTACGACCACCAATAATTCAATAAGTGTGAAACCGGACCTTACGCGGGTAAAAGTGGAGAGATTCCGTGTCAAGCTCGGAATGACACGGGTTCTATTTACAACAGGCAGACCCCACCGACGGGGAATAAAGCAATTTCCTTTTTGGGTTAAAGACATAATGGCTCCTAATTTTACGGTTTATCAACGTATTCGCCCGCTTTATTGTAACAAAATAGACCGAATTAGGATATCATTTTTCTGCCCTCAAGGACAATATTTTATACAATAACCGTAATGGGGGAATTATCTGTGCATACAACTTGCAATTTAAAAACGACCGCCTTGTGCGAGGCCTGCCGGAAAGCCGGCGGCAAGATGGTGGATTTCCACGGGTGGCTTTTGCCCGTGCAGTTTGACGGCATCTTAGCCGAACACAAAGCTGTGCGCGAAAGTGCGGGCATGTTTGATGTGTCCCACATGGGCCAGATTTTTGTAGAAGGATTAAACGCGTGGCCTTTCTTGCAACAAATCAGTTGCAATAACATTAAGAACGGTCCGGCCGAGGGGACTTATTTCCATATCTTAACGGACGAGGGCACGATTATTGATGATGCCATTGCTTTTTGTTTGTCGCCCGAAAAATTTTTAGTCGTGGTGAATGCGGCGTGTGTGGACGAAGATTTTGCGTGGCTCAAAAAGCACGCCTCCGCTTTTCACGTCACGGTACGTAACGAAAGTGCCGCGTGGAGTATGTTAGCTGTGCAAGGCCCCAAGGCTGTGCAAACGCTGGACCAAATTTTACCCGGCGTAGAAGATTTACCGCGGTTTCACATTTCGCCGCTAACGATGTTTGGCGCGGACGGATACGTTACCCGAACGGGTTACACCGGCGAGGACGGGGTGGAAATTATGCTGCCCAACGCCCAAATTACCGATCTGTGGAACGTGCTGCTGCAGTTGGGTATTAAGCCGTGCGGACTGGGGGCGCGGGATGTGTTGCGGTTGGAAGCCGGGTACCTGCTCAACGGGGAAGATGCCGACCAAACCAAAACGCCCTATGAAGCAAACTGTGGTTGGGTGGTCAAACTTTCCAAGGAAAATTTTATCGGCAAAGCGGCTTTGGAAACCAAAAAACAGGCCGGGTTTAAAGACCGTCTGGTTGGATTTATTCTTAAATCTCCCGGCGTACCGCGCGCGGGATGTAAAATTTTTGCAAACGGACAAGAAGCCGGTTATGTAACTAGCGGTACGTTTTCGCCGTTATTTAAAGGGATAGCCGTTGGGTATTTACAGAGCAAAGTGCCCGTTGGGGCTGAAGTGGAAATTGAAATTCACGGTCGTCGTTTGCCGGCCAAAGCAGTCAAACCGCCGTTTTATAAAAACCGAGTTTAATGAGGAGAGCACTATGTACAACGAAAAAGATTGCCGTTTTTTAAAAACACACGAATGGGCCTATAAAGAGGGCGACACCGCCGTGGTGGGTATTTCCAATCACGCGCAAGAAGAAATCAGCGATATTGTGTTTGTAGATTTGCCGAAAGTCGGCCGCACGGTCAAAGTAGGCGAGAATTGCTGCGTGATTGAATCGGTCAAGTCCGCCTCGGAAATTTACGCTCCCGTCAGCGGCGAAATTGTGGCCGTCAACGAAGCCCTTACCGGTGACCCGGCGTTGGTCAACCGCGAACCGCACGCGGGCGGTTGGCTCTTTAAAATCAAAATGACAAACCCTGCCGAATTTGATGCGTTGTTAGATTTGGCAGCTTATCAAGCGACTATTCAAAAATAATTGCAAAATCCCCCGCATCCGCGGGGGATTTTATAAGGATTTTATGTTTACCCCACATACTACGCAAGATGAAAAAGAAATGCTGGCTGCTGTCGGTGTTTCTTCCGTAAAAGAATTACTGTCCCAAATCCCGGCGGAGTTGCTATATCCCGCCTTGCATTTGCCCGCCGCTTTGACCGAACAAAGATTAACCGCTCATATGCAATCTTTGTCGGCAAAAAATAAGCCGCTTACCAGTTTTATCGGGGCAGGGATGTATGAACATTTTATTCCGGCTGCGGTGCCGGCCTTGTCGGGGCGCGGCGAATTTTTAACCGCGTATACGCCCTACCAAGCCGAAGCCAGCCAAGGTACTTTGCAAACGATTTATGAATTTCAAAGTTGCATTTGCGCGTTGTTCCAAATGGACGTGGCTACAGCTTCCCATTACGACGGGGCTACTGCACTGGCTGAGGCTGTTTTGGCCGCCAAGCGTATAACGGGCCGGGCGGAAGTTATTATTTCTTCTCTGTTACATCCTCATTACAAAGAGGTTTTACAAACTTATACGCATCATATGGGGGTAAAATTGGTAGAAGCCTGCCCGACTGATGCCGGAATATTGGATATCCCTGCTTTGGAAAAACAAATTTCCGCCGCTACGGCATGCGTGGTAGTGGCACAGCCGAATTTTTTGGGGTATTTGGAACAAGTGACAGCTATTTCCCGGCTGGCACACGAAAAAGGTGCGCTTTTGGTGGCGCAAGTAAATCCTATTTCCCTGGGGGTGGTATCTGCTCCCGGCTCTTACGGGGCCGATTTCGCCGTAGCCGAAGGGCAACCGCTCGGTAATCCGATTAGTTTCGGCGGGCCCGGGCTCGGTATTATGACGGCGAAAAAAGCCTACTTGCGTCAATTACCCGGCCGGATGGTGGGTATTGCCAAAGATAAAAACGGAAAACGGGCCTTTGTGCTGACGTTACAAGCGCGCGAGCAACACATCCGGCGCGAAAAAGCCGCTTCCAATATTTGCTCCAACGAGGCCCTGTGTGCGTTAAACGCTGTGATTTATTTAACACTTTTAGGGCCGGAAGGATTGAAAGAAGTAGCCGAACTAAACTTGGAGCGTGCCCACCAATTAGCGGCGCGCATTAGCCGAGTGCCCGGCTTTAGCGTAAATACACAAGCCCCGTTCTTTAACGAATTTGTGGTAATGTGTCCGGTGCCTGCGGCGCAAGTAATTGATAAGTTGGCTGAAAAAGGTATTGCTGCCGGGTATGATTTAGGGCAAACGTGCGAAACTATGAAAAACGTCTTACTCGTCTGCGCGACCGAAATGCGCACCGAAGAAGATATCGCGGCTTATACTCGCGCGTTGGAGGAAATTTAATATGGAAAATTTACTGTCTATTGAAAAATCCCGCTCCGACCGTCGCGGTATCCGTTTTGAAAAAACAAAACAGCCCGCTACCGCGTATTTACCGAACGCTTTGTTACGTACGGATAAACCGCGCTTGCCGGAAATGAGCGAATTTGACACGGTGCGCCATTTTACGCGCTTGTCACAACTAAACTATTCGTTGGACGGGCAATTTTATCCGCTTGGGTCCTGTACGATGAAATACAATCCTAAAGCGTACGATAAATTATCCGCGCTAGAACCGTTTACCCGGGCACACCCGTTTGCGCCGGAAAGTGCGGTGCAAGGTACGTTACAAATTCTGTATGAATTGCAGGAAATGCTGAAGGAAATTACGGGGTTGGCTGCATTTACGTTGCAGCCGGCTGCCGGAGCCCACGGGGAATTGACCGGTATTTTAACAGTGCGTGCGTATCACGATGCGCACGGGGGCGCGGCGCGTACGGAAGTAATCGTACCCGATACCGCCCACGGTACCAATCCCGCAACGGCCAATATGGCAGGGTATACGGTGGTCAATATCAAATCGGCTCCCGACGGATGTGTAGATAGAGCGGCTTTACAGGCGGCCCTGTCAGACAGGACGGCGGCTGTTATGTTGACGGTTCCCAATACGGTTGGACTTTTTGAAAAGAACATCCGGGAAATTGCTGCCATGGTGCATAAAGCCGGTGCGCTGCTGTATATGGACGGAGCCAACTTTAATGCACTTATCGGCCTGGCCAAGCCGGCTGATTTTGGGGTGGATGTGATGCACCTGAATTTACACAAAACGTTTGCGGCTCCGCACGGTGGCGGCGGTCCGGGGAGCGGCCCGGTCGGGGCGGCCGCGCATGTGGCTCCGTTTTTACCTAGACCGATGGTAGAAAAGAAAGGCAACGTGTATACGCTTTGTGGCACAATGCCGCAAAGTTTAGGTAAAATGAAAGCGTTTTACGGTAATATCGCGGTTGTGTTGCGCGGGTATTGTTACTTGCGCCAGTTTGACGCCGGTACGCTTAAAAACATCGCCGAAAAGGCCATTTTAAATGCCAACTATGTGCGTGCGAAACTAAAAGGAAAATTTAATGCGTTTTTTGATGTAAATTGTATGCACGAGTGCGTTTTGTCCATTGAACCGTCTAAAATGAACGGCGTACACACCGCCGATGTAGCCAAACGGTTGTTGGATTACGGGTTTTACGCGCCGACAATTTACTTCCCGCTTATTGTGCCCGAGGCTATGATGATTGAGCCAACAGAAACGGAGAGTAAAGAGATGTTGGATGCGTTTGTAGCGGCGCTAGAAAAAATCTATGAGGAAATTTTTGCCAACCCGCAGTTAGTACACGACGCTCCGCACAACCAACCGGTAAGCCGTATTGACGAGGTTTCCGCCGCGCGCAATCCTAATTTGCATTGGTAAGGAACGTATTGCGCAAATAATAAACATCCCCGGTTTATGCCGGGGATGTTTGTTTATAAAGCAACTTGTACGTGCGATATCTGCCAGGATGTGAGCGGTAACCGGTCAATACAGATCCTCCCGTAAGCTAGATTGGTCTTC
>JAEEGL013731577.1_pt1 | contig 12061 bp, 6 predicted proteins | sample 9134231 | NCBI WGS metagenome assembly JAEEGL01 (sample SAMN16246548, study PRJNA631951) | gut metagenome | biome: gut microbiome; feature: rumen; material: fiber-attached | host: Bos | place: Iran: Karaj | collected 2018-10
AGCTGTAAATAGATACAAAACATTTTTCATGTACAAACCTCTTTTATAAGTTTATTTCTAATATCAAATTATTATATCATAAATATTGTATTTTGATAACTTTTTTTTCATATTGCAACTATCTTCTCTAAGATTATTGTACTTTTTCAAAACCCACTATTTATAGATAACACTTTGTATCCGAAAATATTTAATGCTTCAATTTTCCTGCTCTTTGCTGCAATATAATCATACTTAGCGGAACATTACGGCATTTATGGAATATAGTTCTTTTTTGTGATAAAATATAAGAGATGAAAAAAACTTCTCGCTTTTGGCAAAAAGTGAAAAACATTCTCAAAAATCCTCTTACCTACTGCTGGCTTGCAATTTTCATTATTATTGCAATCGCCACTTTTGTTGTTTTCAGAACAGAAACAAAAACAGAAAGCGGTATTGAATCAATGTTTGACTCGGTATGGTTCACTCTTGTTGCCATTGCCGCCGGATATTTTGATTATTGTGTAAAATCTGTACCAGGTAGAATATCAGCACTTATCCTTCTTATCTTTGGAATGTTACTGTTAAGTGTCATCACTGGTAAAATTGCTTCCATTTTTATGGATATACAGATGAAAAAAGATAAAGGACTGGCAAAGATAAAAGCTATGAAAGGACAATTTTTATTATGCGGCTGGCGTTCCGGCTTTGAAAAAATTCTGGACAGCGTTATTAATTCAAATCCAGAAATTACTCCAGATTTAATTGTTATGATAAATGATGCCCCTTCTGAACAGATTGAACAGATTCGAAGTGCATCCCGCTTTAAGGGCATTCATTTTGTTTCCGGCGACTTTGCTGATGAAGTAACTCTCAGACGGGCACATATCGAAACTGCAGAACGTGCTTTAATCATCAGTGACTATGCAAAAAAATATTCCACACTGGAAATAGATTCCAGAACCGTTCTTGCAGTTCTTACAATGACAAGCATTAATCCGGGACTGTACATTGCTGCAGAGCTTATCGACGGCAAATTTGAAAAGCATCTTCAGATGGCACATTGTGACGAGATTATTCTAACAACAGATTATGAACACAATTTGCTCGCCTCGGCTTCCAGCGGTATGGGTTATAGTAATGTCATGCGTACTCTTATCAGTGATGATGCTGATTCTGGTATTCTTATCGAAAACATTGATGAAAAATTCATCAATAAAACATACGAAGACTTCAAGAAATCCGTAACAGTTGAAGAAGGGGTTTTAATCGGACTTTTGCTTAATACAGGAAATTTTTATCAGCGCAGAAAAGATGCCCTTCGTGAAGCGCAGAAAAATCCTGATGTTAAAAAAATCGTAAGTAATCTGAAAAAAGTAAAAACTTTGAAAAGCAATCAGCCTGTTCTTACTCCAGATGATGATTTTATCATTCAACCTAATACAAAAGCTATCTTTGTAAAAGGAAAAAAACTGCAGGAGGAAAATGAATAATGGCTACTAATAAAATAGCAGACTTTGAATCTGTTCTTCCAAAGTTAAAAAAAATTCAAATCTTTACCGACTTTGCTGAAGATACTCCGGAAAATCACCGGATTTTAAAAGCTGTTTATGAAAACATGTCAGTACAGCATTTTAAGGCAGGTCAAATAATCATCAAGGAAGGCGACTTTGGCGAAACCTTTTACATTCTCCATGAAGGAAAAGTTCAGGTTACCCGCGACACTCTTGCAGGCGACACTTTAGCCCTTGCAGACTTAAGTGCCGACATGAATATCTTTTTTGGCGAAACAGCTCTTATCAGTGATGATGCCAGAACCGCTACAGTGCGTGCCGTTACAGACTGCACAACAATCACACTGGACAGTAAAAAATTTCTGGAAGTCTGCGATGCAGAACCTATTCTTGGTTACAGAGTTATTTTACGGCTTGCACGCCGCATGGCAAAAACAATCCGCGATTCAAACAGCGACAAAACAATTCTGTACGAAGCATTGTTCAACGAAGTAGAAGGTGGCATGTAATGCAGTTTTCCAGTACCCGAAATCCTCAGGATAAAGTTAGTTTTGCTCATGCAATTCTTGACTGCACTCCTCTTGACGGCGGAATGTATACACCAGCTTTCGAAGAAGATTTACGTCCCTGGATTTTTTACATGGATAAGAATACTTCTTTTTCTTCTATTGCTGGGTCCCTTACATCAGCCTTACTAAAAGAAGAATTCAGTCCCCTGTATTCGGAAACAATTGCAACAAAAGCTTTTAATTTTAGTCCCGAACTAAAACAGCTGGAAGATAATCTTTATATGCTTGAACTATTTCATGGACCAACTGGAAGCCACAAGGACTTTGGGGTTTCTTATTTAACTTCTTTTTTAGAAACTGTTCTGATGATGCAGGAAAAAAATGCTGTGATTCTTACACCTACAAATGGTGAAACTGGTTCGAGTATCGTTGTGTCGCTGCGAAACAAAAAGCATGTTAAAGCTGTACTGCTTTATGCTAAAGGCACTATGCGGGGGTTCACAGATGATGATTGCATCTGGAATGGAGGAAACATTCTCCCTGTAGAAATTGATGGTGACGAAAATGCCTGTTTTAATATTGCCCGTTCGCTGTTTTTAGATCGCCACATCATAAGCAAATTTAATTTAACACTTGCCAACAGTGCTAACATCGGTCGTCTTCTACCGCAAACATTTTTTTACACTTATGCTTTTACAAGGCTCAAGGATAAAACCAACGGTGACATTTTTTATGCCCTGGATGCCGGTAACTACGGAAACCTTACGGCAGGCCTTTACAGCTGGAAATTCTGTCTGCCAGTAAACGGCTTTATAACTGACAGTACACCACAATTACATCTTGATGCACAAAATAACTGCTGCGTACAGGATTCAATCATTCCTTTACACAAACGCGGCATTTCAGATCCAATCAGACCTTCAAACATTGAACGCCTGGAAGAAGTATTTACCACAAACAGTGCAGTAATAAAAGGCTTCGTTTTTCCTGCTGATGTAACTTTACAGGACAGACAGGATGCTGTAAAAGAAGCTTTTATGAAATACAATGTACTTATTGATTCAAAAACTGCAGGTGCTTTAAGTGCAATGAAAAAGCGTTCAGACATAACAAACAATGGAGATGAAACAACTGTCCTGATAGCACGCGATCATCCTGCCTTTGACTGTGAGTTTATAAAACACTGCACTGGTGAAACTGTATCTCTCCCGGAAAATCAAAAAACATTTACAATTCCTGTTGAACCAAAAATAAAATGCGAAGCTTCAAAAGAAAGTGTTATTTCACTTTTGTCTGAGTACCTGTCTTAGCCTTTTTCACAGTCGCTTTTGCTTTTGTTTCTGTTTTCTTCGCTGAAGTTTTTTTTGCAGCAGCTTTTTTCTTCTGAACTTTCGGTTTTAAACTTTCCAGATACTTTTCAAGTTTTTCGTCCGAAGGTTTAAGGAGTTCTATAAATTTATCAGCCTTATATTCAGCTTCAAGTTTTGCTTTCGCAATTTTGTTTATAACTTTCATGAAAAGCTGTTCATCCTGAGACTTTAATGAATACAGTGCATAAATCATTTGTGTACACCACAGAGTATCATCGGTCCTTTCTTTATTAAACCATCTGATATTATTGTAAACATTAAGGCCTGTCATTATAACGGCATTATCACTGTCAAACAAAGATCTAACACCAAGATATATTAATGCATCTAAATGTTTTGTTGTAAGATCAAAGTCTGCATTTGCTGTAACTTCAACCAGCTCTTTTGTTATGGCAAAGGTATCAAATCCCAGTACACCATATTCATTCAAGGCATCCCGGAATTTTCTGTCCAGCCCCCACAACTTGATAAGTTTCTGTACATCTTGTGCTGTTGCATTTTCACCGATAACCTCACGCATCGAATACAGCATTGTGTATCCCGCAAAAATTTCAGGCGTACAAGGGCGGGCAAACATTCCATCATAAAGCATAACATCAAGATTTTTTTCTCCAGCAGAAGTCTTCTGTGCATTTTCTGCTATTTTTACAAGTCTTGTTATACGCTGTGTAAATTTTTTCCATGCATTCTCTGCTGAATGTTTTATTCCAGCTTTCTTTTTATCAATTACTGTATCAAATCCATAATTCCCTTCGATAAAAGTTTCGACCATCTTGTAGAAAGCCTTACCATTTACTTCAGCTTTTGATAAAATTTCAGAAAGTTTTGGCGCCTTAATTTTTTGTACTTTTCTTTGAACCCCACTCATACAGGCAAGTTTTATTGAAGCAAAAAATTCAGGGCAGGCAAATTTTGAATACTCTGCATATAGTTCTTTGAGGAAAATTTCCATCAGTGCAACTTCAATATCAGGAACACCACGACCATCTAAAGTGTTGTGCAGAATTTCATATTTGCCCGTAACATCATCTTTTACTTCACTGATATTTAACAGCACCTGGCTTTCAAATCCGTTTAAGTAAACATAAAGACCTTTTTCAAAAATATCCGTACTGCGCCTTATGTACCACATTCCTGTCCGCTGTTCCTGAAAAATAACAAAGTATTTTTCTTCGTTATGCAGTTTTAAGCCTTCTGCAAGACAACTTGTTTTTTGTGTTACATTTCCGTTTGAATCTTTTACAGCAAATCTTGTAGAACCTTTTATCCAGCCGGATGCCTGCTGATACACATTGTTGTAGAACACTACAGATTTTTCGTTCTTGTAACAGTTTGAATAAGCAAAAACATTTTCGTTTACAATTCCATTATCCCACACATCGTAAAATAAAAAGTTTTCAACCTCTGCAAACAGATACCGCTTTTTCATCAATGGAAAAATTTCCCGCTGGTGTCTTTCAAACAAAACAGGATCCGGAGTTTCATCCCAGTAAGCTTTCTGATACTCCATTCCGTACTTTTCTGTAAAGCCTTCTATCTGACCATGACCGAACATCGGCAATCCCGGCATCGTTACCATCAGCGTACATACCCCAAAATACTTATCACCTTTTCCAAACTGAGCTACGGCAGTTTCTTCATCCGGATTGTTCATAAAGTTAACAAAACGTTTCAAAACCTGCGGATCAAATTCCAGGGTATTTTTTACTGTATCACGGTATTTCTGATTTTCTTCTTTTTTGAGCATGTTCATAAAAGCAGAATTATACACACGATGCATTCCCAAAGTTCGGGTAAAATATCCTTCCATCATCCAGAATGCTTCTGCAAGGAGTAAAGTATCCGGCACTTCTTTTGCACAGCGGTCAACAACTTCCCGCCAGAATTCTTCTGGAATTGCTTTTTCAAAATCATCACGACTGATGGCACTCTCACTTCGAGTAGCAATATCTCCGCCCTGTCCTGGTTCTGGATACCAGAGCCGGCGAATATGTTTTTTTGCCAGAACCATTGCCGCATCAAACCTGATTATCGGGAAGTTTCTGGCTACATTCAAAATCTGCTGAATAACTTCTTCACGCGCTTTCGGATTCAAAAAATCAATCTGTGCTGTATCATTCCACGGAAGTCCTGTTCCATCATTACCATGATAAATATAGCGGACATCGCCTGTAGCATTGTCTGTCCGTTTGTAAACTACGGCACAGTCACTGTGAGAATAATAATGATCTTCCAGCTGCACCGTAATACGCGAATCCAGCGAAAGATTTTCCCCGGTAAAAGTATACTGCGGAAACGGATTGTCACGCCGCTGAATAAACAAGTCAGGTTTTTCTACCACCCACTTTGAATCCATTGCCGTATGATTCGGCACCATATCCGAAGCAAGCCTGATTCCCCTGTACCATAAACGGCGGCGCAAATTATCCAGAGCTTCCCAGCCACCTAAATTCTGCGCAATTTCATAATCGTGCAGACTGTAAGCACTCGATGCCGCTTCCGGATTTCCGCAAATCTGCTTTATTCTTTTACTTGCCCAGCTGCGTTCCCAAAGTCCAATAAGCCACAAACCTGTAAAACCTTCCTGTGCAAGTGCATCCAGTTCCTCATCAGGAATCTGATCAAGTCGTGTTATAGATCGCTGATATTTTTTGCTCAACTGATCAAGCCAAACTAAAACAGTTTTTGCCATAAGAACAACTCGAGGCATCCATTCTTTGTCCGGACTGAATCTTTCATATTCCTTCATCAGACTGTCGTAATTATAGGCTTCCATTGGAGGAAGATCCGAAAAATTTCCACTCCAGCCTGGCTTTTCTTCTTCACTGATAAGATCCATTCCGCTCAAAAGCCGCATCAGCCACTCACCCAATAAATCTGCCCAATGCGTCCTTATGTAGTCCAGCTGGCCTTTCAGACTATGCGGACTAAACACAATCGGTTCACGCAGCATACTGATTAAGTCTGTCATGTTCGGACCAAAGAATCCCTGGGTCTTAAAAAAATCCTGTGTAATTTCCCAAAAAATAAAATAATTATCATCCGTTGCAAGAACATCATCGTTAAAAAGCATGTTAAAAGGTGCAAACGCCGGATTTTCATTTGCAAAGAAAAGCAGCATCATTTCTTCAATAGTTGTAACACGAGCAGATACCCCGCCATTTTTTCCAGCCAGATATTCATCACGCGAAATTTTTCCCTGATACACTGCAACCGGAGGAAACTCATCCGTAAAATTTCTCAGCAGTTTATCAACAGCTTTTTTACCAAGTTCTGCTTCAAGTTTTTTTAACAATTCTTCAAAAACATCAGAACGCACATCCCGACGATAAAGACGGCACACATAGTGAAAAATTTCATCGATAAGTCCCATTGCATTCAGCTGACCTGCCGATATCATTTTGTCAGCTTCAATTACAGGATCCAATGTGTCATTTATTTTTTTTGCAAAAAGACGCACTGCCTTAAAATTTGCAAGAATTACATTTCCACTTGTCTGAAACAGAGTTTTATCAAATTTACATTTATCACGCATCGATTTACAAACGTGAAATTCCATAAGCTGTTCTTTCATTCTGCTCATGCTATTATCCTCCGTTTTTATTTATGCTTTCCTGCCACTTCAGAAATTGCTTTAATCAAAGCAGTATCAGACATTAATTTATCAAGAGTTACTGGCAGACGGTATGTCCAGTTAAATTTTGTCACTGTTCCTGGCACATTGATACGCTCATCTTCAGGATTATCTGAATAATATCTTGCACTCATTGCAAGTAAATCCTGAACCGGATGAATACACCACAAGCTTTTTGATTTTGCAATTTCTTTCAATAAATATTTTGCAATTTTTGGAGTGTATACTCCAGGCATAACATATTCAGGAATCTTTTTGCCGTCCAGAAGTTTTTCTGCATCTGCATCGTAAAGCCACCATTGCCTTAATGTCGAAGAATCATGTACAGATGTAGTTGTTACACTCATCCTGTCATATTTTGAAAACGGAACAAAAGGCTGTTTATCTTCATCCCATTTTCTGCACCATCTGACAACACGAAGCCCCATGATGTTAAGCATGTTTAATACTTCAGGAACACATTCCGGCATTGCTCCTAAATCTTCGGCACAAGGAATCATCGAAGTAGAACTGGTTAATTCCAGTAAAAGTCTGTGTGCATGTTCACTCCACAATTCTTCCATGTTCTTTTGCTTGCTCTTAAACAAATCAAGCAAATCCAGTTTTTCATTTTCCCTGAGCGAATTCCACGAAACAGAATCTGTAAAAGTCCACATCGGTGAATAAAGCATTCCCAGCTGTTCGTAAATTGCTTTATCATGTAAAGACGGACAAATTGCATCAGGTAAAGCCCTTAAAGTTCTGTTACTCCAGTATTCACATAATTTATTTTTTACAGAATCTGAAATTTGTGTACATGAAAGAATATCTTTATCAGATTTAATTTTATCCTTGAAAAGCCATAATTCTTCCTGCCCTATTCTGTCCATAAGAACAGACATTTCGTTTCGGGCTCTTTCCCAATCTCCTCCGAGAACATCTGCAATTTCTTTTGTCGGAACATGAGGCAACGACAGCCACTTAATGCGCTCGTCACTAAATCCAAGCGCCAGCAGTTCTGATTTTTTTATCGGCTCAAAAGGTTCGGTCCAGCCCATTTTTGCCGTTGTTTCATTTTCTGGTGTTGCCCAGATTCTAAAAAATCCTAGCACATGATCTATTCTGTATGCATCATAATATTTTGATGCCTGCTTTAAGCGATCCTTCCACCACGAATAGCCGTCGGTACGTAATGTTTCCCAGTTGTAAATCGGAAAGCCCCAGTTCTGTCCGCTCGGGTTTTCTGCATCAGGCGGGGAACCTGCCCGTAAATCCTTATTAAAGTATTCCGGATTTGCCCACACATCTGCAGAATCAATATTCATCATGATTGGGATATCACCTTTAAGGATAATCCCCTGTTTTCTTACATAGGCAGAAGCTTTAGAAAATTGTTCATCCAGTCTGAACTGCATCCAGGCAAAAAACAGCAGCTCCTTCTGGCGTTCGTTTTCTTCATAAATTTTATCTATATCTTTTGGAGTATATTTTTTCTTCCATTCTTTCCAGCCTGACTGAAGATTTTCATATTTAAGGCACATAAAAACAGAATAATTTTTTATCCACGGATTTTCTTTTTTCCAGACTGATAATTTATCCAGTTTAAGAATTTTTTCGTAATTTGCTTCGAAAATCGAACGCAGTATCGAAACTTTTTCGTTACGAATCTCTATATATGAATAACGCTTTTCTTTTGCATACTTTAAAACTAAAGAAGAAAGCATTTCCTGAAAATTCGGGGTAGTTTTACTTTCTGGAATTGCTGCAAGGTCAGCATAAATCGGATGAAGGGCAAAAGCAGAAAGAGCACTATATGGAGAACTTTCTGTACCTGTGTCATTAACAGGCAGCAGTTGAATAATGCCAAGCGAAGCTTTTTTGCAAAAATCTGCAAACGGAATGAGATCTGTAAATTGTCCAACACAAGAGTTTTTATCCGTGCGAAGAGCTCCGAGCGGAATCGAAACGCCAGTACAAGGTTTAAGTTTATCTTCGAGTTTCATATTGTTAATTATAACATATAATTAGTGAAATATGCAAAAAAAAATCCTTGCTGAACTTTCCATGCTAAGTTGTCATCAACAGAAAATTTATTGATTTTATAAAAATCCCGTGATATTATTTTTTTATGACTGATAAGAACCTTTTTAAAAGTATTTCTCTTCTATTATTATTTGCAGTTTTAGTTTTTACTGGCTGCCACAAAGATCAGGAACCAATCTTAAAAATTGGTGTATTTGAGCCTATAACTGGCTCTGAAGGCCCTGAAGGTAAACAGGAAACCTTAGGAATTCTATATGCCAACAGTTTAACTCCTAAAATAAAAATAGGCGACACTGATTACAAAATACAACTTGAAGTTGCAGATAATGAATCTTCAATTTTTAAAGCAAAAACAGCCGCCACTAATCTTGTAGAAGAACAGGTAAGTATCGTACTCGGATCTTATGGTTCGGAATTTTGTATAGCAGGTTCCAGAATTTTTGAAAATGCTAATATTCCTGCTATTGGTATTACATGTACAAATCCACTTGTTACGCTTAGAAACAGTCATTATTTCCGCATCTGTTTTTTAGATCCTTTTCAGGGAACTGTACTTGCACATTTTGCCATAGAGCAGTTTAACGCTAAGCGAGCCTACTGTCTTGCAAAACTCAATGATGATTATTCTGTAGGTCTTTGCAATTATTTTATTGAAGCTTTCAAAAAAAATGGAAATGAATTTGTTTTTGAAACTTTTCCTGAAGGAACTACTGATTTTTCTGCATATATCACAAATGCAAAAAAACATAAAGCAGATGTTTTCTTTTGCCCTCTTTTAGCTGACTCTGCACAATTTATTGTTGAACTGGCAGGCAAAATATATCCGGAAGTACCAATTCTTGCAGGTGATGCCTGGGATTCAAATATTGTTACTTCAGTTGCAAAAGACACTGGCATGGAAATTTATGTTACTTCATTTTTCTGCGTAGGCTGCTATGAAGACCAGATTTCAGATTTTATTTCAGGCTTTAAAAACTACATAAACACAAATAGTAATGCCAAAATAAATAATGGCGGAGATGATGAAATATCAGCTTCTGCAGCAATGGGCTTTGATGCTTACTATGTTGCTTTAGAAGCTCTTAAACTTGCACAATCCACAGAAAGTTCAAAAGTTCTTGAAGCCTTACCAAAGATTAAGTATGACGGCATCACTGGAAATATTGAGTTTGATAAAAATGGGGATGCAATCCGAGATACAGCATTTGTTAAAAAATTTAATCACGAAACAGGAAAATGGACTTTTGTTTCAAAACAAAAAGTTAATCAGTAATTTCTGTTTGACTTTTGAACTGCACGAAAGTGTTAAAAAAACTGCACGGCAGCAGATAAAACAATTTTCCGGGCTGCCTCTTGGACATGTTATTAAAAAAAACAGCACTTCATTACTGAAGTGCCGTTTTTTTATACCTGACTTATGTTACATTGATTTTCCTGCACCGGCATTTGAACTTACGTTACTCTTTGCAGTTGAAGCTGAATCAAGTGTGTAAGAATATCCCGGAGTAAACGGTTTTGAAGAAGACTTGCTTACCTGCGAACCACCTGAAGAAGAATCTGAATCGCCGCTTGAGTAGAGGGTTCCTGTAGAGCCACTCTGAGTCTTGAAGCTGTACTTGATTCCGCTTGAGAAAGTATTGCTCTCTGATACAACAAGTGCTCCTGCACGAACCGCAACTGCTGCCTGCTGTGTATAACGAGGGCTTGAAGCATGGTAATAGTTGTTAAAGATATGAATCTTTGAGTTTCGTACCATTGGCAGACGCTGACCACAGTTGTAGAAGTAGTTGTGGTGAATAGTGATTGTTCGTGTTGAGTTTGAACCATCAGAATCGCTTGAACCGATGAGCATTGTCTTATCATGATCCTGGAACTTACACCATGATACAGTTATGTTCTTTATCGAACCTTTCATGTCGCACAGACCGTCATAAGTCTGCCATTTTTCTGATGTTGAACCGCCAGTTTTAACTGTTGTGTAGCCCATTGTGTCTTTAAGTGTACAGTGGTCAATCCAGATGTTACTTGATGACCCCTGAATAACAATACCATCCCACTGAGCATTGTAGCCGTCATCCTTTTCATGATGAGGGAACGGATCATAAGCATCCTGAATTGTAAGGTTTCTGAGAGCAACATTTGAAACACTTGAAATGTTAAGCGAACCACCTTTCAATCCAGAAGAAGATGTTTTACCGATAATCCATGTGTTAGAAGCAACATTTACTTTGATGATATTTCCGTAAGCCGAATTACATGCCCATAGTAATTTACCAAGAGAGCTGGATGGAGAAGAAGATGATTTGTCATCTGTTGAAGTTGAGCATCCCTTTGCATAAGCTGTTACAAATGATGAGTATGATGAGTATTTGCTTGAAGTATTTGATTTTACAAGTGAATCAAGTTTTGAAGTTGAACCGCCGGCACTTGAAGGCATATATCCGTCTGAAAGGTCAATCATTCCATTTACATAGATGATATAGCCGCCCTTCTTTGCATAGTTAATAAAGTCTGAGCGTGAAGAAACTGTTACAGTATTTGACGGTTTTGAAACACTTGCGTATCCTACCGGTTTGTCGTTAATAGAAATGCTTGATCCATTTGAAGAAGAACTTGATGAAGAGCTTCCAGAAGAAGAACCTGAGCTCGATGAGCCTGATGAAGAACCTGACGAACCAGATGACGAACTTCCAGAACTTGAAGATGAACCGAAGAAGCCGTTATTGTTTCCAAGACTGTCAACATCCCATGAGCTTGAATCAGCAGAGAATTTTCCGCTTGTGTTTACACGTCTGTTAAGGATTACATTGCGGTTTGAATATTCAGCAGATTTATTAGAGCTGGAAAGTGTTCCGATTGAACTCATCTTTGAGCTGAATTTTGAAGCTGCATTTGAATCCATTTTCCAGCCGATATACTGCTGGTCGCTTGTTCCCATTGCGGCACTTTTTGCAGCAGAACTAACCCATCCGCTTCCGCTGAATGAACAGTCAACTACAGCACCCTGGTTGTAGTAATTTGAGTTTGAACCCC
>JAEEGL015924470.1_pt1 | contig 12061 bp, 14 predicted proteins | sample 9134231 | NCBI WGS metagenome assembly JAEEGL01 (sample SAMN16246548, study PRJNA631951) | gut metagenome | biome: gut microbiome; feature: rumen; material: fiber-attached | host: Bos | place: Iran: Karaj | collected 2018-10
CGCTGTTCTGTTGCGTTTGTTCGGATTCTTGTCCTTGTATTTCTCGATATTGATAGCTTCTGAGTAGTCTCTGTCGGTAAGCTTCCGGGGAACGGCATATCCGTAAAGCTGTCCAAGCAGCGATTTCACCTTTTTTAGAGTAGGGTAGTTACAGTCAGCGGTATCAATGACATATTGGAGATCGTCAACACCGATATCCTTGAATCATTTATTATAAAGGAAGGAGCATCGATTATAGGCTGCTTTGATACCATGTATGTTCGATTCGCTGATCGTCGGGAACTTTTGATCGCTCCACTTATCATATACATCGCTGAAAGTCGCCTTTCCGCCTGTTATATCATACGGATTCTCGTTGTAGTTAGCTAAAGCAACCGTAGCTTTGTCAAGCGTTTCGTAATACCCGAGGGATTTGCGAATCTGCTTGCCCTCGTCACTCCAGCCCAGAGTTATCATCACTTGGTACGGTTTCCTGCGTCTGCCTGACACTTTCGTTATTGCTCCCGTACCGTTCGCTCTTTTCATCGGTTTTGCCATTTTGTACCTTCTTTCTGGTCATTCCGCTATGTATTCTTATTAACCACTTTATCAAATCATCTTCGGTTTTTATGCTTTTATCGTATTTTATATTTGCGTAATACTTATCATCTATTTTTTGGTTATGAATAATTTCACCATATAAATCCATTTTTTGGGTGAAATACCATGTATTCTTTCCTCGATAAAGAATTAGTTCTATAATGCGCTGTCTAAGATGTTGTACAGGGTCTTCGTGCCTTTGGCGATAGCGCCGTTTTTGTTTTGCTTCTTCTTTATTACAATCATCACAGTATTTGTTTTTCCCGGAATGAGGAATAAAGAAGTCACCACACTGCGCACAAACTTTAGGATTAATACTACGATTAAAGAGAGCCTCTCGTAAATTGAGAATACGGTCGCATAGCTGAGTCCCGGAATCGTAGTGAGTGTAGTCCCAGATTCATCAATGATTTTCTTGATCTCGGCGTCCACCTCGTCGATCTCTTCGGAAAGAACTTCGATGAGGCTGATAGTGTGCTTGAGTTCCAGCGCTTTGGCAGGCATGAGTGTTCCGATAGAACGCTTCGCGGTTTCTTTAAGCTGACCAGCTTTATCTCTGCCGTAGCGCCCTTTAGAAGCTGAATAAAGCAGATTTGTAAGTTTTTTGAGATTTGCACTTGCCACATGAGCAGCCGAAGGAAATTCGCTCAACAAGGCATACACAGACTTCATGTGCAGCGTAGGAACGAGCTTTTCAAGTTCCGGAAATAGAATGGTGACAAGTCTTGCAACAGAGGTCTTGAGCTTGGCTCTCTCGGATACTTTGTCAAATCTGTATCTGGTCATTGACTTTAATTCTTCGCTATGGTATAATGTGCTTGTGTAGGGCTTGAGATCCGCACAAGACATTATCATAGAAGCAATCGCGCGCGCATCTACCTTGTCAGTTTTCGTCTTTCTCAGGGACAGACTCTTACGGTAAAGATTGGTGTGCAAGGGATTAAGAACATAGGTGAGCAGACCGTTGTTCAACAGAAATCCGAGCAGATTGTAACAGTAGTGTCCTGTCGCCTCAAGTCCTACTTTTATTTTATCCGATTCATCGGATACGGACTTGATATTAGCGAGTAGCAGTTCAAAGCCTTCCATCGAGTTCGGAATGGTAAACACATCGACTAACACCTCGTTCTCCGAGTTCATGATAATACAGTCATGCTTGTCCTTTGCCACATCGATACCAACAATGATCATAATGATACCTCCAATAAATAATTTCGATGCTGTTTAGACCCACAGGGACTCAATGCGTATGTAACCTCGTGCTAAATAAACCGTCGCGCGGTATCTGACTGATCAACACTTCACAATGAGGCTGTGGTCGGAGCCTGTTTTAAACCGTCATGCGGTAGGGGTGATAAACCAATCCACAGCATCTAAACAATATTATATCACAATAGTTCTTGGAGAGGAACTCTAAAAACTACTACTATCTATTATACGAGGAATGATATTTTTATATTAAGTGCTGACAAACCGCATCATTAAAAGGAAAATCCCGGTTCTGACCATACGATGTATTCCGGTTGCAGAATCATGAAAAATCCTAAAGGTCCGGTAGTTGTCCACGAAAGGTACGGTTTAATCAACCAATCCGTACTTTTAGAATCGAAAGCCTATCTCCGAAATGTAAAACATTCACAAATCCCTGATTACTGAAGTTGTAAATCGGCATTATAAGCGGAATTACAGACCTAAAGGTCCGGTAGTTGTCCACGAAAGGTACGAGTCAAACGCGTAAACCGTACCTTTCAGCAAACGATCATATATATTAAAAGACAATAAAGAAAAGGACTGTGATCTCTCTTTTTATGTAAACGGCAGTCCTTATATATCTCATATCTGTATTATATCAATCGGGAAGTTCTTTGTGTCCTGTCATAACCCAGTGACAATAGCATTCCATAATGTTCTGAGCCGCCACGCCCCTCAGGGCGTTCGACACCAGAATACGTGCAGCATCTTTTGACAGATGTTCTCTTTTAGCAACGCTGTCAATCATTTCGTTTATGCCGACATCTACTGTCCAGTCATACAAGGGGGCTTCGGCGTATTTTCCACTCATGATCTCATTAACCGCCTTTGCCTTCTTGTACGCTTCATGCTGACGCTTCTGTTCCTGTTCACCCTCATCTTCTTCATATTCGTCGTCATCATGATTGCCGTGAAGAAGCTCGTCCACTTTCGCTTCAATGTCACCATACTCGATAGCATTAGCAGCAAGAAGGACAGCAGCTTCCTCGGACACGCCTTCTGCCGCCATTATCCTTTTTACACAGTTTCCTATGCTTATTCTGATGTTTTTATCATATATCTGGCTTTCTTTATTGTTCTTCTTCTCCAGAATTTCGTTCAATACCCTGCTGTCCATACATATCTCCTTTTTCTGTGATTTTACTGTAGTTTCGGCTTTATGCCGTCAGAATTACAGTATTTGTTCATATTTTATCCTTTTTCTCTCAAATCGGTTTATACATATAAGAGCGAAAACAAAACAGTTCTCGCTCTCTTCGTTTGCTTATATTTCTTCTCTCAAAAGGACGAAAAGCATGGCTTCCGCTGGGCGAGGGGACGGTATGCCCCACGCAGGGCTGGAACACGGTACAGGCTGTTATCTGTCCACACCTGAGCCGTTCTTGAAACGAGGACCTGTAGCGGCAATAGCAGCCATATCAGCGGCAAAGTCTCCCGCATACTCAACGCCCTTTGCATACTTCTTTATCTTGTCGCCATGTATTTTTTCTTCGCTCTTGACGTATTCAAGTGCATTTCCTTTGCCGTACTTGGGATTGTTATAGCGAGATACGATGGCTTCAGCCTCATCAGGAGAAAGCGTAACAGCCTTTTCTTCGTCATCGCCAAAGAATGTATATATATCTACTCTTCTCTGACGTATATTCTTTTTGGTCTTGTCGCAGAATATAAAAACATAAGTCTCAATGTCCGTGAGGTCGAATGGTGCTGTTGCGCCGCTACGTTCGTATATTTTCTTTAAAGCGCTTTCTGTAAGCTTTGCCTCAAAGGACACATACGCTTTTAAATTGTCTTGTGGATATGCTTCAAAGTCTCTTGTGCTACCGTAAATGGGGTATCTATCGGTAAATGTAACTTCCTGCCCTAAAATTTCGTTGCTCATAATGGTTTCCTTTCGTGTTATTACCTGTAGGGTTAGTTCTTTCATTACTTATATTATACCACAAAACCAATCCTCTGTCAATTTGTTTTAAATGAAACAACAGCCCTGTTCTTCCCATTCCTTATAACTGTCGGTATGTCTGAGTTCTGCGTGTATAAACTTTATCAGCTTCTCACGATCTTTGAGATTTGAGTTCAGTCCCTCTATAAATGACTGTTCATAGTATTTCCAGACCGGTTCTTCTTCGTCAAAATTTGACGCTTCAAGATATTCCTGCGTAATATATGGAAGCAGACATTTTTCAAAACGATTCATTGCATAGAACGGCTCTAAACCGGGGTTCATATTGTACTCACATTTAAAATCCCATAAACCGCTTTCTCTGTCAAACGAATATTCATCATAACAGATATAAGTCTTAAATGACTCATAATCTATTAATTTGTCAAAGGCTGCAAGAATAGTGTCTGCGCATCCTTCAAAATTGAAGTAATTCTCTATAAGGAAACGGAATTCTTTCCGAACGATCACCTTTGCTCCGATTCCGACGTAGTGGCTCATTTATGATCTCCTTATTTCTTCCAATGTCCTCGGGGTATAATTCATATACGGCATCATACACCCGACATTGTAGCACTCGAAGGGGATTTCAAGCTCCCTGCATATATCCTTATACCGCATAAACGCCGTGTTATCCTTTGTGTTATGTACATGACCGTAAAGATGCACCGCTCCGCGATACTGATTTCTCCAGTGTGCGACAGGATAGTGGCACAACACGACCTGTACACCGTTATCCTCTACCGTTGCGATGTCCTTTATCCATTCAAAATAAGCCCGCATCTCATTCGTGAGTTTATCGTGATTGCCGAGGATAAAGTATTTCTTTCCCATAAACTGTGAAAGAACTTCCAAGCCTTCGGTGTTCTTCCATGCGAAATCACCGAGGATATATACACTGTCATCGGGTGTGACAACACTGTTCCAGCGGTGTATAAGCTCCCGCGTCATTTCCTCAGTGTCGCTGAACGGTCGCCCGTCGTGCTTCAGTACATTTTCATGTCCGATATGAAGATCGGATATATAGAAATTCATAATGATCTTTCCTTTCAAAGAGTGCCGAAAACATTTCTCAACGCCCAGAATGCGTCGACACCTTTTATCTCTTCTTTAAACGCATAGCTGCTTGTATTTATTGCGGGAAGATACCGTATGTCGCAGCCTGTTTTAAAAAGCTCATCGTATCTGAAATAACACTTACTCTTTGGTATTCCGGAACATATTGCTCCGGGTATCGAGGTGTGACGCGGATATTCATAAACAAACAGTCTATGATCGGATTTGCTCATCTGCATCATATCATATATCAGAGCTTCCCGGAGATGCCTGTTCGTATAAGCCGTATAAAAATGCTTCAGATATGTGTCTTCGCAGGTAATTGGTTCCGCAAACTTAGCTGTGACATCTTCCCATTCTTTCTTAAAGCGTTTATATAATGCCTCATCATCCAAATCTATAAGATCATCAAGGTAATTACCCTCACCGACTTTATAAGTTCCGTTGACTTTGCTTTCAAAACGCAGGTATCGAGTTTTTTCTGTTTCAAGAACCGTATCTATCTCGTTCATAAAATAAGAATTTCTGAGAACACGTTTCATATCAAAACTGACAAACTCGTGTATCTCACCCTCGTGGAGTCCGGCAAAATCCTCACCTTTTGGCAGTTCCAGAAAATGACGGAAGAATACTGTTTCACCGGCAATTATGTCGTTGAAGCAGTCCATACGCTGATTCCAGATATGGAAGATACGGTTCTCTTCTTTCTGATCTGTTATTGTGAGTGATATATCGGCAGGCATCTCGATCAGGTCGTTCACCCCGGCATAGGTAGAACAAGCGCTCATACGCTTACGGATAACATCTTCCTCAATCTCGGACATATCATTACTATCACAGAATTTCTCACCGTTCCATGTCCCGGTGAAACGGTCACAGAACCGACGATCTCCCTCGTTTTTCCTTCTGACCTCGTTTCTGATGATATATCTGACATCTTCGTCGCTTATCAGCATAGTATCGGTATTGCTGCCCATTCCGAACAAGGACGGGTAGTGAAGGATATAATATTTCTTGTTCATTTGCAGCCTCCTTAATGTTTTTTGAAAATTCCCCACTGGGGAATTTTACTTCTCAAACCTCTCAAATGCAGTAATAATGCGGCTTTAGTAACCTTTATCTATCTTCGAGCATTATAATGTCATGGAACATAATTCTGATCTTTCCGTCCTGCTTGTCGGTATGCCAGTGACCGCAGTAAAGAGCGTTATACTCTGCGCTGTCAACTATCTCCTGCAAGAATATCTCCATCGACTCATCTACCGCAGACTGGTCGAGCCCTGGCATAAAGCATTCCATCGGGCGGTTATTATAAGGACAGGTATGGGCAAGTATTATATCTTCACGATTTCCGTGCTCAGCGACTTTCCGACGAATCATATCCTTTTCTTCGTCGCTCAGCTGTTCGTCGGGAAACCAGCCGAAGCCCATTTTCAGACGATAAGGCTTATCCACGGAATACGCGCCGCCTATGACAAGAAAATCTCTGCCGTTGATATGGTATCGCGCTCCGTCGTCTGCCATTATCAGCCTCGGAAAATCATCCTCCACATAGGCGCTGTCGCCCATCCAAGTTATTATCTTGTATTTATGAGCAATTGCAGGACTTGTCGGGCGCATCTCGTGGTTGCCGTGAATACAAAGCACAGTACAGCGAACTGCCGATAGGTAGTATTTATTGATGTGGTCGCGTTCGTTTCCCCAAAAGTTTATCCCGACATCTCCGAGAATGATAAGAAGGTCTTTGTCGGTAAAACCGTATTTCACAGCCTTGTTCAAAAGGTCTCTGAAATCCGCATGAGTATCGCCGGTCAGATATATGTTTTCAAAATCTTTTGTTGCCATTATCAGTCCTCAGGTGTCTAATTCCCCAGTGGGGAATTCAGCTTTTAACGTCTCTCAAATGCAGTATTGGCGCGGGTTTGAGTCTCTTGATGATCTGTTTATAATTACCTGTTTATACAGTGATACAATGCTCTGAAATAAGCATTATAGTCCTGTCCGTCGGACAGTCCCGAAACCTGACCGTCACCGGCTTCAAGTATTCTCCGTGAGCCGTCTGCAATCTCGGCGTAGTCGATAGTATAATAAATGCTGTTCAAATCCCTGTATTTCTCTATCAATGCCGTGGGCGGAACTGGTGCATAATCTGCCTGTCCGGAATTTCTGCTTACGGTTGCGACCTCATGGTTTACATAAAACATACGGTATTCGTTTGTTTTCCCGTCATACCTTTTCAGATCAAGGTACTCCTTAAAGCAGATGCCGCCGGTGTACAGATCACCTCTATATTCCATAAACAGCTTCATACTCTCGTTGAACTCTGCTTCGGTGATGCTGCTGTCAAAATATTTCGGGAACGATGTGCCTTTTACGGATTTGACGAAATCCTTAACCATAAAGCGTTTGAACTCTTTTTGGGCAACATTCAGATCAATATCCTTCGGCGAGTCGAATACTATCATCTTCGCCGTATCGGCTTTGAGGTAAGGGTAAACGTTCGGGAATATATGGAAAAACTCATATTCCTGCGGCGGGGTTATCAGTGTTATGTTGCGTTCCTGTAGCAAACCATAAAACTCTTTGTATTTGTCCGGTTTGAGCATCCACCCGCGATATGCGGCTTTTATAGGCTCGTCCGGCAATGGACTGATCGTAAGTTTTCCGCTCTCCAGATACCTGTCGTAATCAAAAAGGATAACATTAAATAAACCTGTTTGTAATGCAGCTTCATACTCCTGTTTCAGATCGGGGTCAACCGCTTTGTTATTGAAATAATCACAAGGAAATAAGATTGTTTTTGTGTCGTTCATTTTGTTGTACCACCCATTATTTCTTGTTCGCTCATCACCGTAAAGAATTCCGGCGGCATACGGTCACAGAGCCATACCTTATCATTGCCGATATAGAACACTATCCCGCTATTTGAAGCCGAAACGGTGTCAATACTTAACAATACCGGCTCCGGGTCGCGGCGCTTTCCGACTCTTATTGCATAATCAATATCTGCCGACAGATGAACATACTGCCTTGACATAGGGAGAAGCCCCTGAACCTTTATCAGCTCATAAGCCTTATGCGTTGTCCCGTGATACAGGACAGGCGGCGGTAGAGCTGCTTCTTTCTGTATCTGCCCCGGTACGGTATGTCCGTAATATGCTCGGATATAGCCGTTCTGAACATCAAATCTCTGCTTGTCGGATATATCGAGAATATGCAAAATATCTTCCTCGGTTATTGTTCTGTCATACTTGTGCTCACTGTTGATTGCTGAGAGCAGTTCGTCCACCGGTACAAATCCCTCGCAGTCCAGTTCAAGCCCGTATTGACCGGGATTATGCCGCAGAGCGAACGCGATCTCCTTGCTTAAACTTATATAGTTCATTATTATAGTCCTTTTTGCAGTATGGAAATATGTTTGCTTCTTTTCTCAGCTCGTCATTTCTTCCTTCAAAGCCGCCTTGTACTTATAAAACGTCTTTCGGCTCACGCCCGCAGCCGCGCGGCAGTGTTCGTCGTCGAGATTCCCGCCAAATGTCTTGGAGTTCTCGGCTATGATCTTCTTGGCGGCTATAGCTTTCTTGACGATGAGAACATCGCCCGTTTTCCTGCCGATCTGCTTGCCTTGCCGTCTGGCAGTCTCTATACCTTCGCTTGTCCTTTGATGAAGGTCAAGCACTTCCTTCTCGGACTGGCCGAATGCAAGCTCGATCTGTTTGACAGCAAGAAGACGAAGAACTTCGTTAGTAGCCTTGATATATATGTCGGCAATATCGTTCCCGACAAGCTCGACAGTATTGTTTATCGCCTGTTTGTAGGTTGATGTGTTGATGTGCGGCTCTTTCAGGAACACAAGCTCGATGCCTTTGCCATATAAATCCATATAAAGCTCTATCCCGTCGGCGGCGTTGCGGCTCATACGGCTTACGCTGTCAAAAACAATCATATCGCCTTCTTGAACCTGTTTCAGTATTTTATCGAACTCCTTACGCCCGATGAATTTTGTTCCAGTGTACTTTTCCTTATATACTTTTGCGGTCGGATAGGATGTAAGAATGTTTCTTTCCTGTCTGTCTATATTCTGTTTAGCCGTTGATACACGGCAGTAACCAAATATTCTCTGCATATCAATACCTCCGATAACAAAATGTTGTAATTCAGACGGTCGTTAAATTTACTACTATAATTATATCATTTATCCCGGGATTTGTCAACACTTTTACTACTTTATACATCAAGGTCAGATTTACTACTATTCTGAAAGTTTTTTATACACCTTGTCATTCTCAGCCATAAGCTGTTCGGATATTTCCTCGACCTCGTAGCATTGAGCAACGTCCTGCATAACATCGTTTCCTTGCCGGTCCGCCGACTTACCGTCCGGTTGGCTTTGGGCAAGTTCCCGTATGCACTCTATATTCTGCTCAATCATCTCTATGATCGCATCGCAACGTTTCTCGTCGATATACGGTTTAGCCTGTTCTGCAGAGAATATCTCTCTTATTTCATCACCCAGCCCGTCGAGCTTCAGGAAGTCAATCCAGTCGAATGAGGTCACGAGCTTTATCTGATCTTTATGTGCGTCCTTGAACGGCTTGCAGTAATAGGAATCTTCATTCCAATAAATGTTACCATGATACCGATTGTACCTTAACGATGTCCCGCTGTCAAATATCGGAGCAGCACCTATCCATTCAAGGGTATCGGGGTTGCGCAGAAAGCCGAAATTGTTCAGATGCCTGTCCTCGTTCAGAATGATGTGATCGAGAATAAGCATCCGGTCTATGTCATGAACTGCATCTTTTATACCAAGACTCTTGCAGCAGCAAAGGAAATGCCTGTACACGGAAACACCGTAGGGCTTATCAAGCGTATTATATATCTGCCATGCGCTAACGAACTCCGTTTCCGGTGTCACAAAGCAGTCACAGCTCGAATAAGGCTCTTCATCGTTGTAAAGGCTGTATTCAACGTGAGGAATATCAAGTCTCCGCATTATCGCGGACGCTATCACTTCATTGAATGGCTGCTGTTTGTACGGATTGCTGCCACCCTTGACAAGAAATATCCTGCCTTCCTCATATTTCCAGAATTTTGGCAGATTCCCGTTTGTGGTATTATCCGGCGATCTGTAGTCGATGATTTTCTTGCAGTTATCCCACTTCTGTCCCATAAGAGACATTCGGACATGGTCGGATAAATGCGGGCTCTCGAAGAAATCCACATCAGCCCATTTCAGATCGGAATCTACGGGCTTTATCCAGTATTTGTCAGTAAGGCTAACGGCATTCCCGCGAACGGCAAGAGCCCTTTCAGTTCGCACCTTCAGCTTTATGAGTGCATCATCAATGCCTTTCCGTTGTTCAGGGATGCAGCGATAATCCCACCATTGATCAAGGGAATTCTGATTTGCTTTCCCGTTGTGGTATATTGCTCCAACAGGGAGATGATCGGGAGCAGTTATGTCGAAAATGCTCATTATCAAGCCGGTTTCGTTGTTTATATTCATAGCCGCGACTTGAATATCCTTGTGCATAAGGTAATACTTCATTAACTCGCCCTCTTATAATTGCATTATAAAATCATATATAGAATTCTTCCATGGTATCAAGGCACAGGCAAGCCAATCTGCCGCCTTCATGACACGCGCCGCAGTCTATTAGTATATTTCCGCTGCTGTGAATAATAGAGTTACCGCCGTTTATCGCCCATGTAGGGGTATGTCCGGCAACAACAAAGACGCTCTCGTCTTCAAAATAGCGGAATCCGGGGTCAGGGCGGTGCCACACGAGATCATTAACCGTATAATCGGACATTTTCTTTTCACGGCTGAAGTTGTCGAACCCGGAATGCACCATTATAAAGGTCTTGTCGCCGACATCTACCGCCTCAAACAGCGCAAATTCCGACAAGTAGTCGATAATATCGAGCCTTTGTTCGTCCGGCAGCTTCGCTATTCCTTCCAATGTGGCTCCGCCGCCGTTTACCAGCCAGTCGCCGAGCATTGCCTCCACGGGGACTGATGACTCACCATTTTCGCCGTTGAACATAACATCAAGGACAGTCAACGCCATGAGTTCGTGGTTTCCGATTATGGGATGTACATTCGGGCGTTTCATCATATCGAGCAGTATTTCCACGGACTTGTCGCCTCGATCGATAACATCGCCAAGCACATATAATTCGTCGTCATCTGAGAACTTTATAAGCTCAAGCATTTTTATGTACTTGTCATACATCCCGTGTATGTCAGACATTGCATAGATCATATTATTTACGTTATACTTCGGAGGTTAGGGTCTCCGTTACAACGTCTCCTTTGTGTCGTTTTATAGTATTATAGCCGTGTTTGCAGGCATTTGTCAAGGTCAGAACTATCACCGATTGAAAATATCACATTTTATCAGAAAATAATCTGTCATCGGCAAGGTTCAGTATGTTCTTACAGGAGCGCTCGGCATACTGCATAGTGCTGTATGCTCCGCCTTCCTTTCGCTCAACACAGTATATAATGAGATCGGACCTGTCAACCATAGACCGGTTACGCTTTTTGAAAGCCGCTGCCGGGTATGCAGACGCAGATTCTTCGCAAATCTCGACAGCATCGTAGTATCTGTGAAAACTTTCCTCATTATCTCGGTATTCAGCCCTCATATACGGCAGTACAAGCACAAGGGAAGTATTGCCATATTCCAGCCGCTTTGTCACACGGCGAACTGTGGACGACACAAGCTGATCGAACTCGCCGTCCCTGCCTACAAGGAACTCTACATATTCCTTGCTTTTTATAAGATCGGCTATGACCGCTTCAAGCCGTTTCTCTATGACAAACGGGCGGTCTATCTCCCTGTGCCCGAAAAAGCTGACTGTATAAGTATTCATAGTATCTCACCACTACCCATATCGAATTAAAGTCGTCATATACTATAATTATACCTATTATAAATAGCAATGTCAACATAAATTGAAAGTATGAATAGGCGAAAATTTGCTTGTGTATATTATAATTATATACAGGTGGTGAAATTGATGATAGACGAAGAATACATTTCAAACAGAATAGCTATGCTCCGAACAGCAAGAAATATCTCGGCAAGAGACATGAGCCTAAGTTTAGGGCAAAGCCAGAGCTATATAAACAATATAGAGAACAAAAAGTCCATGCCTTCTATGCAGATGTTCCTCTATATCTGTGAATATCTCCATGTAACGCCGAAGGACTTCTTCACGGAA
>JAEEGL011435745.1_pt1 | contig 12060 bp, 8 predicted proteins | sample 9134231 | NCBI WGS metagenome assembly JAEEGL01 (sample SAMN16246548, study PRJNA631951) | gut metagenome | biome: gut microbiome; feature: rumen; material: fiber-attached | host: Bos | place: Iran: Karaj | collected 2018-10
GCCGCGATCGCCATGCTCCCCTACGCCGCTATTACGAAGGGCGAAAAAGGGGAACAGCTCTCGGATATGGAAGCGCTGGCTCCCCTCTGCGCCGCCTTTTCAGACGACGGCCGGGGCGTGCAGAACGAAGATATGATGCGGCAGGCCATGCGTGAGGCGAAGCGCCTCGGCAAAATGATCGTGGCCCACTGCGAGGTCAACGAACTGCTGCGCGGCGGCTATATCCACGACGGCGCTTACGCCAAAGCCCACGGGCACAAAGGCATCTGCAGCGAGAGCGAATGGCGGCAGATCGAGCGCGATCTGAAACTGGCCGCGGACACGGGCTGCGCCTACCACGTTTGCCACATCTCGACGAAAGAGAGCGTGCGGATCATACGCGAGGCGAAAAGGGCGGGCGTGGACGTGACGTGCGAAACCGCGCCGCATTATCTGCTGCTGGACGATACCTTCCTGCAGGAGGACGGGCGTTGGAAAATGAATCCGCCGCTGCGTTCTCCCGCGGACCGGGAAGCCCTGATCGAAGGCGTGCTGGACGGCACCGTAGACATGATCGCCACGGACCACGCGCCGCATTCCGCCGCGGAAAAGGCAAAAGGGCTCGCGGGCAGCGCCTTCGGGGTCGTAGGGCTCGAAACCGCCTTCCCGGTGCTGTATACCGGCCTTGTAAAGAAAAACGTGATCAGCCTTGAAAAGCTGGTGGATCTGATGGCGGCCGCGCCGCGCAGGCGCTTCGGCATCCCCATCGGGGAAGACTTCTGCGCGTGGGATCTGAACGCGGAATACGAAATCGACCCGGCAGACTTCCTTTCCAAAGGCCGGGCGACCCCCTTTGCGGGCATGCGGGTGAACGGAAAAAACCTGCTTACGGTTTGCGTGGGAAAAGCCGTTTACCGGGCGTGAAAACCAATTTGCAATTCAATTCGGAGGAAATATAAAAATGGCAAAAAGAACGGACGTTAAAAAAGTACTCATCATCGGCTCCGGCCCCATCGTGATCGGGCAGGCGGCGGAATTCGACTACGCGGGCACGCAGGCCTGCCTCGCCCTGAAGGAAGAGGGCTACGAGGTGATCCTGTGCAATTCCAACCCCGCCACCATCATGACGGACACCAGCATTGCGGACAAGGTCTATATGGAGCCCCTCACGCTGGAGTATATCGCCCGCATCCTGCGCTACGAGCGTCCGGACGCCATCGTGCCCGGCATCGGCGGGCAGACCGGCCTGAATCTGGCCATGCAGCTGGAGAAAAAGGGCGTGCTGAAGGAGTGCGGGACCCTGCTGCTGGGCACCCCCGGCGAAAGCATCGAGCGCGCGGAGGACCGCGAGCTGTTCAAGGAGATGTGCCAGAGTATCGGCGAGCCCGTGATCCCCAGCGAGATCACCTACGATCTGGAAGAGGCCAAGGCAGCCGCCAAACGCATCGGTTACCCGGTGGTGCTGCGCCCCGCGTTCACTTTGGGCGGCACCGGCGGCGGCTTTGCCTACAACGAGCAGGAGCTCATCGAAGTGGGCGTGAACGCCTTCCGCCTCTCCCCCGTGCATCAGGTGCTGATCGAAAAGAGCGTCAGAGGCTACAAAGAGATCGAATTCGAGGTCATGCGCGATTCCGCGGACCACGCCATCACCATCTGCGGCATGGAAAACGTGGATCCCGTGGGCGTGCACACGGGCGACAGCATCGTGGTGGCCCCCATCCTCTCCTTAAACGAGCATGACCTGAAAATGCTGAACGACAGCGCCATCAAGATCATCCGCGAACTGAAGATCGAGGGCGGCTGCAACGTGCAGTTCGCGCTGCACCCCGAAACCAGCGAATATTACCTGATCGAGGTGAACCCCCGCGTATCGCGCTCTTCCGCGCTGGCGAGCAAGGCCAGCGGCTACCCCATTGCCCGCGTCACGGCGAAGATCGCCATGGGCATGCTCTTAGAGGAGATCCCTGTGGCGGGCGGCACCGCGGCCATCGAGCCGAGCCTCGATTACATCGTGGCTAAGTTCCCGCGCTTCCCCTTTGATAAATTTACGGACGCGCCAAACACCCTCGGCACGCAGATGAAGGCCACCGGCGAAGTGATGGGCATCGGCTCCACCTTAGAGGAATGCTTCCTCAAATCCGTGCGCTCGCTGGAGGTGGGCGTAAACCACGTATATCTTTCCAAATTTGATAACTATACCGAGGAAGAGCTTTTTGAATATCTCTCCGAATTCCACGCGGACAGCATTTTTGCGATCACGGAGCTCATCTACCACGGCGCGGACCTGAAGAAGATCCACGAGGTCACCATGATCACCGAGCTGTTTCTGGAGAGCATGAAAAAGATCATCGATATGGAAAACCTGCTCAAGGAACGTATAGGCGACCTTGAAACGCTTGCGCAGGCCAAGGCCATGGGCTTCAGCGATAAATACATCGCGCGGCTGTGGAAAACGGACGAGCTGAGCGTTTTCCATACGCGCAGGGACGCCGGCATGCGGCCCGTATTCCGCATGGTGGATACGCTGCACACCGGCAAATACATCGCGTATCTCTACTCCACCTACGCAAACCTGCTGGATCCGGACGCGAAAAACGAATCCCGGCTTTCCGACAAGAAAAAGATCGTGGTGCTGGGCGCGGGCCCCATCCGCATCGGGCAGGGTGTGGAATTCGATTATTCCACGGTGCACGCGGTGCAGACCATCCGCCGCGCGGGCTACGAAGCCATCATCATCAACAACAATCCCGAAACCGTTTCCACGGACTACACCACGGCCGATAAGCTCTATTTCGAGCCCCTTACCCCAGAGGACGTGATGGCCATCATCGATTACGAGCAGCCGGAGGGCGTGATCGCCACGCTGGGCGGCCAGACCGCCATCAACCTTGCCAAGCCCCTGATGGAGCGCGGCGTAAAGATCATCGGCACGGACTGCGCCGCCATAGACCGCGCGGAGGACCGCGATCAGTTTGAAAAGCTGCTGCAATCCCTCGGCATCCCGCAGCCCAAGGGCAAAGCCGTAACGAAGATCGAGGACGGCGTGGCTGCCGCCGAGGAGATCGGCTACCCCGTACTGGTGCGCCCCAGTTTCGTGCTGGGCGGCCGCGCCATGCAGATCGTGGGTAACGTTGCGCAGCTCAGGCAGTATCTGAAAACCGCCGTGGAGATCGATACCGATAAGCCCGTGCTGGTGGATAAATACATTCAGGGCAAAGAGGTGGAGGTGGACGCCATCTGCGACGGCGTGGACGTGCTCGTGCCCGGCATTATGGAGCTGGTGGAGCGCACCGGCATCCACTCGGGCGACAGCATCAGCGTATATCCCACCTTCAGCATCTCCGATAAGGTGAAGGGCATTATTCTGCAGTACGCCAAAAAGCTGGGCCTCGGCATCGGCATTGTGGGCCTGTTCAACATCCAGTTCATCGTGGACCGGAACGACGAGGTCTATATCATAGAAGTCAACCCCCGTTCCTCCCGTACCGTGCCCTTCCTTTCCAAATCCACGGGCTTCTCGCTGGCGGATATCGCCACCGAGGCGATTTTGGGCAAATCCTTAAAGGAGCAGGGCATCTTCTGCCTGTACCCGGAAGAGAAAAAGCGCCATTACGTAAAAGTGCCCGTGTTCTCCTTCAACAAGATCAAGGGACTGGACGCGTACCTGAGCCCCGAAATGAAGTCCACGGGCGAGGCCATCGGCTACGACGATACCTTCAACCGCGCGCTGTTCAAGGCCCTGCAGGCCGGCGGCATGAAGCTGCAGAAATACGGCACCGTGTTTGCCACCATCGCCGATAAGGATAAGGAGGAGGCGCTGCCGCTGATCCGCCGCTTCTACAACCTCGGCTTCAACATTCAGGCCACGGAGGGCACGGCCAGATTCCTGAAGGCCAACGGCATCCGCACCCACATCCTCAAAAAGCTCTCCGACGGCAGCGACGAGATCCCGGAGGCTCTGCGGCAGGGCTATATCGCCTACGTCATCAACACCCGCGATATCGGCGCGCTGAACGCGGACAGCGACGGGCAGAAGATCCGTATGCTGGCCACCGAGAACAACGTGAGCATCTTTACCTCGCTCGATACCGTAAAGGTGCTGCTGGACGTGCTGGAGGAGATCACGCTGCGGATCTCTACCATTGATGCATAAGAGTGTTGCGTTTTGCGTTTTGAGTTTTGAGACCTGATACCGGCCTCTGGCCTCTGGCCACTGGTCACTTCTACCTGAGAGCAATCAAATGAAAAATCTGCAATTTACTATAAAAGAGAATAAAGCGCTCACCGATACGGTTTACGAAATGAAGCTTTCCGGCGATACCGCGGGCATAGCCCCGGGGCAGTTCGTGAATATTACCGTGCCCGGGTTTTTCCTGCGGCGGCCCATCTCCGTGTGCGACTGTGAGGCGGGCATGCTGACGCTGGTATATAAGACCGTGGGGCGCGGCACCGAGGCCATGGCGGGCCTGAAGCCCGGCGAAACGCTCGATCTCCTCACAAACCTCGGCAACGGTTACGACCTCTCCACTGCGGGGGAGGCTCCCCTGCTGGTCGGGGGCGGCGTGGGCGTGCCGCCGCTGTACTACCTTGCAAAAAAACTGGTAAGCGCGGGCAAAACACCCACGGTGATCCTGGGCTTTAATACCGAAAAAGAGATTTTTTACGAAAAGGAATTCAAGGCGCTGGGCTGCGCCGTCACCGTGACCACCGCGGACGGCAGCTGCGGCGTAAAGGGCTTTGTAACGGACGCCTTCCCGGATGCGTATTCCTACGTTTACGCCTGCGGCCCGAAGCCGATGCTGAAGGCTGTTTACAACAAGCCCGGGGATGGGCAGTTCAGCTTTGAGGAGCGCATGGGCTGCGGCTTCGGCGCGTGCATGGGCTGCTCGTGCAAAACAAAAACGGGCTACAAGCGCGTGTGCAGGGAAGGACCCGTGTTTTATAAGGAGGAGATCCTATGGGAAGACTGAGCGTCGGTTTGTGCGGCATAGAGCTCGATAACCCCGTGATCCCGGCCAGCGGCACCTTCGGCTTCGGTTACGAGTTCGCGGAGCTTTACGATATCAATCTGCTGGGCACGTTCTCCTTCAAGGGCACCACAAAAGAGCCCCGCTTCGGCAACCCCACGCCGCGCATCGCGGAGTGCACGGCAGGCATGATCAACGCCGTGGGCCTGCAGAACCCGGGCGTGGAAAAGGTGCTCGCCGAAGAGCTGCCCAAACTGAAAAAGGTATTTCATAAAAAAGTGATGGCCAACGTGAGCGGCTTTTCCGTGGAGGATTACGCCTATACCGTGGCGCGGCTGGACGCGGAGGACTGCATCGGCTGGTTTGAAATCAACGTGAGCTGCCCCAACGTGCACGGCGGGGGCATGAGCTTTGGGACCACCCCCACGGCGGCGGCGGAGGTGACCGCGGCGGTGCGCCGGGTGACGAAAAAACCCGTGCTCATTAAATTATCGCCCAACGTGACGGATATCGTTTCTATTGCCAAGGCCTGCGAGGCCGCGGGGGCGGACGGCATTTCCCTCATCAACACCCTTCTGGGCATGCGCATCGATTTGAAGACGAAGAAACCGGTGATCAAAAACGTGATGGGCGGCTTTTCCGGCCCCGCGATCTTCCCCGTGGCGCTCAGGATGGTATACCAGACGGCAAAGGCCGTAACAATTCCCGTGGTGGGCATGGGCGGCGTTTCCACAGCGGAGGACGTATTGGAAATGATGCTGGCAGGGGCCACTGCCGTGGAAGTTGGCGCGGCGAACCTCACGGATCCCTTCGCCTGCAAAAAGATCATAGATAATTTACCGGCCGCAATGGATAAATACGGCATAAAGAATATAACGGATATTATAGGAGGCGCATGATGGGCAAGGACGTAATTATCGCCTGCGATTTCGCAAGCGCGGCGGATACTTTCGCATTTCTGGACAAATTCACCGGGCGCAAGCCCTTTGTAAAGATCGGCATGGAGCTGTTCTACGCCGAGGGGCCCGCCATCGTGCGGGAACTGAAGGCCCGCGGGCATCAGATCTTTCTCGATCTGAAGCTGCACGATATACCGAACACCGTGAAAAAGGCCATGGCGGTGCTTTCCGCTTTGGACGTGGACATCGTGAACCTGCACGCGGGCGGCACGGTGCGCATGATGGAGGCGGCGCTGGAGGGCCTCACCCGGCCGGACGGCACGCGCCCGCTGCTGATCGCCGTGACCATGCTCACCAGCACGGACCAGCAGACCATGGAAGAGGACCTGCTCATCAAAGCGCCCGTTGCGGAGGTAGTGCTGCATTACGCCGAGAACGCCAAAAAAGCGGGGCTGGACGGCGTGGTCTGCTCCCCGCTGGAGGCGGCGAAGGTGCACGAAGCCTGCGGCAGGGACTTTCTCACCATCACGCCCGGCGTGCGCTTTGCGGACGGGGACACAGGCGACCAGAAGCGCGTGATGACGCCCGCCGAGGCCAACCGTGTGGGCTCGGACTATATCGTGGTAGGCAGACCCATCACGGCGGCAAGCGATCCCGTTGCGGCGTATGACAGATGCCTGCGGGAGTTCTGTGAAAATTAAGAATTAAAATTGAAAACGCAGCCCTGAGACCTGGGCCCTGAGCCCTGAGACCTGGGCCCTGAGCCCTGAGCCCTGAGACCTGAGACCTTAAACAAAAAAGGAGACAACTTATGGATTTAAAAACAACCATCGCAAAAGATTTACTGAAAATCAAAGCAGTGTTCTTCCGCCCGGAGGAGCCCTTTACGTGGGCCAGCGGCATCAAGAGCCCGGTGTACTGCGATAACCGCCTGACGCTGACCGCGCCGGAGGTGCGCACCGACGTGGAAAACGGCCTGAAAACTTTAATTGAAGAAAATTACCCGGACGCCGAGGTGCTGATGGGCACGTCCACGGCGGGCATCGCCCACGCCGCCATCACGGCGCACCTGATGGGCCTGCCCATGGGTTACGTACGCTCCGGCGCCAAGGACCACGGCCGGCAGAACCAGATCGAAGGACGGCTGGAGCCAGGGCAGAAGGTGGTCGTTGTGGAAGATCTCATCTCCACCGGCGGCAGCGTGATCGAGGTAGTAAACGTGCTGCGCGAAGCGGGCGCCGAGGTGCTGGGCATCGTTTCCATTTTCACCTACGGCATGAAAAAAGGGCTTACGCGCCTTGCCGAGGCAAACGTAAAGAATATTTCGCTGACGGATTTTGATACGATTACCGAAGTTGCCGCCGAAGAGGGCTATATTCAGCCCGCGGATATCGCGCGGCTGATCGCCTTCCGCAACAACCCCTCGGACGAGAGCTGGATCGGAGGCAACGCATGAGAAGCGTGATCGATATTCTGGATCTGAGCACAGAAGAGCTGGATGCGCTCGTAGCGACGGCGGAGGATATCATCGCCCGCCCGGACGACTACGCGGACGCCTGCCGCCGCAAAAAGCTGGCCACGCTTTTCTTTGAGCCCAGCACCCGCACGCGCCTGAGCTTTGAGGCCGCCATGTACGAGCTGGGCGGCAGCGTGCTCTCCGTATCAAGCGGCGCCTCCTCTTCCGCCGCAAAGGGCGAAAGCGTGGCGGATACCGCCAAAACCGTGAGCTGCTATGCGGATATCATCGCCATGCGCCACCCCAAGGAGGGCGCGGCGCTGGTGGCGGCGCAGAACGCCTCGGTGCCCGTGATCAACGCCGGGGACGGCGGTCACTGCCACCCCACCCAGACGCTGGCGGACCTGCTCACGATCCACCGAGAAAAGGGCCGTTTTACGGGCCTCACCGTAGGCCTGTGCGGGGACCTGAAATTCGGCCGCACCGTGCATTCCCTGATCAACGCTCTTTCGCGCTATGAGGACATCCGCTTTGTGCTGATCTCCCCGGAGGAACTCAAGGTGCCCAGCTACGTAAAAACGGAAGCGCTGAAAAAGCACGGCATCCCCTATGCGCAGACCACGGATCTGGAATCCGTGATGCCGGAGCTGGATATCTTATATATGACCCGCGTGCAGCGCGAGCGCTTTTTCAACGAGGAGGATTACCTGCGTCTGAAGGACAGCTATATTTTGACGCCGGAAAAGCTGGGGAACGCAAAAAAGGATCTTTGCGTCATGCACCCGCTGCCCCGCGTGAACGAGATCAGTGTGGAGATCGACAAAGATCCGCGCGCGTGCTACTTTAAGCAGGTGCTCAACGGCAAATACATGCGCATGGCACTGATCCTGATGCTTTTGAAGGAGGCGGGCAGAATATGAATATTGATTCCATTCTCAACGGCGTGGTGATCGACCATATCACCGCCGGCAGCGGCATGCGGCTGTATAATCTGCTGGGGCTGGACGCCACCGATCTTTCCGTGGCCATCATCCGCAACGTGACCAGCCGCAAGATGGGCAAAAAGGACATTATCAAGATCGACGCCGAGATCGACGTCAATTTAGACGTGATCGGCTACGTGGACCCGGGCGCCACCGTGAACATCATAAAGGACGGGCGTCTGGCGGAAAAGAAGACCATTGAAATGCCCGAAACCCTCACGGACGTGATCAAATGCAAAAATCCCCGCTGCATCACGGGCACGGAGCAGGAATTAAAGCACGTGTTCCGCCTAACGGACCGGGCAAAAAAGGAATACCGCTGCATCTATTGCGAAACGAAAGCATAAAAAAACGCGCTCCCGCCGGAGCGCGTTTTTTCAGTTTTGAGTTTTGAGTGCTGAGATTCAAATAGCAGTTTATCGGGCTCTTTGATTAACGATTAATGATTAAAGATTAATGATTAAGGTGGCGGCTGAAGCCGCATCAAAAAAGCGAAACTTGCGGTTCGACATGTATAATCGGGTAAGGGCGGAGCCCTTCCTCAATCGTTAATCATTCATCGTTAATCATTAATCCGGCAAGCGATAAATTTCAATTTACTTCTTCCCAAGCATCCCCGCCGAGATCAGCGCGGTAAGCGGGATCGAGAGCACCATGCCCGCGGACGCCGCCACGCCGGAGATCACTTCGATGGCTACGTAAGCCGAGGGCAGCAGCTGATAGGGCTGCAGGCCCAGAGAATACAGATAAATGATCAGCGTAAAGCCCGCGCCGAGAAACGCCAATATCAGCGTGTTGGTCATGGTGCCCACCATATCGCGCCCCATGCGCATGCCGGATCGGAACAGCGCCTTCATGCCCATGCCGGGATCCGCCGCGTGCACCTCCTCCAGTGCGGAGGATACGCTCATGGAAACGTCCATCACCGCACCCAGCGCCGAGATCACGATCCCGCCCGCGAGCAGCCCGGTCAGGCCGATGGGCGTGCCGGTCTGTCTGAGCTGTAACAGCGGCTCCACGTCCGAAATGCGCAGCCCGTTCACCCGGGCCAGCGCCTGCGCGGCCAGCGCAAACGCCAGGGCGATCCCAGTACCCGCCACCGCGCCCAGCATGGCGCATACGGTTTTGCGGTGCACGCCGCCGAGGATGGCAAACGTGACCGCGGCAATGAACGCCGCCGCGGCAAACACCGTGGGCAGCGTGGACCAGCCCTTTAAGAGCAGCGGGATCAGCGCGAAAAACAGCGTGAACACGGTAACCGCCAGCCCCACAAGGCTCTTCACGCCGGTTTTGCCGCCCACCAGCGCCACGATCAGAAAGAACGCCGCAAGCACGGCCACAAGCGCCGGAATACGGTCATATTCGTAAACGGAAGCGCGCACGCTGCCGTCCGCGTAGGTGGATACGATCAGCGCAACGCCGTCCCCCTCCTTTACGGGAACGCTGTTCAGCGGGCCCACGTAATGATATACGTCGGTGAGCGTCCGCCCTTTATAACGTCCGGTATGGATCTCCACGGTAAGGGTCTGGCTGCCGCGGTAAGCGCCGTCCGCGGCTTCGTCCGCTTCGCAGGTATCCTGCGTAATTTCCAGCACGGTCCCCTTTTCGTATTCGGCGTAATCGCCGGTCTGCAACCCGTTCACGTCGGCGGCGGAGAGCACCGCCGTTTTCTGCGGAAAATACAGCAGAACGGTATCGCCGTCCGCGGGCAGGGTCTCCATACGCTCCGCCGTTCCCTCCGGCCCCACGCGCCAGAATTCCATAGTAAAGGACGCCGCGCCTTCTTTGTAGGCGTAGGTGGTGAACCCGCCGATGCAGCACACAGCCAGCGGCGTATCCCCTTCCTTCAGCGCGTCGCTGCGCAGCGCAACGCCGCCCCCGGCAAGGGGCTGCACGTTCCATTCGCCCGCGCCGGTGCGCCGGTCCGAGAAAAACAGCGTCTCCGCTTCTTCCCCGCAGGTCAGCCACCGCCCGCCGCAGGAAAAGGCGTAGATCCCCCGGTCCTCCTCCACCGTGAGCACAGCCATATCGGAGGTGACCGCCGTACCGGCGGAAAGATCCTTGCTTACGGGCAGCAGCGTCCCGCTTTCGGCCGCGCCGCCGCTGAGATAACACCGCGCGCCGATCAGCACCGCGGCCGCGAGCAGCAGTACGAGCAGGGTCCATTTTTCTTTTTTGAGCCACACGGCGGGCTTCGCGCCGGACTGCCGGTTCATTGCCATCACGTTGCCTCCGGATCGGTTGTTTACGGTTTTCTTTGGTATTTAATTGCAGTTTATTGCTGCGTCAGATTAATGATTATCGATTAATGATTAACGATTTCGGAAGGGCTCCGACCCGTCAGAAACATCGTCGCCTGCCTTCGCTTGGAGCGCTCGGCATGCTCGTGTTTCTTCCAGCCTGCGTTTCGCCTTCATCTCTGACGGAGCCGTCCCCCTCTGTTGGCTTTGCCAACATCTCCCCCACACTGTGGGGGAGTCTTCCACCGGCGGCGGCGAAGCCTCGGCACCATACCCGATTATATATGCTGAACCAGTAAGTTTCATCGTTAAAATGCGGCGTCAGCCGCCACCTTAATCATTAATCATTCATCATTAATCGTTAATCATAGAGCGCGATAAACATCAATTTCACCTTATAAAATATTATCATCAATCCCCTCCGCTGTCAAGAACGCCGGAATTCGATGAAAAAAAGAATAAAAAAATATATATACCATAGCAATTTACCAATAAAAGGTTTATAATAGATTTGTCTGTAGTTTTCTTGCAGCGAAGAAGAAAAGCGAAAGGAAGTATGCTCTATGAACAGAACCCGCATCACCAAAAAGGTACTCTGCATCCTGCTCTCGGTCCTGATGGCGTTTTCCACCCTCTCGATCGCGGCCGCGGCTGCGGATACCAGCGAAGAACAGACCTGGACGAAAATCGCGTTCAGCGACATCACCTCCGACGACAAGATCGCCATTACCATGACCAAAGGCGCTACCACGTGGGTATTGCCGACGGCAAAGGCCACCTCTACAGGGCCCGCCGCCGTTACGGCAACCGTTGACGGCGATACGCTGACCACGGACGCCGCGGATTACAGCTGGACGATCGACGAAGCGGACGGCGGATACACCGTCACCAACGCCGACGGCGAATACCTTTATCTGATCGCCTCCAACAACGGCGTTCGTATAAACGATACGGAAGCCGTATGGTCCCTGAACAGTTCCGGTTTTCTGACTGCCGCCGACACCGGCGGAAGCACCCGGTACCTCGGTATATACGAGAGCAAACCCGATTGGCGCTGCTATACCTCGATCAACAGCAACATAAAAGACCAGAACGTAGGCTTCTGGAAGCTGAACGAAGAAGACAAACCCGAGCCCACTGCGCTGCTCTGGACAAAAACGGCGTTCAGCGATATCACGTCAGACGACAAGATCGCCGTCACCATGACCAAAGGCGAAATCACGTGGGTACTGCCCGCGGCAAAAGCCACCTCCACGGGACCCGCCGCGGTTACGGTGACCGTTGACGGCGATACGATGACCACGGACACCGCGGATTACGCATGGACGATCACCGAAACCGACGGAGGATATTTCGTTACGAACACCGACGGCGATTATCTTTATCTGACCGCCTCCAACAGCGGCGTACGCGTAAGCAATACCGCGGCCGTATGGACCCTGGCAGACGGCGCATATCCCTCTGCCGCCGACACCGGCGGAACCACCCGGTACCTCGGTGTGTACGTGACCAAACCCGACTGGCGGGCGTATACCA
>JAEEGL012555198.1_pt1 | contig 12060 bp, 9 predicted proteins | sample 9134231 | NCBI WGS metagenome assembly JAEEGL01 (sample SAMN16246548, study PRJNA631951) | gut metagenome | biome: gut microbiome; feature: rumen; material: fiber-attached | host: Bos | place: Iran: Karaj | collected 2018-10
ATTATAATGCTTTACACAGTTAAGAAGTTCAGGCTTGAACATATACACCTCTTGTTTTGCGGATTGTTGCATTCCAGCGTCCGGACGCATTTTCACGCAAAATCGCGCAAAGTTCCGCAAACAAGCGTCATAATGGCATATATTTCAAAAATATTCAATAAAACCGTACGATTTTCACACAGAATTACGAAAGATGTACTTCAGCTTCGTTCACGCCGCCCGTCGTCGAGTAAAAGTAAGGAGTCTCCGCGTCAAACTCGCCCGCGCACGTATCGACCATTTTGAAGGAGCGCGGCGGATAGAGCATGTTTTCTGCGGGGGAAGGCTCCCCCCCGCTTCTGCCACGTACCGTGTCATCCGCTTCCCCCTCTGCGGGGGAGCGGTCTCGCAGGGGCTCGACCGAGACTTGCTCAAAACGCTGCGACTCTCGCGTTTTGTCGGCTTCGCCGTCGCTCCCTACCCCCGCAACGCCCCCATGAGTCTCCAGTTTCACAATTTTTTCCAGCTTCCACAGGAACCACTCGTCAATTTTCGTGATTTCGTGAATCTCATCAACGCTTAAAAGTCCGCGCTTCAACGCCTGATAAATTGCGAAGATTCTTTGGTCAGTACACTGCCCCACCCGCTCGCGGATTTTCTCGTCGCCTTCTTTTTCAAACGCAGGAAGATTCAAATCCTTTACACCGACTTCAAGTCCGCGGCAAGCTTTTAATATCGCTTCCTCGAAATTCTGACCGATTGCCATAACCTCGCCGGTGGCTTTCATCTGCGTACCGAGCTTCCGCGCGGCATAAACGAACTTGTCAAACGGGAATTTCGGCATTTTAACGACGACGTAATCAAGCACAGGCTCAAAGCATGCCTTTGTTTTCTTTGTGACGAAATTCGGAATCTCGTCAAGCGTAAAGCCGACGGCAATAAGCGCGGCAACTTTCGCTATCGGGTAACCTGTCGCCTTGCTTGCAAGCGCCGACGAACGTGAAACTCGCGGATTCACCTCGATTACTGCGTACTCAAAGCTGTCCGGGTTCAGCGCAAACTGGCAGTTACAGCCGCCCTCTATTTCAAGCGCAGTTATTATGTTCAAAGCCGCACTTCGAAGCATTTGATATTCTTTGTCAGCTAGCGTCACCGTCGGCGCAATAACGATAGAATCTCCTGTGTGAACACCGACCGGATCAAAATTTTCCATCGAACAGACAGTAATTACGTTGCCTTTGGAATCGCGCATAACCTCAAACTCAACTTCTTTCCAGCCTGAAATGCACTTTTCTACAAGAATCTGGTGAATCGGTGAACGATGAAGTCCGTTATGCGCAATTTCGTCAAGCTCGCGGTCGTTGTTCACGATGCCGCCGCCCGTTCCTCCGAGCGTAAATGCCGGTCTGATAATCGCAGGAAAACCGATCTCATTATGAACAAAATCCACCGCATCCTCATACGTTGTAACGACTTTTGACGGAATGCACGGCTCCCCGATAAATTCCATCGTATCCTTAAAAAGCTGCCTGTCCTCTGCCTTGTCGATTGTTTCCGGACGTGCGCCCAAAAGCTGTACGCCGTGACTTTCCAAAAAACCTGATTTTGCAAGCTCCATGCTTAAAGTAAGACCAGTCTGCCCTCCTAGCGTAGAAAGAAGCGAATCAGGTTTTTCTTTTTCGATAATCCGCTGCAAAGTCCGGAGCGTAAGCGGCTCCATGTAAATCTCGTCAGCCATCTCGTGATCAGTCATCAGTGTCGCAGGATTCGAGTTTACAAGACAAACTTCTAGTCCGAGCGATTTCAAAGCTTTACAAGCCTGATTTCCAGCATAGTCGAATTCTGCTGCCTGTCCAATAACAATCGGGCCGGAACCTATAATCATCACCTTATGTATATTGTTGTTTAATGGCATTTTAGCTCCTTTGCAGGGGTACGGTTTCGCAGTGGATCAACCGAGAATACGTCGCTTCGCGCCGTTTGCATTGAAATCGCATTTACGCGCTCGCTCACGCGAGCCAGCAATCGCTCAAAACGCTGCGTCACTCGCGTTTTGCCGGCAAGCCGTCGCTCCCTACAAGCGAATTGTCGCAAAAAAAAGCGACACCATCACTAAGATAGTGTCGCCTTTGACTGAAAATACTATAGCGAAATTTCAGATTTATGGGAAGTAGGTAAAAACAACGTCCCCTTATCCGATTATTACTTCTGGATTGTAAGGATATCGTTAAAGCCTGTTACTTCGAAAACTTCAAGCACCTGTTCCGAGACGTTTTTCAATATCATCTTTCCCTGCGCATTCATCTTCTTCTGTGTAGACAAAAGAACTCTGAGTCCCGCACTGGAAATGTACTCAAGCTTTGCCATGTCAAAATACAGCTCTGTCGTTCCCGCAATATTAGAATTAACGAATTCTTCAAGCTGAGGAGCCGTCGTTGTGTCGAGTCTGCCTTCCAATCCAATTGTCAGAACACTTCCGTTCTTTTCCTGATTAATGTTTAACATAGTATTATCTCCTTTTTCCAAGATATTCTTCAAAAGTGATTCCCTTGGACATTATTTCTTTTGCAATATCAATGTTGTCCAAATAGCGAATGTGCCAAGGCTCATAGCTGTAGCCTGTTATATCCTGTTTTCCTTCCAGATAACGCAGGATAAAGCCGTAATCTGCAAGTTTAGCATGGATTTTTGCCCAAATCTCCGGATATTCAACCATATCTTCATTGAGATAAACATCCACACCGTCAATATTAAGATACAAGTCCAAGGCAAGCCCTGTATGGTGCTCAGAAAAACCCGGTGTGGCGACCGTATTTTTGGCGTATTCAATGCCGTATGTTTCCGTGAACCTTTCCATGATTTCCTGCTGCTCTGCTACACTACGCCGCGCAGAATCAAGGTCAACATAAACGCCTTCTTTTTCAAGGGCAGCTTTAAGCTTTAAGTACGCGTCGTAAGATTTTTTCTCAACTTCTACCGGATCTCCGAGAGAATTCGTAACGTTGACGATTTCCAGGCTTTCTTCCCAACCTTCCGGGAGAACGTTCTGCTTGTTGACGAGCACTAAATAGTCTATGGAGTTTGTTCCTGCATCTTCATTTTGGACGGCTTCTGCAGAAGCTGCTGTCTGCGCGGTGTTACCAGTTTTACCGGTGCTTGCACATCCAGAAAAAACACAAACCACAACGAGCGCAATAAACAACGGCAAAATCACCTTGTTGAAACTGCTTATTGTAAATAACCTCACTCTGTATATCTCCTTATATAACCTTTTTTATAGTTACGATGTTTTTGCCGTCGGCAAAATCATATAGAACTTCGTCCATGTTTTTCTTAACCATGAATATGCCGAGACCGCCGATCTGTCTTTCTTCAGCTGAAAGCGTTATGTCCGGGTCTGGTTTTGCAAGCGGATTGTACGGCACACCGCTGTCGATGAGCGAGATTGTTACAGTGCGGGTTTCTGCGGCAAAATCGAACGAGATTGTCGCAGACCCAGTTGTGCTGCCTTCTCTGCAGGACGCGTCTTTTTCGTCGGTCGCGCAGGATGCGTTCGCTGTGCCGTTCCGCACGGTGTCGCTCGCACCACCAGCCGCATTGCTGCTATATGCGTAATGCGCGATGTTCACAAAAAGCTCCTCGACTGATATTTCTATCTGAGTCTGCGCCTTCATACCGCACTCGACCTCTTCCAAGTTGCTTTCAATAAATGCGATAACTTGCGGCAAATTTTCATCCGTGGCACTGACTGTAAGCGTTTTTTTCATACTGCACCCCCATCGGTGGCTCCAGCGACAAAACTGTCCGGAGCAGAGCTGCTACTTGTGTCTTTACACAGATGCAAAAACTCGAAGCCAAGCATTGTTATGTCGTCAAACTGATCTGCCTTGCCCTTAAACGTGTTTATGTTTTCTGCCACGAACGGCAATGTTTCTGCGATGCTCATACCGGCAGTACAATTGAGCGTTTCTATCATCCTGTCAGTACCGTATTGCACCGTCTCCTCGTTTATCGCTTCAGGAATTCCATCCGTATAAACGAAAAGCCTGTCTCCGGGCAACAGCTGTATTTCATAAGGCTTCGGTTTTGTGCTCGGCATTGCCGCAAGCGCAAGACTGTGCTTGTCCTTAATCAATTCGTATTTGCCGCTGGCATGCCTAATAGCAGGATATTCGTGCCCGGCATTCGCGCACTGCATCAAACCTGTCGTTAAATCAAGAATGCCGATCCAAACTGTAACGAACATTTCTGCATCGTTTCCCTCGCACAAAGCGGAATTTGCCTTTATCAGTATTTCTTCGGGCGTTTCTCCTGCTTTCGCAAAGCTTCTTATAGCTGTCTTGCTCCGCATCATAAACATCGCCGCAGGAATTCCCTTGCCAGAAACATCCGCTATTACAAGCGCGATTTTATCTCTGTCCACAAAGAAAAAGTCGTAAAAATCACCGCCAACCTCTTTTGCAGGTTTCATAGAAGCGAAAAGATTGAACTCTTTATGATCTGGGAAAGTGAAATTCTGCGGAAGCGCGGATATTTGAATAGTCTGCGCTAGTAAAAGCTCTTGTTCTATCCGTTTTTCAGCCGCATCGATATATCCTTTTAGCGCGACAACAGTCTGATTAATATCATCAGACAGCGAAGCAAACTCCGATGTACTCCGGACTGTAATAACCTCGTTCAAATTACCGTTTGTAATTTTACCAAGCGATTTATTAATCAACTGAATGTTGCTGACTACTATCTGATTCACAAGCTGTGCTATAAGCACATATATAACTGTGAAAAGCAATATATCCGCGAAAGCCATTTCATACGCTTCCGCATCCCTGTACCAATAAACCTCGCTTTCGTTTATTGCCGTCAAAAGTATTTTGTTCCCATCTATGACATTTGCATAAACGAGATACTTTTCATCAAGAAAAGTGAATTGCTTTGTTTCCCCGATTATATTTCTAAGTCCGATATACTCCTCTTTGGACAGAACTTTCCCTTGGTTTTCGCCAATCAGAATTTCACCATCAGTAGAAACAATCACATAAACTATGGTACTGTCCGCCCCAAGTTTTTCATCGCCCGCCAAATAGTTTTTTCGGATTGTATCGAAATTATTCTTAAGCGTAGTTTTTCCATTCTGATATGCAGACTGAGTTTGAATCAAGAAAGTAAAAATGAAACTTCCAAGAATGACGATAGACGTGATAATGAAAAGCCATTTCTGGAATTTTTGTGATAAAGAGACTTCTTCCTCTTTAACTTTTCTCAGCGGATTCGTCCATTCTCCAGTAAAAACTTGAAGAACGATAGCTGAGAACGACAAGCCCGTACCGGTAAAAATAATCATTGGAATAGCACATGTGCTGACGACCATAAAAGCCATCCGCATGTCATCACGGTGAGTAATAAACACAACGTACATGTGGAACACTTCCATTACGCAACCCATAAAATATGCGTAAAATGGAGAAGGTTTCTTTCCTTTGAAGATTTTTGTCCGCATCACGAGCGCGACAAATCCTGCAAGACAAGTGGAAACGCTGCATGCGATGCGGGTATACGAACCGACTCCGAAATACGTTCCGGCTATGTACCGCTCAATTCCGCCAATAAGACCAGCGATTACACCGGATGAAGGAGCAAAGAACAACCCGGCTGCAAGAGGTCCTATATCCCTTACATTGATGACCATGTGCTCATACGAAACACCAAAATGAGTAGATAAAACGGAACTGATTCCAAAAACGATTCCGACAGCAATTTTTTCCCAGACAGAAAGCTTTCTGTCTTTTGTCCACAACCACATTAATGCAGTCAGAACAACATACAGAGCTGTTACTCCCGTCATTTTAAGAATCATGCTTAACATCTATTATCCCTCATCCGGTTTTTTACCGCTTTTTATAAAGCTCGATCATCGCTTTTATACGTTTTGCCGGACGAATAAGCTCTTCAAGGCTATTGCCTTTATTGAGGGTATCGATTATTGCCGCGATATAACGGTTCATGCCAACCGAGAAATACCACGGTTTCTCAAGCAATTCTGGTTTTTGATAAATAAGGTTCGTTGTAAAAATACGGTCGAACAATCCTTTGCTGTAGGCTTCATCGAATTTCTCGAAACCGTGGGTGAAAAGCCCGAATGAAGCGAATACAAAAACACGCTTAGCACCCATGGATTTAAGCTTGGACGCAGTATCGACCATACTTCCGCCGGACGCTATCATATCATCGATTACGATAACATCTTTTCCTTCAACGGATTCTCCGCAAAAATCGTGCGCTACAATCGGATTAACGCCGTTTACTATCGTTGCATAGTCACGCCGTTTGTAGAACATTCCCAAATTCACGCCGAAAAGAGAAGCCATAAAGACTACACGCTGAGTCGCGCCCTCATCAGGGGAAATAAACATCATGTGGTCAGAGTCTATCTGCAAATCTTCGTATTCTGTCAAAAGAGCCTGTGTAAACTGAAGCGCGGGAGAAACATCCTCGAATCCGCTCAGAGGGATTGCATTCTGAACGCGCGGGTCATGCGCATCGAAAGTGATTATGTCATGTACGCCGATATCCTCTAGCTCGCGGAGCATCATGGCGCAATCAAGGCTTTCTCGGCCGGTGCGGCGGTGCTGACGGCTTTCATACAAAAACGGCATAATAACCGTAATACGCTTTGCTTTTCCGTTGACAGCACCGATTATACGCTTTAAATCCTGATAATGGTCATCGGGCGACATCCTGTTTGTTGAGCCGTCCATCGTATACGTAATGGAAGGATTGCACACATCCACAAGAATGTACAAATCACGGTCACGGACGCTTTCTTTTATAAGACCTTTCGCCTCACCGCTTCCAAAACGAGGACACTGCGCCGTTAAAAGAAAATGCTCTCCGCCGCGCCATTCCGAAAGAATTCCGTCGATTTTCTCACCTGCTTTCCGCGCTGACTCCAACGCAATTATTCCAAGTTTTCCTTCCATATTCTATACCTTCTCCTTAGTCAATTATTCTTGTATACCGTTGCGTGTTTTAGCGCAAACAACAACATAAATCACAAAACAAACGGAAGCAAAGCATATCCCCACCGGATACGCAATGTTCGTCCCAAGCTTAAAGCCCTCATCAGCGACAAGGATGTACGTCATACTCACAGCGGACATGAAAGTTGCAGGCAAAGCCGTTACGAGACTTGCGAATTTTGCAGAGTTCGTCTTGAGCAAATACGCCGTGGCAACCCAAAGGCTTATCATGGCAAGCGTCTGGTTGCTCCATGAGAAATAACGCCACAACACATTGAAATTGAGCTGTGTAAGAACCGCGCCCGCAGCAAGTAGCGGAATCGTGATAATAAGCCTGTTGCGAATTGATTTTTGATTGAGACCTGTAAGCTCGCTCAAAATAAGCCGTGCGCTCCTGAAAGCCGTGTCACCGGACGTAATTGGGCAAGCGACTACACCAATAATAGCAATAACACCGCCGACCGATCCGAGCATTCCGGTAGAAATGTCATAAACAACACCGGACTGCCCCAAAGAAGACAGAGCCTGATTCAATCCGCCTGTAGCCCCGTAAAAAGCAACTCCGCCAGCTGCCCAAACAAGAGCGATAACTGATTCCATCATCATTGCGCCGTAAAAAACTTTTTTTCCTTCTTTTTCAGACGTGATGCATTTGGCAACCATCGGGGATTGTGTGGCGTGGAAGCCGGAAATCGCTCCGCAAGCGACAGTTACGAACATAAACGGCCATACAGGAAGCCCTTCCGGGTGCAAGCTCGCGAACGTGATTTCTGGCACGGTATACCCCCCGAATACGATTCCGCCAAGGATTCCCAACGCCATGCAAATAAGAACCACGCCGAACACCGGATAAAGCTTGCCGATAATTTTGTCTATTGGTAAAAGAGTGGCAAGGATATAATAAATCAGGATGATGACTATCCAAAAAGTAGTGTTAAGTGATTCCGGCGTGAGTCTTGCTATCAAGGACGCGGGGCTGCTGATAAAGACTGTTCCCGTAAGAAGCAAGAGAAGCACGGAGAAAATGCGCATAAGCCAGAGCGCGCCTTTTCCAAGGTAGATGCCAGAAAGCTCCGCGATTGATTTGCCGTCGTTTCGTTCGGAAATCATTCCAACCATGTAGTCGTGAACGCCGCCGCCAAGGATTGAGCCAAGGATAATCCAAAGGAAAACGACTGGTCCGAAGCAGGCACCCATGAGAGCACCGAAAATTGGACCTGTTCCTGCAATGTTCAAAAGCTGGATAAGAAACGCTTTCCAAGTTTTAAGCGGCACATAATCAACGCCGTCATTTATTTTGTTTGCCGGAGTCTCGCGCTGATCTGGCTTGAAAACACCGTCAACGAGCTTTCCATAAAATATATATCCTAAAAGCAATACTAGAAATGAAATTAAAAGCGATATCATACTCCACCCTTTATAAAAACATCTTTTACAAAAAAAAATTATAGCATGGAGATTCTGGAGTTGTGAGGAAAATAATGTGAAAAATCGCTTTTTTTAACAGAAATAGGGTTTCTGAACTGTACTAAAGACGAAGCTTTGTCTTTTCAGTACCCTTTCATCACCACGGCAAACTTGTCACAAATTTATCGAACAAAAAGTTTGTGTCGTGAGGACCACCGCATGCTTCCGGGTGAAACTGGACGCTGAAAGCAGGGATGTCGGTATATTCGACACCCTCGCAAGTGTTGTCGTTCACGTTTACGAAACTCATTTTTGCAAACGATGGCAACGAGTCAGGTTCTACCGCATAGCCGTGGTTCTGGCTTGTGATGAAAACTCGGCCTGTTTCCAAATCTTTTACAGGGTGATTGCCGCCGCGGTGTCCGTATTTGAGTTTGCTTGTCTTTGCACCACGCGCGAGCGCGAGCATCTGATGGCCAAGGCAGATTCCGAAAATCGGGATAAGTTTTCCGGAGGTGGTACCGGCAGCCTCACCAGATTCAACGCATTTTTTGTTCCATTCACAAAGTTTGTTGATTTCCTGAATTACGCTGATATTTTCAGCCGGGTCACCTGGACCGTTCGAAAGCATTATGCCGTCAGGTGCGAGCGCGAGCACTTCTTCTGCCGTTGTATCATACGGAACGACAGTTACAGAACAGCCGCGTTTTTCAAGCTCGCGCTGGATATTCGCCTTTGCACCAAAATCGAAAAGCACGACTTTTGTGGATTGCAGCGCGACGTTTTCGGGATACAGGAACGTAGTCCCTGTAGAGAGGTTATCCGATTCTTTAGATGAGGCGTAGGGGGTGGGGAGCGACGGCTCGCAGGCAAAACGCGAGTGACGCAGCGTTTTGAACAAGTCTCGGTTGAGCCCCTGCGAAACCGCCTCCCCGTCATGATTACTTTGTACGCTTTTTACCGCTTCTGTGATTGTATACTCGCGGATTCTGCGCAACAACTCATCAGAAATCTGGGAAATGGGCTCCGTTTTATCAGATTCGTTCAGTTCACTCTGATTGCCCTGAAACGCACTTGCCTCCTCCCCGCTAACAATCATGCCGTTCATAACACCAGACTCACGAAGTTTTTTTGTAAGCGCGCGAGTGTCTATTCCGCAAATACCGACGATGCCCTGCTTTTTCAAAAAATCGTCGAGCGTTCCGCCGCACCTGAAATTGCTTGGCTCATCGCACATCTCTCGGACGATGTAACCACGCACCCACGATTTTTTGCTTTCAAAATCGCTTGGAATAACACCGTAGTTCCCGATAAGCGGAAATGTCTGTGTGACGATCTGTCCGTAGTAGCTTGGGTCGGTGAGAGTTTCAAGATAACCGGTCATGCCTGTCGTAAAAACGGTCTCCCCTATTGTGGTTCCAGTTGCGCCGATTGATTTTCCATTGAAAACCGTGCCGTCGGCAAGAACAAGATATGCGTTGCTCATTTGCGCTCCAAATCTTTGCAATTCATAAAAAAAGGCGCTCACTCCATCTGAGGGACACCGCAAATGCGGAGCATCAAATTGAATGAACGCCTTTGTTCAAGAAACTGATTTCTTTGGTTGTTATAGAACTTTGGACGGATTATGTCAAGAATGAAATAATGTATTGACAAAAAAGGCGGGTTTCATTAAAAACATTTTTAGGACTAGTTTGAAATGGCAAAGAGGCCGTAGATACATTTCTTGATGTTCTTACGCAGGAGATGTGTCTACGGTCTTTTTTATTGCAGATGCGCCTAAAGGGGACTTATACGTCCACGTCAAGGCACGCAGCCTTCGGCTGTCTTAAAGCCTTGACATGTCCGTTTATCAATTATCAAGGAAGGGTATAATTGCTATGACTTTTACGAAAATGCACGGATGTGGGAACGATTACATCTATTTTGATTGCACGAAAACTGATTTGCCAGATGCAAGTAAGCTTGCAGTGAAACTTTCGGACAGGCATTTCGGAATCGGGGGCGACGGCATAATTCTTATAAAACGCGGAAAAACTGCTGAATTTGAGATGGAGATGTACAACGCGGACGGAAGCCGGAGCCAGATGTGCGGAAACGGAATCCGATGTGTGGCAAAGTACGTGTTTGATGCCGGTTTGACAGATAAACGCGAATTTACAGTGGAGTCGATGGGTGCAGTAAAGCATATCCAGATTTTGAGCGGAAACCCAGGTGATAAGGTGTGCCGTGCACGGGTCGATATGGGAAAACCGATTCTTGAGGCAGCGAAAATTCCGGTAAAATGCGGTGCAAGTTGCGAGTCTGTTGCGCCATGCGATTCAGTTGTTATGCGCCCGCTTAGCGTAAATGGAAGCGAGTACAATATAACATGCGTTTCTATGGGAAACCCACACGCAGTCGTTTTTTTAGACAAAAAGCCTGCGGATTTTCCAGTCTGCGAGACAGGACCGTATTTTGAAAACCACGAGTTTTTCCCGGAGCGCACGAATACCGAATTCGCTTATGTAGAAAATCGCCATACAATTTGGATGCGCGTGTGGGAGCGTGGAACAGGAGAAACTTTTGCGTGCGGAACTGGTACGTGCGCCACTGTCGTAGCTGCAATCCTGAACGGATTTGTAGACGCAGGCGAAAAAGTGACCGTTCATCTTTTGGGCGGCGACTTGGAAATTGAATGGAGTGGAAACGAAAACGACAGCGTTTTTATGACGGGACCGGCAGAGACTGTATTCGTTGGTGAAATCTAATTATTAAAGGATGGTATAATTGTGTTAATTAACAAGAACTTTTTGGATTTGGAAGAAAGCTATCTTTTTTCTACAGTGAATAAAAAAACGCGGGAGTTCGCCGCCAGCCACCCGGACGCAGACATAATAAAGCTTTCGATAGGCGATGTTACGCGCCCGCTCTGCCCTGCCGTCATTGATGCAATGCACAAAGCCGTTGACGAAATGGCAGACGAAAAAACTTTCCGGGGATATCCGCCCGAGCAAGGCTACGATTTTATTCTTGAGAAGATTTTGCAGAACGACTATAGCGGGCGCGGCATAAGCTTGCAGAAAGACGAGATTTTTCTTTCTGACGGTGCGAAATCGGATTGTGGCAATATCGGGGATATTTTCGCGACCGACAACACTGTTGCAATCTGCGACCCGGTTTACCCAGTTTACATAGACACAAATATCATGAACGGTCGCAAAAACAAGATAATACTCATGCCTTGTACAAAAGAAACAGGCTTTTTGCCGGAACTTCCGTCAGAGGGTGAGCGCGTCGCAGACATCATCTACCTGTGTTTCCCGAACAACCCGACCGGAGCTGTCGCAACGAAGGCTTACCTTAAAAAGTGGGTTGATTATGCGAACGCCCACCACAGTCTTATTTTGTACGATTCTGCATACGAAGCTTTTATTACAGAGCCTGATATTCCACGTTCAATTTACGAAATTGACGGTGCAAAAAAATGCGCCATAGAACTGCGGTCTTTTTCAAAGACAGCAGGATTCACTGGTGTACGCTGCGGCTACACTGTTGTTCCGCACGATCTTGTTTTTGAAGGAGTTGAGCTAAACGCACTGTGGAGAAGACGTCAAAGCACAAAATTCAACGGGGTTTCGTACATTACACAAAGAGCTGCAGAAGCCGTTTATTCGGC
>JAEEGL014732992.1_pt1 | contig 12060 bp, 11 predicted proteins | sample 9134231 | NCBI WGS metagenome assembly JAEEGL01 (sample SAMN16246548, study PRJNA631951) | gut metagenome | biome: gut microbiome; feature: rumen; material: fiber-attached | host: Bos | place: Iran: Karaj | collected 2018-10
ACGCCTCCTTCCGGTGGTTTTAGGTATGTGAAAGAGAGTGTTTTCTATCATCCAAAAAAATCGAAAAAAATCAATTTTTTGTATTTCGGGCATTTTTTGCCATTTCAAAGTAAAAAAAGGGCTATATCATTGGCCGAAGCCTCAAATATATATATATCAACTATTATATCCTTGAAACCCTTGATTTTATAGGCTTCAGACGTATACTCATTCATATCCTCAACATCATCTGTGTCGATTTTAACGGACATGAAATACAGTCCATACTCGTTGATTATTAGTTCCTTCCATCCGCGATTGCTGCCTGAGTTTCAAGTGCTAGCAAATAATCAGAAATAAACCGCACATCTCGTATAGCTGTAGACTTGCTAATATTGAATTCTTCCATCAAGTTCTCATAGTGAGTAATTCTCTCTTCCAATATATATGAGCACATATCAAATCGGCGCTCTAAGTTTTTAACAGACATGACACCACATCCTTTCCAAAAATGATGTATTTATCGTTTGTATTGAAGAGCATAACACCCAATGGTTTCAGTTCATGCTACCATTCAGAAAATTTTTCAAAAAAATTTCAATTTGCCCTAAAGCGGCTTAAAAGCAAGAAAAATCAAGGGCTCTGCCGATATGTTATGCCTTCAAAACATATCATAGCAGTTTAAAATGTAGGAATTTCTACATTTTAAGCCCTTGATTCAAAATACTTATATTTAGTTGTAATTCTATAGCTAAAGAACGGCTCTCAGACTATTTCAAAAACTAATCATCCACGATTTGACTATACGCCTAAGAATACATTGCATTTAAATATCCTAAAGCTTCTTCCATATCAAAAGGCAAACCCAACTGACTAAAATTAATACTCTCATGGCTAATCTCTTCCAAAAAACGATCTATATTAGTTTTCACCATTCCAAAGGATTCAACCTTAGTGTCAATATCAACAATCTGAAGAAGGCGAAACACATCATTTTTATGTTTCTTTAAATCCCGTTCGTTAACATGTTCACCACTTTCCTTTCTGTTCTTTAAGTCAAGCCACGCATACATCTTAAACGGAATTATATGTTCTGTATCAAGCACACTGACACCAGATATAATCTTACGTCCTTCAAGCATGAAACTATAATAATCATCATTCAATAAAATTGCTGATAAACTGGATACATCCTCATCTATGTGAACAGGAATTATTCCCTGGGGAACATCACTAATATACTCGGGTTCTCGCGAGAATAATTCAATCATAGCAGGATACCCTGCTTTAGGTTCCGTAAATCTATAAAAATGCACCTCTTCACTATTCTTCCACCCGAAACGATATCCTCCTTCAAGAATATATTCCCAAAACACTTTAACAAATTCCTTAAATCGAGCTTCCATAACCAGGATCATATCTATATCCTTAGTTGCCCTAAATGGTGTATCAGCCTCATTCATAAGAATATCGCAAGCAGCACCGCCTATTATAGTATAACAATCGGTGTAATCGCCAAATTTCTGTATAAAACTATCCATTCCTACTACCATTTATATCCCTCCAAGTATTCTTCTATAGATGACTCAATTCTTTCATCTGCATTATTCTCAAAACATAACGCCAACGAAATTGGATCAACAATTCCATTTTTAGCAAACAACTTAGGATTATATTTCCATAGTTCTAGATTAACAGCCTCCAAACTCGGTTCCCATCTTGTATCAACAAGTGAACTATCACTAATTGAGATATCAGATTTATATGCTGCATATTCCGGGATCATAGGCATATTAAGCATTGTTGCCTTTGCAAGTGCAGATTCACCCGACAAAGGATATGAATTATATATATCATCCTTTATCACAGTAATCCTCTTTTGAATAGGATTAATTAGATATGGCTTAGCCTTCTCGTACATTTCCATACCTTTGAATTTAACAGACATATAGTATTCTTTTCCTCGAATATCCTGCGTTATTAAATCAAGTGTCAGGAGCTGCTCACTCGCTCTTGTTACTGAAGTCCTAGTTACCCCTAAATCATCGGCAACATTCTTTTTCATGACCATCTTATCATTGCACTTGTAAACTAGATATAAATATACCGCCTGTGTAATTGGCATCATTTTTGAAAATGCAGTTCTATTCTTTTTTTGTACAAATTTATCAGAAAGCATCATACCCAAAAATGGCAAATAAAGCTGCCCTGAATCAGAAATAAATGGTATATTTCTATTAATCAAACTATCTCGTTGTGAGCGACTTATATTTTCGAATCCGAAAGCCACGTGACTCTCGGCTTTAGACGAAATCTGAACAGCTTGCTTCTCTAATGCAACAACTCCAAACTTTTCATCTGGTGATAGTTTAACCAATATAAAGTCGTTATCAAGATGAGACAACCTAAAGAAGGATCTTCCGGCAGTAATATATACAGGAAGACCTTTTATCTTAACCGGTTCAATATTAAATTCAATTCCAAATAATTGCATATACATATTACCCATACGCACCTCGATAACATTTTTTATTTATAATAACATTTTATATGTTATCTTGCAAGTAAAAATGTTATTAAATAAAAATACTATGCTGCTCATCTATATAAAGTATACTACGGATCTGTTACTCTCATATTCTCCCACGCTATTATAATATACTAACTCCTACCCGTACACCTTCATCACTCTCTGTGCCCTTGCTTTCATTTCCTCAACAACACCGCTGTGATCATCGTTTTCAACCCAAGCAAGCTCCGGAACATTAATCGAGAGTATGTCAGATAACTTCACACCGGCAGTACTTGCAAGGATTTCTGCTTTTGCTTTAGCATTGATACTCTCTATATCTTCCTCAACAGATCTGATTCCAACCTGGTTACTATCACGGTTTATTGTAACCCTATGAATGTTGGTATCCATGTTAATCTCAATTACAAAAATCAAATATCCAGTCCAACTTCTATGTGCAAAAAGCTTATTATGCCTCATAAAGAAGAACCACTTATCCTCCATTGCCTTAGGAACATTGCCTCGCCTAAGATTAGCCAATTCAGAATCTGTAAATGCTCTTTCAAATGTAAACTCCTCACGCTTTCCTGGCATCGGATCTGCTTTCCAGTCACGCTTTACTGCAACAACAGTCTGACGAGCCCTGTCAAAACTCCACAGTACCTTATTCAAATCATCATCCAACCTCTTCTCAATCTCAGGTATAAACTTCTTAGGTATACCATAATAGGCCTCAGCCATAGCAGCCGCTATATCTGTAAGAGTATCACTGTCTCCACCTAATGATACCGCTGTCTTTACAACATCAGTGAAATGCTTACCCTCTAAAAATGCTATAATAGCCTCCGGAACTGTTTCCTGACAGCTTTCCACATGATGATAAGTAGGTCTGATTTCATCGCAGGTTCTTGATAAATCATATCCAAATTCTCTTACTACATAATCCTTGATGTATCCTTTATCGTATCCGCTTCTGGCTAGATAGATGACAGAGGCAGTGGCCTCAGCGCCCTTTATCCCTTCAGGATGATTATGAGTCACCTCAGCAGTCCATCTTGCCACCTCACGAGTTCTTTCAATTGAGTCATATAGCCAACCAACTGACGAAACTCGCATAGCAGAACCATTTCCATAACTACCGTAAGGTTCTCTATCAGATGAAAATAGCCATTTATTAAAGTTTCCGCCATATCCGGCATTAGGGTACATCCTACCAAATCTCTTCATACAGAGTATTATGTCATCCTTAATAACACCTTCAGGAACATCAGCGTTTGATCTAAATACTATAAGTGCTTCCGCCACCGCTATACTCATAACAGTATCATCCGTAAATACGCTCTCTTTGGTAAACAGCTTGAAATCTTTGGTCTTGTCACCCCTATCAAACTCAAATCTACTTCCAACAATATCACCCATAATTGCACCAAACATCTTAATCACGCTCCTATCATCAATACTCTTGTTCCTTTGTTACAATAAAAATATAACACAATAAGAAAAGGAAATGGTCAAGTCATAATTGACTTTTCCATTTCCTATATCTTTAATATCTTCTGATTGTATTTAAACAGAGCCTCATTAACTTCCATAATGTTGTATATACCATGCCGGATGCAGTATGTGATAATCACATCGAACTTGCTTGTTGGAGAAAATGCATATCCTGCTCTTTCAAGTAAAACATCCTCATGCGAAAGCAAATATGTATGTTCATCTAACCAAACTCCTATAGCTAATCAAATATTCAGCGCCTTACGAACCAGTTTTTCAAACCTCTCCTTAAAGCGCATATCATCACGGGAATATATTAACTCTCGATTAAAACGTTTCTCCATTTCTAATAAACGAAATAATATTTTTATGATGAACTCCACTCCTTTTCTGGAGCAATCGATCTAGAGTCAGCACATATTTAGGATATCCGTCTCTTGCCTGTTCCAATGGTCTGTACTCTCGTTCTTCAGTAAGATTCTTTCCGTTTTCATCTACATTGTCATTATCAATATACCTTGCCACTTGGACATACGAATAGTTCATATCCATATCTCTCATAATAAAATCAACTTCCAGCTTGCCTATCTTACCTACACTAATCTCATAACCTCTGCTCTTTGCATAATTATAGATAATGTTCTCTAAGACCGGTCCGTACTCTATCCTATTATCCGTGTTATTAGCAAAATAAAAACTCAGGTCGGACAGATAATACTTCTCTTCACCTTTAAGGCTTTTTTTACTCTTCATGTCAAATCTAGTACATTTACTTACAATTTTAGCATTTTCAAGAATAGAAAGATAATTGTATACTGTTTCCTTTCTGATGGTCGATTTTGTAGTATTCTCTAGATACTCACACAACCCTTTAATAGACATAGTGGCACCGAAATTATTAATAATATATGTCTGTATCGTCTCAAACAACATTCTGTTCTTGATTCGCTTATTTTTTCTTATATCCTTTTCATATATCTCAGATATTACGCTTTTAACGTAAAGTCTCTTGTCTACAAAGGATTCTAAACTGACGGCATAGGGAAAACCACCCTCAAGCATGTAATTATCAAACTCATCCTCGAGGTTATTGCTTATATCCTTACCAAGTAATTTCTTCAACCCCAGATACTCATCAAATGAAAGTGTTGTAATCTCAAACTCTATATATCGTCCGGTAAGTTTAGTCGCAAGTTCTCCGGACAGCAGATAACTGTTGCTTCCAGTTAAAAAAATTGAGTAGTCATCTTCCTCGCGATATGCATTAACAGTTTCCTCAAAACCTTTTACATTCTGTATCTCATCGATAAACAAGTACTTTAACCCTTTTACTCCTTTTGCACACTCATCAATAATCTTCTCAAGTGCCTCCGGAGTTTTGATGTTTTTGAAAGGTCTCTTATCAAGAGGAATGACTATAATATTATCATCTTTAACATTCCTTTCTTTCAGTTCATCTATGATCATTTCCAGCAATGAGGACTTTCCGCATCTTCTAACACCGGTTATTACCTTTATGATTTCTGTTTCATCATAAAAGCCTCGAATTTTTTTTAAGTATATCTCTCGTTTGTACAGTTTTTTCATCTACGTCCTCCGATTATACTCTTCGACTATATTATCCTACAACCATAGTATATCTACTCTAAACCGAACTTTCAATCATTTTTTGTAAATTAGTTCGGTTTACACCCACATTTCATAACTTTTCCCTATTTGCCACGCTCCTTAAAGAAACGCTCCGCTTTCCTTGTATCACTACACTTCTTAGTGCCGAAAATCTATATGTTCAATATCACTCTTCTCCTTTAACTCAAGCATCAAAAAAACAACATTCAAGCAAAATTACTGAATATATTCCTTATCAACAACCCACTTTCCGCCTTTAGCAGGACCTTCATGATGAATGTAGCCTTCTCTTTTTAAAGAATCTATAGAATTTCTCACTTGTCTTTCCGTATAATTCAATTTCATCATTATTTGTGGGCGTGATATTCCAGGATCTCCCTTTATTATTTCAAAAACATCTTTCAACCTTCGATCTATCTCATCATGTTTTGATTCCACTTTTTCAGGACCTTTTTCAGGACCTTTTTCAGGACCCACACCTGAAACGGTATGATTAATGTCAACTAAAGGTAATGTCAATGTAGTTCTATCCGGAACCTCAGCCCCAAACTGCTCTTCTACTGTGGGTTCCATAAGTCCTTCAGTCTTCCAAACATCATAGATATCCGGAACACCAGACCCTGCATGCTCGCCAACACCAATAAGATTAAACATCTTAAACAAGTTTTTATTTCTCGGTTCCGATATTCCACCTTTAAGCATCTGTGCCTTTCCGGGAATAATAGTTCCGGGATTTGCCATAACAATTCTGTCAGGATAGTGTTCTATCACTACACTCCAACCCTGGAAGTAATCAGCATTTACCAATGCGTTAGCAAGCGCCTCTCTCACTGATTTATGCTTCGGTGTATCATCAACTCTGACTCCATTTTCCAACTTAAACGGAACCTTAAAATTGGCAGTAAGTTTTCTATGTACTCTCGTATAAAAATCAAATACATTTCCCGAAAAATCTCCGGATTGTGTCTGAACCCTATCAGTCCAACGTATAGTCGGGTCTAGTTTTTCTCTGTAATCCAAGAAATATTCAGGAAACTCCGTGGTAATTAAGTATTCTTGTCCAAACATAAACAAACCAGCAGCAGTCGGATGTATTTTCTTATCACTTGTCTTATTACTGGCAGCACCAATTTTCACAAGGAACTCTTCGTCTGTTAACTTGGTCCACGCAGCACCCTCATGCCTTACATCATAACTCACGCGGTAAAGCTTTATGCTGTCCTTATCCAAATCCTCAATCGACTGATCCTCCAAAACCTTCATATCCGGGCTCTCATCAGCCTGATCCCTTAGCATCGCCTTAACCTCACGAGGAGTGCAATGATAATCTCCTTCGAAATTCCTTTTATACGTCCCACCCATAAGATTATCGTTGATATAGACAGGGCGAATCTCTCTTGTTGCTCTCGGAACATATATAACAAGTACAAGTGCATCGTCTACTTTGTAGTCGACAACATCTGACTCCTTAAGAAGATTCACACTAACCTTCTTCTTATCATTTATGGCATTCCAAAAATCACGCTTTAGTTTTGATACGTCAGAAGCTTTTAATCCGGTTGGATACCAAGATCCATCTTCACGCTCTTGAATTCCGCAAATGATAACACCACCATAAGTATTACAAAGAGCAGAATATGACTCCCACAAAGATATAGGAAGTCCTCCACGCGCCTTTTTTACTTCACGACGATTGTCTTCACAATATTTATCAAAATCACGTAAATCAAACACAGTATTATCCATATTTGACACAACCTTTCTTGTAGAATTAGCCTCTATCCAAAGCCTTCCGAACCATCTTCTCAAAACTCTCCTTAAAGCGCATATCATCAACTTCCGTACGCTTCTTCGGTCCTTTCAAATGATTCTTAGAACTACTTCTTCTTGCTTTCTTAGACAAATGACGCTCCATAAGCATCATATCTATATTGTCATTGGTGTACCATTTCCCGGATTGATGTATTGCAAATGCATTATAATCATAAATGATATTACAAATGGACAAAATACAAAACAGAAAATATCCCATTTTGATATTCTTAGGGTTTTATCATTCTCAAATACTAGTATTTGTTTTTTTATTATATCTAATACATTAACTTTACGATTACACAGAAACACTTTTTCCAATACTGCATTTTCTCTATCATTCATAAAGTCACTTTCTCTCTTATAATTAACTCTAAATCTCATCCAGCCTAGAAAAATGTCCATTACTGCATTTTACATATAGTCCATACCTACTTAATCCACATTTAACATCTCTACGACATTTAGGGCAAACGACATTATTCATTCGTATGTACATATTTACTTCTTGTACAGAAAGAAGTTCTGTCTTTTTACAATCATCACACCACAAAATAAACTTTCGACTTTTACCCTTACTTAAAATCATGGGCTTGCCACAATCTGGACAAATAAGATTATCATTTACATACTTTGATAATCCAATCATTTCCTTGCCATCAGACTTTTCATCAATTTCTTCTCCGTCTCGTTCACGCATAATACTTTTAGCAGCACCTGTTTCCCTATATTCAAGTGAAGTAAGAGAATTTATCATTTCCACTGTATGACTTCCTTTTATTCTTATTGCAATCTTGCATACAGCTCTGTATGTCGTATTCTTGTTTACAAATTTCCAATCAGCAAATGGTGCTCCATACCAGATGATATTTTCATCTATCTCTAATAAAGGGAAATCTGCATTCTCCGTTCCCCATGAATATTCTTTCCACTTTTCAGATAAACTCTTATAATCATTTGATTTTATAAGAATTTCTACTCCAGCCTTCTTTTTTTCTTCCAAGATATTTATGAGAACATCCCTTGCATCAGGTTCTATCTCTCCAGAAGGTAACGAAATTATTATTCTCCTCTTTGCTTTATCTATATCCTTAAGAAGATTACTAAAATAATCATCTTCGGTATAAAAATCCACCATATTCTTTATACCTATAGATTTAATATATTTTTCTAGCGATTTATCATTTACATGACTAACTACATTTCCATTCTGTTTAATATACTTCAAGAGTTTATAATACAGGTGAAGAAATGGTTTGTCCTCATAGTTGTCACTCCAAAAACGTTCATTAGCAACAGTTATAAACTTCCCTCTTGCTCTTGTTATTGCTACATTAATAAGTCTTTTTATATCAGCAAGATTCTTATCCATAAGCCATCCTGGTTTCTTCCCCGGATAACTCTCTACTGCATCAAAAAGAATTACATCACTTTCAGATCCTTGGAACTGATGCACAGTCGCACACTTCAAATCAAAATCAACCTCATCACTTGATTTGGACTTATTACGTTCACGCAAATCTAAAATCAACGCTCTTATAAGTCTTGTTTGCGCTGCATATGGAGTAATAATACTAACCTTCTTGTCTCCTAACATATCAATTGCACTCGCGAATGATATCACTCCACTAAGAATATTAAATCTCGAGTTTTCCTCATTTTTACCAGCAGCACAATAACTTCCCATCAAGTCAATCAAATTAATTGCATTTCCACTGAATGGTTGTGCTTTCACCGTTGATATGTTATTTTCTACCACACAAGGATGATTCTTAAGTAATTTGCTATACACATATCTATTGGAAAAGTCAGATATATCTGGATACATTCTTCTTTGCTCATCAAGCAATACAAGCCATGGATGATTGTATATTGCCCCTCCGCGTTCTATTCCTAAGAAAGAAAATATATCTTCCTTCAGAATATCTTTTGCAGATGATTGTGCTATTGGTGCTAACTGCATAAAATCACCGACACACACAAATCTACTCTTTGCGAAAGATGCAGCTGAAATAATTTGAAGTATGTAAGCCATACTTACCTCGTCAAACATAACAATATCATATTTTTTATTTTCAAAAACACTATCCACTATAAGTTTAGAAACCGTAGTAGCAACAACAGGTGCACGTTTTACAGCCCTTACTTCATCATCCTTAATTTCATTACGAATTGATTTGATTTTATTATTTAAGTCCATGATTCTCGTAGTTTTCAACCCATGGATACTCTTCTCTTTCTCGTATTCCTTTAGTAGTGCTTCTAATTTTTCACTTCTAACTGGATCCTTTTTACATACAAATCTAAAAGAACTAACATCCTCATCCTTGCTTAACTCTTCATCTCGAATAAATCCATACCTAAGAACATTTCCTTTCTCAAGCTGTTCAGGATGACCCTTTTGTTTTAGTAATGAAGCAATCTTTGAAACAACACCATCAACAGAAACATTACTATGAGAAACAACTAAAACAGTCTTATCATTTGCGAGATTTTCACAAGCAATTTCAGCCATTGTATGTGTTTTACCAGTACCTGGTGGTCCCCAAATAATTGTTATTGGATTCTTCCTAACATGCTCTTTGGCCTTATTTTGACCCTTCAAAATATATTCTGCTCTTTCATTTGTTGCTTTTGCCGGTCCTTTTTTAACAAGATTATTAGTAATCTTATCTTTTTTCATGATAGTATATGCTGTTCTTTGAATCATTGCCTCAAGCAATTTCCATGGTTCAACCATAATATACGCACTTGAAACTGATTCACCAATGCTCTCGTTCAATATTAAGATAATCTGAAAGTCCTCGCAAAGCATTACAAATCCTGAAATTTTGTCTATTCCATTTGTAGTAAGCGTAATAGGAGCATCGTCAGATATATATAACTCTGCTTCTAAATCAAAGGCATAGGCATATCTTCCATTACTTATTCTTATAAGTTTTCCGTTTGTAACTTTATGTCTTTTTCCACCTTCATTTTTTAGATAGTACATTTCTTTTCTTGTTGCAGAGATAAATCTATCTACATCAGAATTATTACTCGACCAATCGTCTGGAATATTATAATCAGAAAAATCTGAATATTTAATATCTGAAGCAGAATTACCTGCATTAGCTATTCTTTCTGCTATAGAATCAGTACTATCAGATTCCCTTGACTTTTCATATGACTTTTTTATATTTTCTTCCTTTGAAACCTCTTCTATAATTTCGTCTAGCACTTCACTGTTATCAAACTCATCTATATCTACTTCCACAAACTTTACATGCGAAATATCACTTATATCATACAAAACGGAAATATTCTTGTTTCCCTGTACAAACTCTAGTCGCATTTTAGCCTCTCTAAGTAGCGGTCTTTTCTGGAATTCAACAACCTTCGTTATCTTTTTCATCCCAGCTGCAGGAATTAAATCATGATAATCGTTAACTACCGAATTAATCTTGCTTATCCATTTAAGCCCTGAAAATGCTGTCATATTGTTACTTTGTGTATACATAAATTTAAATGATACTTTATAATGAGTATCATCTATTTGATATATTACTGGTATGTGTAGTTTAAATCCACACTCTGAAAAATTCTTCATAAAATCCCCCGATTAAAGCATTAACAATCATTTATATATAAATATGTATGTTATTACATACCTAGTCTTTCATAAAACCAAACACATTCTTTGCTTACTTTTATATTCTTCTTTAAAAGTTTATTACAAAGATATAACCCATCATAACTTGAGCATCTTGAAAAAGCAACATATGCATAATTATCCTTTTAACTAATGTCTTTTATCATACTACAAATTCTTTTTTGAATAAAAGTTTTTTAGTCTATTCATGCTTTTTTCATATATTTCTTTACGAAATATATACTCGTTGCTCAAAAAATAATCATGATTCATTTTCGTTCTAGCAATCTTTTCAAAACTATTTCCATATTTTTCTAATATAGGTCTATAATCGGAGCTAATAGCACAAGTCACTCTTGCAGTATTTACTTTTCCTTTCTTATTCAATCTTAACCTTACTTCCCTTAATGATAGTTTTCTAAAGCCCTTTTCAAAAAACAAGTAATTAGTACCACCTATACATCTTAGCGATTCATATGCAAGGCAATCTGGTTTTAACTCCTTTATACTATCAATTATTATTTTTTCATTTTCACACAACTCAACACTGTTTTCAATTTTTTCCAAAATCTTTGAGAATTCTAAATTTCTTCCATCAATTATTATTAATGGTTCCTCTGATTTTATTGTTGGAAATGTGCTTTTATTATCATCATATGCCCAAAAAGTCATTAAATCATTTCCTGAACCGTGATATTTTGCTTCTGCTCGTGCCGTTTTTATACTATCTGCCCAATACGATATCTTCTCATCAGGAAATAATGAAGAATATCTATTATCAGATTTGTTTACTCTTAAATTCCCATTATGGAGTTCACTAATTGTTTTTCCATAAAAACCATCTTCAAATCGAACGCATCTAAAAAATCTAAATTCATCTGTCATATAAACTGGTAATGTAATATGCTTATATATACACCTTCCAAAATCTTGATTTGAATATAATCCTTCCATACTTCCTCCAATATCATTTTAATCAAATCTATTAGCAGCAACTCTTACC
>JAEEGL010955323.1_pt1 | contig 12059 bp, 6 predicted proteins | sample 9134231 | NCBI WGS metagenome assembly JAEEGL01 (sample SAMN16246548, study PRJNA631951) | gut metagenome | biome: gut microbiome; feature: rumen; material: fiber-attached | host: Bos | place: Iran: Karaj | collected 2018-10
CATAATGGCCGATATAGACGGCCTCATAGCCCTTCGGCGCCGGGGTAGCGGATTTGGGGCCCAGGTCATAGACGCAGTCCAGGCCGGAACTCTTGTTCCAGGAGGCCAGGACCTCTTCACGCACACCGGTGCGCTGGGCCCACAGGGGGAGGCCAACCAGGACAATCCAGGCGGCCAGAAGCATTTTTTTCATAAAAAATCAGTATTTCACGGTTATCAGAACGGGGAAATGGTCGCTAAGGTTGTCTGTTCCCTCAACCAGCACCTCACAACCGGTCACCTCCACCGGGGCGGCATCCTTGAAAGCAAAAATGTAGTCGATGCACTTTTTGGGGTGCTTGGTGGAATAAGTAAAGTCTGTGCCGGAAAGCTGCGTCCAGTGCTCCAGGGCCAGGGCAATCACGTCGCTGTCCGGGAGCACGTTGAAGTCTCCGCACAGGAATACGGGTTTGGAGCAGCCGGCATATACGGTGGAAAACCACTCGTTAATGGTACGCATCTGTTCCATCGCGGCGGTCTGGCCGCGATGGTCCAGGTGCGTGGATGCAAACACGCAGGACTCTGTTTCCACCACAGCCACACTCCTGGCCTCGGCACCGTCTCCCTGGGGAAGCGGGACACGGTAAACAGACGAAACGCGCATGTCGGATACTACGCCGTTGCCATAGGCGCCCCCTTTGTACGGGATGGCGCGGGCAAAGTGGCACGCCCAATCCGGTCCCAGCGCCTGGGCCAGGTCTTTCACCTGGAAGGCGCTGTGCCGACCGTTACAGCTGTCAAGTTCGTTCAGGGCCACCAGGTTGGCTCCCTTTTCCAAAATGAGCTGTGCCACATCGGCCGTAGTGTTCTCCTCGTATTTGGAGAAAGCACCGACGTTGTAGGTCATCAGGGTGAGGCTGCGCTGTGCCTTCTGCCCCTGACAGGCAAACAGGAGCAGCAGTGCAGGCAGCAAAATCCATCTGTGTTGCATAAATCAAGTCTTTATTTTCGAACTACATAGAAGAAAGTATCCCGGGGACGCTGTCCGGCATGGTCGGGGCCGCCACTTTCCTTGGGCGAACCGTCCTTGCCCTCCCCGTCCCGGTTGTCGCAGGGATAATTCACCACATGGGTCACAGGGTCTCCCTGGCCCTTCACGCACATGGTGGAAGAGCCTCCGCCGTCCAGGTTGATGGCATAGCGGGGATTGAAATTCCTCACCAGGAACTCTGTGAGGTCGGCCGCACTGATGCCCCGGGCAAAACCGTTGCGCCGGCCATCCACCACCACAAACAGCACGTGGTTGTTTTCCGTCTTGGCTATGGCCGTCCGGGGATTGGTATTGGAAGCCTGGTGGTTGTACGGGTTCTCCGAAACGTCGGGACCGGACGAGGCCTTGGGATGCAACTTGACAAAATCCTTCCCCACGGGCTCGTAGTCGTCTATGAGCATGGGAGCGCTGGTCATGAGGTTGCTCTCGCCCTTGGCCCTTTCGGCATAGGTGGTGCGCCACTGCGCCAGGGTCATTCCCTTTCCGGTGAATTCGATGCGGAAATCCTTGTCCTGATCCAGGTAAATGGCCGCCTCGCTCTTCCACTGGGGGACTCCCGTAGTGCCGATGGTAGAGGCAGGGATGGCAGAGAGCACCGTCCCGTTATACTTCAGGTACAGGGCCGCCTTTTCGTAGCCGCCGTTGATGCAGGCGACGGCGCCCGTGGTCTCGAATACTTTGGAAGCCGTGGTGGCCGTGCTGTAGTAGCCCAGCTTCACGGAATAGGGTTTGGCCAGGTCTATGTCCGTCACATAGATGTGCTGGTTGGTTCCGGTGACACTTTCTTTCCCGTCAAAGGCATAATACTCAATGCCGTCCTCGATGGTGGTCACCGTCCAGCCGTTGCCAGGCTGGGGGCGCACCACCTTGCCCCGGTTGGCTTCCCAGGGCTTGGGCTCGCTCCCTCCCCCGCCAGGGTCCACTACAGGCGGCGGAGGCGGAACGGAATGGCCGGGTACGTTCCCCTTGGTACAGGCAAACTGTACCAAGGGGAGCAGCACCAGGAAAATTTGGAATCTTTTCAATTTCATCGAATTACTTCAGTTTGGGAGCATCTCCGCTGAAATCCCAGATTTCTACACTCCAACCCATTTCCTTTGCTTTGGCAGAAATCGTGCCTTCGGCACCGGCGTAATTATCTTTTACATCTACCGATTCTTCTTTGACTGCTCCGGCAAAAGGAAGGGTGGCATTCCAGCCGATGCAGGAAGAGATGGCGGCGGTGTTCACGTCCACGCTGCCCGCGAAGATACCGGTCTTGGCATCGGTACCCGTCACCTCGCCGGAAGCATAGCAGTCCGTGACCACGATATTGCCCTTGGCTATACCCAGGAAGCCGCCGATATTGGCCTTCTCACCGCCCTCCACCTTCATGGTGGAATAGCAGTCGGCAATCACGGCCTTGACGGTGGCATTGCCTTCCGGATAGGCCGCAAAGCCGGCCACCTGCGAGTTGTTGGCGGTAATGGTACCGCCCACCACGGCGCACTTGCTGATGCTGGGGAAGTAATCCACGCCCACGAAACCGGCCGAGTTCTGCCCGGCGAGGATGGTGGCGTTCTCCACCACGCAGCGGGTTATCACGGAGCCTTCAAAGCGGCCCGCCTGCCCGGCAAAACCGCCTACGCGGTTGGAGCCGGCTGCGTCTATGGTAACATCCTTCACTATGCAGTTCTCCATCAAGACAACCTGGTTGATGTTGGCCACAAAGCCGCCCACATACCGCACGTTGGCCGTAGGAGCCACGGTTCCGCCTTCGAGGAGGCAGTTCTCAAAATGGGCCTCGGGACCTTCGGAAACGCCCACGAAACCGCCCACGTTGTTCACAGAGCCGGACACGGTGGAATTCTTTACGGTAACGCCGCTCACGGAGCAAGGGACCAGATTGTCCTTCGTTCCCACATAGGCGGCCACCACACCGGCCACATTGGCACCCGCTTCCACCTTGGCACCGGTGAAGGTAACATCCTTGATGGTGCCGTACAGCACTCCGGCGAAGCTGGCATAGGCCGATTCCCTTACGGTGAGGTTGGAAACGGTGTGTCCGCAACCGTCAAAGTCCAGGAACTTATCCAGGCTTCCGCTGTTGTTCAGAGGAGTCCAGTCCACGCCGGCCAGGTCTATGTCGGCCCCCAGCCGGAAGTAGCGGGTTTGTCCGGCGGCCATGTCATCGGCCATGAACTTCATCTGGGCGGCAGTCATGATCACCCAGGGATTTTCGGCCGATCCGTTGCCGGAGGCATAGTGGTCGGGCTGTTTCCAGCCGGTATTGTCCACGTTGAACACATTCACCGCACCCGTCATCAGAACGGCCTCCCCGGCAAAGGGAACCTCCTTGGTGATGATGGAGCCGGCCGTCTTCACGCTCACGGTGAGGACGGTGCCGGCCGGCACGGTCACCTCATTCCAGGAAGTGGTGAGCCAGGCGGTGAAGCAGTGCTTCCCGTCCGGAGCCCCCTCCTCCACGGTGAGGTCCAGCTTAGCCACTTTGGCATCTCCGTTCCCCTTGAAGAAGATGGCCTCTTCGGCCGATACGGAAACGCCCTTGACAGCGCTCACCGTATCCGGAAGGGCTATCACCATCTTGAGGACACCGGTCTGCCGGAGGCTGCCGCCATGATTCTCAGCCCATTCCGGAGAGAAGGAGAAGCGGAGATAGTCGTCCACACCGGAGAGGGCGGCCACATACTTCAGATGGGCATATCCGCCATTACCCTCCTGCGTCTGGCTGCTCCAGTCGGCCTCCTCTGCGTTGTCGGGATACAGGATGGTAAAGCTGTCACCGGCCACGGGGCGGCCCGTAAACTCGGCGTACTTGGGGGTAAAGCCGTCGTTGATGGTATAGATCTGGGTGTCTTCCGCACCGGTGACGGCCAGTTTGTCACCGGCCTGCCAGCCCCAGGAAAGGCCCACGAAGGGGTCTGCCTTGGTGTCGGAGCCGGGCATGACGGCCCGGATGGTAATCAGGTCTTCCGCCTCCTGCGGGGCCGGCAGGTCCTTCCCCGCCTCCTTCACGCAGGAGAGGGCGGCCGTACCGGCAAGCAAAGCAATGATATAGCGAGTTGTTTTCATGACAGTTTCTGTTTAGTCGTGGAACTCATGTTCGGGGAAGTCCGGAAGCTGGCCGCCGGCCGTGTCGTCCGACACGGGAGCGTCTCCGCCCCTGAAGAAAGGAAGGACACCGGACAAATCCCAGATTTCCTCATTCCAGCCCAGGTTTTTGGCCACCTGGGCCGCCGTAGCGCCCGCAGCGGCCGCCTTGCCGTGGTAAGGGAAATTGTAGTTGGTAGATCCGGCACTCACCGCCTTCTCCACCAGCGGGGATTCGGGAGAGGAATTCTCCTGGTCCACCAGCGTGTTGCTGCTGTTGCCGGGGCAGTCGCTGAATACCAGGTCTGCACGGCGGAAGCAGTCTATGTGATAGTTCTTCAGGGCCGTGAAACCCACGATGGCACCCGAGCTGTAGTGGACACCGTCATCGGCCACGTCGGAATAGATGGCCTTGTTCCAGGCGATGCACTTCTCAATGCGGTTGCGGGGGCTCTGGACAGCGTTATCGCCCTTCAGGCCCTTGATGGCGTCTCCCACGATGCCGCCATATTTGAACTGGGCGTGCACCTCGGCGGTGGAATAGCAGCTGATGATGGCGCTCTCGCTGTCCGTGTTGGTAAGCATGCCGGCTATACCTCCCACCATGCGGTTTCCGGAAATGTCTCCGGTGCTCCAGCAGTTGGAAACGACGCTCTTTCGGCCTTCGCCGGAAACATCATAGCCGTAGATGCCGCCCACGTCGTACTTGCCCTTGCAGGCCAGCGTGACATCGGCCGAACAGGCGTCGATGGTGCATTCGGCAATGATGCCGAACAGGCCGCCGGTGCCGTGGGCTTTCTCATTCACTATCTTTCCCTGGACGGAAACGCCCTTCACGGAAAGCGGAAGGTCTTCGGAACCGCCGTAGCTGGCGATGATACCCATGGGGATGCCCGCCTCAACGGTAATCCGGGCGTTCTCCACCTTCAGGTCCGAGATACGGCCCACGGCCGCCTCGAACAGGCCGGTGGCGGCGGTGAGGTTGGAGATGGTGTGCCCGCCACCGTCCAGGCAGAACGGCTTGTAAGGGGCGCTGTTCAGCGGCTTCCAATCGGCCTCGCCGGAAAGATCCAGGTCTGCATCCAGTTTGAAGTACACCATGGAGCCTTCCACCAGTTTGGCGTCCATTCCCTTGAAATCCTCCACGGAAGCAATCACATAGGGATTGTTCTCCGTACCGGGGCCGAAGGGATCGTAGTCGCTGGCTTTCAGGATAACGTAGGCGGCCAGGGTGTCGGCCACCTGCCATTTCTCCGTCTGCTTGGCCTTGTCCAGGGTGACGGGCAGGATGTAGGTCTTGCCCTGCTCCAGGCCCGAAGCGCTCACCTTCACCTTGGCGGTGGTGGAAGCCCTGCCGTAACGGGGAATCATCACCTCGTTCACCACGAATTCGAAGGCCGATCCGGGGCACATCTCATAGGAAGTGCCTTTGGCCTGGTTATATACATCCACGGCGTCGGGATCGGCCTTGAAGCTGAAGTTCATAGTTATGTCCGTCACATTGCCCTGGAAAGCGCAGGCCTTCAGCATATAAGTCCTGCTGGCGCCGGGGGCAATCTCCACCGGCTCCTTCTCACCGGGGATATCGGCATAGAAGACGCCTGTCATGAGGGGCTCGGTCTGCGCGCTTTCGTTCTTCTGGCAGGACAGGGCCGATACGGCAAGAAGCGCCATCAGCATATAGTTGACTGTCTTTTTCATACCTTTAGCATCTTAGAAAGTTAAACCGTCATTCCAGCCGGGGTTCTGGGTAAGGGCCCCGCCCGTCAGGTTGCGGTCGTCGGTGGGGATAGGATACAGGTAATCCTTTGCCTCGTCCCAGTTGCGGGCCGTGTTGCCGTGCAGGAGGATGAGGCCGGAGCCGCCTCCCTGGAGGATGATGTCCTTGCCCAGTTTCTTGGCCACGGATACGGTCTTGGAGGTGGCGCTTTCGCCGCTGAAGATTTCAAGGTCTTCGGTACCGTTCTGGTCCACGTCATAGACACCCTCGGCGGGGAAATACATCCCGTAGAAGGGAGCCTCGAACATCTTGCCTTCCTTCCAGCGCATGATGTCATAGTAGCGGAAACCTTCCTGGCACAGTTCTACGCTGCGCTCGCGGCGGATTTCCAGGATCACGCCCTTGTTGGCATCGGCCGAAAGGACGCTGCTCTGATAGCCTCCGTAGGCAGGGTCTGTCAGGAACGGATCCGGCTTGGCATTGGCGGCGGCCAGGGACAGGTGGGGCATCTTCACGCGGTCGCGGAGCTTGTTCACGGAAAGGTCCAGGTCTTCCTGCGTCAGGGCGCCGGTCTCGGCCAGTGCCTCGGCATAGTTCAGATACACCTCGGCGGTACGGAAGAGGGTGATGTCTATATCGGAGGCATTGTTGGTATCCTGCTCCTTGGTGGTGAGGTATTTGTCCGGATGGTAACCGCTGAAAGTCACCTTGAAGTCCGGGGAGGTGGTGACGCTTTCACCCATGCGCTTGTACCCGGGGGTACGGATGCTCTGGGACAGGCGGGGGTCCCGGTTCTGGGTCTCGGCCATAAAGTCCATCTTGTCCCAGCCGGCCTTGTCGGTGAAACGGGAGCCGTCCGTCATCAGGAAACTGGCGAAGAGTTTCTTGGTCATGGCCGGGCAGCCGCGGGAACCGGTTGTCTGGGCGCTGCCGGAATTATGGATGGCGCCATAGGTGGCGTTGTAGTCACGGGAAAGGATCACTTCATCCATCAGTTCCGTCGCATTCAGGGTGTGGAACAGCTCATAATAGCTGGCGTGCAGGCCATAGCCGCTCCTCTGGATGAACTCCCGGGACACCTTGGCGCATTCTTCCAGGTACCAGGTGTAGGGCCTGGCGTCGGAAGGGAGGGTCTGGAGGAAGACATCTCCCGCATGGTACTTGCGGAACGTGCCCTCAAACAGCAGGAAACGGGACTTCAGGGCCATGGCGGACCACCGGGTTACCTCGTAGGCGCTCTTGGTGGAGGGAAGGTTTTCGATGGCGAAGTCTATGTCCTCGATCATCTTGTCCAGGATGAACTCACGGGAGTCGCGGGGGCGGTTCAGCTGTTCGGTTTCCGTAGAGCCAACGGTCTTGTCGTACCACGGGACATCTCCGAAACGCTTGACCTTCTCGAAATAGAAATAGGCGCGGAAGAAACGGGCCAGGGCCTCGTACTTGACACGGACAGCCGCATCGTCGCAGTGGTCCAGATTCTCCAGGAGGGTGTTGATGTTGCGGAGGGCGCCCCAGCTCCAGCCGCTTCCGCTGGCGGGAATGGTACGCTTGCCCATCTCCTCGTTGGAGAGGTTGTTCTGGGTATAATGGTCGTCGTTGGACAGGTAGATGGCATCGGCCTCGGGGAAGTTCCCGTAGAAGACTATGGCAAACGCCTTCAGTTCACTCTCGTTCTTGAAGAAGGTGTCGGAAGTGAGCTTGTCCTTGGGAACCACGTCCAGCAGCTTGTCGCAGGCGGTAAAAGCGAACCCGGCAAGCACAATCAGAATGGGAAGTAATATCTTTTTCATTGCAGGATTCATTAGAGGGTTATGTCAATGCCGAAGAAGAAGCTCTTCTGCCAGGGATAAAGGCGGAGGTTGCCGCCGGTCATGGCCATTTCGGGATCTACGTACTTGCCGTGCAGGCCGGGAGCCCAGTAGAAGAGGTTCTCACCGGAGAAGTAGATGCGCAGCTTGCTGATGGAAGCCTTCTTGGTTATCTTCTGGGGAAGGGTATAGCCGAAGGTAAGGTTCTTCAGGCGCAGGTAGCCGATGTTCTGCAGATAGCGGTCGTTCACCACGCCCAGCGGACGGTTGGCGTTCATGGCAATATAGCCACGGGGACGCGGATAGTAGGCATCCGGGTTCTCTTCGCTCCAGCAGTCATCCAGGAAGTCCTTGGGAATGAAGGTCATGTAAGGGCGGGCATAGGGACCCCAGAAAGAACGGGCATCGGCCCCGGGATACCAGTCCATACGGCCGATACCCTGGAAGAATAAGGCCAGGTCAAAGCCGTTCCAGCCGGCATTGAGGTTGATACCGTAATTGTAACGGGGTTTGCTGTTGCCGATGATCTGCCAGTCTCCGCTGTCTCCCACGCGCTCGGCGCCCTTGTTGATGGCGCCGTCGCCGTCCAGGTCGGCAAACTTCATGTCGCCGGCGAAGAGACCGTCGGGGAAAATCTGGGCATCGTTCACCTTGGACTGGTCCACGGCGTAGGTCTTGGCTTCCTCGTCGGTGGCAAAGAGGCCGTCCACATGATAGCCCCAGATGTCACCGTATTTCTGGCCCACCCAGTAGGTCTTGGCAAAGAGCTTGTCCGGGTTGTTGAAGCGGGTGATATGGGACACATAGTCACTGAACACCACATTGACTCCATAGTTGAAAGGCTTGCCGCCCAGCTTGAAGGAATCTCTCCAGCCGATGGACAGTTCATAGCCCTTGGTGCGCAGATCGGCCACGTTTTCCTGCGGGGCGGATGCGCCGTACACGGCCGGGAGGGGTTCACCGGCGGTGAGCATGTCCTTCGTATCACGGATATAGGCTTCCGCACTCACATCCAGGCGGTTGCCCAGGAAGGCCAGGTCCACACCCAGGTTGCTCTGGATGGAACGTTCCCAGGTGAGTCCGGACGAAACCGGGGCGCTCAGGGCAGCCTGGGGCAGGTTGGCGCCGCCCAGCAGATAGGAAGACTTGCCGTCGGTGGAAATGGTCTGGATGGCAGGATAATAGCTGCTCATCTGCTGGTTACCCAGCTGGCCATAGGAGAAGCGGATCTTGGCATTGTCCCACCAGCTGCGGAGAGGCTTGAAGAAAGGTTCCTCGGAGAGTCTCCATCCCAGGGAGGCCGACGGGGAGAATACCCAGCGGCTGCCCCGGAGGAAGCGGGAGGTTCCATCGTAACGGCCGTTCACCTCCAGGAGGTAGCGGCCCTTGTAGTCATAGTTCAGACGGGCAAAATAACCTGCGGTCTTAAGCTGGTTCTGGCCGCCGCTGGTTTCCTGGCGCTTGCGGCCGTCGGGGTCCGTGGGGTCGGGACCCACCAGGTCCTGGTCGTTCAGCTGGGTGGAATAGAGGTTGTAGCCCTTCAGGCCCAGGTCCTTGATCCAGCGGGTTTCGTAGTTGACGCCGGCCATCAGCTTCAGGTTATGGGCCTCGGCCCAGGTATGCTCATAGGTAGCATACAGGTTGTATACCTGATAGATATTGGTATTGGCGCTCTCGGAGAGGACGTCATAGAAGCCGTCCTTGTCGTTTTTCACCTGGACCACGCCCGGATACTTGGAATACTCTCCCTCCACGGACCGGTTCATATAGCGGTTGTACTTGAGGGCATAGGTGTAGTCTCCCTTGAGGGTGAAGCCCTTGAACGGAGTCAAGGTGAAATCCAGGGTCTCCGTAATGTTGTCCACGTTGTCCTGGTTGAAGTGGTCGCTGTTGAGGATCATCATCAGGCCGTCCATCAGCTCATACCCGTTGTACTTGGTGGTGTAAATCATTGTTCCGTCGGGATTCTGGGCCGGGAAGCTGGCCAGGGCATGTGCGGTGCTCTTGGCAAAGTTGTTGTTGATTCCGCTCTGGCCCGGATAGAAATACGAGCTGTTGAAGTAGCTGGTATTGGAGCCAATGCGCAGCCAGTCGGTCACATCGAAGGAAATCTTGGCACGCAGGTTCACGCGCTTGTAATTGTCGGGCTTGCCCTTGAACATACCCTGCTCATAGACATAACCGCCGGATACCAGATAATTGACGGCACCCGTACCGCCGCTCATGGAAATGGTGTGGCTGGTGGTGGGCTTGATGTCGTTGTACAGGACGTGGTACCAGTCCGTGTTGGCATAATAGTTATACACATCCTGTCCGTTTTCCTGCGTAATCACCACCCAGGGACGCTCGGGATTCTCCACCACATCATTGCGGCGGGCCCAGAGTTCCCGCATATCGGCATCAGAATAATTGGCATATTTGGTACCGGGGCTGTAGGTGCTCCAGAACAGGTTGTTCAGATATACCGAATCATAACCGCGGCTTTCGTATTCCGTAGAGGTGGTGGGAGCCGTTACACCGAAACGTCCGCTGTAGGTAACCTTGGCACGTCCGTCCTTTTCCTTGCTTCCGCTCTTGGTGGTAACCAGGATAACGCCGGCCGATCCCTTGGCGCCGTAGATGGCGGCGGCGGCCGCATCCTTGATAACGGAGATATTGTCCACATCCACGGGATTCAGGTACTGGATATCACCCTCCACACCGTCGATGAGCACCAGCGGGGAGCCTCCGTTGATGGAGTTCCAGCCACGGATATTCAAGGTGGCGGCCTGGCCGGGACGGCCGGAACCGGAAGTGACGTTCAGGCCCGGAACGGAACCCTGCAGCATATGGCCCACATCCAGGGCCGTACGGTCCTGCAGGGATTCGGCCTTCACCACCGACACGGCGCCGGTGAGGTTGGCCTTCTTGATGGTGCCGTAACCCACGGCCACCGCATCTTCCAGGACGAAGCTGTCTTCTTCTAATGTAATGGTAAGCTGGCGTCGTCCGTTTACGGGCACCCGGACCGTCTTGTAGCCCAGGCAGGAAACCTCCAGGACAGCCTGGGAGTCCACCGTGACGGAGAACTTGCCATCCAGATCTGTTACAGCGTTGGCGCTACCGGCCTGGACCACGGCACCCACCACGGGGCCCGTCTGGTCCACTACGGTTCCGCTCACCGCCTGCTTCTGCGCGAAAGCGCTGAAAGACACTGCCAGCCCGATGAGGATGGTCAGCGCGGAAAACAGTTTTTTGTGTAACATCGTTTTATGGTAATAATTGAATTAGTGTTCAGCGTGGCTTTCCTTCGCAAATATCGGTACACACACGCGTATTGCCAATAGTGGTAAACTGAATAGTAGTCTCCAGAAACCTCTACAAGAACACTATAATATTATTTCTCAATTATTTACATTTTTCGCACTATCAAATAATTAGTAGATGCATAGTACACGGGATTTGCCGTTTTATTTGTAATTTTGCAAGGAACAAAAGGACCACCCATGCGTTATTTCTTTTATCTCATAGCCCTTTGGCTGCCCCTCGCCGCCCTCTCCTGGCCCGGCAAAAGTGACCCCGGATTGCAGAAGACCCTGAGGGAATTGGACGACGCCCTGGACAGACAGGCCGAATACGACCAGATGAAACTCTCCACCATAGCCCAGCTAAGACAGAGCTATGCGGCCATGGCTTCCGGGAAGGACTACTACTATTATCTGGACGGCCTGTACGAAGAGTATCTCCGTTTCGATGTAGATTCGGCCTATGTCTATGCCCATAAGAAAATGGACGTGGCGAAGGAACTGAAAGAGGGAGCCCTCATCCACGACGCAGCCATGGACCTGGCCTCACGCTTCCTGATGTCCGGCATGTATTTGGACGCCATGCGGGTACTGGAGCAGCCTCTGGACTATCCGGGCATCACCCACGGGGAAAAGGCCCGGGAATACCAGACATTCCACTCCATCTACCATTTCCTGGGCCTCAGCAACAAGGACATGGTCCTGCAGCCCTATTACCTTGAGAAGGAACGGGAATATCAAAAACTGAGTGGAGACAACTACTCTCCGGACCAGCTGACCTACTACAGCATCAAGTCCAACGTCCTCCTTTCCCAGGGGAAAATTCAGGAAGCCCTGGATCTGCTGGAATCCTACAGCCGGAACTACAGCCAGAACACCAACGATGAGCTTACTACGATACATTACTGGACGGCTAAATGCTACCTGGCCGGCGGAGATTCGGACAAGGCCCTTCAGAACTTTGCCGCCAGCGCCCGCTACGACATCATGGCCTCCCGCAAGTCCTCGCGCGCGATGATCCAGGCAGCCCGCCTGGCACTGAAGAAAGGCCAGATCAACCGGGCCTACAAATACATCACCCACGCCTCCCAGGAGGCCTACAAAATAGACGGCCGAACTTGCCTGGA
>JAEEGL012131143.1_pt1 | contig 12059 bp, 11 predicted proteins | sample 9134231 | NCBI WGS metagenome assembly JAEEGL01 (sample SAMN16246548, study PRJNA631951) | gut metagenome | biome: gut microbiome; feature: rumen; material: fiber-attached | host: Bos | place: Iran: Karaj | collected 2018-10
ATTCTGGAATTCAATCATGTTCTTAACCTCCCAACAGACTGCGGAAAAAGTCTTTGATCTTTCCACCGGCGCCGGCTGCCGGCTGACGCTGCTGCTCAATCGTATCGATGATCAGGTCCATCAGTCCCAGCGCGCTGGAGAAACAATGGCTGTTTAATTTGGTGGTGCGGCGGGGCGTTTCCTGCACCGGCCGTCCCAGCCGTCCGGAAAGGTATTCCTTGCCGCCCCGGTTGAAGCTCAGTCCGCCGCCGGTAAGGAAGACGTTGGACCAGCTGCCCAGTCCGCCGAAATCATCGTCAACCGCTTCCTTGATCTTCCCGCAAATCTCATCCAGTTCCTTGCAGAGGACGGGCTTCACCTGTTCGCGGGTGAACGCGGTGCCCTTCTGTCCGTCCGCCCCGGGGACCTCATAGGTTTCTCCCGCGGTCTCAATACCGTAAACAAATTTTCGTTTGATGTCTTCCGCCGCGTCCAGGGAGATGTCCAGCTCTTCCGCCAGCGCGACTGACAGGTCGCCGCCGCCCACATCCAGCACCTTGTGGTAGATGATGGCGTCGCCTTCCACGCCGATGATCTCGGTGTTCAGGTATCCCATGTCAATCAGCACGGAAGTATGGTCGCGTTCCTGCTCGCTGAGGTAGAGCATGGCCTCGCCCGCGGAAGTGGAGTAGAAGCCGGTAACCACGATGCCCAGGTCCGCCATGCGGTTGGTCACGTCGTCAATGAAGAACCGGTTGCCTACGGCAAAACTGATAAAGGCGGTCATTTCACGGCCCTTCATGCCCACAGGCTCCAGCGTTTTCTTTCCGCTGTCAACCATAAACCAGGCCGGGCTGGAATGAACCACAACACCGGGAACGTTGGCCAGGTTTTCGGCCGCCATGCTGAAAGCCGTCTTGACATCAGCCGCGGTTACCCGGGGATCCGTTCCCTTCAGCGTAACGGTCACCTTGGTGGCATAAACATGGGTAAAGGCGCCGGGAACGCCGACGTTGATTTCCTTGATTTTGCTGCCGGACTGTTCCTCCGCGTCCGCGATGGAACGGCGGATTGCCTCGTCCAGCATGCCCGGGTTGTTCCATCCTTCTTCGAGATAACCGTCATACTTTGTCACGCCGGCGGCCGTAATGTCACAGCGCTGGCTGCCGCTGTTTTCAGCGACGAGCGTAACGATCTTGCTCGTCCCGAAATCAATGGCTGCAACCGTTGTTTTCATAGGTTTCTCATGCCCCCTGTTTTCCGGATCCCGTCTGAAGATCACGGTCAGTTCCTTCAAAATAGTGTAGACCTTTGTTGATTATACCTTGATTATGCAGTAATTGCAAGGGTTTTGCGCCATTATATTACAAATTTCTGCATGTTTTGTAACATTTTCTGTCACTTTTGTTTTACGGCGCCGCCGGTCATTCGAATTCGTATATCGGCACTTCCAGGTTTGTTACCTTGATGGTGCCGCCGGTCTGGCCCATTTCCGCCAGCGCGTTGCGCACCAGCAGCATGGATTTCAGCTTCGCGTGGATATTGGTCCGGTCTCCCAGCGCCACTGTATACCCGTCCCGGGTGGTCAGCAGGATGGAATCCGTATTGCTGATATCCGCCTCCGCGATCTGGTTTGTGCACCCGAGGACTTTCATTTCCTGGAACAGCTCCGTGAAAATGCTTTTCTGCAGTTCATTCCCCAGGTTGATGTACTGCCCGGTTACCGTATTGGACCGGACCTCCAGTCCCTTCACTTCCACCAGCTCGGACGGGATCTCCGCCGGGTTTTCCGATTCATAGAGCACCATGCGTTCCTTGTCCATCACGTACATGATGCCGCAGTAGGTCAGCCAGCAGCAGGGTTCCCTCTCCCGGATGGAAATCACCACCGTGGCCGGCATTTCCCGCGCTATATACCTGTACTTCATCCGGTAGTCCGCCTGGATCCGTTTTTTTACGTTTTCCTCGCTGACAAAAAGAATATTCGCGCCCCGGCGGACACCGCTGACGCGGATCACTTCCTCGGCCGGAATGTAGGTATTGCCTGTCACCCGGATTTCCTTCACGCTGAAAACCATGAAGCGGAGTGCCGCGGCTACCGCCGCCAGGACCAGCAGGATTCCGATTACCGTGCGCAGGGTGCCCGGATGCGCCTTTTTCTTTTTGGCCCCGGCGCTCGGAACGCTTCCGGTCTGCATGCGCCGGTCGGGATTTCCCTGGCTGCCCTCTTCCGGCGCCGTCCAGAAATCCCCCATATGCCGGTTCACGTTTTCAGACCTTGTCTCCCTCAGCTCCGGCGCGTCGTCCGGCTCGTCAAAGGGATTGCTGTTCAGGGGGGCCGGGCCGTACCAGGTATTCCTCTGCCAGTCGCGGACACCGTTGTCGGGGCCCTGGGCGCCGTTCCGCTCACCCGCGGTCCGCGGCCTGTATCCGCCGTTCTGTCCGTCCACCGGTGTCCTCCTTTCCCGGCATAATCCTCCTGCCGTCTTCTGATATTTCGAATTGAACAAAAAACAGACTACAGTCTGTTTTTTGATTTCTTATTTCATTTCCTGGACAATCTGTTTGAATACCCGACCGCGTTCTTCATAATCCTTGAACATGTCAAAACTCGCGCAGGCCGGGCTCAGCAGCACGCTCCAGCCATTACCGGCAAGTCCCCGGGATATTTCCACCGCCTCCCGCATGGAACCCGCGTTATGCAGGTTGGTAAAACCGGTCCGTTCCAGGCTGTTGCGGATCAGTCCCGCGGTTTCACCGATCAGCACCGCGTGGCGGATCATGGGACTGTTGATGATTTCCCGCGCCAGCGGATCAAAGGAGGTATGCTTGTCATATCCGCCCAGGATAATCACCGTCGGCTGGGTCATGGTCTGTACTGCCTTGATGGTGGAATCCACATTGGTTCCCTTGCTGTCGTTGATATACTCAACGCCGTCCAGTTCCCGCACCGTCTCAATCCGGTGCTCAACACCCCGGAAGGTTTTCAGGCTGTGGCGGATTACCGGAACAGGTACGTTCATCGCCGCGGCAACGCATACCGCGCCCAGCGCGTTCTCCAGGTTGTGGGGGCCGGGAATGAAAACCTCTTCCGTATCGCAGATCTTCTTCTCCGTCCCGTTCATCCGCAGCATAATCTGCCCGTCCCGGACAAAAGCGCCTTCCTTCACTTCCTGTTTCCGGCTGAAGAACATAACCTTGCTTTTTACCTGCCTGCTCAGTCCGTTCAGTCCGGGATCGTCCGCGTTAAACACAGCGTAATCCGAAGCCGTCTGGTTTTTGAACATGCGCATCTTCATCGCCGTGTAGACCTCCATGGTCCCGTGGCGGTTCAGGTGGTCCTCGGTAATATTTGTCAGCAGGGCCACATGGGGATGGAAGGTATCCGCCGTCTCCATCTGGAAGGAGGAAACCTCGCATACGATCACGTCATCCTTGGTGCTGACCAGGGACGCCAGGGAGAACGGATACCCGATGTTGCCCACCACGTGGGTCACCTTTCCGCTGTTGGCGAAGATTTCCCCCAGCAGGGAAACTGTCGTGGTCTTGCCGTTCGTGCCGGTCACAGCCACCAGGGTGCCCCGGGAAAGCTGCGAGGCAAGCTCCAGTTCGCCGATGACGTAGATGCCCATTTCCTTCGCTTTGACCACAAAGGGAGCCGTATCCGGAATGCCGGGAGAGATCACCAGGCAGTCCTTCCCTTCCAGGAGTTCCATGGCGGCGCACCCGAACCGGCGTTCCAGCTGCAGGCCTTCCAGCGGCTTCAGCTGCTGGCCGAGCTCCTCTTCGGTTTTGGAGTCGTTGACCGTCACTTCCGCCCCGGAGGCGCGAAGGAGCTGCGCGGCGGCAACACCGCTGCGGGCCATACCGACGACCAGTACCTTCTTTTTCTCATAATTCATGTTTGAATCACCTCAATGCCGCGCAGACAGAGATCACGGCAGCCAGGCTCAGCAGCAGCGTCACGCCCGCGTACATGCTCACGATCTGCGTTTCTGTATAGCCTTTTTTCTCAAAATGATGATGAACGGGGCTCATCAGGAAAATGCGCTTCCCGTGGGTAAGCTTAAAGTAATACCGCTGCATAATCACGCTTACGCTGCTCATAATCGGCGTAAAGAAAATCAGCAGCAGCAGGAAGGGCTGCCTGATCAGCAGCGCGATGGCGGCCGTTCCGCCGCCCAGCAGCATGCTGCCCGTGTCGCCCATGAAAGTCTTCGCCGGATACCGGTTGTACCGGAGAAAGCCCACGCACGCTCCTGCCATGCTCATGGCAAACACACCGACGGTGCCCGCGTCCGTGCCGCTCGTTCCGGCCAGGGAGGCAGCCAGGACCAGGATCATGCAGATCACCGCCCAGGCGGATGACCCGATCGCTGTCACAGTGCCCAGCAGGCCGTCCAGGCCGTCCTGCAGGTTGCTGCTGTTCACGATAAAAATCACCAGCAGTGTCATCAGCGGGATATAAAAAATCCCCAGGTCCCATTCCGCTCCGGTAAAGGGAATACGGACCGCGCTTCCGACCGCGGGTGAGAAATAGCAGTAAAGGCTGAATCCGAAAGATACGATCACCTGGCCCGCGATTTTCTGCCACGGACTCAGGCCGTCATGCCGTTTTTTCACGGCTTTGATATAGTCGTCCGCAAAACCGACCGCCATGCTGAGGAAAGACAGCAGCAGCAGCGGGAAGATAAAATCCCGGGATCCTTTCCATTCGGCGGGATGGCAGATCAGGCTTCCCAGCAGGATCCCCGCGGCCATCATCAGCCCGCCCATGACCGGCGTTCCCTGTTTCTGCTGGTGATTCGGCCCCAGTTCATAGATCGTCTGTCCGAAGTGCAGTTTTTTCAGGTACCGGATCAGTCCCGGTCCGATTAAAAGCGCAGCTGCCAGCGCGATCACCGCGGCGCCGATCATTCTGTAGTACATACCGTCTCTCCCTTTATTCCTGCTCTTTCTGCATTTCCAGCAGCAGATCGCTGACGATCACCTTTTCATCGAAAGGCCGCTTGATTCCCATGATTTCCTGGTAAGTTTCATGTCCTTTGCCGGCCAGCACGATCACATCGCCGTCCTCAGCCATCCGCAGCGCGTGCCTGATCGCCTCCCGGCGGTTTTCGATCACCTCATAGGGTTTCCCTGTCGGTTTGATACCTTTCTCGATCGCGGCAAGAATGACCATCGGATTCTCCGTCCGGGGATTATCCGATGTCAGGATGCAGTAGTCGGCAAGCCGCCCGCCGATCTCGCCCATCATGGGGCGCTTTCCCTTGTCCCGGTCGCCGCCGCAGCCGAACAGGGCGATCACCCGTTTCCGGGTAAACTGGCGGACCGTCTTCAGGATGTTCTCCAGGGCATCCGGCGAATGGCTGTAGTCCAGGATGACTTTGTAAGGCGTGCCGGTCTGAAGGACTTCAATCCGTCCGGGAACCCGGGTCACGGCTTCCAGTCCTTCCTTGATCTTCTCCGGCGCGATTCCCATAATCAGCGCGCAGCTTGCGGCCGCCAGGGCGTTATACACGTTGAACATGCCGGTCATCCGCATCTGGATCGCGATCTGGTTCATGCCGTGCATCTGCACATTGAACCGCGCGCCTTCCTCGGTGATCTCAATATCCCGGGCAAAAACGTCCGCGTTCACGCAGATGCCGTAGGTGATGTAAGGGCAGCTGATTCCGTCCTTCAGTTTTTCAGAGGATTCATCGTCCGCGTTCATTGCGGCATTCTTGACCATTCCGCTGGTGAAAAACTGCTTCTTGGTCTCAAAATACCGCTCCATGGTGTAGAAATAGTCCAGGTGGTCCTGGCTCAGGTTGGTATAGCACCCGACCTCAAAACTCATGCCGTCCAGCCGGTTCATATCGATGGCATGGGCGGACACTTCCATGCACACCACCTTGACGCCTTCGTCCGCCATCATACGGAGCATCTTCTGCAGGTCGATGGGGTCAGGCGTGGTCAGTTTGCTGTCCAGGTGCTGCTGTTCCACCACGGTGCCGGTGGAACCGATAATACCGCATTTCAGGCCGGCCTTTTCGCAGATGCTCTGGAGCAGGTAGGTGGTCGTGGTCTTTCCCTTGGTGCCGGTGATGCCGATCATCCGCATCTGGCGGGCCGGATGGCCGTAAAACGCCTCCGCGATCCGGGCCATGGCGGCACGTCCGTTGCTCACAAGCACCTGCGGAACATCCATCTGCACAAAGTGCTCCACGATCAGGGCAACACAGCCGTTCTCCACAGCTTCCCAGGCATAGTCGTGGGCGTCAAAGCGCGCGCCGACAATGCAGAAAAACAGACCCGCGTCCGTCTTGTCGTGGCTGGTGGAAACCAGTTCCCGGATCTCCGTATTCATATCACCCCGGGTCTCCTCAACATAGGGGAGCTCCGTCAGTAATTCCCAAAGTTTCATGACCTTCCACCTCTCCGTTCAGGCCCTTCCGGCCTCCTATAAGCTTACCACAAATCCGCTTCTTTTTCCACTTGCGGGAAATACGAAATGGGAGACCGATTGGTTCAGTCTCCCGCGTAGGCTGTCATTCTGACCTCGATATCCGCGTTTTCAGCAGCTTTTGCCGCCGTTGAAAGCGTCATCTGCGCATTGTCCGGGGCCGTCAGCCGAATGGTCCTTGCTCCGCTGGAGGAAATCAGGTTCAGCTGCACCGCCTGGGTACATATGCTGCTGTCGCTGGCGCTCATCGCGATCTGGAGATTCAGTTGATCATTCTGTTTCTCCAGATCCGCGATTGAGGTGTTGAGTTTCCTGATGTTACGTTCACCGTTTCCGATTCCCGCCAGGTCTCCGATCAGCAGTGCGGCAAGCAGTACTGCCACCAGGATCAGCGCTGCCACCGCCGCGTCCCACCGGATCCCGTCGGAGGATACAATCCGCTGCATGGGTTTGGTTTCTTCAATCGCCGGGACTCTTCCGCTTGCGGTCATTCCGCCCGTCCAGTCCTGTGTCTGATGGAAGGAAGGAAGAGTCGCTGAGCATGTCATCCTGGAACGGTGAATATCAGCGTGCTGCTGACGGAAATCTTCCTTCTGGTACCGTCTCTCCTGCCAGTCGATCACCCTGTCCTGAACCCTGTCCCTGATCCTGGCAGTCATTTCACTCATCCATGCTCACCTCCCTTAGTCCTTTTGTTCTTCCAGCCCCGCTATCATTTCCAGGAGCTGGGGAAGCTCGTTTCTGAAGTTGTTCCAGCTGTCCTCGCTGGCGGATACAGCCACCACACGCACGTGATCGTTTGCGCCGGTAATTTCCATATCCCGTTCCTCACGCAGGATTTTCTGCCGGATATTGGCCGGCAGGAGCACCCTGCCCTGCGCGTCGCAGGTCTGTTCGTCATAGCTTAATGCGTAAAATTGTTCCAGGTAACGGTTCAGGGCCGGATTCAGCTTGCCCAGCTTCTCATAGGCTTCATTCCGTTCTTCCCATTTTTCGGTCGGATAAATCGCCACAGACTGAAAATCGAAAGAAGGGGCGATGCAGAACGTTTCCCCCAGTTTCTCCCGAAAGCTCTGGGGAATCACAAGCCTTCCCTTGCTGTCCAGGCTGTGATTGAACGATCCGATAAACCTCCTGGCCCTTGATTTTTCTTTATTTTCCGGGGTTTCGGCGATTATGCCGGTGTTCCCGTTTTGAGAGTTGTCCATAAACGCCGCTCCCCCTTTCTACCACTTTTATGCACAATTTTGGGTTTATCTTCCCTTTTTCCCCACAAATTTAACACAAGAATCCGATCTCTGCAATACCTGATTTGTACGGCTTGAATTTGACAAGCCGTTATTATTTAATATTTTTGTAATAATTATGTAATATTTTCGGAATTGATTGTGCATCTTTTTCCGTGACTTCGCTATATTTTGTATAAAAAAGCGGACATGTTCCCATTTGGGACATGTCCGCCTTCGAAAAAAATTTCAAAAAATTAATAATTTATTTTTCAAATACCAGTTTCGGCGCAAAGCCAATGCTGTCACAGGACACCAGATGATACTGAATGCCCCTGTGTTCCCCGGTGTAGCCGATCCGTATGCCGGTACCGTGCAGGTGGCCGTACACCACTGAATGCACCGGATATTCCTCCAGGATTTCCGTGAAGGCAGTCTCTTTCTCTTCCTCCAGCAGCGGCGGATAATGCATCATCACAATCAGCGGCCTGCCGTCGGCCAGCCGGGCCGCGTCATCCAGCGCCAGCCGCAGCCGGTCCGTTTCCCGCCTGAAGATCTTCTCGTCCTGCTCGCCCAGCGGTGTTTCCTTTGTAGGGATCATCCAGCCCCTGGTCCCGCAGGCCACCGCTTCCCCCAGGTCAGCCGCGCTGTGCTGCAGCGCCTTCATGCCGGGCGGCAGGACTGAACGCACGCGGCTGATGGAATTCCACCAGTAATCATGGTTCCCTTTGCACAGGACCTTCTGCCCGGGCAGGCGCCCGATTTCCTCCAGGTCAGCCTGCGCGTCCTTCAGCTGCATCGCCCAGCTGATATCCCCGGGAATCAGCACCGTGTCCTCTTCCCTCACCAGCTGCCGCCAGTTTTCCTGTATGCGCAAAAAATGCCTGTCCCACTGGGGGCCGAACACGTCCATAGGTTTATCGTCTCCCCCGGACATGTGCAGGTCTCCAATGGCAAACAGGCGCATATCTTCTCCTTTGTGCTCTTGAGGATGGGCTTGCGGTCAGATTTCGTCGTCTTCCGCGTCTTCTTCCGCGTCCCTTTCTTCATCTTCGCGGACGTCTTCCAGGCTCATTTCCTGGTCGATCTCGCCGAACTCGTCAGCTTCTTCCTCTTCCACTTCCGGAATAATCTCATCCATACCGCTCACAGCATCCATATCGCCGATGGTCGCGGTATCAACGCTTTCCGTCTCAGCCCCGGTATCCGTGTCATCCGTGCTGTTACTCTTGTTCATCTCTCTCAGGCAGAACAGGCACACGTCCTTGCCGGGGAGCGCAGGCTCCTCGTTGCAGACGCTGCAGAGCTCAATTTCGTCCGAGCGGGATTCACCCTTCATCTCCTGAAGGCATACCTTGCAGTACTTTTCATCTTCCCGGATGTAGTTCAGGTCGCAGCGCGGGCACTTGACCAGCTTCATGAGATTTCCCCCTCCGATGCGGCGATTCAGGTGCGAATCCCCACATTAATGATTAATAATGTCACAGCGATTCCATTTTCATGCACTTTTTCACTGAAAACAGGCGGATTTTACGCTCGTGTTTCCACTTGCGTTGCTTTCCCTTCCACTTTTCCGCCAAAGGCATGCCGTGATCCACGGACATGGATTATACTCCGCCTGCCTGTCTTATGCAATAGGAAAAAAATGGGATACTGAAAAAAAGCTTTCCTTATTCTTCCTTCGGGTGCAGGATACCGTCCAGCAGGGCCAGCAGATCGTCCCGGCCGGTACCGTCCTCCCCGCTGAAACAGATGATTTCCCAGGGCTGCACGCTCAGTGCCCGGCAGATCGGCGCCAGGTACTTGCTGCGCGCGCCGCGGCTGATCTTATCCGCCTTGGTGGCGATCACAGAGAACGGAATATCCATTTCCCGCAGGAACCGGTTCATCTGTTTGTCATCCTCGGTGGGTTCATGCCGGATATCCACCAGGCACAGCACATGGAGCAGTTCGTCCGCCTTGGTGAAGTAATCCTGCATCATCTGTCCCCAGCGCTGCTTTTCCTTTTTGTCCACCTTGGCGAAACCGTAGCCGGGCAGGTCCACCAGATGGAACTCTTCATTAAGAAGGAACACATTCAGCAGCCTGGTTTTTCCGGGCGTGGAACTGGTCCGCGCCAGCTTGTTCCGCCGGCACAGCCGGTTGATCAGCGTGCTTTTCCCGACGTTGCTCTTTCCCGCCACCGCGATCTGGGGCAGTCCCTTCCCGGTAAACGGACCGTAGTCCGCCATGGAAGTAATAAACTCCGCCGATTTGATTTCCATCATATGTCCTGCCCCTCCTTTCCGGACCGCCGGCGGTGAATTATGAATTAATTACCGCTGTCTTCAGCACTTCATGGATGTCCTTCACCTTAATGACCCTGAACTGGTCCAGCACATATTCCGGGATTTTCTCCAGGTCCTTCTGGTTCTCCTCCGGAATAATCAGCGTCCTGATCCCGGCCCGGTAGGCCGCCATGGTCTTTTCCTTCAGCCCGCCGATCGGCAGCACCCTGCCCCGCAGCGTAATCTCCCCGGTCATGGCCACGTCCTGCCGCACAGGCTTCCCTGTCAGCGCGCTGACCAGCGCCGTGGTCATCGTCACGCCCGCGGACGGTCCGTCCTTGGGCACGGCGCCTTCCGGCACATGGATATGAATATCCATTCCCTGGTAGAAATCCTTGCTCAGCCCCAGTTCGTCACTGTGGGCGCGGACCCAGCTGAATGCCGCTTCCGCGGATTCCTTCATCACGTCGCCCAGCTGACCGGTCAGTTTCAGGGCGCCTTTGCCGTTCATGGTGGAGCATTCCACCTCCAGCATCTCACCGCCGACGCTGGTATAGGCCAGGCCGTTCACAACGCCCACCCGGGGCTCCTTCTCCGGAGGCTCCCGCAGGAACCGCGGCGCGCCGAGCATCTCCCGCAGCGCCTTCTTCGTTACGGTCATGGAACGTTTCCCCTGGTCCAGCATCTTCACCGCGGCCTTGCGGCACAGCTTCGCGGCGGTCCTTTCCAGCGTCCGGACGCCCGCCTCCCGGGTATAGTCCTCAATCATCAGCTTCAGCACGTCGTCGCCGGCCTTCAGGGCATTCGGCTTCATTCCGTGCTCTTTGATCTGTTTGGGCAGCAGGTGCCTTTTCAGGATCTGAAGCTTTTCCTCTTCTGTATAGCTGGATACTTCGATCAGCTCCATCCGGTCCAGCAGCGGCGCCGGGATGGTTTCCATATTATTGGCGGTCGTGATGAACATCACTTTGCTCAGGTCGAAGGGCAGTTCCATATAATGATCCCGGAATGCGTGATTCTGCTCGGAATCCAGCACTTCCAGCATGGCGGATGCAGGATCGCCCCTGAAATCCCCGCTCATCTTGTCAATCTCGTCGAACAGGAAGACCGGATTGCAGGTGCCCGCCTGCTTCATCCCGGCAATAATGCGGCCGGGTATGGAACCGATATAGGTCCGGCGATGGCCGCGGATCTCCGCCTCATCCCGGACGCCGCCGAGGCTGACCTGGACAAACTTGCGTCCCACTGCCTCCGCGATGGCCTTCACGATACTGGTTTTGCCGACACCGGGCGGTCCCACAAAGCACAGGATCGGGCCCTTCATGTCCTTTTTCAGCTGCAGTACCGCCAGGTATTCAATAATCCGCTCCTTGACGTCCTCCAGCCCGTAATGATCCCGGTTCAGGATCTCCCGGGCCCGGTTCAGATCCAGGTTGTCTTCCGTTTCCTTGCCCCAGGGCAGGTCCAGGATCCACTCCACATAGGTCTGGCTGACAGATGCCTCAGGGCTTCCCGGCGCCATGCGGGACAGCCGGTCCAGTTCCTTTTCGCACTTGCTCCGCGCTTCCTCATTCAGCGGTGTGGCTTCCATCCGCCTGCGCAGGTCCGCCGTTTCCGCCTCGTCGCCGTCACCGAGTTCCGTCTGGATTGCCTTGATCTGCTCCCGCAGGTAGTAATCCTTCTGGTTCTTTTCCACCTGTTTCCGGATCCGTGCCTGGATCTGCTTTTCCGTATCCGCCATGTCGGTTTCGCGCATCAGGATCGCGCAGACCTTCTCCAGCCGGATCACCGGGTTCAGTTCGTCCAGGACTTCCTGCCTGTCTTCCCGCTTCGTCAGCACGTTCGCGGCCAGCAGGTCGGCAGCCTCGCCCGGCTTCTCGATCGTCTGGATCGATTCCACCGTATCCTGGCTCACCCGCTGGGAAGTGCGCGCGTATTCCCCGAACAGGTCCTGGGCGGTACGCAGCAGGGCTTTCGCCTCTGCGGACCGGACCGTCTTGTCCTCACAGACCTTGATCACGGCCTTCATGCAGGGTTCGTCTGACAGTTTTTCCTCAATAACGCCGCGGACCGAACCTTCCACAAGCACGCGGACGTTCTCTCCGGGCAGGTTCATCACCTGCTTGATCTCCGCGATGG
>JAEEGL012998074.1_pt1 | contig 12059 bp, 11 predicted proteins | sample 9134231 | NCBI WGS metagenome assembly JAEEGL01 (sample SAMN16246548, study PRJNA631951) | gut metagenome | biome: gut microbiome; feature: rumen; material: fiber-attached | host: Bos | place: Iran: Karaj | collected 2018-10
GGTTACGCGCTATAATAGAGTAGTCAACAGCAGACTTCTACCGCTTTCAACTCAAAGGAGGATATAAGATATGAAAGCAAGTCTGCCTTACAAATATATTACTTCCGTAAAGAACGGAAAGCACTATGTTGTCTTTGACTATAAGGATCACAGCGGAAAGCGTAAGCGCAAGTGGGTAAACACGGAATTGCCTGAAAAGTGTTCAAAGAAAGCTCTGAAAGAAGCAGTTGAAGCAATCGTCGCAGAGTTTGATAAGAGCATTTCGGAGGGTGAGATCGCTGTCAAGTCTGCAAACGCTGTGCCGTATGCTGTTATGAGCGATGAAACCGCTTCAACTATGCTGCTCGATGATTTCTTTACCGAGTGGCTGACATACATCAAACCGAATGTGGCTCGTACTACGCATCTTTGCTATCGCAAGGTCAGCAAGAGATACATGGAATACATCAACGAAAACTATCCGAACCTCACACTTGGACAGGTCAATCATAACCACATTCAGAACTATCTCAACTACAAACTGGATAGTGGCTGCAAGGGCAGTACCGCAAAGCAGTATTATCTCGCATTGCATTCTGCATTTGCTTACGCTGTAAAAATGGAACTGATACCAAAGCACCCTATGGACAAGTTAGTAGTACCGAGAGCTGAAAGGCATGAAGCTACCTTCTACAATGCTGATGAGCTGAATGAACTGTTTGAGGTTTTCAAAGGAGACAAACTGGAGCTTGTGGTGAACATCGCAGCGTATTATGGTCTGAGAAGATGTGAGATACTTGGTCTGAGGTGGGATGCGATCGACTTCAAGAACAAGACCATCACCATTCAGCGTAAGATAGTAAGCGACTACGACGATAACGGTGAGATGAAGATCTTTGTAGAAACAAGGCTAAAAACCAATTCCACCAGAAGAACACTTCCGCTGATCCCTCACATCGAGGAGATGCTTCTTGAAAAGAAGAAAATGGAAGTCAAGTTCAAAAAGGCTTGCGGAAAGAGCTACAACAAGGAATTTGACGGATTTATCTGCCGTGACAACTATGGTAATATGCTATCGCCAGGCTATGTGACACAGCACTTCCATTACGTCATTACCCGAAACGGTTTGAAGCAACTGCGTTTCCATGATCTTCGCCATTCTTGTGCGAGCTTATTGCTTGCTCATGATGTTCCGATGAAGGCTATTCAGGAGTGGCTCGGACATAGTAATTTTTCTATCACGGCGAATCTTTATAGTCATTTGGAATACAATGCAAAGGTCAACTCGGCTGAAACGATCGCAAGGGTTCTCGGCGGTAAGTCAGAGGATAAATCCGAAGCTGAAAAGCCTGCCGAAAAGAAAAAGACCACGAGAAGAAAGTCAACGTCAAAGGCAGCAAGTAAAACACCGCCCAAAAAGACTGGCGGTAGAAAAAAGAAAAGCGATAATCCCGAAGGCACGGGAGAATCGCAGATGTCAACATTATAGAATATAATCAACGAAAGTGGAATCAAGAAAAAGAAATCAAAAAACGTGTGATTTTGGTAGAAAAAATGGTAGAAAAATAATGTGATTCACGTTTATATTATCTACCAACAACTCTCTGAAACCCAGTCAAATCGGATAAAACAGAGAATTGTTACTAAGGAATTCATATAATAGAGTAGACAAATGCACTATTATATGGTATAAGCGCGGAGCCCGCGCACCCGAAGCTGGGTTTGCCGCATTCAGCTGTTTATGTTTTCATCCTCTATTGCTATTTTCATCTTTATATGGTATAAGCGCGGAACCCGCGCACCCGAAGCCGGGTTTGCCGCATTCAGCTGTTTATGTTTTCTTCCTCTATTGCTATTTTCATCTATATATGGTATAATAAGATATTATAAACATCATACGGAGTATGTATATGAGTTATATATCCGGACTTAGGGAATACATCGGCCACAGCCCGGTCATAAATACGGGCGCAACAGTCATAGTAATGAACGACAGGAACGAGATACTTCTCAATCTGCGCACCGATACAGGCACATGGGGCATCATCGGCGGCGGCATGGAGTCCGGCGAGAGCCTTGAGGAGACCGCCGCCCGTGAGCTGTGGGAAGAAGCCCGCCTGAAAGCGGAACGCTTCGAGCTGCTTGACGTGGTCTCGGGCCGGGAAATGTACTTCCGCTATCCGAACGGCGACGAAACTTATACCGCAGCAGTTGTTTACAAGGCTGTCGGCGTAACCGGAACGCCTGCGGTCAACGACAGCGAGAGCAGCTGCCTGCGTTTTTTCCCGCTTGACGCGCTGCCGGAACTCGAGAGCCGTGCGGAATATGTACTGCGCAGGATCCGGGATAAGCTGTCCGGACAGCTGCCGTAAGCTCAGTTGAACAGGCAGAAGCCTATGGTGAGATAAGCCGCGAACGCCGTCCATACAAGATACGGTATGTTCAGCAGAGCCGCGCATCTGTGTATCTTCGCGAATGCCGCGATCATGCATACCACAAGAACAAGCATCGCTATGACCACCGCAACGGCTCCGCCGGACGAGCGCAGCCCGAAGAACACGGGGCTCCAGAGCAGGTTCGCGAAGAGCTGGACAATATAGAGTATCAGCGCCGGCCTGCGCTGTTCGCTGCCCGACTCGTTTATCAGATACGCCGATATCCCCATCACCGCGTAAAGCACTGCCCACACCACCGGAAAAAGCCACGCAGGCGGCGCCAGCGGCGGCTTCGACAGCGTTTCGTAGTACGCGCCGAAGTTCCCGCCCGCGATGAGCGCAGACAGCGCTCCGGCAAGCTCCGCCGACAGCACATATATAAGGATATCCCATATTTTTATTTTTTTCATCAGTATTCCTCCGTTCGGTATTATTAGTACATAATATTCGGACAAGAGGAAAATATTACAAGGAGTTGCGATATGAAGCACCATGCTTTCAGGATACTGATACTCGCTGCAGCCGCGCTGTTCATTCTGGCGGGCTGCGCACCCTCGGAAAAAGAGCCCGCTGGACAAACGTCCTCTGCTGTCATAACCGTGTTCGGCATCGGAAAAGCCGACGCTATCCTCGTGCAGTCCGACGGCAGAGCGATGCTCATAGACTGCGGCGAAGCCTCGGACGGCGACTATCTGCTCTCCGAGCTGGGGAAGCGCGGTATCACACACCTCGATGTGCTTCAGATAACCCATTTCGACAAAGACCACGTCGGCGGCGCGGAAGCCGTACTGAAAAAGCTCGGAGCCGACACCGTGCTATATCCCGATTATACGGGCAGCGGCAAGGAATACGAAAACTTCGCGAAAGCCGCGGACGGACTGAAAGGCGCGCAGGCAGTATCCGCGCAGATGAGCCTCACACTCGGCTCCGCGCAGTTTATCATCTTTCCGGCAGAAGCCCCGGAAAAGCTGATGAAGGATAACAAGGAATACGACAACGACCTGTCGCTGGTCACGAAAATGACCTATGGTGAGCGCACATTCCTGTTCTGCGGAGATATCGAGAACGCCCGCATAAAGCAGATGCTCGGAGCCGACACGGACTGGGACTGTGACTGGATAAAGCTGCCGCACCACGGGAAATACGCCAAACGGCTGGCCGACCTGCTCGGCGCTGCGTCACCCGTCTACTCGATCATGACGGTCTCCGCGAATGAACCCGCGGACGAAAAAACGACAGCCCTGCTGACGGAGCTGTCGATACAAAGCTATGACAATCTGAACGGAAATGTGGTGACAAGCTGCGACGGCAGTACGATCACCGTCACCGCTGACGCGCAGTGACGAACTGCGCGCACAGCCCGGTGAACGCACCGGCTATGCAGCCGCTTATCAGAAGCACCGGCAGATAGTACACCGGAGCGAAGGAACCCATATAAACAACGGCGGCGGCGGTCTGCCCGATGTTGTGGAGCACCGCGCCGATAATGCTGCAAAGCCATATCGGCATCTTCGGCAGCAGCCGTGAAAGCGGTATCATACCCGCAAGGCACAGGAACGCTCCCGCCGCGCTGAATATCAGCGTCACGGGGCTTGTGGCGAATACCGCGCCCAGCAGCACTCTCGCAGACACTACCAGCGCGGTCTCCCAGGGCCTGTAACGATACAGGCAGTACATGGTCACGACATTCGCCAGCCCGAGCTTCACGCCCGGCACAGGCGTCAGATCGGGTATGCGCAGCTCCACTACGAATATGATGAGCGCCAGCGCTGTCAGCAGCGACAATTCCGCGAGCCTTTTCGCGGATATTTTTTTATTTTCGCTCATTTATGACCTCCGCCGGCATTCCCGAAACGTTCTCAAACCTGTCCGCTATGCCCTCCGTCAGAAATATCCTGCCTTCCGATGACACAAGTATCATCTCAAACCCGCCGTTCGTGCGGCGGTACTCTTCCGCGCGTTCAAGTCCCATGACGAACAGCGCGGTGGAAAGCGCATCACAGAGCAGCCCGTCCTCTCCGATCACCGTGACCGAGACAAGGCCGCTGCCGGCAGGCCTGCCAGTTGACGGGTCGAGAATATGGATATACACGTTCCCGGCATCGTCGGTGAAATAACGCTGATAGCCGCCGGAAGTCACCACCGCGCAGCCGTTTATCTTCAGCGTTCCGAGAAGTTCGTTCGGGCTGAACGGATCCGCTATCCCTACTGTCCAGTCCGTGCCGTCGGGTTTCGTCCCGAGGGCGTGTACATTGCCGCCGAGATTCACCAGCGCGGACTTTATGCCGAGCGCCGACATGGTTTTCAGCATCTCGCCGCTTGCGTAGCCTTTGGCACAGGCGCCGAGATCCAGCTTGTACTCCGCCGGTACGCTCACCGTACAGCCGTTCACCGTGACGGAAGAATACCCGGTCTTCGCAAGGGCGGCAGATATCTCCTCATCTGAAGGCACCCGGTATTCCCCGGTCGTGAAGCCCCACTCCCGCAGCACGGGATAGATCGTTATATCGAGAGCTCCGCCGGTGCTTTCGCATACTTCCAGCGCCCGGGTGACCACTTCCGCGGTATCGCCGGAAACTTCGGCGCTGCCCGAGGCGTTGAGCCTGCCGATATCGCTGTCCGGGCGCGTCACCGACAGCAGGCCTTCCAGCTCCGTGAGCCTGTCCGCGGCTGCGTTCACCGCCTGTTCGCACTGTTCGCCGTAAGCCTTCACCGTGACCAGCGTATCCATGGCAAACAGACTGCGCTCCGCTTCCCTGCCGGTATCGCAGGAGCACAGGAACAGCATCACCGCTGCCGCAAATACTGTACATATTCTTTTCAGCCTATGCACACCGGCATCCGTCCTTTCAAACAAAGCCGCCGTCCCCGCAGAACGCGGAAACGGCGGTCTTTTCGTCATTTGTTCAGTTCTTTGTACAGCATGAGCTGTTCGCTCCGCGCACCGAAGAAATACCTGATCGCCCGTTCCTGCGTTTCCCCGTCCGTGGGGGTGCAGATGCGTTCAAACATGGCATTGATCCCGCCGTAGTCCTTCGCGAAGGCGTCGGCGCTGGCAGCCACCATTTCTTCGCTGTCCACGCCGGAGAAGTCCACATGGAATCCCGCCACGGAGCCGAGATACTCGATGAAGAGCCTTTGCGTCCTGCCGTTCCCCTCACGGAACGGGTGTAGCACGTTTATCTCGCTGAGATAGTAGGCGAGACGCTGCGGAACTCCGGACTTTTCCCGGGAAATCAGGTAATTTTCCCGCGCCAGCTCCGAGAACAGACCGTCCGCGTACTCCTCTATGAACATGGCGCGGCAGAAGAAGTTGCCTTTCGAGATATCCACAGTCCTGCATCTGCCTGCCCATGTGTAGATGTCCGAGAACATCTTCCTGTGGATGCGCCGCAGGTGGCCAAGGTCGAAGCAGCCCTTCACAGGCTCGGCTTTGAGCCTCAGCAGCCACATGGCTGTGATCTCACGTTCCGCGCAGCGGAGCCTTTCCTCGTCCGTAATGCCGAGCTTGTTCTTCAGCACTCCCGAACCGGGGCGGCAGTACCTGTCGTCATGCTCGAAATCGTATCCGTATCTGTCAGGCATTGTTCTTGTCGGCAGACTGGTATTTCAGCTTTATCTCCTTGATTATCCTGCCGAAATCCTCGGGCTTGTGAAGATACCTCATCATTCTTTCCCTGTCGGCCTTGGTGAGCGCCATGCCCTCTATTGCCATGGAGCCGTTCACCTCGGCTATGAGGCGTTCGTTGGTATTCAATGTTATCACCTTTTCTTATGTTTATGTATATCAGTTTACAGCCTTCTGTATCTCGTCAATGAGCTCCTGCCCGTAGACTGCCGCGAACACGTCCATCACGCTTGCGGTAGCCTCCTTGAAAGGCGTGAGATCGGGATATGTGACTGTCATTCCCTCTTTTTCAAGCAGCGAAACGAAGTCCTCGGTCTGCTTCTTCACGAGCCGGCGGTCCTCGGTCTCGGCGGCCTTTGCGGCCTTTTCGATGATCTCACGGTATGCGGGGGTCAGACCCTGCCAGATATCGTCGGCGATAGTGAGCGGCATAGCGTCATAGCTGTGGTTCGTAATCGCGAGATATTTCTGTACTTCATATAATTTGTTGTTATAGATGACGGGAACAGGGTTCTCCTGCGCGTCGAATCTGCCGTCCTTTATCGCGTCTTTCAGCTCCGCGAACGGGAAGCTCTTCGGGTTCGCCTTCAGCGCCGACATCGTCTCCATAACGATCTGGTTCTCCGGAGTGCGGATATTAAGTCCCGCCATATCGGAAACGCTGTTCACGGGACCTGCCTTCTCCGATGTGGTAACACAGCGGAAGCCGTTGTCAAAGTACGCGAGAACGTGCATATTGTAGGCTTCGAGGTCGGGGTTGATGTTCTGCATGGTTTCGGAGTCGATGAACTTCCACGCGCTCTCAAAATCCGCGAACAGGAACGGAAGCGCCGAGCATCCCAGCCTTGTGGCGAATGAAGCGTAGTTTCCCGCGCTGGACACGGTCATGCCGACCTTGCCCTCTATCATGCCCATTATCAGCTCGGTATCGCTGCCAAGCTCGCCGGACGGGTGTATCTCGATTATAACGTCGCCGTTGGTCTCCTTTTCGACGGTCTCCTTGAATTTCTTCAGGACTATGCCGCGCGGATCTTCCTCACTTGTTGAATAACCCGCCTTTATGGTAACGGGGTATGTAAGACCGCTCCGGGCGGCAGGCTCGGGAGCCGCTGTCTGAGCGGGGGCTGTTGAGGCCGGGGTACTGCCGCATGAAGAAAGCGCGAGCATCGCCGATACTGTCAGAAGTGCGGCTGTACGCTTTATAAACGTCTTCATCTCTATACCTCCGTGATATGTACTATAATATATATTATACTATATATCGTCCCTGATGTCAACAGCTGCACGCATATTTTGTGGTTTTATTCGACTGTCACGCTCTTTGCGAGGTTTCTGGGCTTATCGACATCGAGGCCTCTCGCAACGGAGATGTAGTAGCCGAGGAGCTGCAGCGGCACAACCGCGAGGCTCGCCGCGAAGTGCGCGTCAATGGTAGGAACATAAGTCACGAAATTGCACTGATCCTCGACCTCATACTTTCCGTAGGAAGCGAGTCCCATGAGGTAAGCGCCGCGCGCCTTGCACTCGACCATGTTGCTTACGGTCTTTTCGTAAAGCTCGTTCTGCGTAAGAACGCCTATGACCAGCGTATTGTCCTCGATGAGGCTGATAGTGCCGTGCTTGAGCTCGCCGGCAGCGTAGGCTTCGGAGTGTATGTAGCTGATCTCCTTCATTTTCAGGCTGCCCTCAAGGCACACCGCGTAGTCGATGCCGCGTCCGATGAAGAACGCGTCGCGGATATGCGCGAACTTGGAGGCGAACCACTGTATGCGCTCCTTGTCCTCAAGTATCTTTGTTATCTTCGCGGGAATTGATCTCAGTTCACCGATGTACTTCGCGTAATCTTCTTCCGTGATCGTTCCTCTCGCCTTTGCAAACTGCACCGCGAGAGTATAGCCCGCCATGAGCTGGGCGCTGTACGCCTTGGTGGTGGCTACCGCGATCTCGGGGCCTGCGAGGGTGTAGAACACATTGTCCGCTTCACGGGCTATGGACGAGCCCACCACATTAACGACTGCCAGCGTCCTGATGCCGTGGTTCTTCGCGAGGCGGAGGGCTTCCCGAGTATCGGCGGTCTCGCCGGACTGGGAAATGACCACAACGAGCTGTTTCGGGTCGAGTATCGGGTTGCGGTAGCGGAACTCCGATGCCAGCTCAACGCGCACCGGAAGCCTTGTCAGATCTTCAATGACGTATTGCAGCGCCATTCCGACGTGCCATGCCGAACCGCAGGCCACCATAGTCACCGAGGTGATGTCCCTTATCGTTTCGTCGTCGAGCCCTATCTCCGACAGGTCGATGCGGTCGTCTTTAAGCACAGAGTTCAGGGTATCGCCCACAGCTTTGGGCTGTTCGTGTATCTCCTTTATCATGAAATGCTCGTAGCCGCCCTTTTCCGCGGCTTCGGCGTCCCACTTGATCTCAACGGGCTGTATCTCGATCTCGTCACCGTTGAGGTCGTAGAAATGCACCTCGCCGGGGGTGATCTTCGCACACTGGAGATTGCCGATGTAATAGACTGTCCTTGTGTATTTCAGTATCGCGGGAACATCGGAGGCAACGTAGGTCTCGCCGTCCGCGATGCCGATTATCATGGGGCTGTCCTTGCGGGCTACCCATATCTCGCCGGGGTGGTCGTTGAACATCAGCTCCAGCGCGTAGGAACCGCGGACGCGCACCATTGTCTTCATTATGGCGTCCACGGGTGTCTGTATGTACTTCTTGTAGTAGTAGTCCACCAGCTTCACGGCAACTTCGGTGTCGGTATCGCTGTAGAACCTGTAATCATGGCGCAGGAGCTTTTCTTTCAGCTCCTTGTAGTTCTCGATTATGCCGTTGTGGACGCCGACTACCTCGGACTCCACCTTTCCGGAGCCGCTGCCCGTGCAGTTGCCGGAGACATGGGGGTGGGCGTTGGTCTGGGAAGGCTCGCCGTGAGTCGCCCAGCGGGTATGGCCTATTCCGCAGGTGCCGGGCAGGGCTTTGCCGTCGTCGGTCTTTTCGGCAAGGTTTTTCAGCCTGCCCACAGCCTTGACGACTTCCGCGGGCTTTTCGCCGTCGCGCACCGCGAGGCCTGCCGAATCATAGCCTCTGTATTCGAGCTTGGAAAGGCCGTCGAGCAGTATCGGCGCAGCCTGACGCTTACCTGCAAATCCTACTATTCCGCACATAGATATATACCTCACAGATTATTTATTTCAGTAATTTCTATTATTATCCGGCTGCATTTATTCAAAGAAATAAAACAGCAGAATAATTATACCACAATATCGGCTTTATGTCAAGCACAGCGCCGCACGCGCATTTTTTTTGGGCAAACCGGTGTCCTTTGTCTGAAAATCAGTCATTTTGCCTGTCTTTGTATGAGTTTTGGACACGGACAGGAAAGCTGACCGTTTTCTTTTTGTGCGCAGGGTGCTATAATGAAAGCACAGAAAGGATGATGAGATATGAAATTCTCAAAGGCAGTCGTTAAATACCGCGTCCCGGTACTCATAGTGACACTGGTGCTCATGGTGCCGGCAGTACTCGGTATGATATCGACAAGAATAAACTATGATATGCTCACATACCTGCCGGAAGATATGGAGACCGTGCAGGGACAGAATGAGCTGCTCGACGGTTTCGGCAAAGGAGCCTTCTCCTTCATCGTCGTCGAGGATATGCCCGGCAGGGATGTTGCCGTGCTCGCAGATAAGATAAAGAACGTGGAGCACGTCGATACGGTGCTCTGCTGGGAAAGCCTCGCGGACGTATCGATACCGAAGGAGATGCTCCCCGACAAGGTTTACAGTGCGTTCAACAACGGGAACGCGGAGATGATCGCGGTATTCTTCGACAGCTCCACTTCCGCGGACGTTACAATGGACGCCATCAGGGAGATCCGCGGCATAGCGGGAAAACAGGCGTTCGTAGCGGGAATGTCCGCTCTGGTCACCGACCTCAAGGATCTCTGCGAAAGAGAAGAGCCGATATATGTAGGCATCGCGGTAGTCCTCGCCTGCGCGGCGATGATGATATTCCTCGACAGCTGGCTCGTGCCGTTCGTGTTCCTCGCCAGCATCGGAATGATGATACTCCTGAACCTCGGCACCAACTACTTCATGGGCGAGATAAGCTACATCACCAAGGCGCTTTCGGCGGTGCTCCAGCTCGCGGTCACAATGGACTATTCGATATTCCTCTGGCACAGCTACAATGAAAAGCTGACCATGACGAGCGACCATAACGACGCAATGGCGGAAGCGATACACGAAACGCTCACCAGCGTCCTCGGAAGCTCGGTGACCACGATAGCCGGATTCATAGCGCTGTGCTTCATGTCCTTCACACTGGGCGCGGACCTCGGCATAGTAATGGCAAAGGGCGTACTGCTGGGAGTCATCGGCTGCGTGACCGTGCTGCCGTCGATGATACTGCTGCTCGACAAGCCTCTTCAGGCCGCAAGACACCGCTCGCTGATACCCGATATGAGCAGGTTGTCGAAAGGCATAGCGAAGGTATTCCCCGTATTCATCGCGGTATTCGCGATACTGCTGTTCCCCGCTTACTACGGATATTCAAAAACCAACGACGAAGTTTACTACGACCTCGGCAAATGCCTGCCCGAGGATATAGACTACGTCATAGCGAACAGCAAGCTGTCCGAAAAGTTCGATGTTTCATCGACGCATATGCTGCTTGTCGATGCTGACACGGACGTCAGGGACGTGCGTGAGATGATGAAGGAAATGGAGAACGTGGACGGCGTAAGATACGTCATCGGTCTCGAAAGCGTGGTCGGTCCGCTGGTGCCGGAAGAGATAATACCGGCAAGACTGACCGAAACGCTGAAGAACAACAAGTGGGAGCTTATCCTGATAAACTCCGGATACAAGGTCGCCAGCGACGCGGTGAACCACCAGCTCGACCAGCTGAACACCATACTGAAGAAGTACGACGAAGGCGGTATGCTGATAGGCGAAGCTCCCTGCACCAAGGATATGATAGAGACCACCGGCCATGACTTCAGGGTAGTCAGCGCGGTATCCGTACTCGCGATATTCGTGATAATCGCCGTTGTCGAAAAGTCGCTGTCCCTGCCGTTCATACTGATAGCGGTCATCGAGCTGGCGACGTTCATCAATCTGGGACTTCCGCATTTCGCGGGACAGTCGCTGCCCTTCATAGCACCTATATGCATCAGCACTATCCAGCTCGGCGCCACTGTGGACTACGCGATACTGATGACCACCAGATACAAGTCCGAGCGCATCGGCGGCGCGAACAGGCATGACGCTGTCGTAACCGCCCTTACGACCTCGATACCCTCGATAATCGTCAGCGGCATGGGACTTTTCGCCGCGACATTCGGAGTAGCGGTCTACTCGGACATCGACATAATCAGCTCCATGTGTATGTTAATGGCGCGCGGAGCTGTGATAAGCATGGTATGCGTGATATTCATACTCCCCGCTCTGCTGATGCTCTGTGACGGCGTGATAAGACACACCACAGCGGGAATGAGACACATAAACGACGAAAAGACCGGCACCGCGGGAAGCGGCAGACTTGCCGGGAACCACTGAAATACAGCGAAAGGAAGATAACACCATGAAACAGAATACAGCAAAGAAACTCGCATATATCGCAGCCTGCACGATACTCGCGGGCGCAGCCGGAGCAACAGCCGCCTATGCCGTGAACGAAGACACCGCTCCGGCAACGACAGATGAACCAGCCGTTGAGGAAAAAACTTCCGGAACATCCGGCCAGCCTGTCAAGGACGAGACTGTCTACGTCCTCGCAGGCGCCGACGGCAGAACAAACAAGGTGATAGTCAGCGACAAACTCTCAAATCCCGACGGACTTGCGGAGCTTACGGAGACCTCGACCCTGCGCGGAGTCGAGAACGTCAAGGGTGATGAGACCTGCACCGAGAACGGCACAACCAGGACATGGGACGCCGCGGGCAGCGACATATACTATCAGGGGACCACGAATGAGGAGCCTCCGGTAAAGCTTTCCGTCACCTACAC
>JAEEGL013328304.1_pt1 | contig 12059 bp, 8 predicted proteins | sample 9134231 | NCBI WGS metagenome assembly JAEEGL01 (sample SAMN16246548, study PRJNA631951) | gut metagenome | biome: gut microbiome; feature: rumen; material: fiber-attached | host: Bos | place: Iran: Karaj | collected 2018-10
CCTTCCGGGAGTGGATTCCGCGGAAATGGATGAGAATCACCGAAAAGACAGATCCTGACGAGCTTTATGCTCTGTGCAGAAACCGGAAGGAAATGATCGGCAAACCGTTGGAAGGTTCCAGCGGGCAGGGGATCCTGAAATACGGACAGGACGCCTGGAAGGACGGCGGGGAGGCTTTCCTGAAACAGCTGCTGAAGGACGGAATCGGCATCCTGGAGGAGGTAGTTGTACAGCATCCCAAAATGGCGTCCCTGTGTCCGACGTCCGTGAACACCTGCCGGATCGCGACGCTCCTGGGTGATAAAAAACAAGGCATCGTCTACGCTTTCCTGCGGATCGGCAACGGAAAAGTCATGGATAATGTGGACTGCGGCGGCATGGCCGCAAGGATCGACCTGGATTCCGGAAAACTGCTGACAGTCGGGGCGGACAAGCAGGGGAATACGTTCATCAAACATCCCATGACAGACACAAGCATCATCGGATTTGAGATTCCCTTCTGGAAGGAAGCAAAGGAAATGTGCCTGAAGGCTGCGGAAAAATTCCCGGAAATGCGGTTCATTGCCTGGGACGTTGCAATTACGCCGGAAGGGCCCACCTTTATTGAAGGAAACAGTTTCCCGTCCCATGCAATCCCGCAGTTTGCCGCGCATTATCCGGACGGTATCGGAATTCTGCCGGAATTCAGGAAGTTTATCGACTGCTAAAAAAGTGTTGATTTTGAAATAAAGATGTGATAATATTTAAATGTTATGCGGACGGTCCTCTGGCCGGTTTTACCTGTTTCCTCCGTTCGGAGGAGGCGCCGGGTCACGAACGTCTATAAGGGAAGGAGGCACAACAACATGAATGAAATTATCCGTTCCATCGAAGCGAAGCAGATCCGCAGCGATCTTCCCGTGTTCAGCGTCGGCGATACCGTACGCGTATGGGTGAAGGTTGTCGAAGGCAACCGCGAGCGTCTACAGGCTTTCGAAGGCACTGTCATCGCCAAGCGTAACGGCGGCGTCCGCGAAACGTTTACGGTTCGCCGGGTGTCTTACGGTATCGGCGTGGAACGCACTTTCCCGATCAATTCCCCCCGTGTGGATCATGTGGATATGATCCGCCGCGGTAAAGTCCGCCGCGCAAAGCTGTACTATCTGCGCGAACGTCAGGGCAAGGCGGCAAAGATCAAGGAAGTCAAACGTGTCTGATTTGTGTCTGCAAAGGCTGCCGGGCATTGCGCCCGGCGGTCTTTTTTTGCGCCGGTTCATGTATATGAAGGAATTTCAGCACAGAACGTGTAAATTATTAATGTTATATATTTCGATCAGACAGGAGCTGTGAATATGAGAAACAGAGCAGAAGCCGCCGCGAAGGCAAAGGAACTCGTTGCGCAGATGACACTTGAGGAGAAGGCTTCCGAGCTGAAATACGACGCGCCGGCGATCCCGAGGCTCGGAATTCCCGCCTATAACTGGTGGAACGAAGTGCTGCACGGCGTGGCCCGCGCCGGTACAGCCACCGTTTTTCCTCAGGCGATCGGACTGGCGGCAATGTTTGACGAGGATATGCAGGAAGAGATCGCAGCCGTAATCGCCGAGGAAGCCCGCGCGAAATACAACGGACAGAGCGCGCACGGGGATCGGGATATCTATAAAGGCCTGACGGTATGGAGCCCGAATATCAATATCTTCCGGGACCCTCGCTGGGGCCGCGGCCATGAAACATACGGCGAGGATCCCTATCTGACAAGCCGACTCGGCGTCCGCTTTATCAGGGGACTCCAGGGTGACGGGAAATATCTGAAGACTGCCGCATGCAGCAAGCATTTTGCCGTACATTCCGGCCCGGAGGCGCTGCGGCATGAGTTCGACGCAAAAGCGACTCCGAAAGATATGACGGAAACTTATCTTGCCGCATTTGAAACCACGGTAAAGGAGGCGGAAGTCGAATCCGTCATGGGCGCCTACAACCGCGTGAACGGAGAACCCGCCTGCGGCAGCGAAACACTGCTGAAGAAGACGCTCCGGGAAAAGTGGGGGTTCCAGGGACATGTGGTCAGTGACTGCTGGGCTGTCCGTGATTTCCATGTAAACCATAAAGTGACAGATACGGCGCCGGAAAGCGCAGCGCTTGCGCTGAAAAACGGATGCGACCTGAACTGCGGCAATACCTATCTGCATATGATGGAAGCGCTGCAGGAAGGGCTTGTGACTGAGGATCAGATCACGACCGCATGCGTCAGGCTATTTACGACAAGATTCCTGCTGGGCCTGTTTGATGAAAACTGCGAGTACGACAGGATCCCCGTAACCGCAGTGGATACGGACGAGCATGACGCGCTGGCCCTGAAAGCGGCGGAAAAGAGCATGGTACTGCTGGAAAACGACGGAACGCTTCCGCTGGATCCGCAGAAAATCAGGACCGTTGCCGTCATCGGCCCCAATGCAGACAGCATTCCCGCTCTTGAAGGCAACTACAACGGAACAAGCAGCCGGTACGTCACTTTCCTGAGCGGCATCCGCGCCTACTGCAAGGCGCATGGGATCCGCGTGCTTTACAGCCTGGGAAGCCATCTGTTCAAGGACAGGACTTCAGGACTGGCCATGGCGGACGACCGGCTGGCAGAAGCGGCTATGTACGCAGAACAGGCTGACGTGACCATTGCCTGCGTCGGACTGGACGCCGGACTGGAAGGAGAAGAAGGAGACACCGGAAACGAGTATTTCAGCGGCGACAAGAAAGACCTGCTGATTCCCGAATCGCAGAGGAAACTGCTTGGCGTGCTGAAAAACAGCGCAAAAAAGCTGGTGACCGTTATCGCCGCCGGTTCATCCCTGAATGTGCCGGAAGGGAACGCGAAGATCTTTGCATGGTATCCCGGGCAGGCCGGCGGAACAGCGCTGGCGGAACTGCTTTTCGGCGAAAAGAACCCCAGCGGACATCTTCCGCTGACATTCTACAGGGACGTGAAAGATCTCCCGCCCTTTGAGGATTATGACATGAAAGGGCGCACGTACAGGTACTTTACCGGGGACGTGCTGTATCCTTTCGGCTTCGGCCTGAGTTATACTTCCTGGGCGGTTTCCGGCGCGCACATGGAAAATGGCAGGATCCATGCGGAAGTAAGAAATGAAGGCGGTATGGACGGCGACGCGGTCGTACAGGTCTATGTACGGTGCGACAGTCCCGACGCTCCCCTGTTCCCGAGACTGTGCGGGTTTGCCAGGGCCAGCATTCCCGCGGGTGAAAAGAAGACCGTACAGGTCTCCCTGGACAAATGGACGGATACGGTGGTGAACGCGGCCGGGGAACGCGTGAAGGCGGAACACATGACGTTCTATATCGGGCTGAGCCAGCCGGACGAAAAGAGCGTTCGGATGAGCGGCGTCTGGCCTGTGGAACTGAAAATCTGATCATACGGAATAACCGGAGGAATACATGTTTACCGGGTTTACGGAGGAAACCATCCAGTTCTTTCTGGATCTCAAGTTCCATAACAATACGGCCTTTTTTCATGAACAGCACGACCGGTACGTGGAGGATGTTCAGAAGGTGTTCTACGCCATGATTGAAGACCTCACGCCTGCGATGCTGAAAATTGATCCGAAGATGGAGGTCCGTCCGCATAAATGCCTGTCCCGTATTCACCGCGATACGCGTTTCTCGCGCGACAAAAGTCCCTACAGGGATCATCTGTGGTTCCTGTTCCGGCGCGCGGGGGAGCCCCGGGAAAAATCCCTGTTCTACTATTTTGAACTCGGACCGGACCGGCTTAGCTGGGGCATGGGATTCTGGGATGAAAACAGGGAAGCGCTGGATCTGTTCCGGAAACGGATGCGGGCAAACCCCGACGGAACGCTGGCCCTGCTGGACGATCTCGGAATGGACCGCAGGAAACTGATGCTGGATGGAACGGTTCACAGGAAAATGCCCGTTCCGCCGGAAATACCGGAACGGCTGAAGCGGTGGTATCTGGCCAAGGATATGTATATCGGAAAGATCATGCCGGAATACAGGATGATTTATTCGGAACGGATTCTCAAGGAAGTACGGAAGGACTTTGAAGCGCTTTCCCCGCTGTACCGCCTGCTTCGCGGATACGCGGATGAAGCCGCCGGGACCTCTGTATGAGACAGCGATTCGACGGGAAGCAGCCCTGTGGGGCTGCTTTTGTTCGTCTTGACGGAAATTTTGCTTTTGTTATATATTAATGAAGAAACTCATTCGGACAGGGGGCGGGACGCTATGGAAAATACCGCAGCGCCCATTAACTGGTATCCGGGGCACATGGCCAAAACGAAACGGATTCTGTCGGATCAGATCCGAAAAATAGATCTCGTTATCGAACTGTGCGACGCAAGGCTTCCACACTCCAGCAGAAATCCTGAAATACTGAGGATGGCAAGGGACAAAAAGAACGTTGTATTTCTGAATAAAGCAGACCTGGCTGAACCGTCAGCCACATCGGCTTGGATCCGGAAGATACGCTCTTCAGGCCAGCAGGCTTACGCCATCGACAGCACCCGGCTGAAAACCAAGGAAATCACCGATATCATACGGAACGAAACAAAGGACCTAGTGGACAAAGCGCTGGAAAGAGGCATCCGGAAAACAGTGCGGGTAATGGTTCTCGGCGTGCCGAACGTCGGAAAAAGCACCCTGATCAATCGCCTCCGCGGCAAAAATATCACTCAGACAGGGGACAGGCCAGGTGTAACCAGAAGCAACCAGTGGGTCCGGATTACTCCCTATCTTGAACTGCTGGATACGCCCGGACTCCTCTGGCCCCGGCTGGATGACCAGCAGGCTGCCAGACGGCTGTGTTACATCGGAACGGTAAAGGACGATATTGCGGACCTGTACATGCTGGCCGTATCACTGCTGGAAGATCTGGAGGTCAGCGCTCCGGACGCTGTGACTGCGCGGTTCCACTACGACAATCCCGAACTGAAGGGGATTGAACTGATGGACGCCGTATGCAAAGGACGCGGGTGGCTTCTGAAGGGCAATGAATATGACTATGACCGCGCTGCAAGGATCATACTGGACGAATTCCGCGGCGGAAAACTTGGCCGTATCACACTGGAACTGCCGGGGGAGGAAAAGGAGGCGGCGGAATGATCAACCGGGAAGAACGGGCGCGAAGCCTGATGGAATTTGATACGCAGTTCCGCAAAGCGGGTCTTGTGGTAGCCGGAATGGACGAGGTCGGAAGGGGACCGCTGGCCGGGAATGTGGTAACAGCCTGTGTGGTGATGCCGGAGACGCCGGTTATCCTCTGGATTGACGACAGCAAGAAACTGAGTGAAAGCCGGCGGGAAAAGGTTTATTCGGAAATCATGGAGCATGCCCTCTATGTCGGGATCGGGCAGGTATCACCGGAAGAAATCGATGAGATCAATATCCTGCAGGCGACACGCAAAGCTATGCGAATGGCTGCTGAAAGCGTCCCTGCGGACGTGTTCCTGATCGATGCCGTGACAAATCTGGGCCTGAAAGGGAAAGAGGTTCCCTTGATCAGGGGCGACGCAACCTCCTATAGCATTGCCGCGGCGAGCATTGTGGCCAAAGTGACGCGGGACCGGCAGATGGCGGAAGCGGATATGATCTATCCGCAGTACGGATTTGCCCGCAACAAGGGGTACGGTACGAAGGAGCATACCGATGCTCTGAAAAAATACGGACCGTGTCCTCTGCACCGGAGATCATTTATCGGTAATTTTATATGAAACAAACGTATGAGACCGGACTGTGGGGCGAAGACGCCGCCGAAACCTACCTGACGAAGGAACGCGGCATGATCTGCCTGGAACGAAGGTACAGAACGAAAGCAGGCGAAATCGATCTGATCCTGCTGGACGGAGAGACTGTCGTTTTCACAGAAGTCAAGACACGGGAGACAGGCGACCCGGGGAACGGGCTTTCCGCGGTAAATATCAGGAAACAGAAGCGGATCGTGAACGCGGCGCTGCTGTTTCTGATGCGGAAGAAATGGATGGAAAGGCCTGTCCGGTTTGACGTGGTTGAGATATGCCGCGGGGAAATCCTGTACGTTCCGAATGCTTTTCAGCCTTACGGCCATTTTTACCATTGAAGGGAAAAAATTATGCGCATCTGTTCAACTCCCAAACGGACACTTCTGCTCATCCTGCTCCTTCTGCTGCTGACGGCTGTTCCGGCGGCGCAGTGCAGTGCGGATAGCGGTAATCTGCTGGAAAACGGCAGTTTTGAAATGCTGGGTCCGGACGGACTTCCTGAATTATGGTTTACAGACGCATACCGGATGGAACCCGGATATTCCCTTTACAGCGTGACAACCGGTATGGATGGCGGATCCGCTTTGGCGGCGGAGATCCGGAATACAACAAAAAATGATTCCAGATTCGCCCAGGAAGTCGAAGTCGAACCTGACTCCCTGTACTGCCTGAGCGGATATGTGCGCGCGGAGAACATTACGGAAGGACACGGGGCAAACCTCAGCATCGAAGGAGTATATGCGTTCAGCGAGTGTGTTTTCGACACGGAAGGTGAATGGCATTATATCGAATATTATGGGGAAACCGGTCCGGATCAGCGAACGGTAACCGTTTTCGCACGGGTCGGCGGATACAGCGGCGAAAGCAGAGGGACGGCGGCCTTTGATCAACTGAAACTTGAAAAAGTGGATAACCTGCCCGCCGGCGTGTTCCCGGATCTGTGGTACAGAGAAGACGATATCGTTTACAGCGAAGAAGACGATGAAGACACAGAAGACGGACTGACATCCGCCGCGCCGGCAGATCCGGCCTGGCCGGCGCTGCTGGCTATCGGACTGCTGTACTGTGCTGCGGTTGCGGCCGCGGTGTATAACCTCAGGGACGGGAAAAACAGCCTGCCGCGGGGGAAAGCGAAATCGGACAGGCTGCGGTGGGCGCCTCTGCTTGCGCTTGCGATTCTTGTGCGGCTGGTTCTCAGCTATATGATCAAAGGATATGACGTGGATGTCAACTGCTTTGTCAGCTGGGGATATACGATGGCGTATGCGGGTCCGGCGGGGTTTTACCTTCAGACCTCATTCTGCGATTATCCGCCCCTTTATACTTATATTCTCGGCCTGAATTCATGGCTGTGCGGAATCCTGCATGCGGACGCCGGCTTGACCCGGGTAATCTTCAGACTGATTCCATCCCTGTGCGACGTTGCAGGGTGCTGGGTTCTGCTGCATTTTCCGAAGAATACGTTCACGCAGTCCCGGTATTACCGCACGATCATCCTGATAATAGCGTTCAATCCTGCGACAATTGTGAACAGCGCGGCGTGGGGACAAATGGACAGCGTACTGTGCCTGATGCTGCTGTGTGTGGCGCTTTGCGCGCTGGAGGGACGCTGGACCGCTGCCGTTACCCTGTATGCGGCCGCGGTGCTCGTTAAGCCTCAGGCACTGATGCTCGGCATACTCGGCGTTGTAATCCTGGCGACCGCTGCGGTACGGGACAGGGAAGCCCGAAGAAAGATTCTGACCGGAATCGCGGCCGGAACGGCCCTGATTGCCGCAGCTGTCATCCCTTTCAGCCTGAACCAGAAACCCGGCTGGCTGATCAGCCTGTACTCCAGTACGCTTTCCTCCTATCCGTACGCGACGGTAAATACCGCAAATCTCTATTACATACTGGGCGGCAACTGGAGCAAAATCGAAACGGCGGCGAATACTGCAGCGCCGGTCATTCTGGCGTGTGCCTGTGCGCTTCACGGTTTTCTGTGGTACCGGTATAACCAGACGGAGAGATTTTCCTTTGCGGAGGTGACCGCTTCCGCCGCGTTTACGGTCTGGTTCATTGTCTGCGCAGCTCTCCGTTTCAGCTGGATGATGACAGGGATCGGGGCGATGGCGTATGCATTTGTGATCATCATCTCCATCGCTGTTAGGAAAAGGGAGATCCGGCTGCTGCCCTACCTCGGCGCGTTGCTGTTTATTCTGCTGTATGTTTTCGGCGTAAAAATGCACGAACGCTACCTGTTCCCGGCATTCCTGCTGCTGGCCGCGGCCTGGGCGGTCTTCCGGGACAGGCGGATCCTGTATCTGCTGGCGGTTTTCTCCCTGACAGTTTTCGTGAACGAAGGGATCGTTCTGGACAACAGTATCCGTCTGGGAGCCGAAATGGGACATCTGAATGCGGATACAGCATGGCTTGCGGATGTTCTGAGCGTACTGAACATCGCCGGAGCATTCTTCGCAGTTTATCTTGGATATGGCCTTGCCAAAAATCATCATCCGGGACCCGTCCGGAATCTGCCTCGTGTTTTCCCGGTAAAGAATACAGTTCCCGAACGGAACGCATCCGATTACCATCCCAGCCGGAAGCTTCAATGGACGATCCGGGATACGGTTGTCCTCTGCGGAATCACCCTGGTATATGCTGCTGTTTCCCTGAGCACACTCGGCAGCACAAAAGCGCCGCAGACTGCCTGGAAATCCTCTGACGACAAGGAACAGATTGTCTTTGACCTCGGAGAAATACAGGATGACATACGGATTCTCTATTTCGGTCAGGTAAGCAAGGAGGACTTTTCCTGGGCAACGAGCAGAGACGGGGAACACTGGTCTGGCGAGACCTGGGCCCAGATGGATCAGGGACAATGCTGGAAATGGAAATATGTGACGCAGTCTTTTGAGGCCGGCGGCGGAAAGCGGAATTACTATAACGACACGGCGTATGTTGCCCATTTCAGCGGCAGGTATGTTCGCCTGACAGCGCATCAGGTGGGACTCACCCTGAACGAAGTCATATTCAGGGATGAAGAAGGCAGCGCAATTCCGGCAGCCGTTTATTCAAGAGAGGGAGACAACCCGGAATCTGTGCTCTGGTCCCGGGCGGAAAACCTGCTGGACGAACAGGATACCCTGGAAAAACTTCCGGGCTTTTTCGGGCTGCAGCAGGAAGGGGAAGCCCAGCCGTCCTGGTGGAACAGCACCTATTTCGATGAAATCTATCACGCCAGGACCGGATTTGAGTTTATGAACGGTACCGTTCCGTATGAAACCAGCCATCCTCCGCTCGGGAAGGTACTGATCAGCTGGTGCATCACGGCTTTCGGGATGACGCCGTTCGGATGTCGGCTGGCCGGAGCGCTGGCCGGTATCGCAATGCTTCCGGGAATATATCTGCTCGCGAAACAACTGACGAAAAAAACATATGCGGCGGTTTTCGCCTGTTCCCTGATGGCACTGGACTGCATGCACCTGACACAGACACAGATCGCCACCATTGACAGTTTTCCTGTTCTTTTCATTATCTTCGCATTCTTCTTCATGCTGCGGTTTATGCAGACGGATCTGCGCAGATGCAGTATGCGTGAAGCGCTGATCCCGCTCGCACTGAGCGGCCTGAATATGGGCCTTGCAATCGCAAGCAAATGGATCGGAATATATGCGGGAATCGGTCTGGCCATTCTGTATTTCTGGCATTGCATCCGCAGCGTCCGGATCGCGGACAGGGCGGATTTTCAGGGGAGCGGCGGGCAGCCTGAAAACGGGGAAAATGCAGAAAGCACAGAAAACCCGGAGAAATCCCCGGCGGATGAAAAAACGGGTAAGGCGGAATGTCCGGATGTCTTCCGCAGGGTCATTATCCTGTGCGCCTGGTGCATACTGTTCTTTGTCATCATCCCTGCGGCAATATATCTTGTCAGCTATATTCCATACATGGCATACAGCACGCGGATCCGCAGCCTGTCCGATTATCTTGCGGCAGTATGGCGCTGCCAGGAAAGCATGCTCAGCTACCACAGTACGCCCGGCCTCGGCATGGACCATCCTTTCTATTCTCCCTGGTGGGAATGGCCGGTCATCGGAAAGCCGATGTTTTATGCGACTGAGCAATATATAGATTCCGAAGCCGCGCTGCATCACAGCATTTTCTGCTTCGGCAACCCCGCGGTCTGGTGGGGCGCGCTGGCGGCGCTGATATTCTGCCTGATACGCTGGGCTGCCGGCAAACGATATCTTACGGAAGGGAATGATCGGTGCTGGCACCTGGCGAACCGTACCTATGATATCCGGTATGAGTTTGTATTTATCGGATTGCTGGCCCAGTACCTGCCCTGGGTGCTGGTGCCAAGGGGAACCTATATTTATCATTATTTCGCAAGCGTCCCCTTCCTGATCCTGGCAATGTCCCTGTGCCTGACCGTCGAGGATGAAAAACGGTTCAGGCGGACCAGACTGATTGCCGGATGTATCGTTCTGACAGCCGCAGCTGTTCTCTTTATTCTGCTGCTTCCGTACGTTACAGGCATGGCGGCCCCGGCCGGATGGCTTGATATCGGAAGGAAAATACTGCGAATCTGGTACTGAACCGGACGCCGGAAGGAGAGAACCCCATGAATGAGGCGAGAATGGCCAAAACCCTGAGCATGGGCGTCACCGGGGTGAACGGTTTTCCCGTTCACGTTGAGGTGTTCAGCCAGAACGGTATTCCCGGGATGGAAATTATCGGACTGCCGGACACGTCGGTCCGCGAAAGCCGGGACAGGGTCAGCGCCGCGATCATCAGCAGCGGAAGGGATACGCCGGCCAGAAAAAACACCGTAAATCTTGCGCCGGCGGATATGAAGAAGGAAGGTCCTTCCTTTGACCTGCCGATCGCGGTCGGTCTGCTTGCCGCAACGGAACAGATGGTTCCCGCCGATCCGTCCTCGCTGGAGAAAATCGTTATCTTCGGCGAACTGAGCCTGGACGGCCGGGTCCGCCCGGTGAACGGCGCGCTTCCCATGGTGATCAGCGCAAAGGAAAACGGTTTTGAAAGCGTAATTCTTCCGGCCCAGAACGCAAAAGAAGCTGCCTGTATCGAAGGAATCAGCATATTGCCGGTTAATTCACTGACGGATGTTATTCTTCATCTGGAAGGAAAGAAACTGATTGCTCCGCAGGAACAGCTCACATATGATGAACTGCGGAAGGAAAACGCGGTTACGGTGGATATGAGTCAGATACGTGGCCAGAAGGCGGCGAAACGCGCGCTTGAAGTGGCTGCGGCAGGCGGGCACAACATGCTGATGATCGGCGTTCCGGGAAGTGGGAAAACGATGCTGGCCAGATGCCTGCCCGGCATCCTCCCGCCGATGTCCTTCGAGGAAGCCCTGGAGACAACAAGAATCCATTCCATCTGCGGGCGGCTGGCTCCCGGCAGCGGCCTGATGGTGACCCGGCCTTTCTCATCTCCGCATCACAGCGCTTCCGTGGCTTCCCTGATCGGAGGCGGGCAGAATGCCAGGCCGGGTGAAGTATCGGCCGCGCATAACGGGGTGCTGTTTCTGGATGAACTGCCGGAATTCAGCCGAAGCGCGCTGGAGGCGCTCCGGCAGCCGCTGGAAGACGGCGTCGTGTCCGTTTCCAGGGTCCGGCATCAGGCGCAGTATCAGTCTTCGTTCATGCTCATTGCAGCAATGAATCCCTGTCCCTGCGGATACTACGGAAGCACAGTACGCACATGCCGGTGCACACCGCCTGAAATCCGCAGATATCTGGACAGGATCTCCGGACCGCTGCTGGACCGGATAGATCTTCAGATTGAAGTGGATGCGGTACCGGTGCAGGAGATAAACGAGTCCGGGCCGGCTGAAACATCCGCGTGCGTCGCGGCAAGGGTCGCAGCGGCACGGGCGCTGCAGCAGGAACGATACCGGAACGAACCTTTTTTCTGTAATGCTCAATTGAACAATCAGGCCATCCGGAAATACTGCGTGCTGATCGGCGAGGCCTCCGCATTGCTGAACGCCGCCGTGGAAGCGATGAAGCTGAGCATGCGGGGATATAACCGTATCCTGAAAGTGGCGAGAACCATCGCGGACCTGGACGGGCAGGAGGCAATTTCCTCCGCACACATCGCCGAAGCGGTACAGTATCGGGAACTGGACCAGAAGTACTGGAGATGACGGATGTTGATCTATGAACCTCAGGTATACGACGCATGGCTTGCGGCCGGTGAACTGCCATATGAATGGCTGATCACGCTGCTACATGAGATAAAAAGCGCCGGGAGCATCTATGAGGCATTTATGGACGGAAACGAATCCGTGCGGAACATGATTCC
>JAEEGL015693874.1_pt1 | contig 12059 bp, 12 predicted proteins | sample 9134231 | NCBI WGS metagenome assembly JAEEGL01 (sample SAMN16246548, study PRJNA631951) | gut metagenome | biome: gut microbiome; feature: rumen; material: fiber-attached | host: Bos | place: Iran: Karaj | collected 2018-10
CATCCTGCTGGAACCGCGCTATTCAGGCTATTTCATCAATCGGGCCTACATGAAGTATAATCTTGACGATTATTTTGGAGCGATGGCTGACTATGACTATGCCATTGGCCTTGATCCTGCCAGCCAGGAGGCGCACTTCAACCGAGGCTTGCTGCGTGCCGAGGTGGGCGATAACAACAAGGCTATCAGCGATTTTGACTTTGTGCTCAAGAGCAATCCGTCAAATTTTATGGCTCTTTACAATCGGGCATTGTTGCACATGCGTACGCGTCAGTTCCGCGAGGCTGTCAAAGACTTCACAGCGATTCTGAAGAAGTATCCTGATTTTGAGGCCGGATACATGGCTCGTGGTGAGGCCAAGCGGCGTATGGGCGACACCAAGGGTGGGGATGCCGATTATGAAAAGGCAATGGCGATATTCAAGCGTAACAAGACGCATGTATCGACATTTAATCCTGCTGAGATCGAAGCAACTGCTGCCATCAAAAAAGCGGAGCAACGGGCAATGGGCGTGGAGGATGAACCTGAGACCGCTGAGGAAATCATGAACCGCTTCAACACGCTGCTAACGGTGACAGACAACGATCCTGTCAAGCCTGAGTATGCCAACCGACAACGCGGCCACATCCAGAACGATAACATCGAGGTGGAACCCATGCCCATGTTCACCTTATCCTATTATTCGCGTGATAACAAACTCAATGGTAAGACTCACTTCATTCGTGAGATCAGTGATGTCAACGACACCCGTTTGTTGCCCTCCACCTTAACGCTCATCAGTGGCGAGTCTCAACTCGACGAGGAGGATATCCAGCGACACTTCAGAGACATCGAGTACTATAACTCGTTGTTGGGCCATGCCAAACCGCGCAGCATTGATTACTTGGCACGTGGATTGGACTATTTGACGGTCAAGAATCCCGATGCCGCCATAGCCGATGCCGATGCGGCCATTGCCTTGAGTCCCCAGTTCATGCTGGCCTACATGTTGCGTGCCGATGCCCACTACATGCAGTATATGATGGCTCAGGCTCTTGATGAGAAGAATGCCTCACTGCAGGGAGAAGCTCCTGACGCCAAAACGCTGACGATGTTGCGTCAACGCCAGGATGTGACAACCCTCAACCTGATGATGGCCGACCTGGATGAAGCGATCAAACTCTCGCCCAAGAATGTGTATGCCCATTTCAACAAGGGTAATGTCTATATGATCCAGGGTGACTATACCAGTGCCATCAGTTGCTACAGCACGGCAATAGAACTCAAGCCTGACCTGGCTGAGGCCTATTACAACCGTGGCCTGATGTACCTGCGCATGGGGAATAAGACCCTGGGCATTGCTGACCTGAGTAAGGCTGGCGAGCTCGGCATCCTTCCCAGCTACAATGTCTTGAAACGTATGTCACGCTAAAACAAAGGGGAGAGCTTTTGAGGCTCCCCCCTGATGTGTATTTCATTATTATTTGGTCTTTAGTTCTTGATGGCTTGTACGGGAACCAGGTTGAAGCCCAGCATCTTGCCTTGCTCATCGTACACGATGACCATGCCCAATTGGGTCTTTTCAAAGTTAACGATGGAGGTGTAAGCCTTTTGTCCCTGCAGTTGCTGAATCTGCCAGGGCTCATGGCTCTGATATTTACCAACCTGGCTCTCAACCTGTGACAGGATACCATTAAACGTTTCGGGCTTTGCCTGGCTCTTTACCAAGTCCGACAGGTTGTCATACAACTCCTGACCCTTGTTCTCAAGCAGGAATCCGAACATCTGCTCGCAGCGGGCCGTGTTGGGGTCATCGGCGGGTGCGGGAGTGGCTACTGGGGCGGGCTTGGCCAGCGAAGCCGGTTTGTTTTGTGGTGCAGGCTTGGCTATCTGCGTGTTTTTGCCTGTGGACGCAGCGGGCTCGGTGGCAGGCTCGGCCGCTTCTTTCTCGGACGTCAGATTCTTGAGCATGGCTTCAACCTTGTTGAGGCTGCCCTCATTCTTGATGAGCACCTTGTAATCCTTGTTCAGCAGGTAGAAGCAGGGCAGGGTGGGCAGGTCATACAGCTCGAGCTGCTCGATCTGGCGGCTCTGGTTCCAACCGTTGATCATCATTGAGGGGTATTTGGCCTTTTTCCAAAGTTTCTGGTCGTCGTAGGGGTAGATGGCGAGCACAATGAGTTTCTGGTCGTTGATGAGCTGGTTGATGAGCTCACTGTTAGCCAAGCGCTCCTTTACCTTCTCGCAGGACTCACAGTCAGGGTTGTTGAAGTAAATGAGGATGTAGTCGGCCTTCAGGTCCTTGAGATGACGGGCGGCCTTATCCTTGGGGGTGATGAAGTCAAAGTCGGCAGCAATGGAGCCGATCATGTTCTTCTTGGCACCCTCAAGCAAGAGGCGCTGTTTCTCTCTCTCAGCACCGCTGAGAACGTACTTCTCGGCAGTGTGCTTGAGTACAGCCATATAAAGAACCTCGTTGTGGATAGGGTCAGCAGGGTCGCTGAAACGCTTTTCGGCAAGTTCCATCATTTGGCGGTAGCGCACGGGATCCTTGGCAAGGGACTCCATGGTGGCAGTCATCAGGAATTCTGCCTTGGTTTGATCCATCTTGGCTACTTGTTCGAGGTATTCGTTGAATTTCTCAGGTGCAGGCATACCTTGTGCCTGAATGTTGATCCATCCTGCGATGGCAACAATTGCTGCTAAAAAGAGCTTTTTCATTGTATCTATACTGTTTAAATTTTTGTTCTGTAGCCGCAAAAGTAGTAACTTTGCAGCAATAAAGACAAAAAACGATGAAAAAAATAAATAAAACCAATGCTGCGAGGTTACTCGATGCTGCATCTGTCGAGTATGAACTGATCCCCTATGAGGTGGATGAGACCGATTTGGGCGCTCAGCATATTGCCGACCAGTTGGGCGAGAATATCGATCAAGTCTTCAAGACCCTCATCCTCGAGGGTGATAAGACGGGGCATCTGGTGTGCGTTATCCCGGGAGCCGAGGAAGTCGATCTGAAAAAAGCCGCACGGGTGTCGGGAAACAAGAAGGTGGACCTCATTCCCATGAAGGAACTCTTGCCTACCACGGGTTACATTCGTGGCGGCTGTTCGCCAGTGGGCATGAAGAAGCCGTTTCCTACCTATATTGACGAGACGTGCATCCTCTATGACTACATCTATGTGAGTGCCGGAGTGCGCGGCCTCCAGTTCAAAATCGACCCGCAGGCGTTGGTAGCCTTTGTGGGCGCTGAAACCGTTGACCTGATAGCTGAGAAGACAGAATGAATTCCATAGGCAAAATATTGACGCTCACCACTTTTGGTGAGTCACACGGTCCAGCGATGGGTGGTGTGCTCGACGGCATGCCGGCAGGTGTGGCCATTGATTTGGACGAGTTGCAACGCTTTGTGGATCGCCGTCGCACAGGTCAGGCCGTGGGTGCCAGTTCGCGTAACGAGCAGGATAGGGTAGAGCTACTGTCGGGCCTCTTGCAGGGCCAGACCTTGGGCACGCCCATTGGCTTTATCGTGCGCAATAGTGATGCTCACAGTCAGGATTATGACAAGCTAAGTGACTGTTATCGTCCCAATCATGCCGATTTCACTTGGCAATCGAAGTATGGCATCCGCGACCATCGTGGCGGCGGCCGTGCTTCGGCGCGAGAGACCGTGGCTCGGGTGGTAGCAGGTGGTATTGCCATGCATGCGCTCAATAAGCTGGGGGTCACCATCACTTCGAGAATCGTCCAGGTGGGTCATGTCACCGATGAAGACAAGTTTGATGGCGCCATTCTTGAGGCTGCTAGCGAGGGAGACACCCTGGGTGGCATTATCGAGTGTGTTGCTGACGGTGTTCCCGTCGGCCTGGGTGAACCGGTGTTCGGTAAACTGCAAGCCCAGCTAGCCGCGGCGATGATGAGCATTCCGTCGGTTCATGGCTTTGAGTATGGCGACGGCTTTGATATGGCCACCAAGCGAGGCAGTGAAGCGATGGACGTGTTTGAGAAACGTGAGGATGGAACAATCGGTACTGCCACCAACCACTCTGGTGGCATCCAGGGCGGAATCAGTAATGGCGAGGACATCGTGATGCGCATCGCCTTCAAGCCGGTCCCCACACTCATGCGTGAGATGCTTTGTGTTGACCATGACGGTAACCCAGTGGCGGTTCATCCTCATGGTCGCCATGATGCCTGTGTGCTGCCCCGTGCCCTGTCCATTGTCGAGGCGATGGCGGCATTAGTGATATTGGATAACTATTTAATCAGGAAAACCAATGAGCTGTGATAACGATAAAAAAGTCTTTTACAAGGACTATTATCTCGCTGCCGGCGAGTGTAACCCGCAGGGCGAAATGCCCCTGACGCTGTTGATGACCCGTATCATCGAGGTGGCTACATTCCACGCCAACTCATGGGGCGCAGGCTATGCCCGCCTGATTCAGGACAATCAGGTGTGGGTGCTGTCGCGTGTCACCATCGAGATGAAGGCTTATCCCAAAGTGGATACCAATTACCGCCTCACCACGTGGATTGAGGACTACAACCGCCACTTCTCGCAGCGCAATATGCGGCTCGACGATGCCGATGGCAATCCCTTGGGCTATGTGCGCACCATCTGGATGGTCATTGACATGAACACCCGTGCCAGTGTGGACATTTCCCAGTTGGGCTATATCAGCGACAAGGTGTCTGACCTGCCTTGTCCCATCGAACCGATGAGCCGCCTTCGTCCCATCGAGGAAGGACATGCAGTGGACTATACCTTCGGTTATATGGACTGCGACTTCAATCGTCATGTCAACACCGTGCGCTACCTCTCGCATCTGATGAATCTGTTTGACATGGATTGCTATGATCAGTTCTTTATCCAGCGCATGGAAATCTCTTTCATCAAGGAGACCCATTACGGAGAGACAGCCCAAGTTGTCATCGACGATGCTGATGCGATGATTACCAACATGAGCATCACCATCGAGGGGGACGACCATGTGCGTGCCCGCTTCCACTGGAAAGAACGGTAAAGTGTAATATAATTTAGAATGTCAACAAAATATTTTTTAAATTATGGCAATCATTGAGCAATGCAACAATTGTGGACGAGGTTTGGGCAGTTGCCCATATTTCAACCAAGAGGAAGTCAATCCGTGTCAATACTATCTGAAGCCGATTGACAATAGCCGTTTCTTTAGTCATTTTTTGAGTGCAAAAGGTAGAATTGGACGTTGTCAGTATCTAGTTACTGCATTAATCGCAATAGTGATCTGTGTAGTACTGTACTTTATTGTCAGTGCTATTGTTGGGCCGTCGGCAGCACAGGACTATAGTGCGCTTATTTTCTTATTATGTCTTATTCCTACAGTAGTCCTGATTGTTCTGGCTGGTATAAAGCGAGCTCATGACATTAGTGAGGATGGGGCGTTTGCGATGTATTCATTTCTCCATTTGTATTGCAAAGAGGGCGATGAAGGACTGAATGCTTATGGCTCAGAGCCACTTAAGCCATTTGAAGATCAAGTTAATTGGCAGCAAGAAACTTAAGGCTGCGTAGATATAATATACTAGATAAAGTTTGCGTCTACTATTGGTCACGCACGCGCTGTTCCTGCGAGATGCTCAATCTCGAAGCGGCAGGTCAGTATGTCAAGAAGAAATAGCATCACTTCATAAATGCATAATCGGTTGATTTACCTATGTGGCAAATCAACCGATTTAGCTCTTAAATGACGGGCTGCTATTCAGAGTTTAGTCCTGCATTTCTTCTATTTTGCGGTAGAACATGTAGCATTTTTGACCATCGGCTACATCAAATACTGTCAACACTTCCATGGCTTTGGTATAGCCAATAGAGTGCTCTCGAATGACGTCTATGACTTCTTCAATCGTCTTCTCTTCCTTTACTTTCTCGGTTGTGCGGATAATCGTTTCACTATCAACACTCACCAAACCGCCCAAATACTGACTGACTTGTCGTTGGCTTTTCACTTGAGCAATACGATTGGTCGCACTTACTGTCGTTGAAGGAGTCACAAGAACGACCGATAACAAGTAATTGTTCTCGTAATCAGACACCACTTTCACCCCTTCAAAAGGCTCCGCCTTGTACATGCGCACAAGAAAGTTCGTCAAAGCCACTTTCTCTTGGTTGTAACTTTGCCCAAAAACGCCTAATGTAGATAGAACTATGCTCATTATAATAAAAACTATTACCTTCTTCATTCTAATTCTTTATTGTCATATTGTCAAATAAATAACCCTTTACAAACACTGAATCTGTTCTTTTAAAGCACAACGAGGTCGATTCCAGTAATCTTTTCCAATTCTTCAAGAGTATATGTGAATTTTACTGGTATTTTCATAAATGGTTTTGATGGGTATATTTTATCATAAATGAACATTACATTATTATACCATTCTTCTGTGTATTCGTGAGATACATCGGCGGCTATACATATTGCTTCCCATTCTCCATTATAGCGAGTAGCGAGTTTGCCCGTTCTGCCATCCTTAGTACAAAAAATATTTGATACATCGGCACCTCCAGTTTTGTTTTTATTATCTGGTGTAGCTTTTGCATCTATCACGTAAGCCATTCCATTGCGACCATTAAATTTGATTTCTTTTATCTCATCCGTAAAATAAAGCTCGTTTAAGTTGTCTACAATTTTAAACTGACTTAAAATCTTTGGTAGGAGATCTCTTAATGAATAAGATTTAAGTGCAGTTGGCTCATAATTCCCAATTTTGCTAAAGTCCAATTCGCGGAATCTATTCCTTAGTTGTTCTGCTTGCCCGATGATTTCTTGAATATATTGCGCATTACTATTGAAATAGATCAATACATCAAATTCAACATCGTAAGTTCCTTTTCTGTTTTGTTTTGGTTCCATATCTCCTTCTATTTTGAAATCAAAACAATTTGGCAAAATGATGAATGCTTGATCAGTCATATCGTTTATTGCCTTAATTATATTATCATACTTGAATCTATTCAGACGAACATTTGCTGCGAATGTTGCACCAGCCAGTTCAACCGATGACCCTTTGGATTTTGCGTAAGATACCAAGTGCCCAATTGAAACAATCGCTTTCAGCGTCACAAAATTTTTACCATTGATTTCAGACTCTGACAAGTAATCAAAGTGCTTTACATTTCCTGTGGTGATTGATACAATCTCGTCTTTCACAAGTTCATCATTCAAAATCTGAGTATTTGAAGAAACAAAGGTTCCATAAGCTTGCTCTAAGGCACTGCGCAACGCCGAGAGAGTCGCCTGTTCCTTGGTTGTTCCGTCCCCAGAAGCAATAACCTCAATATCATCATCGGCCATCGGTTCAGTCTTGGATGACATTGACAACTCACTAATCAAATCATCATTCCCTTTTTTGTCTTTTTTCTTATCTTGCTTCTTGTCTTTCTTTTTATCCTTTTTATCTTTATCACTGGACTTGTCATTTTTGCTAAACAACCCCTTTACACCATTAACTACCCCATTTGCTGCTTCTTCAACAATTGATGTACCATTGCTATTTGTGTTATTACTGCCCCTGCGATTATACTGGGCGTCAACACTCATTGATTGCGTTACCATGACCACTATCAACAACACTTTCTTGAAAAGATTTGAAATTCTCATATTATTTGTATTAAATCTAATTAGTTGATGATTACCAAAATATTACTCTATTGTAGTTTACTACTCTTGTTATTACTTTGGGTTGATTTTGGGCTCGTGTAATAGCGACATCACGACAAGCCTTAATATACATTCGCTGAGTTTGCACTCGGTCTTCATACTCGCGTACTTGCTGTTCCCAATGACGTTTCTCTCGCTCGATACTGTCGTGATACCGCTGCATCTCGTGTTCCCATTCTCGTCGGTCAATTTCATTCATCTTCACTGTTATTTGAGAAAGCAATGCAGGGACTTCGCTTTGGCAAGAAGCAGCGAAGTTAATTTGAGACAAGAGTGAGGTAGCCTCTGCTGCTCCTTGCCTTGTTGGATTGTTCGCCCATGCAGCTTGTGCTTGCCGCAGGCATTCAGTGCCACGCACGTTAATCATTTCATTATAAATTCTTGATGCGATGGACACTGCATGTTCGTAGCATTCGGAACAAACGTCAGGAATTGATGAGATAAGTATAAGTGCGTCTTCAAAATGGCTCTGAGTTGCCAATTTCTGGGCTTCCAGTAACAAATCCTCACAATTGGTTTGGTAGTATGCAAGTATTTTCTGTTTGCCATCTTCAATGAAAGCACTGATTTCCTTATTGGCTGGCTTGATATTGTTAAATGCCGATATGAATGATTTCTCATAATTCGTCCCAACACCCACAGCCGAGATGGTGTATTGAGAATAAACTTTATCGGCTTCGATATCGCCCAGAATTAGCGTAATATCCAGCTTTTGTGAAATACGATTCGGGGGGCCAGGAATAATATCTTTTGAAATTACATTCACCTTTGCTGTCAACACAAACCGTACACAGTTTTCGTTATCAGCAATACCGTTGGTAGTAATAATCTGTGAGAGTTTTGATTGCAGCAACTTGCTGGCTTCATAAGGCAGATCTTCGGACTCTGGTACATAAGCATGAATGGTGATTCGCCCAATGTCGTCCAGCCGTGATTGAGCAAAAGTCGATATGCTCAAAAAAAGCAACAATAGCAAGGTCATTCGTTTCATAATAGCCTCCTTTCTACTTTTCACCAAGGACAAGGATTGCTTCCCCCAAACCACGCATCATCAATTTTGAATTAATGTTGAATGGTGATTTACTAAGATACTTTTGAAGTTCACGTGCAAAACTTCGTGCATCCATGTTAGTGCCTTTATCGTTCTTGAGAGGGATCATTACTTGCTCAAACTGGGCGAAATCCTCGGTAGCATCAGATAAATTGAACTGCTGCTTTACAGTGTGTTCGGTGAGCCAAGTTTGAATATGGCTCAATAATTCATCATCACCATATTCACTTTCAAGGTCATTATCCCAATTATCCCAAATCTTGACAGTCAAGATGATTTCGCGACCATTTGACTTCATGCTTGAATAGAAATTATCCATCTGCTTGTCGAATGGCTTGATGTGACTTTCAACGGCTTGCTGCAATTGAACTGGAATTGGCTGTGCTGTTCTGTTGATTGTTCCTGATGAAGTGGCAATTCTCTTGCTTGTGTAAGCGTCAAAGGCCTCAAGTGTGAATGAGAGTGATGATGAATTCACGACCCAACCTAATTGAATAATGATATCGGCTTTGGCTTTCCTCTTTAGCATATCCAATGGACTTTCTGCCAATTGCGCTCCAGTTGATTTACTGGATGTCACATTATCCTCAGCTGTTCTTACAGACAAATTTTTCAATTCCATCTCTGCGTCTTTCAAGCTATATCCCAAATTGGTCATCAGTTCACCGATTTTGCTGATGACTGGACCAAGTTCAATGTCTTCCTGGAAAGCCTGCTGATAATTAGGCAATCGTTCAATCGTGCCTTGATTGTCATATTCCGTTGTGAAATACCGCTGAGTACACCAATTGTCGGACGGGAGAATCATCAAAGTCGGCTTTTTCTGAGCATCGGCAGTGCAATAAGCAAATATTGCCATTATCAAGCATATTGTTAGATTCTTCATAGCTAAATTATTTATGGTCACTTGGGTTTATTAGTTTAGATATTTTCTTTTCTCTTTCTGTCTGTTCCTTCTCAGGAGGAAGTGTCACCCTTTCTTGTGGTATAAGGGGTATGGGCTCTTTTATTCCGTTAGTAACAGCTTCTTTGGGCAATATGTTTTCATGATCTTCTAAATCAGCCTTTATTTCTGAGCTATTTCCAGAAGATATTCCATATTGATTTTTGATTACCTCTTCAATGTTTCCATCCGCTGTCACCTTCGAAATAACATCACCTTTAGGTTTCTGAGTTGAATCTGCCATGAGTATAAAAGATTTATTGCACCCATGACTCTATGGTGCGATTTCATTAGTGTTATCTGAGCCATACATAAGAAAAGCGGAGCCAACATCTTCTCGTTTGCTGCGTAAGGTTGGACTCCCCGTAATACAAATAAGTAGAATAATTACTCCGCTTGGTTGTATTTCGCATTGATTACGAATACACACCAAGAGAGCGTTTTTCTTCTTATCCCTATATTACTTTTGTAAGTGTCCAATTTACGCAGTAGGAATAAGCGAAATGCGCTTTCTTCAATATGTCTGCAAAAACCATAATGGCAATTGCAATTGCAAAATTAAGAGTTTTATCTGACAACACAATATTTCATGATGAATTTTTGCAGGACAACCTCACAAAAATTACGTGGATTTGTCAAATTATAGACGCCCTGAGGGCGGCCATCTGAGTAACCAGTGTTGATTGATCACGCTGAGCAACAGCAAAGTTTGGGAAAAAACGGGTAAATAAAACAAATAGAATGTCGCCGGAGGGTCCCCACCGACTTTTATAATTTTGGTATAAATTGTTCAATCGCGTTTTGACTTGAAAAGACGTTATACAGTGAAATATGAGATTACATCTTCTCCTCTAATACCCTCAGACGATCGATTTCTGGGTTGGAGAGGTGTTTCGGCAATTTGATGAGGTGCCACACAATCCAGCAAAACACTGCGACCCAGAGCCCCAGGGTGAGTACGGTCACCCACAGTGGCACTTCTGATGCATCATAATCCTTAAACAATGAATAAGCGAGCAAGACCCCCACGATGAGCGCAATAATATGTACTGCCTTGTTATATTTGAAATAGTTCTCATGCAGACTAATCATCTGCTTGGTGTCATCACACTTGCTCATCCTATTCTTCCACCACACTTCGATGGCACTCCATAAGACGACGATGGCAGGCAAAGCGCAATAACTCAAATCCGTGCCCTTTCCCCACCAATAATCGATTAAATCATAAACCAATATAACCAGGACAAAACATATTACGACCTTCAGGGGCTTCATTTCGGCGGTAAACTTGGTCCTGATGTGCTCCATCAGCTCATCCTTGCTGAGGTTGTCTAATTTTTTTGTTTCCATAATACTGGGTTTTTAAAAAAAACTCAGTCGATGATGCTGGTGCCGTCGATGTTGGCGAACTGCTCTCGCAGGGCAGGCACCTTGTCGGCGTCGGCCTCGATGGTCATCGAGCACACGTTGTCAAAGGCCTGTTCGATTACCTTTAGGTCACTCTTTTTCACCACTTTCATCGCGTCGTTCATGCTCAGGTAGGGGAAGGTGAACGACAGCCTTGCCTGTTCATGGCACTCGAGGATTTCGCCCGCCTCGATGGCCAGTTTGGCGGCCTCGCGATAGGCGACGATGAGTCCCGAGGTACCCAATTTGATGCCGCCAAAGTAGCGGATGACCACGATGACGATGTTGGTCAATTCAAATGAGTTGATTTGGCCAAGGATGGGTTTGCCCGCTGTGCCGCTGGGCTCGCCGTTGTCGCTGCTCAGGTACTCGTTGCGCTCGGTCCCGATCATGTAGGCCCAGCAGCAGTGCCGCGCGTCATGGTACTCGTTGGCATAGCGCTTGATGACCGCACGTGCCTCCTCGGCGCTCGACACAGGTTCGGCAAACGCCAGGAAACGGGACATCTTCTCGCGGTAGATTCCTTGCGAGACACCCTTCACGGTCTTGTAAAAATCACTCATCGACGATGTGGTCTGTTTTTAGGCTTGGGAAGACAAGAAAGACAAATAAGACAATAATACCGATATGAATAATAGGATAATAGAAATTGTCTTTCTTGTCCTTCTTGTCTTCTAAACCATAGTAGGATTAAAACTGGCGGGCAGCGGCCAGCATCACCTCACTCAGGGTGGGGTGGCCGTGGATGCTGCTGGCAAGCAGATCAACGGTGGCACTGGCGTTCATGGCGGTAACCACTTCCTGGATGAGGTCGGCAGCATGAGCGCCGCAGATGTGGCAACCCACAATCTGGCGCGTACCGTTGTCAACAATCATCTTCAGCAAGCCGTCGGTCTCGTTCATGGCAACAGCCTTACCGTTGCTGCGGAAGAACGACTTCTTCACGGTCACGTCAAGACCTTTCTCGGCACACTGCTCCTCG
>JAEEGL016377540.1_pt1 | contig 12059 bp, 7 predicted proteins | sample 9134231 | NCBI WGS metagenome assembly JAEEGL01 (sample SAMN16246548, study PRJNA631951) | gut metagenome | biome: gut microbiome; feature: rumen; material: fiber-attached | host: Bos | place: Iran: Karaj | collected 2018-10
ATCAGCTGAAGAGTAGGACTTCCGCTTCCGCCACCGGGATAAAATCCCATTTTCAGCTTATAGCGTTCTTTGCGTCCTGTGGCTTTGTTAAACCTGCTGTAGGAAAGTCCTATCATGCAATGACCCATACCGTATATATTGGTTTCTCTCATTCCATTTCTTGACTGTTGTGCCATAATGGTTATTTCCGGAGGACTGTCGGGATCTTCTGCAGACAATTTCTCCCATATAAGAGGTGACCTTCGTACATCAAAAAGGATCCTGTCCTCATCATCACTGTCTGTTACGTCCTCATCTATAAATTTCTCATCCTTGGTACCCGGAACCACCCCGTGCCTTCTCTTCTTTTGGGAATTCTCTACCCTCTCTTTTTCTCCAAGCTGTCCCGGAGCACCCAGAACTGTGCCCACAATGGTTCCAACCACTCCAAAGGTTGCACCGACCATCCATCTGGCACCGACCATTCCGTAATTCTTAAGTGTACCCCAAAATCCGAGACGGGATTCAGGTTTCTGAACAGGAATAAAGGATCTTCCCTGAACCTCACGCATGGACTTATCGATATTTTCCCACTCTTTAAAAGGATCCTCTGGAGCTTCCTTCTCCCCGGGATTAAGGGCCTGTTTCTGCTGCCTCTTAAGCTCTGTGATATTCCCGGCAAAGGCACTTCTAAGGAGCCTTCCCTCTCTCAAAAGACGTTTGTCTCTCTCCTCGGGTTCTATATCACTTTTTTGAAGCAACTTTTTGATTTCATCTTCAATATGTGAGTATCTGGTGAAATAATCACTCACCTTCGTCTCATTCCAGCGCTGCTTCTTAAGGATCAGCTTGTCTACATAATTTGCAAACTCCGCAGGAACCTGCTTCTTGCTGCGCATTCCGGGAATGTTCTTCCCCTGCTTTAGAGCAATCAGTGCCTTATCGTCGGGAGCAGTCATGGCCTTTTCAAAATCAGGCTGCTGTAAAAGAGCATAGTAAGGAGACTCCATCAAAGAAAGCCTCTCTGAATAGTCCTTTTCGATTGACTTGTATATCTTTAGCCTGAGCATAAGCTCATCTACAGTCTTTTTTGAAAAATCACTGGGTGCGTCAAGCCTTTCCTGCAGACGCATAAGCTCTCCCAAAAGAAGATCTGCGTTTTTAGCCACCTGTAGCTTACTGTAAAGCTTCAGGAAATGATCTCTTTGTGTCTCGCCTTTTTCTTTTCTGTAGAGGAATTCCTCTGTCTTTCCAAAAGTAAAATCCTCCATATTCCAGGACATGATATCGTAAAGTATCGTCTCTATCTGCCTGGCCTTCATGCTTATCTGCAGATTGTCTTTATCATCATCTGTCTTTAAACGGGTAAGCATCGTGGTCATGGCCTCATCCTTAAGATTATAGGCCTTTGCGTACCACAGAACAGACTCATTAAGGACAGAGTCATATCCCTCATTTACACCCTCAGGAAGATTGAGCTCATTAATTTTTTCCTGAAGGAACTGGCCCTTTTCGTTCTTCCATTTATTCATATCTGCCATATAAACTCTGACAGTCTTAACGTCTTCCAGCTTCCTTTTAAAGGATTCACGCCTTTCCCGTGTCACCTCTCCTAAAGGTTTATCGCTCACAAGGCTGTGGGCCAGAGTTATCTCGTTGTCAATTTCGTCATAGGTCATATGACGTCCGTCCAGCATATAGGATACGTCTCTTGTTGCCGCTATATTATTCTGCCTTGCATAGCCGTCAATAGAACGTATTATCTTCTCACACAGCGCCTTTCTTGCAGCATTTGAAGAACTCTTTCTCTGGATAAGGTAATTGGCAGCACTGTCCCTTATGGCTAAAAGGACATTATGCCTTTCCTCATTTGTTGTCGCCTGAGAATAATGCTTTGCACAGGATATCACTCTCTGAAAATTGGCCATTTTCTTGTTGTCCTTAAGTATGGCCTCTATGTCTTTTTCAATATCCGTCAGTCTTACTGCAGCATCATTCACGGATAAATTCAAAGAATCATCAAAAGAGTTGTCAGATTCAACAAGCTGCTTGGGCTTTGCCTGTATCTTACTTTGCTCTAATGATTCATTCATACTATTTGATAATTTATCCAAATCCCTATGTTCCAGCATATTGTTCTCCTTACATTCACAACGTCAGTTTCCCTGCAGCAGTTAATCGATGATCGTAAGTATATTTAAAAAACCTGTCATCTTAAAAATACTTTTGATGTAGGGGGAAACATTCTTTAAGGTCATGCTCCCGCCCTTGTCGTCCATCGCCTGCAGAGCCAAAAGCAGGACCCTCAGCCCTGCACTTGTCAAATATTCGAGGTTAGTACAGTCAAAATTCACCTCTGATACGTCACCTACAGAGGACATAACAATCTCCTGAAGCTCAGGAGCCGCCTTGGAATCCACCTCTTTTCCCAGCACTATGTTCATGGCCGATCCAACGATCTCTTTTTTTATGTCAGACATCTGCTTCTCCTTTCTTTATTTCTGTCCTTTTTCCTTGATATTCCGGTATTCCAAAGCCTCTTGGCAGCAGTTTTTCAGACAACAGCAAGGATGCCTGATTGTGACGGTTCAGAAGAATCTTCGTATCCGGAGGATACTTTTCTTCCATCTTTATGACAAACAACCTCATCATCCCCACGAGAGCTTTTCCCACATCCTTCTCCAGACATATCATAAGCTCAATGGTAAGCATCCCCGAAGGAAGCATATGGAAAAGAAAAAGTCCTGCAACTTCACCTTCATCATCGAGATAACACGCAGAAACATCCGGCTCAAAGGCTGATATCGGAAGCTCCTTTAGATCCTCACACAAGCCTTTTTTTCCTGCTGCCACGCAGCGTTCAATTCCATTCTTGAACTGCCTTACCGTGATATCTCCAATGCTTTTTATTCTCCTTGAAATATGCCTTTCCATCATAATGGGCATTTCTGATAGCTCTGAAAGTTCCACAATGATCTTGTCGCTCTCCGTGATCCTTACATAAAAACCTGCGTCCTTTAATATTTCTTTTTCTTCAAGACTCTGAATCGCAGGTATTGTGATAGTTGAGCTCTTTACATCTTCCTTCTCTATCATTTCTGTATACGATGAAAAAAGAGCCCTGGCAATCTCCCGGTTAGCTGCCAGAAACCATTCGATGAAACTTTCGCATCCATCATCTGTATTCTTGTACTGCCAGATAAGGCCTCCTCTGAATATATTATCCTCAAGAACCATGAGTCCCCGGTAGTTAGTTCTTCCGATATTTTCAGCTATATCCACACCGGAGAAAACTGCAACATCACTAATATTATCTTTAGTCAGTTCAATGATCTTCATTAAACCTCTCCTTCCTGCCAACCAGAAGTCAGCTTCTGCTACTGCCGTTAAATCTCATAATAAGCATTGTAAGATCATCAAACTGCGGAGCATCTTTCACAAAGGCATCAACCTCTTTTCTTACATCTGAAAGAAGCTCTTTAGGGCCATCCATACGGTGCTTGTTCAGGGCATTTAACATTCCCTCAAGCTCAAGCCTGTTATTCTCTGCATTTGTTGCCTCCGGAAGTCCATCAGTGTACATAAAGAAACCATCACCGCTGTCAAGCTTTATTACATAATCCGTATATTCCATGTTCTTTGAGAAACCAAGGACCAGTCCGTTTTCTGTCTCAATAAGCTCGTACTCTCCGTCCTTTCTTTGAACAACGGGATACTCATGCCCGCCGTTGGATTGTAAGAATTCACCTGTTGAAATAGTAAGTATTCCAAGCCACACTGTCACAAACATGCTCTCGCTATTACCTTCACACAGGCTGTTGTTCACATCGTGAAGTATCTCCGAAGGCTTTCCACCGGTCATGGCACGGTTCTTAAGCATAGCCTTTGAAATTGCCATGAACAGAGCCGCCGGAACTCCCTTTCCCGAAACATCTCCCACAATCACACACAAGTGGTCATCGTCTATAAGGAAAATATCATAGAAATCGCCGCCTACCTCCTTTGCAGGTGTCATGGTCGCGTACAGATCAAACTCGTTCCTGTCAGGATATAACGGAAAATCCTTGGGCAGCATATCAGCCTGAATATTTCTTGCCACATCAAGCTCCGCAGAGATCCTTTCCCTCTCCGCTGTGATCTCTGTGATCTCAGTGATATACTGCTTGGTTCTCACAGACAGTTTTTCGAAGGTATCGGCCAGAACCTCGATCTCATCCCCCGTCTTGTAGATGTCACCCATCTCAAAGTTAAAGCTGTCGCCGGTAATATTTCTGACGCTCCTTGTCATATGATTTATCGGGATCGTCAGCCTTCTGGAGAAAAGAAATGCCGCCAGAACGGCTATGATGAGAAGAAATCCCGTTACAAGCAGGATATTCAGAGTTGATTTAATGAAGCCCCTGTCAATTTTCTTCATTGTCTCCTGTGTGATATTATTTGTAGCTGACAGCATATCATCAGTCGGCTTTTCTATCTCCTTCACACTGACAAACATAAGAAGAGTCCAGTCAGTCGTTACATCGCTTCCGCAGGCCACGTAATAGTCCTCTCCATCTATCTTGACCAGCCCGATCTCATCATCGCCCTCGAATGCCTTGTCAAGCATTGCAATGAGTTCCTGATTTCCGGAATCCCTGATGCTGGTTCGGAAGGTGTTATCCATGCCAAGTTCGCCATCCTTCCGTTGAGAGTAAATAATAATCCCGTTCCGGTCGAACAAAACAAAGAACGTAGAATCACCATAACCGGTGTACTCCATTCGCTCCTTAATTCTGTCCATAGAGATCGAACCCTCAACAACAGCAGCCAGTTCGCCATCTACATATACCGGCACACCGAACTCAATCTCGTATCTGCCAAGAATTTCACTGTAGGTAGGAAGAGTCTGGTACCCTCCCCCCGTCTCCACTGCGCCCTTCCACCAGGGACGAGTTGTGGCATCAAAGGGCAGAGCTTTTCCGAATTCACTTACCTTGATATCAGACAGGGTATCCATGGTAAGGGTAATGCCACTGGGAAGAGCAATTATCAGATCCTGCGTATAGAATTCATTATCGTAGATCATTTCACTCATGGCAGGCTCAAGGTTAGCCAGTTTCCTGATAAGCGACATTTCTTCTAAAGAAGGCTCTGCTCCTTCCTTCATCAAAAGCTGAAGTACAAGTTTACCTTTATTTTCTTTTTTAGGCTCAAAGACATCTCTCTCTGCAAATTTATCCGGGTGCTCTAAAATATCCTGTACCTGTCTGGACAAGATCACAGTATCATGGTTCATGCTCCAGATATCCCAACTGGCTGCCACTCCTGTCTTAGAGGCCATTTCCTTCATGTTCTCACTGGTCATGTCTATCATGTATCCGGCTGAAAGATCTTCAATAACGTCAACCTGATGGCTTCCTGCATCACCTGCCACTTTCTGGAATCTCTTAAGCCTGAAGATTCCAAGAACAGCAAAACAGATGCTGGCTGAAACAACCATCATCATACATAGCAGAAATATCTTTCCTGATAAACTGCGCCTGTTTGATTTTCTACTATTGTCATTTCGTGACATTCTATCCTCGCAGTCTCAATGATAAAACATCAGATTCCACTTCATTCCATACACTTTCAGTTTACCATATTGCGTAATTTTTCATTGTAAAAAAAGTATAAACTGGATTATTTACAGTCTTTTAATTATTTTTTTGGGTCGATACAGTATATAGTAAATTTATAAACGAGTGTACATGCTATTTCGTTCGGAGGGTATTATATGAAGAATAAGCTTAACATGAAACTTATCGGATTGATGGCAGTAGGTATTTCTGCCGGTCTTTTTGTCTGTCCTGTTAAAGCAAAGGCTAACGAAGGGGATACCCCCACAGAGCCGGTTCCCGAAGAAAACAAAGATTCCTCTACGGAAGAGAACTATTCTTCTGAACCCGCCGTTGACGCGGCTGAGCTTATTGATTCTGCAGAGGATAAAACGGCAGATGCCGAGGTTGGCTTTGCAGCGGCAGATACCATAGCAGATGAAGCTTCCGCCAAGCTGGACGAGATTATCGAAGAGCCTTCTTCTGTACTTCAATTTGAAACCACATTAGAAGAATCTTCCAAGCGAATTGAAGATGCCGTAGCAGTATATACTGAGGCTGATGCAGACCTTAATGCAGCTACAGAGGAACTAAAACAGGCAAAGGAGATTTTGGATATTGCCCAAAATACTCAGCCTGTAATTGCTGCCGAATTAGCTCAGGCAACTGAAAAAAAGGCTCAAATTGACGAACAGATCGAAGAAAACCAGGAAACCATAGAATACTATGAAGAAGTCCTGAAAGAGTATGCAGATCTTGAATACAGCGGCTATCAGACGATCCTGGATGATCAGGAGGCTCTTGCTGCAACTCCTGTGACTGATGAATCTTATAAAGAAAAGCAGGATACACTTGCCCAGGACATCATGGAATATTATATCCTGGACGCCGAAGAAGAAAAACTGACCGATGTGTATTTTGATCACAAAACAGAAGAATACACAACCTCCTATGAACAGGTTGAAGGTGGAGCTCCTGTTCCGGTTACGCAGGAAATATCTTACTGGGAAGTAACATATACCGACGAAAATAACAACACTCACTCCCGTAACTTCCAGTACAACGTTGATTCAGATGGCAATTTCAATTATAACAGCGTAGAGATTGTTCCCGCAGGCTATAAAGATGCAAGCGGAAATACCCTAGACCCAACAGACGAAAGTATTCATTGCATCGATATAAAAAAAGATGACGGAACACGAGTGCTTTATGCGATTGATGACGATGATTATACCGATGATGTAGAAACCCCTGACCAGCCGGAAGATCTGGCTATTCAGCATAGTTGGGGACTTGAAGAAAAGAAATACGAAAAGCTGGATGAAGCCATCCCCAATGTTGTGGATTACAAGTACAATGCGGCCGGAGATGCGATAGATTCTATCAGTATCATTGAGTATTCTGCTTATAAGTATACCAATACTCAGACAGTGCAGCATGGCCCCGAAAATTTACAAGTAACTATGGAACAGGCACGAGCAGATGCTACGGCAACGGTTGATAAGCTTAACAAGGATCCCGGCAAGAAGGCTAATGATACATATGTATATGAAATTAAGGAAATCAAAAAAAACAGACTTTATAAAGCCTCTTTTATCATCAGGAAAATAAGTACCTTTACCCACACAATAACTGTTCCTTCAAAAATATCCACTTATATACCGAAGGCCTATACTTACGTTCCGGGACAGGCAGTAGCAGATGTCATCAGGAACTCACAAAGCATAGGTTCAACCAGAGATGAAGAATACGTGATGGCTATGTCACTTCATCAGAACGCTTCTGCCGACGCTTCTTATGCCAAAGGTGTTTACGAAATGGCTAAAGAGGACTTGGATGCCAATGTTAAAGACCTGAACGCAGTAAATGACAAAATCAAAGAGCTCAACCGTTCACTTATCTCCGACGAGGAATTGGAAAAGCTTAACAAAGAACACACTGTTGCCCTTGCCAAAGTTGAGTCAGCAAAAATCGCCCGGGCAATAGCTTCTGAAGCGATCATAACTGCCGATATTAAGCTTAATTCAATTAAGCACCCCAAAAACAACTCTGAGGATGACAAAGATTACGAGAAACATGGTGGTGGCGGCGTAGATGACACCGAATACGAAAAAGAGGGCACCTTTGGAGGTAATGTCAAGCCATCTCAGAAGGCAAAGACCGCTACTCCAAGCGGCACCACTCTCAAAATGATATTTAAGGACAACGCCAATGCTGCCAAGACCATTACCGGCGCATCCCAGGTAATAAGAGACGAAGCTGCCAGAAATACTGCCTCTGAGCCGGCTATCAATAAGACCTATGAAGCCATTCAGACATACAGAAAAAGAGCCAATACTGTCAACAGGGATCAGGCCCATGAGCTTATTTCCTCTCTTTCACCGGCAAGTAAGGTTATCCTGTATATCAGAATGTCCCGAAATTATTATCTTAGGAACTTCAAGACAGCGGGATTTAAATTCTTTGATGCCAAGAAGTACCTTGCAATGTATCCTGATGTCATGAACGAAGCCAAGGCAAGAGGAATAACGGATCTTGAAACCTTTGCTTTAAACCATTATCTTGACATCGGTATATATGAAGGCCGCAGCAGCATGACAGCCTTCGACCCCATCGAAAATATTTTGTTGAACCCGGATGTATTTAACAACATATCCTTGTCAAATGATCCCCTTCCGGATGAGCTCCTTAAACTATACTCACAGACATAACCCCAGCAAAAAGGCGTTTCATGAGAAATCATGAAACGCCTTAATTCATATGTCTTATAGCAATCCTCTATCAGGTGCTTTGAATATTAAATCATCTTCCGGAATATGCTCCGATATCAACACATTCTGCTGATGTAAGGCCTGAGTTGCCCTGCAGATCCCTGTACCAGGTCACTACATAAAGATTCTTATCATTACCAATGCAAAGGGCCTTATAATTTGTTCCTGATACAACCTGTGTTGCAAGTAATGCAACCGGATTGTACATTACATCGCCCTTATTGATTGCATCAAAGGAAGCCTGTACATTCTGATCCCGGAACATTCCGGGCTTTCCTGTTCCCTTAACTGCCCATGCACCTGTAGCACCCATTCCTAAAGGTGTTCCGGTCTGAATTGAAGTTACATCGATGGAAGTAATGGAAAGAATGGAGTCATTTCCCTTTGTATCTTCATATACTGTTACGAAATAGTAACCGGGCTCTGCGCTGTTTGCATCTGTTCCATAAACGAGATACATATAATTAGCACCGGATACCACCTGTGTTGCCACAAGTGAAAGTGCCTTGAAATCTCCACCTTCATCTTTAAGAACATTATTGATACGCGCGCTGTCTGCATCGTTCATCATGGCAGGTGAATTATCTGTCACAAGAGTCCATCCACCAACTACCGTCTTTCCGGCTGCAGATGCAGCCTCTGACTTAAATCCTGTAAGAATAGATCCAATGACCATTGCACAAACTAAAGCAGCTGCTAATATCTTCATCTTTCTCATAGTATCATCTCTCCTTATTATGTTCTTTTTTAATGGAGCAAAATCTCATGTTCCAGTCTTGTTTATTTATACGAACATCCTAAGAAAATGGCAGAAAGCTATAGATTCCTGGATTTTTAATCCAAGAATGTATCAACCAAGCCATTTGAAGGCGACTTCGTCGCAGGGCTTGGTTGACTCCTGAATCATGTTCTCACGAAACCCGCAGCAAGTGCGTGTTTCTGTAATTTCATTTAAGAATACATAGATTCCTGTTATTTATCATCTTTTGTTGTAATTCCATCACCATCGATCCCGCAGCTCAGCTTCACTACGGAGTATGTGATGGTTCATAAACCCAGATAAAATCAAATAAAAAAGGTTGTTCATGGATAACCACAAACAACCTTAAAACCAAGTGCGGATAACAGGACTTGAACCTGCACGGTCGCCCACTGGAACCTAAATCCAGCGCGTCTGCCAATTCCGCCATATCCGCTCACGCATGATAGCACGTGCAAAAAACATTATACATACTTTAAGACTCTGAGTCAAATAGGAGTCAAAAGAAATGGGAGTCAAAGAGAACTGTCCCTTTGACTCCCATTTCATATTTTATCAGAGCATCTTCTTTAACTCGTCATGTACAAATTGTACCTTTGGTCCTACAATGACCTGAACAGTAGTCTTTGACGGTCTGATAACGCCTGCGATGCCTGCCTTCTTGATAGCCTTCTCATCTACCAGTGTATAATCCTTTACTTCTGTACGGATTCTTGTTGCGCAGTAGTCAAGCTCCTTGATGTTGTCTTTTCCGCCAAGTCCTGCAAGTACAAGCTCTGCAATGGCAGTAAAGTCATCATTTGCAAGCTGGATTGCGTTCTCCTCTTCGTCCTCATCCTCTGTACGTCCCGGAGTCTTAAGGTCAAACTTAAGGATAACGAAACGGAATACAAAGTAGTAAATAACTCCAAATACAAGACCAATAGGGATAAGAAGGAATGGATTAACTGCCATGGGAGCCTTGAAGCTGAGGATCCAGTCAACAAAGCCTGCAGAGAAGTTAAATCCGATCCTGAAAGGAAGCAGAGTACAGATAATTGCAGAAATACCTGTGAGTCCTGCGTGAACCAGATAAAGTCCGGGAGCCATGAACATGAATGCAAACTCAAGGGGCTCTGTGATACCTGTAAAGAAGGATGCGAGCGCTCCTGCCAAAAGCAGGGAAGCTGCAGTTTTCTTCTTGCTGTCTTTTGCTGTGTGATACATTGCAAGAGCACCGGCAGGAAGACCAAACATCATAACAGGGAAGAAACCTGTCATGTACTGTCCTGTAACGCCCTTAACCGCTCCATCTGCGCCAGACCAGAAAAGCCCAAGGTCATTGATGCCTGCTGTATCAAACCAGAATACGGCATTGAGCGCATGGTGAAGGCCAAGAGGTATAAGAGCACGGTTAAGCATAGCATAGATACCTGAACCTATAGCTCCAAGACCGAGGATTGCTGTGCCGAATGCAACAAGTGCTGCGAAAATAAGCGGCCATATAAAATAGAGAATTGCTGCCGTTACGATGGAAGCTCCGGCTGTTACAATGGCAACGCATCTCTTTCCACTAAAGAATGCCAGCCAGTCCGGAAGCTTGGTGTCCTTGAATTTGTTGTAGCAGCTTGATCCGATAACACCGGCGAGAATACCGATGAATGCATTTGAAATCTTGCCAAATGCAGCCGGAACTTCTGATGCATCAACGCCTCTATACATTGCTACAGCGCCGGTGCTAAGAAGAGTTGTGATCATCAGGAATGAAACAAGACCTGCAAGAGCACTTGTTCCATCGTGATCTTTAGCCATACCAACGGAAACACCGATGGCAAAAAGAATCGGAATCTGATCAATGATTGCCGATGCAGCTTTTATGAAAAATGCTGCCAAAACACTGTTGGAACCCCAACCTGTCGGATCGATCCAATATCCGATACCATAGAGAATTCCCGCTGCTGGAAGAACTGCCACAGGAAGCATCAGAGATTTACCGATCTTTTGCAAATACTTCATCATACCACTTTCCTCCTTTTATTATGAAATTGTTGTTACAATATCACTTACTAAGCAAGATAGCAGCCTCCCCCGCTGCAACACTTCCGCTCTTTTTCTCGAGATTCGAAAACTTGGCATGATTGGAAACAACCACAGGAGTGATGACATCATATCCGGCGTTCTTAACACCTTCAATATCAACCTCAACTATGAGATCGCCCTTATTTATATGATCTCCCTGTGCAGCATGGATATTGAAATACTGACCCTTAAGCTTTACTGTATCCAGCCCGATATGCACAAGAAGTTCAGCTCCGTCATCAGTATTGATACAGAATGCATGGCCGGTAGGGAAAAGAGCTATAATCGTACCACTGGCAGGTGCATAAAATTTTCCGTCAGAAGGAATGATGGCAACCCCCTTGCCCACCATCTCCTGTGAGAAAGTCTCATCCTTAACCTGACTCATAGGAACTATCTCTCCGTTTACCGGAGAAGCGATCTCTACTTTGTTTCCATGGAAAATTTTATCAAAAAAGCCCATTTGAACCCTCCTTATTATCGTAATATCGTTTCCCATTAATACCATATCACAAAACCTCACAGGATTTAATGCCTATTTTTGGTTTTATGTTGCCATTTACGGGTTTATTTAGTTTCTATGTGAGAGGAATATGCCAAGAGAGTCGGCAGACAAGATCTGAAACAGGCAAAAGAAAAAGCCTGACAATCTACATGGATTGTAGGCTTTACTTAATGAGACACGGGGGATTCGAACCCCCGACAACTTGATTAAAAGTCAAGTGCTCTACCACCTGAGCTAGTATCCCATATGCTAATAAAAAAGCGGCTCAAATATGCCAAATAGCTTAAGAAACTGGGCTAGCCGGATTCGAACCGTCGTATGCAGCAGTCAAAGTGCTGTGCCTTACCGCTTGGCGATAGCCCATTGTTTTAACTACTGTAAAGGGTGGCTAGAGGGACTCGAACCCTCGG
>JAEEGL017057253.1_pt1 | contig 12059 bp, 8 predicted proteins | sample 9134231 | NCBI WGS metagenome assembly JAEEGL01 (sample SAMN16246548, study PRJNA631951) | gut metagenome | biome: gut microbiome; feature: rumen; material: fiber-attached | host: Bos | place: Iran: Karaj | collected 2018-10
CGTAGTTGTTGGAGCAGCGCGAAATGCTCACCGGCAGACCGTAGGTGCGTTGGTATGCCAGCACCAACAGGTCGGCCGAGGCCTTGGAGGAGGAGTAGGGGCTGCTGGTATGGATGGGGGTCTCCTCCGTGAAGAACAGATCGGGGCGGTCCAGCGGCAGGTCGCCGTAGACCTCGTCCGTAGATACCTGATGGTAGCGCTGTACGCCGTATTTGCGGGCGGCGTCCATCAAAACGGCGGTGCCCATGATGTTGGTTTCAAGGAACACGCCGGGATTCTCGATGGAGCGGTCCACGTGGCTCTCGGCGGCGAAGTTCACCACGATATCGGGCTTTTCCTCTTCAAAGAGGGCGAACACTGCCGCCCGGTCGCGGATATCCGCCTTCACAAAGCGGAACCGCGGATCGTCCATAATGGGCTTCAGGGTATGGATATTGCCCGCATAGGTGAGGCAGTCGATGCACACGATGCGGTAATCGGGATGCTTTTTCAGCATGTAAAACAGGAAGTTGGAGCCGATGAACCCGGCGCCGCCGGTGACGAGAACAGTCATAAACGAAACCCCTTTCTCAGAAAATGCGGCCCGTGGCAACGCGGGTGAGGTGCTCGCCGTAGGGCGATTTGCCGTAAAGCTCGGCAACGTTCAGCAGCTCTTCGCGGGTGATCCACTGTTTGCGGAAGGCGATCTCTTCCGGCGCGGAGATCACGAGGCCCTGCCGTTTCTGCACGGTGTGCACGAAAAGCGAAGCCTCCATGAGGCTGTCCATGGTGCCGGTATCCATCCATGCGAAGCCGCGGCCGAGGATCTGCACCTTGAGGCTGTCCGCCTCGAGATAGAGCTTGTTGAGGTCGGTGATCTCAAGTTCGCCGCGGTGCGAGGGCTTTACCTGCTTTGCCATTTGGACCACGCGCTCGTCGTAGAAATACAGGCCAGTGACGCAGTAGTTGGATTTGGGGAACACCGGCTTTTCTTCAAGGGAAAGCACGTTGAGATCGTCGTCGAATTCCACGATGCCGAAACGGCAGGGATCCGGCACCGGGTAGCCGAAAATGGTGGCGTACCCCTGTTCGGCATTCTGCACGGCCTCCGCCAGATTGCGGGAGAAATAACCGCCGTAAAAGATGTTATCCCCCAGCACCATGGCACAGGGCTCGCCGCCGATGAATTCCTCGCCGATCAGAAACGCCTGCGCAAGGCCGTCCGGCGAGGGCTGCACCGCGTAAGAGAGCTTTATGCCGAACTGGCTGCCGTCGCCCAGCAGCTGCCGGAAGCGGGGCGTATCCTCGGGCGTGGAGATCACGAGGATATCGCGGATGCCCGCCAGCATCAGCGTGGAGAGCGGGTAGAAGATCATGGGTTTGTCGTAGATGGGAAGCAGCTGTTTGCTCGTTACCTTGGTAAGCGGGTAAAGACGGGTCCCGGATCCGCCTGCGAGAATAATGCCTTTCATATGTTTCTCATCCTTCCGGTTGATTTTCGGTTTTTTTCGGCGGGGTGGATTCTTCCGCTTCTTCCTGCGCCACTTCGATGGCCACCGACGCCTTGATGTTGGCGGGGTCGTTTTCGTCGATCTCTGCGGGCAGATTGTTGACGCCGTCGATCTCGTCGAGCTTATTCTGCCGCTCCTCGGGAGAGAGGCGGTCCACGATGCGCCAGAGCCGCTGGATGCGGGCGGGCTCGGTCTCTTCAAAATCAACGGTATAATCGAATTCTTCGGGATGGGAGCGTTCCCTGCCCCCGATATACCGCACGATGCGGAAACGGTTTGAAATATCGTTCAGCTCATCCTCGTCCTTCGGCAGACGCTTGTGCGCCTTATCGAGGAACAGAAACGCGCTGTAGGCGTTGCACACGGTGTTCGCGGGGCCGAAGGCGATCTGCTTGCCGTGGTCGAGCCAGAGGCACTTGTTGCACAGATCGCGCACCTGCTGCACGGAGTGCGACACCAGAATGCCGGTGACGCCGTTGGCGAGGATCCCCTTGATGCGGCGGGAGCTTTTTTCTTTGAAAGCCTCGTCGCCGACGGAGAGCACCTCGTCCAGGATCAGGATATCCGGCTCCACCAGGCAGGCGATGGAGAACGCAAGGCGGCTCTTCATACCCGAGGAAAGCTGTTTGAACATATAGTCCTGAAACTTTTCGAGCTCGGCGAAACCGATGATCTCTTCATATTTTTTGTCCATAAACTCTTTGGTGTAGCCCAGCAGCGCGCCTCGCAGATACGTGTTTTCACGCACCGTAAGCTCCGGGTCGAAGCCGGAGCCGAGCTCCAGCAGCGCAGCAATGGTGCCCTCCACCTTTACGGTGCCGATCGTGGGCACCATGATGCCAGTTACGGCCTTCAGCAGCGTGGATTTGCCCGCGCCGTTGGTGCCCACGATACCGAGCATATCGCCCTTTTCGAGCGAAAACGTGATGTCGCGGTCCGCCCAGAACTCCGTAACGTGGTAGTTCCGCGTGATCTTTTTGAGCACGTAATCCTTGAGGCCGATCTGTTTCAGGTCGCCGGTTTTATAACGGATCGATACGTTGTTACATTCCAATACAGACATAGGTGCGCCTCCGGATCACAGGTAATACAGAAATTCGTGATCGTATTTCTTATACATCAGGCAGCCGATCGTTAGGAAGAACGCCGTATCGAAGGCGATCAGCGCCCAGATCTGCCACCCGGGGATCTTCGTTTCCAGCATGATCATTCTGAAAAACTTGATGAACACGTACACGGGATTGATATAGAACAGTTTCTGATACCGCTCCGGCACGATGGTGACCTCATAGAAGATCGCGGACAGGTAGTTCAGAAACAGCATGAAAATGCTGTAAAGATATTCGATATCCCGGAAGAACACGAACAGCGCCGATAATATCATGCCCACGCTCATATTGAAGATCAGCATCATGACGATAGGGTAGATCAGAAGGATCGCATATTTGAAGGAAAGATGCTGGAAGACGCAGAAAATGAAATAGATGACCAGCGTGAGCCCGAAATTTATGAGGGTCTGCACGGATTTTGAAAACAAAAACAGGTATTTCGGCACGTTGATCTTTGAAAAGATGCCCGCGTTCGAAGTGAGCGCGCGCATGCAGCCGTTGGTACACTCCGAATAGAACGACATCACCAGCGTGCCGCTGAACAGGTAGATCACGAAACTGGGCTGGCCCTTTCTGTACAGGTTGGAGAAAATAAGCCACAGCACCAAAACGTTCAGCAGCGGGGAAAGCACGCTCCACACCATGCCGAGGATCGTGCGTTTGTATTTTTTCTTAAAATCTCTTTTTACGAGTTCCGTAAAGAGAAATTTGTATTTTTCGTATTTTTTCAGCATAAAAATCGGTCACTGCCTCTCATCGATCAGCGCTTCCACGGCGTCCACGCCCAGCGCTGTAATACCGAATGCGCGGCGCATCGCGTCCCGCTCGGCAAAGGAATCGTCAATAAAAAGGGCTTTGGGGGAAGGAGAAACATGATCGGTCTTCTTCTCGCTGCGCGGGATGCATACAACGGCGTCGAACAGCCCCGGGAATATCCTGTAAGCCTGCATATCCTGCCGCACGTCGGTCTCGTGCCGGGTGAGCAGGATCACTTTTATTTTTCTTTCAATACATTGGTAAATGAACCGCAGCACGGTGAAATTCACGCGGTTTTTCACGATCAGGGTATCGTCGTAATCGATATACACCTCGTCGTAATCGAGATCCAGCGAAAACACGTTGTACAGCGCCCGGTCCACCGACGCGGCGGTGAGCTGCGGAGAGATCTCCACGTCCATATCCAGCGCGTCGAAGAGCGTGAGCAGCGGCAGGTTCACGCCCACCGCGCGCTCGAGGCACATGGTGCCCGCCACCCGGGTGGCGCATTCGAGCAGCCTGTACTCCCCTGCGGCGCTGCGCTTGAGCTGGAAGAACCACACGCCCCGCATCGGGATGCGGCGGTTGATCTCTTCGGCGATCTCACGCACCCGGGCATCCGGCGGCACAAGATCGGAACATACGCTGATGCCGTTTTTCACCCGGCTGCGGGTACGGCAGGAGGCGTATCGCACGGCGCCGTGCCGGTCGGTGAAGCAATCCACCGTGTATTCCTCGCCGGGCAGGTATTCGCAGATCACCTGTTTATCTGTGCGCTGCGCCAGTTCGTAAAGCAGCGCTTCGCGGCTTTCGGTCACCATGAAGCCCTGGGAGCCCTGCCCTTCGGCGGGCTTGATGATCACGGGGTAATGCGGCACCGCGTCGGGGCTTTCGTAAACCCCGGGCAGAAAATCGCAGCCCGCCAGACGCTCGTAGGTACGCGCCTTGCTGCGGCACACCTGCACCGCGTCGTCCGCGCAGGTGAGCAGCTTTGCGTGCAGCCGGTCCCGCACGCGGGAGAGGGCGGCGATCACACTGTCCAGCGCCGGGAAGATCCATTGGATCCGGTACCGGTCGATCGCCTCGTTGAGCGCGTCAACAAAGGCGGGATCCGTGATGAACGGGACGCCCCCGATATAATTCTCATAAACGCATCTGCCGTGGTCCTCGGCGCCGGAAGCGCCGTAGAGGGTGATGAAGCGGACGTCCTTCAACGCCCGGTGCAGCTCCAGACCGATCTCGGAACCGCATGGAAAAACCATAATTCTGATATCTTCCATCTTTTTCTCCTGCCGGTAAACGTTACCGGATGCCGGGCCGTTTATCCGATGCCCAGACGCCGCTTGATCTCCTGCGTGATGCGCTCGGAGTTGTCTTCGCCGTTCACGCTCAGATCGAAGAAGTATTTGATGCGCTCTCTGCGCATATCGCCGTCAAGGGAGGGATCGTCCAGATAGGCGCGCACGTGCTGCAGCACGTCTGCCCAGTCGTATACGATCGGGCCGGGGATCGAGCCCTCGAAATCGAGGTTGAAGCCCGCCTGCGTATCGCGGAACCACTGGATATCGGGGCAATAGTAGACCGTGGGACGGTCCAGCACCGCGAAATCAAGCGAAATGGAGGAATAATCGGAGATCACGATATTGTACGTGCCGAGGGACGTGTACACGTCCTTTTCTTCGTCGCGGGAGATGCGGTCGTAGGGCTTCATCGCCATAACGAGCTTGGCGGAATAGTTCCGCCAGGTGAGCGGATGGAGGCGCAGCACGAATTGCCCGTCCACCTCTTCCATCAGCTTCTGGATATCGGGGAACGCCGCGATGCACTGATTGAGAAGTTCCACCTCTTTCTCGCGCTCATAACGGAAGGTGGGGGCGTACATCACCTTGGGATGCTCAGGATCCGGCAGCAGCCGGTAGGAATTGATATCTCTGGGATGGCCCGCCATGAAGCACTGCGACATCGGGATGTTCCACACCTTCGCGATCATATCGATACGCTCCTGCCCGGGGCAGACGAACAGGAAATACCGTTCGAACAGCTCGCGGGAATACGCGGTGAAGAAGTATTTTATCGCCTTGCGGGCGCGCACGGCGGCGCTGTCGCCCGGCTGGGGCAGGATATCGTAGGAATACTGCACGCCGGGGAACTGAACGGTTTTCACCTCTTTGCCGTCGCCCATCGCCTTGAAGCCCACGCCGTGCCAGAGCTGCACCACCTTCGTGCGGTGGTTGAAGCCGTAAACACAGCCGAAATCGGACATCACGTTGTGGTCCACCACAGCCACCGCGGACGTTGCCAGCTTCAACACGCCCTTCAGGCTGCGGAATTTCAGCACCGGCTTATGCTCTTCGGTGAGCTGCTGATAAACCTTTTTATCCTTCGTGAACCAAGTAAGCTCGATCTCGGGATGGTGCTCGGTCACGTATTCGTAAAAATACTTGGCGTTGTCGAAATACCCTCTGCCCTTAAAGTTCGTGATGGCCCAACGGTTCTTTTTCTTCGGCAGTACGCTGTAACCCCAGTAGCACGCCCAGGAGACCGGCTTCTTGAGGTTCTTTATGCACTTCTTTCCCGCCTTTTCGCACTTGTCGGCGAATACCACCGCCTTGCCGTAGGGACGCAGCAGATAGCGGTACCTCTTTCTGCCGGCGATCAGACGGTAACCGTCCCACGTGGCGGCGTTGATCAGCGCGCGGGAATCTTTGTAGAACGAGAGATAGGACCCCAGCGCTACGCGGAACGCCTGCGGATACTTTTCCACGAACGCACGGATCGCTTCGTCGTCGTCCGCAGAGATCGCACTGGAGAGATAATTGTACGCCTCGGCCTTGATGCGGTTGTTGAACGACACGAGGCCCAGAGAATCGTAATACTCCACGAAGTAATCGCGCACGTTGGTAAGGAAGCGGATGTAATCCATTCTTGTGGAAAGGAAGTGCTCCGCCTTGTTGCTGTACATCAGCACGCCCACGTCGCTGCGGCGGTAAACGGAGGTCACGTCCGGCAGTACCGCGGAAAGGCCGAGGCCCATCTGCATCATCATGATCGGGAACGCGCCCTCAACGCCCTCGTAGAACCAATCCGGGATATACAGGTCGTAATTCCAGCGGTAAAAATGCGTGGACGTGTGGATCGGGATATTATAGATATAAAACGTTGCGTCTACGAAGCCCTTCGGCATCTTGCAGCCGGGGATCGTTTCGGGCATGATCATTCTGCCCTTGGAATCCTGCTTATAATAGCTGCGCAGCGCCCAATCCTCCGGCGCCTCGATCTCGGTGCGGGTGAAGCAGACGCGCAGTTTCGGGTTGGCCTGCATGTAATCGAACTGCTTCTGCAGCTTATACTCGTCGATCCAGTAGTCGTCGCCCTCACAGAAGGCGATATAGGGGCTGTTTGCGCGGTTGATCAGGTCGATCAGGTTGGCCTGCGCGCCCATATTCTGCTCGCGGCAGAAGGGCACGATGATATCGGGGTATTTCTTCGCGTATTCGCGAACGATATCGGCGGTGCCGTCCGGGCCGTGGTCTTCGCCCACGAACACCTTGAACTTAAAATTCGTTTTCTGGCACACGAACGACTCCAGCGCCTGCGCGATATACGCCTCCTGATTATAGGTGATGCAACACACGGTAACGGCGCAGTCGTCTGCGTTTTCTTCGAACCGGCGGGCCGTTTGGGGGCCCATGACCAGATCTTCCCGGTTCGGATCGGTGGTGTATTCGCCGGTATCCGCCGTAAACAGCCGGGCATATTTGAAATCGTTTTTGGAAATCGGATCCATGGAAAAACCTCTTGATTCTTGAGAAATTATATAAGCGTATCGTAACTCAATTTGTTATTTTAACATATTATTAAAAAAATTACAATCTTTTTCCAAAAAAAAGAAAGAATAAAAAAAGAGCCCCGCGCGTGCGCGGGGCGGGGATGCGTTTGTCAGCCGAGGCTGACGTTGATATTGGTGGTGGACGTGATGTTGTCGATCATGAACGTGGTGGTGTAGTACACCTTGCCGGTGGAGCGGTTGAGCTTCGCCGTCCATACGTTGCGATAAGTGCCGCCGGTGTTGCCGGGATCCCAGGTGACGCGAAGGCTGTCTTTCACCGCGGGATCGTAGGTGACGAAATCAATGGTGACGCTCTCGCCGCTCATCACGTTGAACTGGCTCATCTTGAAGGGATCGGTGGTGCCGGTGACCATGATGTAATCGAGGTCGGTGCCGGCGGGCACGTTCTCGTTGATGTTCACGGTGTAGTAAGTAAGGCCGATCACGTCGTCAAGCCCGAGGAAGCTGGTATCGATATGGAACACGTCGAGGATCATCTTGAGGATGCGCTTGAGATAGGAAAGGATATCGGCCTTTTTCTTTTCGCGCACGCCGCTCACGGAAACCTTGCAGCTGGACGTGATGTTTTTGATGGTGTAAAGGCGGCAGCCTTCGGAATCGACGCCGTCGGAAACCAGGGTCTCGGTTCTGCCGTCGATCTTGCCGAGAAGGTCTGCGTCGTCGCCGAGGAATTCTTCAAGACCGCTGTCGCCGCGCATAACGGTGACCTTCATATCCGCGTCGGAATAACCGGAAACGATACGCACGCGGAAGCGGAAATCTTCGCCGTAATACGCCACGTGGTAGTTCTCGTTCTGCGGCATTCTCACGCTGTAGCCGGTGCCGGAAGTGAGCACGACGTTATAGCTGTTTTTCTGCAGCGCGTTGCCTTCGGCCACTTCGATGGTGAGGTCGCCCACCACCTGCATGATGTATTCGCCGGTGATCGCGTCTTTTGCAACGGGCTGGCCGTTGACGTAAACCGTAACGGTGGCAACGTTATAAACCTCGTTGGTCTGTACGAAGAAGGAAAGGTTTGAATACTGCTCCACGGAAATGGGCGTATCGGTCGCAAAGATCTCTGGGCTGAAGGTGGGAGCGTCTTCGGGGATCGTATCTTCGACCAGCTCTTCACGGGTGTGGTATCTGCCGTCGTTGGCGAGATAATAAAGGCCGTTGGGATCTTCCACGAAGCAGGGATAACCGCCTTCGGACTTAACGAAATAATACGCCGGGCCGAACTCGTCGGTATAAGGCAGCGTGGAAGACGCCGATTTGAACGTGACCGTGCACGTGCCCTCGGCAAACGCCGGCGCCATAACGGTAAGCATCATCACAACAGCCAGAACAACACTCAGAATTTTTTTCATTTAATGTGAACCTCCAGTATGATAGGAATGATTTTCAGGCCTGTTTACCTGATTAAATTATACAATAACAAATTTCGTTTGTCAACAAATTCCGTTGTTATGCCGATGAAATATATATTAAATTTCTATTAATAACCGGCTCGGTATTGACAAACCGCAAATAACAATTAAAATAAAACCTGTACTATTATAAGTATGGGAGGCAGAAAATCACATGAAAAAACCCGTTGTGGGCATTCAGCTTTACACCCTGCGCGATTTCATTCAGACCGCGCCGGATTTCGACGCCGCCCTCGCCCGGTTGAAGGGCTGGGGGGTAACGGACGTGCAGATCTCCGCGATCGGCGACATCCCTGCCGACGAACAGAAAAACATCCTTGAAAAACACGGCATGCGCGTGTGCGTGACCCATAAATCGCTGGACCGTATGCGCACCGACCTGCAGGGCCTGATAGAAGAGCACAAAACCATAAACTGCAACGCCCTCGGCCTCGGCAGCGCGCCCGGGGAGTTCCGCGGCAGCGCCGAAAAGGTGCGTGAGTTTATTGAGATCGCGAATGAGATCGGCAAAGAGCTGAAAAAGCACGGCATGACCTTCAACTACCACAACCACGATTTCGAGTTCCGGAAGCTGGACAACGGGCAGACCATGATGGACCTGCTTCTGGCCGAAACCGACCCCGAAACCTTCTTCTTCATTCCGGACGTGATGTGGATCCGTTACGCCGGGGCGGACCCCGTGGAGGTCCTGAACAAAATGAAGGGCCGCGTAAAGGTGATCCACTTCAAGGATTACGTGCTGAACGAAAACGGCGAGCGCCGGTTTGTGGATCTGGGCGAGGGACTCACCCCGCTGGAGGATTGTTACAAAGCAGCCTGCGAGCTCGAAATGCCCTATATCATGTACGAGCAGGACAACGACTGGGACGACGGCGACGCCTTCCTTTCCACCGAGCGCTCCTGGGCGTATCTCTGCAAACTGGACGGCAGAAAGGCGTAACTCATGGCACAGCTCAAAATGTACTGGTTCCCGGACGGGCCCATCGACGACGCGCCCCTGCCGAAAGGATATTCTTTTTCACATTATAAAACCGAAGCCGACAAGCTCGCCTGGGCGGAGTGCTGCCACAATGGCCTGATCGGCGACGAGGCGGGCGCCGAAGCCTTTGACGACAGCATCGCCTCCTGGGAAGAGATCGACCTCGATAACGACGTGTTCTTTCTGGACCACAACGGCGAGCACATCGGCACCATCACCGCGTTTGTGCGCAAAGACAACGTAGGCGACGTGCATATGGTGGCCATACGCACCGATTACCGCGGCAAGGGCCTTTCAAAATACATGATGAGCGTGGCCCAGCGCCACCTCAGGGAAAAGGGCGTGAAATACGCGCTGCTCACCACCGACGAATGGCGCAAGGGCGCGGTAAAGGGCTACCTTACCGCAGGCTTCCTGCCCGTGGAATACGACGTGGGCATGGAGCTGAGATGGCAGGCGGTGCTGGAGGATTACAATATCGACAGCGTTCAGATGCTGTACGAGGACGCCACCCCCTATAAAACGATATACAGAAAAGGCATCCCGCAGAAGAAAATAAAAGTGGGCGTGTTCGGCGCGGGCCGCGGCAAAACGATGATGAACTACTGCCGCGCCGCGGGGTCCGCCGAGCTGACGGCGGTGTGCGACAAAAACACCGAGATGCTGGAGCAGATCAAAAAGGATTACGGCGACGAAGTGGCCTGCTGCACCGATTTCGATGAATTTCTGCAATTGGATTTCGACCTGCTGGTGCTGGCGAACTACGCCAACGAGCACGCGCCCTACGCGATACGCGCGATGAAGGCCGGCAAGAACGTGCTGAGCGAGGTGCTTCCGGCGCAGAACATGAAAGAGGCCGTGGAGCTGATCGAAGCGGTGGAAGAAACCGGCATGCTTTACGCCTACGCCGAAAACTACTGCTACATGCCCGCCACCAAAAAGATGCGCGCGCTGGTGAAAGACGGCAAACTCGGGACCTTCGAATACGGCGAAGGCGAATATATGCACAACTGCGAACCGGCGTGGCACCGGCTGACCAACGCCTCCCCCACCCACTGGCGCAACACGATGAGCGCGTTTTACTACTGCACCCACTCGCTGGGGCCGCTGATCCACATTTCCGGGCTTCGCCCGGTGCGCGTGACGGGCTTCGAGGGCCCGTTCAACGCCCGCATGTACCGCATGGGCGCGAAGGCAGGCCCCTTCGGCGTGGAGATGGTAACGCTTGAAAACGGCGCGGTGCTCAAGAGCCTGCACGGCGTTGGCCCCGCGAGGAATTCCATATGGTACTCGATCTACGGCAGCAAGGGCCGCATGGAGAGCGCCCGTGAGGACGCCGACGTCGGCGGCATGGGCAGGCTCTACGTGAACCTGGACGAAGAGGAAGGCGACAACACTTTCATCCCCCGGGAGCACCGGGTGGACGACGGGCTTTCCGCCATCGCGGAGAATTCGGGCCACGGCGGCTCCGACTACTACGTGATGCACAACGTGATCGAAAAGCTGAAGGGCAACCGCAACTGCGACGTTGTGGACGTGTACGAGGCGATGGATATGTTTTTGCCCGGGCTCTTCGCCTACCGCAGCGCGCTGGCGGGCGGCATGCCGATGGAAGTGCCGGACCTGCGCGATAAGGCCCAGCGGGAGAAATGGCGGAACGACACCGCCTGCACCGACCCCGCCGCCGCGGGCGACATGCTGCAGCCCGGCCTTTCAACGGGCAACCCCGATATCCCGGACAGCGTTTACGAGACCCTTGCCGGGTACGACCGCGGCCGCGACATCTCGCGGGACTATCTGCGGGAACTGAAGAACGAAAATAAATAAAGGAGCTATAGAATCATGAGCGAGAAACTGAGACTTGGCATCGTGGGCGTGGGCAACATGGGCCGCGGCCACATCAACAACTACGCGGAAGGGCGTCTGCCCGAGATCGAGATCACCGCGGTGGCGGACATCGACCCGACGAAGTTCGATTACGCGAAAGAAAAAGTGCCGGGCGTGAAGTGCTATAACACGGCCACGGAGCTTTTCAACTCCGGCGACTGCGACGCGGTTCTGATCGCCACGCCCCACTACTTCCACCCGCCGATGGCGAAGGAAGCCATGCAGGCCGGCCTGCACGTGATGAGCGAAAAGCCCGCAGGCGTGTTCACCAAAGACGTGCGCGAGCTGATCGAATTCACGAAGACCAGCGACAAGACCTACGCCATCATGTTCAACCAGCGCACCAACTGCACCTACCGCAAGATGAAGGAACTGATCGATTCCGGCAAATACGGCGAGATCAAGCGCGTGAGCTGGATCATTACCGACTGGTTCCGCACCCAGCAGTACTATAACTCCGGCTCCTGGCGCGCCACTTGGGAAGGCGAAGGCGGCGGCGTGATGCTGAACCAGTGCCCTCACCAGCTCGACCTGTGGCAGTGGCTGTGCGGTATGCCCGTAAAGGTGCGGGCGTTCTGC
>JAEEGL017189995.1_pt1 | contig 12059 bp, 13 predicted proteins | sample 9134231 | NCBI WGS metagenome assembly JAEEGL01 (sample SAMN16246548, study PRJNA631951) | gut metagenome | biome: gut microbiome; feature: rumen; material: fiber-attached | host: Bos | place: Iran: Karaj | collected 2018-10
AGACTTTCAAAACATGATGAAGATATCATAGCTTACCTATTTACCTCTTAAACTATAACAAATGCCTACTTATGTACAACGTGAATTAGCTGGAGTATCTCCAATTAATAAACCAGCTTTACCAACCGAATCTAAACATATTTTAGATGACAAAAAAGATGGAGCTAGATTACATCGTATTGAAGCTAAAACACTTCGTGAATTTAATCAACCGATGGTAGAATATAATTATCATAAAGAATTAACTGATGTATTATGAAATCCTAGAGATAACATAATGAAGCAGCTTAATGAATGAAATTATAAGATTATCACTGAAGATGAAGCTCTAAATACACCTTATAGATATGCAGCCTAATTCATAAAGACAAAAAATTTATAAAAATTCTGATTATTAATCAGAAATAAAAGCCTGACAGATGATTGTACGAAAGCGTCCAATAGTGGTCAGGCTTTTTCTTTTTTAAATTTAACTTGAAAAAGTTTATCAGCTTTTTATTATACCTATCGTAAATAAAAATTTATATAATTTTTACGGATATGAACTGAAAAACTTCAGTAGTAAAAAAATCATGATGAGTAGTTTTTGATGGTGAAAAATTTTTTGTTGTCAAAAGAAATAAATATAATGACATATCTTTACCTAAATGACATATTGATCCATGAGAAAATTCTGAACAAGCAGCGCTTCGTGAAGTGCTAGAAGAAACTGGATTGGAATGTCAGATTGTTTGAGATTTATGAACAACAGAATATCTAAATCCCGAATGAATCGTTCAGGTTCAATATTTTGCTATGCTTGTAAATAAAAAGGCAGCAGATGAACTCTTCCCTGATGTAGACGAGGTAATCACTTGAAATTATAGCAAAATATTAAGATTACTCTCCTATTCTACGGATAAGAAAATTTTTGAAAAATGAATTAAATTTTTTGAATGCAAATAAAAAACTATGCATGACATAATTCCACATGTTATAATGTTTTTTCTTAATCTTATATGATTATTACCTATTCTGACAATTTCATGAGTAATTCTGCTTTACCTCGCTTATCATCGAGACGGTAGCGATCTGTCTGGAAAAAATATTTTGATGAGTCTTGTTGTTTTTCTTTAAATGGTACATATGGTGCATTAACTACATACCTAATAATAATTTCAAGTTCTGCTGGCGTTAATCCTGTTTCATTTAATATTTCAACATATCTTTTATCTACAAAATGTTCTGTATTCTCTAGTTCATTTCTTATTTCATCTGTACATGTTATCACATATTTTTTATCTCAAATCTTAAATTCAACTTTATCTTTACTATAGTTTATAATTTCGACCTTATTAATCAATTCTTCTTTTTGCCTATGCTCCTCATTTAATATAGCTTCCCATTTATCGCGTATATGTTTTACTGTTTCTGTAATTCCTAAACTTCCTAGTAAATCATCCCTTTTTGCTTCTTGAAACTCTTTAAATGGTGTATGATTTTGCTGATGTACATCTTCAAATCTTTCTTTTGGACTCCCATTTGTATCTCAATTTGCCATGTTATGTGTTGGTAATCAGATAAAACATTCTCTATGGATTTAGAACGCTTAATTATATATAAAAAATGATATAAAAGCAAAATTTTTACATCTTTATAGACGATTTTACTTCTTTTTAGATTAGCTTCTTGAAATATTTCATTCAATCTTTGTATCAGACCTCATAAAGATGAGCCAGTTTTTCTCTATTAGTTTCTGTTGTAGAAACTCCTGTATTTTTGCAAAATAAATGATCTGTAGCTATAATATTTCCCTCTACATCTTTTGATAATATCAAATTCCAAGAAACCATTGCATTGGACAGTAAATTTGTAACTTTTTGATGTTTTTTGAACGAAGAAACAGTTACTCCAATTACTTCATGATTTGGATATATTTTTTTTGCACGCAAAACTGGAAAATTATCTATCACTCATCCATCCACCAATAAATAATTCAAAAAAGGAACTGGAGGAAAAATCACTGGTAATGCTATACTTCACATCAATGGTGGAATCAACTCTCATGTATGAAAAATCTTATATTTACCTGTATTTAAATCGGTTGCTCAAATGTAGACTTTCTTTTTCAGTCTTGAAAATGTTGGAGGAAGACATTTTTTGTACATTTTTTGAACAGTTTCCTCTTGAAGAATGCTCGTAACTGGTGGGAGTTTTAAATTTTTTGCACTTAAAAATTCGATATTTTCTAACAGCTTTGAATAAATGTCATCAGCTTTCATTCCCGTTGCTCGGTAACATGCAATCATCGCTCATGCTGATACTCCAAAAATAGCTTCGATATTTGATTCCAATCAGCTTTCTTCTAGCGCTTTAATGACTCATAAAGAATAGAATCATTTCGATCATCATCAAGATAGAACCAAAATATACTTTTTATTTTTATCCATTATTTTAAATTTTATAAATATTGTTTATTTTGTTCATGCTCTGCATTAGTTTCTGCATAATGAATTTGCCCATCAGCTCCATGAAGATAGAAAAGATATGAAGTCTGGTTTGGAAACAGAACTGCTTCAATTGTGGAAACGGCTGGATTTCCTATTGGAGTTGGAGTAAGTCAGGCAAGAGCACGAGTATTATATTTATTATTTGTATCATCTAAATTCTTAACTATCACACTTGGAGTACATTCATCATAAGGCTGAGCTAATCAATAACAAAGCGTAATATCTGCTCACAATAACATTCAATTATTCAATCTGTTATAAAAAATTCATGCAACTGTTGATTTGTTTGCATTATTTTTCTCTTCTTTTTCGATTATAGATGCTAAAGTGATGGTTTGATAAACTGATAATCAATAATGATTTTGAATATTTTCAAAATCAGAAGTATGTGGTTCCCAAACTTTTGATTTAAATGTATTTAATTGCATAGATACAAGTTCCTTGACCAAACCTCATCGGTTACTCAAGAAATATGTATCTGGATAAAGGAATCACTCCAAAGACGTTAAACTAGAATCAAAAAAGTCATATCTTTGAGACAACTCTGAAATTTTGGCAGAATTTGTTACATATGAAATATATTCTCATTCATCTATATATCATTTAGCTGCCAAATCTGCATCTATATCGTAGATAGATCGTCATTCTAATACTGTATATGAAATATATTCTTTTTCTGGTCATTTTGCTATATGGGAGAGGAATTCTTCATTAGTATATTTTCCACTGAAAATATATGTTCATTCTTGAATATTTGGTAATTGATCTTTATGATTTCTCACATAAAATTTCATCCAAAAAGTTTGATTATCATCTAGTAGTGTATCATAAAACTTCGTAATGGTGTCTCATTTTACGATTGAAACTTTTTGTCATTCAAAATTTAAATCTGATGGAGAAAACTTAATCCATCATCGAACAATAAGAATTATTATTACAATAAGCAAGAATAAAAATCATTTTCAATGTTTTTTCTTTTTTTGGTGAGAATAACCAAATCCAACAGTTTTTTGAACCATACTTCAAACAAAAAAAATAAAATTATTTATGGAATATAATGTTTCATCATTGCTCCTCCTCTTCAAATTCAGGCTCGTCTATTTCTTCTGGTAGATTTTCATGTTTTTTTTCACAATCTGAACAGTATAGAACAAATGGTGTTTCTAGTTCTATTGCCTGGTAAATCATTTCTTCAATATTAATTGTAGCTGTTTTTTCATCAATAAAGAAAAGAACCTCATCATTTGCATAATTTATTTCCTCTTTATTAAGAGTAAATCTACTAGAATATCAATGAATTTCTATTTTTCTTTTAAATAATTTTGTACAATAATCACAAACTTCATCTAATTCACATTTTAATTCTTCAATTTCTACCAAAACATTTTCATCATCAATTCATGAAAGTCTGATTTTACCAGTAATTCAATCTTCACTAAGATTTAGAATCAAATTTGTTTTTTTATTTTCGAAAGTTATTTCGTCCACTGCTACTTGATTGAGCAAATCTCCTACTTTTATTTCAAATGTTTGATCTTTCATTTTCTAGTTTAAATGTTTAATAAATGCGCTTTACTTCTATTCTTTTCCTGCAATAATGCAAGAGCAAGGACTCTAAAAAAAGCAGAGGGGTTTCATCTGCTCTTTTTTAATTAGATCTGTTATCGCTTCTCTTCAAAATTAACGATTGCTCCTTTCTTGCTGATATGTAATGCAGTTACCATTAAAGAAGGATTATCCTTTTTGATGAGGGAAATCAATTCAGCCGTAAGGAGCTCTTCATTATAATATACACATATGTCATTTCTATAAGAGATATAAACAACATTCTCCTCTTGTGGAACAAGAAACATTTTATTCTCCCACGTAAAGTCTTTAACTTCTTTAGAAATTTTTACCATAAACTCTCCTTTCTTTTTATTAGTTTTATATTTCCCAAATATAATAAGAATTATTGTATTTTATTTCAATAGAAATATTTGATTAATATCATACTTTATCTTGTTATATCTTTCACTTTCTTTATTATGATTGCTATGAAAAAAGATAATTTTATTAGGCATTATGAAGATTTGTTTGTTGAATATCTAAAAGATTCGTCGTTTTTGAAATTACAAAAGAAACTGAATAAATTTTTTGAATCGTTAGAATTGAAGGATAAGGATATAATTTTAGCTATTTCATGAGGAGTAGATAGTATGGTGGTAGCGAGTCAGATTTTATATTTTTATCACGAGAATGGATTAGATTTAAATAAAGTTCATATTGCTCATTGTAATCATAAAATCAGATCAGAAAGTGAAGAGGAAGCAAAATTTATGTTAAATTTTTTTTCTGGTTTAGATGTTCATTTGTATGAAAGAAATAAAACACTACCTGAAGATGAAAATTCACTCAGAAATCGGAGATATTTACAGTTCTCATCGTTACAAAAATCCACAAAAGCCTCATACATTTTTCTAGGCCACCACTTGAATGACAGAGTAGAATCGACATTCTTAAATTTAATGCGTGGAGCTTGAATCAATGGATTTTTAAACATGCGTAAAATGGAAAATCATCATTTACTACCAGATGGATGTAAAGTTTGCCGCTTACTGTTAGAAACTTCAAAATCTGAAGTTTTGAATATATGTAATGAGATATGAATTCCGTTTTTTGAAGATAAAACCAATCAAGACATTTCAGTTTCCAAAAGAAATCGGGTTAGAAACCAGATTTTAAATCCAGTTTCTACTTATTGAACTGAGAACGGAGAAGAAAATAAATTTTTGAAGAGTTTCGCATGAATCTATAAACAATTAGAAAATATTGAAGATAGTAAATTGAATGAAAATTTAAAAATTATGCCAAATTTCCCATTATGGAATGCAGATTTTTCATATTTGCGAGAAAAAAATATTTTAAAATGTAATGAAAATGATGTTTTCGATTTATTCCACATGTTAAAAATTCAGACTTCTGCAAGTATAATAAATGAGTGGAAAATTTGGCTGAATAAATGAGAAAATGGATATAAATATATTTGATGAGTCTACTTTTTCATTCACGAAAAACATCTTTTTATCATAAAAGCTAAAAAAGATTTTTGGGAAAGAAAAAATAATTTTGAAGAAAATATTTTGTTAAAAATTGAATCAATGGATAATATCAAATTTTTTGGATTTGATTTAGATATTCCAAGAGATGAATTGATTTGATGAGAAATTCGTTTGCCACAGAAATGAGATATTTTTGCGTGAAAGAAACGAAGTCGTTGGACTTTGAACCAAAAAATTCCAATGTGGCGGAAGGAATGGATTCCACTTGCAATAAAGGGTGGAAAGGTTATTCATATGTGGAAGAATATATGGAAATAATTTTATTATAGAATTTATTTAAGTATGAATTGATTAATTAATATCTGGTCTACATACTCAAACTGGATTGAATATTTTTTTCATTCAAATGGAACCTGGACTACAATCTGGAGTATATTGGTTTTAATTTGGGCGGTTAGTTTCCTGATATTTTTACCACTTCACCGTTTGAGTTTGAAAAATGTTCTAAAATCTAAAAAAAATCTAGTAGATTCTGTTGATAGGGTAATTTATTTGCTTTCAAAAGCTCAATATTCATTATCTGAACAACAATCCTTAAAATATGATCCATGTTTTGCGTTGATAAAAACAATGTTTTGAAGTGGACATTTTGAATATATTGATAATCTAGATGCAATAAAAGAAAATGTAAAAAAAGTGGAAGTATTACTGAAACAGAGAGTAATTTCTGACCAAGAATGGAGTAAAATTGATAGTCAAAAGAATAGCTTAAAATTTCATAACTTCTGGAGTAAATTCTTTGGATATGAGCTGAATTTCGTTACTTGTGGAATTTATAGTTTATTTTGGTAAAAAAAGAGAAAAGTCATGATAACTTTTCTCTCTCAAAGAGCATTAAAATCAATAATTAGTTTTCAAAATTTTTACTATGAAGTTTTTTTATTTCCAAAATTTCTACTATAAGGTTTCATGCGGTCTATATCCTCCTGATAAAGTCCTTCATCTAATTCATCTATTGAAACTCAACCAATGTCATATTTCATTGCATTACATAAAGCAGCAAGTTCATTTATTTCCCCTTTCTCAAATTTCATTCATACAGAGGCATAATCTTTATTAATTTTTTCAAAACCATCTGATGTTAAGATATCAGTATCTACAAAATCACCATCATTAAACTCGAGGTTTTTCCCTCGTTTTTGTTCGAATCCATGTCTTCCTCAATTAAAAACATAGTGAGCTTTTATATAGTTCATTAAATTTCAAACTCTAGTAAAAGCTTTAATTTTCATCCTATTCTGTTCGGTATCTTTAGGATATCAGTTTGCATCCATTTCTAAACCACCATTTAGTTTTACAGGGAACTCATATTCATATTTATCACAAATTACATATATTATACCATTTTTCATATCTAGTTCACATCTATTACCAGGCACATGAGAATCAATATCTCCGTTCAATTTTTTACCCCACGTTGCAATACTCACCCTTCATGAATCTAGGTCTACATTCCAATTATTGTCTCAAGGAGCCCCGTCTTTAAGATTTCTTTCTGGAGACCAATCTTCAGGTGTGCCTTTTCATCGTCTACCTAGTCTATCTGTGTTTACATCTGTAGCTCTAACCTCATCAATAACTTTAGCCATTTCTTCTGGAATCCAACTAAGATCTGGTCTTTCCTTATCTTCTTTTTTTTCATTTCCTCCTTCTTTATTTTTTTCTTTTCATCCTTCTTGTACTTCCTCAATAATAAACTTCATTGTATATAATGTTTGGGGACCAAACTTTCAATCTTCAAGAATTTTTCATGAATTAAGTCGAATTCCTCTATCTTTTAGGTATTTTTCTAATTCTTCTTTATTTATTTTTCAATCTTCAATCTTTCCATTAAGATATTTCTGCATTCACTCAATATCATTCTTTTTAATGTATCAAACAATGTCGGAGAGATATGGATCCTTAAGAGATGTAACGAGATCTACAACATCCTTTTTGGAAATGTTTTCTTTTCATCGTTTGTATAACTTTTTGATATCATCTTCCGTCAATCACACACTTTGAAGACGCATAGCTGATAAATTCTCTGTCGTTGTTGCGTTAAGCTTAGCATCGTTTTTCAATTTTTCAGTCTCAGCTTCAACCTCTTCTGTTACTTGTTTTCCTTCTTTGGAGTTTAAGGCCTCTTGGACTTTGTTTTCTGCCTCTTTGACATTTTGGTTTGCTTCGTTATATTGGTTCATTTTAATAATTTTAATAAAATAAATATTACACCTATATTATATTCATCTAATATTAATTTGTCAAAATTTGAGATACTTTTTTACTTTACTACAATCGAGTTTGCTTGTAATCAATAAAAAAACGTTAAAAAAGAGGAAAGATTGTTGAAATATTTATTTATTAGCAAATTTATATCATGATAATTTTTCTATTAATAGCTGTTTGTTTCATAGAATTTTAAAATGACTTAGAGATGATTGAATTATAAGGGACAATAATAAATTATAATAATATATTATATTAAAAAACGATGTGTTATTATAAGAATTATTTATACTTATGATGATTTGTTGTTCTTTTGCGATTTGTTTTTCCTTCTTTCAAGATGGCTTTGTATTTTTTTTACCATTACTTCTTTTGCATGTTCTTTAAACTCTTTTCTAGCTAGATTTTTTTCATCATCACTTCAAAGATTAGTATAAACTCCAATGTAATCTGAAAATTCTGTATCAAAATCTATATTATGATCTAGATGCTCTAAAGCGTTTAAAGTTTGTGGTCAAAGTTTTCAATCTACAGTAATGTGATTATTTTTATCTAAAGGAGTTTTTTGTCATTCCATATATAATTTAATATTTTCCATATTCGCAGGTATTTTCCCAAATCTATCTATCATTTCATTTAGTTTTTTTTGTAATCACTTTATATCTCTTTTTTTTATGTATTCAGCGAACATGCGTCCATATGTAGACTTTAAAGAACCAACTCTTTCCTTTACTTTATCTTTTTTTAAGCGACCAACATTTCAATATCAATATGTATCAACTCCTTCCATACCTTCTTTATCATAATTTTCATATTTCTCCACTGATTCTTTATTCTTATTTTTAACCATTTCCTCCCTAACTTCTTTTTCTAATTTATCAAGTTCATCTTTAGGAACTATTATCTCACAGTATGATGTTTTAAGGTTTACCTCTTTTTGATTTGTGTTTTCTTTTTTCTTTGCTTTTACCTCTTCGTTAATTTCTCTTCGTAATTTATTAAGCTCATCTTTAGGAACCATCGTTTCAAAATATGATGTTTTAATTGTTATTGTTTCTGCTGTTGTTGTCATTTTCTATAGTTAAAATATAAAACCACATACTGCAATTATATATAAAAGATAAAAAAATGTCAAAATTTTGACGACTTTTTTTGCTAACAATAAAAAATCAGCTTTGTATGTATTACTATCTATTTATCAACCTTTTAAATCTTTCCTAGTTTCTTAGCCAACTGTTTAGTTTTATCCAAGTACTCTTTTAATGAATCTAATCACTCATCTCGGAATTGCTTTTTAGTAATATCTATTCACATATCCATAAAAATTTTTTCTGGAGATTTAGAGCTTCATGCTGCGAAAAATGATTTAACTTGATTTATTGTTAAAGTTCAATTTTTTAATTTTCTAATCATTGCCTGTGAAATTAAATATCCACTTGCATATGAATAGACATAAAAGAACATTCTAGTATGGCTTCGACTTATTCGGCGATTTGCATCGAATTCATCGTAATGAATTCATTCTCATGTATAGTCTGACATATGTTGAACGAATAATTTTCAAATTTCATCAGATCATAGATATCACTTTTTACGAAATAATTTATGCAAATCTTGCTCAAAACGATATTCTGCCACTTGACGATGAACTGTAGCCACTATATCATCCAATATACCCATACGATAAACTAATAATTCTTCGTCAGTTAAACTTGATTGAAGAGAATCCTGCAGTAACGACTCATAAAATGTGGATGGAGTCTCTGCTAATGAAATAGCTGCTCAATATTCCAAAGCATTAAGATTTTTTTTCTGTAATTGATTACAAGCATTATGTCATGACTCATGGATTAATGTAGAAACATCTCTTAATTTATTAGTATAATTTATAAGTATATAAACTGGCAATCATTTTGAGCTATCTGTACAAAATCATCATCAATGTTTTCATTTCTGTGGAAAAGCATCTATCATTCCATCTTCAAGAGATTTATTGAAAATATCTAATAATTCTCAGTCCCATTTTCATAAAGTCTGCTGACAAAGATTTACTGCTTCATCAAAAGTGTATTCCTTTTCTAATGAACCGTAATGAAGACTTTTTTCTGAATAAGAAAAAGATTTAACTCAGAATAAATCAGCTTTGAATTTATAGAAATCACGTGAAAAATCATAAGCATCTTTCACGGCATCAACCATTGTTTGGACTGTGGAAAGTGAGATATCGTCACGAACTGTGATAAATTCTTCAGCAGAAGAGAATCATCTGAGTTCATCAGTAGTTTTTTTATATTCAAGGATTGAATTAATTTCATTTTCTGCCATTTCCCTAGCTTCTAAATGAATTTCATTCACAGCTTGAATAGCTTGTTTACGTATATTCTCATCTTTATCGCATGTGTATGTAAGTAATTCTTCCAATGTTGCTTGTTTTTTTCATGATGATAAATCTATCTCTCTTTGAGATTTTGAAAGAAATTTAGATGTCATAGATTCCCAATTTTCATATGAAGTTTTGGAAAGTAAATTCATCATTTTTTCTCATTCAGGAGATAGTAGATATTTTGAAGATGTAAATTGTTTTTCTAGAAAATGATGATATGGAGCTAATAAAGGATTTGATAAAAATTCTGACTGTTTCTCTGGTGAAATTCTAGCCAATCTAAGTTCGAAAAATAGAATTTCATTCTGTAATTTAATAGCAAAATCATCAGCTTGGTTTGATTTAGCACGAATTTCCTTGTCATCTGAATGAAGACAAGTTTGCATTCGGTAATAAAAACTTTCGGATCAAATCACACCAAAATCTCCACCAAATCCATTTCATCGTGTTCAGTCTTGAATTTTTTCATATTCATCTAATGCTTCTTTTAATGCTATTGAATCTGAAAGGTAATCTTCACGGTTTTCTCGTTTATTCTTGAACGAAGAAAATATTTCTTCAGCTTTCTGCCTTTGTTGTGCTCGGTATTCTGGAGTAGGAGTAGTAGTTAAATGGTCAAGATTTCGTGAAGTTTTGTATGCCATAGTTGTACAAGTTGAGAATAAATATCGTTTGATAATGTAGTTAAATATTTGAAATTTTCAAGAAAATAAAAAAGCCAACCATTTTTTGCTTTTTTATGAAATACATGTATAATTAAGTATATTTATTTGATATTTACAAAATTATGGGAATCTTATCAAAATACTCCCGAATACTAATTATTTTCATTGGAATAATTGTTTTATTTTTCTTCCTAAAAAATCGCCAAAAAGGAGAGAATGAAGATAATAGTTTAAATTTTCCGATTCCAGACTACAAGAGAAAGCAATATTTCTTTAGTTACCATGAATTAGAATTGTATAAATTGCTCTGTACTATATTACAATCTCAGTACTGAGAACAATATGATATTTTTCCTAAAGTAAGATTGGCAGATATTTTCGAACCAACAAATTGAAAAAAATGAATTTCAAAAATATGGTCAAAACACGTAGATTTTTTGATTGTTGATTGTCAAAATCATGCAGATCCGATTCTTGCTATTGAATTAAACTGAGAAAGCCATAATTCGTACATACAAGCAAGATCAGACAATTTTAAAAATAAATTATTCAACGAAAAATGACCTAAACTGATAACTATAAACAATAATGAAGTACAAAATTATGAGAGAATTATGGAGATTATAATAAATAACATCACATCCTTAAATAACAATTAAAGATAACAACAAAAAAAGACACTCCATATGGAATGTCTCTTTTTATCTAAGAACTTAATTATTCTTCAGTTTCTTCTTTTTCAGCTTTCTTAGCTCTTGGTTTTCTAGTTGTTTTCTTCTCTGCTTCTTCTTTTTCTAACTTATCAGCAATATCTGCTAAGTCTGCTTTTTTGCTTGCTTTTGGAGCAGCTTCTTTATTCTCATCCAAATCTTTCATTGAAAGTCCGATTTTTCTATTCTTTGGATCGATTAATATTAATTTAACTTTAACTTTCTGTCCAATTCTTACTACTTCATTTGGATTATTTACAGCTTTCTGAGATAACTCACTAAGGTGAACTAATCAGTTGATATCATCGAATACACGAACGAATACTCCATAAGGAACAAATCTGATAACTTCTCCTTCAAATACGTCACCGATGTTGTATTTTTTTGGAAGAGCCTCCCATGGATCTTCTTTTAATTGTTTTTCAGATAGAGAAATCTTTCCATTCTCTAATCCGATAACCTTAACCTTCATCTTATCTCCGATTTTTCCTAATTTGTCGATA
>JAEEGL010616536.1_pt1 | contig 12058 bp, 20 predicted proteins | sample 9134231 | NCBI WGS metagenome assembly JAEEGL01 (sample SAMN16246548, study PRJNA631951) | gut metagenome | biome: gut microbiome; feature: rumen; material: fiber-attached | host: Bos | place: Iran: Karaj | collected 2018-10
CTTCTCCCACTCAACGAGGTCCTTGTCAAGGTCCTCAATGTTGCTGTGAGGAACCCCGTCGAAGATTGCCTTCCCGCCCTTGAGGGAGATGGTACCGCAGTAGCCGATACCGAAGGTGAACTCCCCACGCTTGCGGAACAGGGAAATCGCCTTGTTGTCCCCGATGATGTTGTATTTCTCTTGCAGGTCTTTACGTGTCATAGTGCTTTACTTTTTCTTGAACCAGAAACCGTAGATGGGCTTGCCACCGCAGTCCCAGATGTCGTGATACTTTCCGTCCTTGGTGCAGGTGAGGTGATGGGCGACCCTGACGACGCAGATGAGCGTCTTGTGGAGTTCCGCAACCTCGTGCACCTTGAGACGGTTGGTGCCGTCCGGCATCGCGTTGGAGGACCAGACGAAACCGTTCTCCTCCAGAACCTTTCCGACGACATCGGTGGACGAAGGCACGTCGAACATTTCGCGACCCTTCGCACAGAGTTTGTCGTACGCCTGCACCCACGTGATGTTGAGTGCCCGGGCGACGGCACGGATGGCACAGTCGCTGGCGACGTGGTCATTCGGCTGGTAGTAGTTGAAGTTGTCGTAGTAGTACGTAACCTTGCGTCTACCGACTTTCATTGTCTTTTTCTCCATATTCGTGTGTGTGTTGTGTTGTCCTATTTCAGGGGTTCCACCTTGTCGATTTCGGCGTAGACCTCGGCGAGGAACTTGTTCGCACCCTCGGCGTACTCAATCTCCTTGAGGATTTCCTTGTTGTGGTACGCCACGGAACGCTCGTCGTCGGAGAGGTTGAGGTCAATCCACTCCTCAAGGGTTGGAGGCACGAACTTCTTGGGCTCTCTCTTCTCGCAACCGCAGTCAAACCGCATACTCTCATTGAGTTGCTTGGTCATCAGTTCCTTCAGACCGATACAGGACTCGGGAGCCCGCCAAGCGTTCACCCGGTCAAGCATACTCTGGTAGCGTGCACGGAGTTCGGAGTTGTCCTTCTCGGACTCGGCGTTCTCCTCCTCGCGTTTGGCGTAGAACTCCTCGTACTCTTTGCGGACGGACTCCGGTTTCTCCTTCGCCTTCTTCCAGCGTTTGACTCCTTCCTCCGCTTTCTTGAGTTCGTTACGGTGGTACTTGGTGTCCGGTTCAATCACCGGAGCCTTGTCGAGGGGCAGTTCCTTCTCTCCGTATTCGGTGGCTTTCCAGCCGGCACCCAACTGGGCGAGGCATTTGAGGGCGAAACCACGGAACGAGTTGTCCTTTCCTTCGTAAATGTTTGCTGTTAATCCTGTAGGCATAATCTTATGTGTTTTAATGGTTAAACTACTTCACACTTGAACCGTTCTCCGTTTTCGTCGGTGTAGCGGATTTCGGCATTCGTGATGCCGTACCAGTTGTGTTCAATTTCAGGCTTGAACAGTTCTGGGTACTTTTCGTAGATGCGTCCGAGTTTCTCAATCTCCTTCTTGGTCATCCCTTCGCACCAGAAACCGGTAATGCCCTCGTTGAGGACGATATGGCGTCCTTTTACCTTCGGAAGGACGGACTTGATGAACTTGACTATCCGTTCAGCCTCGGAACACTTGATGTAAGTTTCCGTATCCAGAAGACCGTAATCGTCGAAGATGTCGTCGCTCCCGGCCTTCTCGTCGTCAATCTCAATGGTGTTCTCGGTATACGTGTCGTCGCAGTGCTCTCCGTATCCGATGGTCGCAACCAGTTCAAAGTACGGAGTTATCTTTCGTTTCTCCGGGTTCGGCAGTATCTTAATCATATCGTTTCCCCTAACTGGTTGAACTTCCACATAATGTCATTGTAGTAGGACGCAGGGTGGCCGTGATTCCAAATTTGCAGGGCTTTCCTGTGGTCCTTACGCTTGTTGTGATACCCTTGGACGACCTTGAACATCTCAATGGATTTCTCCCGGCTGTACCGGTCGCTATAGGTGTAGAAATTGGCTTGGGACGCGTCTTTCATCGCAAGGATACGGTTGGCTTCCCTCACCATAATCGGGTGAATCTGGAGGACTCCTACGGCTTTACCGCCGTCTCCTATGCAGTCCTCTACGCCCTTGCTCTCCTTCCAGATGACGGCGGATATGAAGCGGTCCCAATCTGGGTCGTCCGAGCCGGCGATTTCCTCAATCACCTCCTCGTGGGTGATGACCGGGGCTTCCTGCCGTACCGGGAACGTCTTAATCTCGTGCAGTCTGTTGTACCCGAGGTACGCGGACATTAACAAAATGAATAAAGGAACAAATTTTCTCATTGAACAAATTTTAGTTGGTTGTTTGAAATCAGGCCGTTTTCCGTCGCCAACCCTTACTCTGAATCACGCCTATCTGTTTAACGACGTCGCTGGTTGTATAGTGAACCTTAATACCTTTTCCTATGGCTACGTTTCTCCAGCGATAGTGGAGCAGGAAGATAAGTTTCATCAACTCCTTGCCACCATTTTCTTCTTCCCACGCACGTGTAATGTTTGAACGGCGTTTCAAAAGTGGTCTGAGTTCAGGGACAAGAAAAGTGTGTTTTCCTAACTCTTTTATGATTTCGTCAACCGGCGACTCTTTTTCCCAGTAGTATTTGAGAAGAGAGTACAGGACATAACGAACGTTGATTAGTACTGTCTTTTTCATAACTGTGTGTGTTTTTGGTTCACCACAAATGTATACGAAAAAAACGACACCGCCAAATTTATCTTTGGTGGTGTCTCAATATTCGTAGCCGAGCCAGACCTTCTTCCTGTATCCGGAAACCGCATCCTCCCCCTCAATTTTCTTGTTCTTGAGGCGGAGCCACTTGTTCATCTGCCTCTTCGCCCACTTATAGGAATGACGCTTCCTACGCTTCTCGGAACGCATATACGGTTCCGGCTGTTCTCTGTAAAGTGCCATAGGCTTGATCTTTAAGTGGAGGAGCCGTGTTTCCACGGCCCCTCTGGTTGATGAATAGGATGGTTAGTTTTTAGGCCCGTCCTTATCTTGCGACGCGGACGAGGATGTTCTTCTTCACGGCGTAGGGAATCTTGTTCTCGTTGGTCAGGATTTCCATCACGAGGTCGTACGCGTGCTTGTAGAAATCCGCCGGAGCGTCCTGTATCGCCGTCTGACTGCAGACCGGGCGTCCGTTCTTATAAATACGTTCAAAGGGGAACGCGTTGATGTATCCGTCCTGAACGTCGTACTTGATGGAGTGGATACCGCCGGCACCGTCGGGAAGCCCACGCCACCTGTTGTAGTTGGAGAATGAGATGCACCGCAGACCACGGACCTTCATAATCTGCTTGATGGTGCCCCGGTATTGTTCTTTCTGGTAGTCCGGTTTCTTGGGTTTCATATCTGGCGTTACTTTGGTTTCCACTTTGTATTTATTGGTATAAGCGAAACCTGATAACCACGAAATATACACGCAGGCCAGAATTGAACAGGAATTTCGCTACCAACTGTAAAAGGGACTGCGTAGAGGGGCGGGACTGGCACTACCGCCCCTCGCTTTTCTCCCCTCACAAAGATACAAAAAAAATCGTCACCTCCAACAGGAAGTGACGACTTTTTTCAGGTGGCGGTCAGGAGGTTACTCCTTCGGGATGGTGACGTTCACAGCAGGGTCGCCGGTGTTGAGGTCGCCGTTGACCTTGATGTCCTTCTCCACCTTCGCGGACTTGCCGTTCGCCTCCACGAGGTCCTTGAGGTCAATGCCGGAGGCGTCCTTGACGGTCTCCAGAGCCTGCTTGAGGACGATGGGGACGTTTCCGCTGAAACCGGAAGCCTCGGTTCCGTTGGTGCCGTAGATGGTCACGCCACCAATCTTGGACAGAGGGTCGGCGACGTTCTTCGCCATCTCCGGGAGGACAGCCTGATACATCTTGGTAATCATGTCGATTACCGCGACCTGACCGTACTTCTCGTAGGCTTCCGCCTTCTTCTCCATCGCCTGAGCCTCGGCGAGACCCTTGGCTTTGATACCGGCCGCCTCAGCCTCAAGGACAGCCTGCTTTGCGACAGCGTCCGCCTTACCCTTCGCCTCGGTAGCGGCCGCCTCCTTCTGGGCCGCGAACAGGTTCGCCTCAGCCTTCGCCTTGATAGCCTTTGCCTCTTGGTCGGCGAGGTACGCCTGAGCCTCAGCCTCACGCTTCTTCTGCTCAAGGGCCGCCTCAGCGTCGGTGGCGGTCTTGAACTTGGCCGCCTCGGTGTCCACGGTCACGCGGTACTTGTTGGCGTCCGCCTCGGCGTTGACGGCCGCGGCCAGTTCGTTCTGCTTGATGCGGATGCGTTCCTCGGAGAGGACCTGCTCACGCTTGGTCTTCTCAATCTGGGCGTCCACCGTCTTGGTGTTGATGGTCTTCTGCTGTTCCTGCTTCTGGATTTCGTAGGCGGCGTCGGCGTCAGCCTGCTTGGTGTCGCTCTGCTTCTTGAGGTCCGCCTTGCGGATTTCAAGGGCGGTGTTCCGCTCTGCGATTTCGGTCTCAGCCTGTGCCCGGACGTCGTTCGCCTCCTTCTTCGCCTTGGACTCGGCGATGGCGATGTCACGCTCGGCGTTCGCCTTGGTGATGGCCGCGTTCTTCTTGATGGAGAAGGTGTTGTCGGCACCGAGGTCGCGGATGAGGTTGTTGTCGTCGGTCACGTTCTGGATGTTGCAGGAGAGGATTTCCAGACCGAGTTTCTCCATATCCGGGGTAGCCTTCTTCTGAATCTGGTCGGAGAAGGCGTCGCGGTCGGTGTTGATGGCTTCCAGAGACAGGGAGCCGATGACCTCACGCATATTACCTTCCAAGGAGTCCTGAATCTGCCCGGCGATTTCGTTGTCCTCCATATTGAGGAAGTTCTTGGCCGCGAGGCGGATACCGTCGGGAGTGGGTCTCACGCGTACCTTGGTGACGGCGTCCACGTTGACGTTGATGAAGTCGTGGGTAGGAACGGAGCGGTTCGTCTTGACGTCCACGGTGACCTGACCGAGGAACACCTTATCCAGACGCTCGAAGAACGGGATTTTGAAACCACCGGTTCCGATGAGCACTCTGGGTTCCTTGCGGATACCGGAGATGATGAACGCGTAACTCGGCGGGGCCTTCACGTACATAACGATAAGGACCACCACGATGACGGCAAGAAGAACAAGACCGCCAATAATGTAGGAAAGTGTAGGTGACATGATGTTTGTGTGTTATAGGGTTAAACTTAATCTTCGTAGTAGTACAGGAGCGTGGGGTTGTTCCTGTGGATGTCCGGGCAGGAGTCGTAAGCGTCCTCCTCAATGTTTGCGTCAATCCACTTATCCTTGAACTCCTGCAGGTTGAAAGGTGTTGTGATTACGTGGACCCCGTTCTTGGTGGGGACCAGTTCCTTCACCTTGCTCGGTACACCGGCATTCGGGGAGCACTCGTTGGCGAGCCTGATTGCCCGGTCAATGACACGCTTCTCCTTGGTGTCAACGTCAATGAGCCACAGTTTCTGCACGCCGTCAGCCGGGTATTTGCCGGCGACCGAGTCCGTGAGCCCACGTAGGCTGGAGCACTGTCCGTTGTTCAGGTACGTTGCGAGTTCTCCGAACGCCTTGACGGTGCATTTCCTCCAAGAGGAAGGGGTCAGGCGGACGTACGCCCGGGCGTTGAACATCTTGCAGAAAGCCTTAATCTGCTCAATGTGGTCGTCGTAGTATCCGAGGGACCTGATGTAGAACGTGCGTATCTGCTTCTGGCTTTTCTTGATGGTCGTACCGCTGTCCTTCCGGCGTGCGATAATCTGCACGAAATAGAATAGGTCAGGGTCGTTCTCCGCGTCGAAATGCAGATGCTTACGCACCAGTTCAAAGTTGTCTATCTCCATCATACTCTAATACCGCTCGTTGAAGCCACGCTTGTATGCGTTTCGGACCAGATTGAGCACGGACTCCCTCGTGAGTTTGAACTTGGAGCCGGTCGGGAGTGCGTTGTCAATCTCATTCGCGTACTTGTCGGCAAGTTCGTTCAGGCGTTCCGTGTTGTCCACCTTCGGGGGAGGTCCGGTTTGGACGACATCGGCTCTCATATTGTGTCCGTCGTCCCTGACCCCGGCCACGTGGTTGAACTCCTCCTCAAGGACCTTGTCACGGACCTGTTTTTCGTTCACGGGCTTCTGCCCGGTACGCTTCGTGGTCGCCGGCTTCTGCTGGTCCTTTTTCCTCGTATCGTCGTAAGGTCTCGGATTGTAAATCTTCGGTCCTTTACGCTCAATGCCTATGTAGGACGGAATATCATCCGCTACCGTATCGAACTTATCTTCGTCAAACGACGAAAAAAAATGTCTTTCGTAATTGTCTTTGACCATCATAGAGTTTAGTTTGGTGTCATTTACACCTCAAATGTACGCAAGAAAAACGAGACCGCCAAAAAAATCTTACAAAAAAATACGTGTAGGTGCACAGCAAAAAAAACCGTGTGATTACTCACACGGCTTAACACCTACCCCGACGTACTGGACTCCGAGTTCCTTGAACAGTTCCCGCTTGTCGTACAGAGCGTTTCGCCCGTCGATTACAATCTTCAGTTTCGGGTATTTTCCTTTCACCGCTCTCCAGTCAACGTCCTTGAACTCCGGCCATTCCGTAAAGAGCATAATGGCGTCCATATTCCAGTCGTCCGGGAACGGGTCGTCAACGATGTTGAGTTTTGAGAGGGCGTACGATTGTCTTTCAAGTTGTTTTTCAATGGACTTCTTGAACGTTTCTCTGGCAACGGGGTCATACGCATATACGGTGGCACCCTCAAGGAGCAGGGAAATGATGTTGACCATTGACGGTGCCTCACGCACGTCGTCAGTACCGGGCTTGAAAGCGAGTCCGAGTGCAAGGACCTTCTTTTCCCGATAGCCGTCAAGAGGCATACGTCCCTTCCATACCGGGTACGGCTTCTGTTGCTCGTTCACGAACTCAACCGCTTTGAGAAGACGCATATTGACTTGGTTCTCATCACCGGTCTGGATAAGGGCTTTCACGTCCTTCGGGAAACAACTGCCACCGTAACCGCACCCGGCGTTGAGGAACTTGCTTCCGATACGGTCGTCAAGACCCATACCCTCGGCTACCTTCGTCACATCGGCACCAACGGCGTCACACAGGCTGGCGATTTCGTTGATGAAACTGATGCGTGTGGCGAGCATTGCGTTGGAGGCGTACTTGATCAACTCGGCACTGTGCGGGTCCGTGGACATAATCTTGTCGCCAACCCAACTGTACAGGTCCTTCATAATCTCAAGGGAACGCTCGTTCCTCGTACCGAGGACGACTCGTGCCGGCTGGAAGAAATCGTTGACAGCCTCGCCCTCCTTCAGGAACTCCGGATTGGAAACCACGTCGAACTTCTTCGGCCAGCCGTGACCGTTCAGTTTGTCCTCAATGTATTTCCTAACATTGTCGTTGGTTCCGACGGGGACCGTGGACTTGAGCACGAAGATGGCGTTCTCCTTTGCGAACACGGCGAAAGTGGCGGCCGTGTTCATTACATAGTCAAGGTTCGCGGAGCCGTCGTAGGAGTTCGGAGGGGTTCCTACCGCTGTGAACACGATGTCGGACTTGGGGATGACCTCAAACGCCTGCGTTGTGAACAGGAGATGTCCGTCAGCGTGACGCCTCTTAATGATTTCCTCAAGCCCGGGCTCGTATATCGGGCAACCGCCGGCGTTGAGCGTGTTGATACGCTCCTCCGAGATGTCAACGCAGTACACGGTGTGCCCGAGTTCAGCGAAGCACGCTCCAGTCACAAGACCGACATAGCCGGTACCCAATACGGTAATGGTATATTTCATAACAACGTTTTTAGTCTCTCTTTAAGGTCGCCCGGAATAATGGCTCCGAACGCCTCCTTGACCTCGTCGGAGAACATTTCCTCCGCCATAGCCAGTATCTTCTCCTTCGTTAGCGAGTGGAACTCAATGAGTTTCTTCAGGTTATACTTGCTTGCGAATGAACAGTCTTCATCGTACAGGTCGTAAATGTCGTCAAGGTCAATGTCCGTACGCCTCTTTAACTCTGACATAAGGTCGCTGTGCGACATAGACTCCAGAACGCCGTCCGCCACCTCGTCGTCCTCGCATAGTTTCTGCATCTCCTCTTGAGAAAGAAGGTCAATGGTATCATAACCACACTTGTCAACCATATCCCGGAGATACTGCTTGAGTTCTTCGTCGGATGGTCTGTCGGAGTTAATGAGGAGCGAAATAAGTTCCGCTTTCTCCCAGCAGGTAAGGCTCTGGTAGTCCCCAACCCACTTTTTCTTTTGGTCAACGCTTAACATATTATCCCATAAAATAAATAACACGACGGTCGAGCACACGGACGCTTGACGGCACAAATTCGTCAAATAAATTGTCGCAAATGCTGATTTCGTCGGCTACGTTAATTATTTTCCAGATTTCGTCCTCGTAAACATCGGCGAAATCATTGTAATCATCCTCCTCGTCCTTCTTTTTGTGGGATTTCCCCGCCCGCCGGGGAGGATTGTCCTTTTTGTACAGGTCCAGAAGTTCGGTAACCTTGTCGTCAACACTCTCAAGACGCTCGTCACGGTAGTGCTTTTTCATAGTTTCCTTGAACCTGTCAAGCAGAGTCCCCAGTTCTGACTCCCACTCGCTCATATTGACGTAGGTCTTTCCCCAGCAATAGTCGTGGTTCTTAACCTCCTCAAGGACGCTTTCCGAGGCGTCAGACGGTATGCCACGGTTGCAGAACCTTGCATCGCCGAATCCGTTCTCGGACACATAGTCGTCACGGACGTGCCCGCCGTTGTTCACCCAGTAGGTGTTCTCCAAGAACTTGACGGTCTCCCCGTTCGGTGCGGTGGCGACGTAGGTGTGGTCGTTCTGATACGCCAGCATCTTCTCCTCGCCGGGGATGATGAATTTCCTCTGACCGAGAACGGTATACCACTTGACGTGGTGCCACTGCTTGCTTACGGAGTCCATTCCGCACCAGTACCAGCCGTATTGATTCTCGGTGGACCGGTAGTACCTGTGTTCTCCCGGCTCCAGTTTGTAGATATTGATACGATAGACCTTCCCCTTGTTCTGCGACGCATCGGGGAGGTCGGACACCTTCCACACGGAGCCGTCCGTGTTCTCGGAAAGGTACTCAAGAATTCTATAGGTGTATACGCTCATAGCACTTCTCCTTTTTTGAGCCGTTCAAACACTGTCTTGCAGAAATCCTCTCTGGACACCGCCTCTCCCCAGAAGCCTTGGTCGTACTCGTGGCGTACAGCGTCACATATCTTGACGAAACGCTCAACGTCACGCCAGTCGGTCAAAACAGCGACTTGGTTCGCGGGGACGAGATTTTCAAGACTAACCGGCGTAACCGATTGGAACGACGCCGGGTTCTCCTTGTATGCAACCTCTATGATGTCAAAGTCAAGGATGCGTTCCGCTTTCCGCAGTGCCTCCTTGATATCGCACTCAACGATGTCAACAACGTCAACGTCCCCGTTCTCGTAAACCGCAGACACGGAATACACAGGGCCGTAGATTGTGCAGTCGTCCTGAGGGTCATAGAGTGCCTTCTCAATCAGCACTTTCTTTATCTTGGTCATAACTGTTGTATTTCCTTGCGATGTCTCGCATGTGAACCTTCTCCAGCGGTTCGTAGAAACCATACTCTTGGAACCAATCGTCCAGCACCTTCCAGTCAACAGCACCGTCCATCCGAAGAGGGCATCCGATGGCGGAGTCGTCTATGTAGATGTGGGCGTACGGTTTCGGCGAGGAGGTCCACTCTTTCTGCGTGGGGTTCTCGTTCACGCCGTACAGTTCAATGCCGTTGTCCTTGAACCAGTCAACGGCCTCCTGCAGGGTGTCGCGGTCTCCGGGGTGCAGGGGGTGGCACCTCATCGTGCATAGAACGAGTTTGTGCCCGCACTCAACGAGTTTCTTGAGAACGGGCTGGGCACCGATGTCGTGCCCGATATCCGGGTATCGGTGAAACACGACGGTACCGTCGAAATCAATGGCTATTATCATCCTTCTTGGGTTTTTTGGCTTTCTTCTTCTTGGGCTCCTCCTTCTTCTCCTCGGCTTTCTTGAACTGGTTGCAAGCCGGCGTACTCGTCGTCACGACCTGCCCCTCAAGGAAGCACCCGCCCATAGCCTCCTCGGTCTTGTCTCCGAAGACGTTCGTGATGTGCTCGCAGTCCCAGCAGGTGTACCACTCGCATTTTCCGATTTTCCGTATCATTCCGCGATGGCTTTTTGGGCTTTGATTTCCGCGAGACTGTCAATCATAGCGTCCCGCATACCGTACAGGTACAGGCAGTGGAAAGAGCCGAGACCCTTGCACAGGTGCTCGGTCCAGTTATGCAGGACCGTACCGCCCCACTTGAGCGAGGCGTTCAGTTGTTCGGGGGTCACGCAGGAGCGGACCACGGAGCGTACTTTGGAGGAAATGGCAGTGAGTTTATCCTGCCGTTCAGAGAATGTCATCTTCATAAGGCTTGAAACAAATTTTGGTGATACGGAACAAATGTACACAAAAATTGTTTCAACGCCAAATTATTCTTCGGGAATTGCAGTGGAAGCGAAATCGTTAAAGTCCGAGATGGAGACGGTGCCCTGCTTTTTATGCTTGTCGTCGAGCATATCCCTCGTTGCAAGCATCTTGGCCAACTCACTTTTCTTCAGCCTCATATAGGCGATGATTCTCTCCTCATAGTTCAGGGGACCCTGTTGACTATAAAGGGATTTTGCTTTCTTTCCCATATCAATGAGTGTTTTGAATAAATAGGGAAAGCGGTGTCAATCCGTGAGCGGTTTCAGGTCCGAGCGTAGTTTTTCTATGATGAGGTCCCTCTCCTTTATCTGCTGTTGTAGGTCAAATATCTGGTCCTGAGCGTCGAACAGGGAGTCGTCGTAGACCATAATGTTTTTCTGGAGCCCACGAATGATTTTCTTGTTGTAACTGACCTCCGCCTCGTCAAACTTCTGGCGGTAGTTCGTCGTGCACCAGTAGAACTTGTCAACCAGTTTCAACTCGCTGAGATCGGTACTCCCGGGTAGAAGGCTCTTGGCTTCCTTGACCACCTCAACACCCCAAGGCTTGACGTATATGAGTCCGGCGTACGCCGGCACCTCATCGGCGGACACGAGCCCTTCTGGAACCGCGTAGTAGAAATAGTTCGGACGCTCGCATCCGAAATGGGTTTCGGACTCCAGTATCTGATGCTTCTCCTTCTTGTTTTTAAGGTCGTTGAAGAAATCCGCACGCGTCACCTTTATTTCACACTCATACACATAGTTACTGTTCGTGACGGCGAGGTAATCACTCTCCCAAGTGTACACGAACAGATTGTAGATGTTGTATTTCTTGGTGCTTGCGGAAAGGAAATGGTACGTGAGGACGTCCTGTATGGATTTCTCAGTCCACTCCTTTTTCTTCAGGACCCCCATTACGCTTGAACCTCGAACTTGATATCGGCCTGATAAGACAGTTGCAGGAGTGCCATCGCCTCCTCAAGGGACTTGACGAAATACTCCGCGTCGTCACGGTCCACGAAAGCCTTCGCGACACGCTTGCAGGACACGAGTGTCGGGGAGTCCTTCCACCTTCCTTCAAGGGCGTTCCAACTGACCACGTAGGCTTGCATTCCCTCAACCTCCTGCTTCTCCTCAATCACCGGGAGAGTTTCTTTCTTGGGTTTGAAAATCATGATTCTATCGTTTTCGCAAATATACAAAAAAGCCCGGACTCTGTAGCCCGGGCTTCCTTCTGAAGGGGAACACACTATTCCACGACCACACAGCGACTGCGGGCGGGATTGTCGAATATGTCAAGGTATATCTTGATGCTGACATTCTCGCTCTTGAAGCCGTACTTCTCCACGAGCACGTCGCGGACAGCCTCAGCACGCTTCTGGGCGAGGAAATTGTTTCTTGCTTCACTACCGGTGCCGGTGTCAGCGGAACCCGTAACGGTAATGGTGACCTTCTCGGTGTTCTCCACGGAACTGCCGTAGAAGTCAAGGTGAGCGAGTTCACGCTCTGAGATGTCGTACTTGCCCTTGTCAAAATAAATGGTAACGGACGCGGGCACGTCAACGAACA
>JAEEGL010775996.1_pt1 | contig 12058 bp, 9 predicted proteins | sample 9134231 | NCBI WGS metagenome assembly JAEEGL01 (sample SAMN16246548, study PRJNA631951) | gut metagenome | biome: gut microbiome; feature: rumen; material: fiber-attached | host: Bos | place: Iran: Karaj | collected 2018-10
CGGCTCGCCGGGAAAACCGCCGAAGGCGAGGGACTTGCCGATAGAGATGGCATAGATGGGCAGGTCGTGGTAGTCGGGATGGTTCGCCATGCGGCAGATGCGCGCGGCGCGCGCCACCTCGGTGGTCAGCTCCATCTCTTTCCACGGCAGCTCGGCGTCACGTCCGGCATCGTGCTTGGCACAGACTTCCTTCGCCCAGGCGAGGTTCTTCTCGTCCGAATCCTTTGCCTTCTGCGCTGGCACGCGCACGGTCGCGGTGGCGAATCCGATCTCGCCCGCCTCGATCGGGATGCACTTTATCCACACGCTGAGCGCTGCCGCGGCGATCACATTTGCCATGTGCCAGGAGTGGTCGTAGCCGCGGTCGACAGCGTCGAAGTCGCGCGTAAGGCCGTTCAGCTCGCCGGGGCGCGGCATCACGTTGCAGTGGTTCACGTCGCCCTGCGTGCCGTTGATTACCATGCAACAGGCGCCGCCCATGGTGGCGGCCTCGAATACGGTGCGAGTGAGGCCGGGCCAGTCGGCTGTGATCGTCTCTCCACCCACAACGTCAGGATGGCACTGGAAGTTGATGATGCAGATCGCAGGCGCGCCCTCGCGGTCTATGCGCAGCACCTGCACTGTCTCGTCCGGCGGCGTGCCGGCCGGACGCACGATGTCAGGGTTGCCCGTGCCCGGGTTGGTGCGCACCTTGCCGTCCTTCATGAGGTAGCGGCGGCCGAAGGAGATCCGCTTCGCCTCGGAACGCTGGTAGGAGAGCGTGGCGGGCCGGAGGTCGCGGACGGCGGCCACAGCCACGTCTGCCGCGCGCGTCACGCACATGTCGACGTAGATGCGATCCACCTCCGTAGCGTTGCCCGGGTATGTCGGCTTCCCGGAGGAATCCTTGCCGATGTGCATGGCGAGATATCCGCCGTCGTGCGTATGGGAGGCGTGGACCAGGATCGCGTCGCGGTTGACGCCAGTGGACTTCACGATCGCGTCGCGCATCCGGCCTGCGACGGCATCGGAGACCGCCTCCGCGTCGACCTGCATCACAAGCGCAGTCGTCTTGCCGTCGGAGAACGCCACGCAGTTGATCTGCAGCGGATCAAGAACCTCCTTCGCCCTACGGTCCTTGAAGTAGCCGGGCATGAACGACCCGAGCGGCGGCGTGATGTCCACGCGCGCGAACCCCGCAGTAAACTCTGCGGCGGAAGAAACGGCGGCGCATACGCCCGCCACGGCAAGAAGGAACATGAGCTTCATTACATTCATCCTTTGATTGTATCGACAGTTTTTCTGGCGCACATTATACCATGTTTCCCTTCGCTTGACACGCGCAACCCTCGCGCCAGCGACAAGACCTCATTCGCGGAATATGCGGCGGAAGTCAACCGACTCGCCGGCGAGTGCGAACACGGCGAGCGGCAAAGACGACATGCCGGCCGTCAGGGCCTGGACGTAATCGCAATACGAGTCGGAGGTCTCGTCCGCACCCGGCCCACGCAGGCCCACGAACGTGAGGTCTGCGTCGCCCGACGCCTCGCATATTCGCTCGTTGAAGGGCCTGTCCCCTGAAGGCTCCATCACCAGCACCTCTGCCACGACACGTGCCTGCGCCAGAAACTCGCGAAGGATACGCTCCGCCTCTTCGACAGCCATCCCCGGCTCGGCGATATTGCAGAGCCGCAGCATCGCGCCGCGCCAGGCGTCGCCGCGCTGGACAAGGCACGCGAGAGCCAGCATGAACGCGCCGTTTGAGGTCTGACCGCGCCACCAGACGTCGATACGACGAGGAGAAGGGCGACCAGGACCACCAAGGCCACCAGAAGAAACAATAGCAGAGGAACGAGGATGGGCAGAACTCTCGCCGAGGAGGATCAGGTTGCGCTGGCAGCGAGCGAGCGTGTACAGGAGGCCGCCGAACGGACGGTTGTCCTCAGCTCGCGCAGGGGTGCCTAGCAGGACCGTGTTCGGCGTGAGCGGACCGAAGCCGTAGGCGCGCACAAGCTCACGCAGGCCCGACCATGTGTCGTCTGAAGGATAGATGCGTATCTGCGCCTCTAGGCGCACCTTGTTCAGGTGACGGCGGATGGAGTCGCGCAGCGCGATCTCGCGGGACACGTCGTCCGCCGCCTCCGGCACGACCGTCGCTAGCGTCACGAAGCTCCGTCCGCCCGACACGGCGGCGGCCAGCATAAGCAGGCGCGGGCGGTCGAGCGGTACGCTTGCGAGGACGAGCAGGTTGGGCCGCCAGTTGCGCTCGTCCAGCTGCCGCTTGCCCAGCAGCCGAAGCGCCACCTGCACGGCGTACATAAGGATGCCGGTGCGCATGTCGCCCCAGCGCGCGCGCAGGGCGCGCCGCTTCACGAACCAGTAGATGAACCCCTCGAACACGAGCGCGCAGAACGTCCAGCCGGGGCTGATCATGAACATCACCGCGAAGCATCCGGCGAAGCCGGCGAGCGAAAGGAACGGCTTCACGCGGAAGGTGGGCCGCCACGACGGGTTTCCCATCAGCTCCTCAAGCCCTGCCGAGAGGTTCAGCAGGCCGTATGTCGTGAGGTTGAACATCGTGAGGATCGGCGCTAGGGCGTTGATGTCGCCGAACCAGAGGCCTGTCGCCGCGATCAGGAAACAAAGCGCGGCAGCGATGCGCGGGTCCTTGTTAGCACCATGGCCGCGCCCGAGAACGCGCGGCAGCAGGCGATCCTGCGCGAGCGCCTGCACCACGCGAGGCGCGCACAGGAGGCCGCCGAGCGCACTCGAAAGCGTAGCCGCCCACACGCCTAGCAGGATGAGGAACGGCCAGCGCGCGCATTTCTGCATGATCATTGTGTCCGTGCGCAAGATGGACGGATCCGATACGAAAACGTTGAGGACTAGTGGCACGGCCATGTACACCGCCCACCCCGTCAGCACCGCTGCTATTGTTCCGATGGGGATGGATCTGCTAGGGTTCTTGAGGTCTCCCGACATGCCCACCCCCGAGAGGATGCCCGTCACTGCCGGGAAGAACACTGCGAACACCACCCAGAAGTCTTGCGTCGCCGGCACCTTGGCTGGATCTGGCGAGGCAAGCGCGGGCGGCGTGCCGCCAGCGAAGAACGAAACGAGCGAGAGCGCGATCGCCGCCATGATGAAGAACTGCGCCTTCAGCGCGGCATTGGCCGAAACGGCGGCGAGCACTGCCATCGCTACGAGCGTCGCGAGACCGACCAGCCTCGGATCCCACGCCCCGACGGCGGGCAACCCCGACCCCACCAGCGCCTCGGCGAAGCCCGCGACGTAGAACGAGATGCTCACCGCCTGCGACAGCGCAAGCGGGATGCCGATGGCAGCGCCTGCCTCGAGTCCGAAGGAACGCGAGAGCATGAAGTAAGCCCCCCCGCCCTTCATGCGCATGTTCGTGGCGAGCGAGGATATGGAGAGGCCCGTAATGAATGTGATAGAACTTGCCGCAGTGACGATGACGAGCGACGTGACCAACCCAACGTTTCCGAGCATCCACCCGAAGCGCAGGTACATCACCACGCCTATTATCGTGAGGATGCTCGGCGTGAACACACCGGCAAACGTCCCGAAGCCGTAGCCTTGGCTTTCTTTTTCCTTTCGCGACATGGAAAATGCTATGCCTGGACGAGCAAGTCCTGGCGGTAGAGGGCGCGGACGGCGTCGCAGTCTTGCGTGTGACCGCTCCTGAAAGAGACGACCGTGCCCACGAAGCGGTCGGGCCCGGTGAGGGCGAGCGCGGCCAGAAGGTCGAGCGTCGCGCGGTGCCAGACTGGTTCGAGGAACTTCTTCGCGCCATCGGTCTTTTCGAGCGGGAAGCGCGGCTCGCCGTACCAGCGGCGAGGACCATGAATGAGGATGTTCCGCTTGTTGTAGCCGAGGTTGCGCGTATCGGCGAAAAGCCAGCCGATCGTCTTCGCGAGCAGGTATTGGCGGTGCGTTGCGTTAGTGCGCGCGTACGCGCCGTAGGCGAACGTCTCGGGCGTCACGTCGAAGACGACGCGCTGGTCGCCGATGATTGTCCGCCAGTTGATCGCCACGTCCAGCCGCAGCCGACGCGATCCGTCATCCGGCAGGAAAAGCAGGAAGTCGCCGCGCGTCCCGGCGAAAGCAAGCGGCTCCTTTACCGTCAGGTAGGTGGCCGGCTCGGATGTCGCCACGATCCCGACCTTCCGTACGGCCTCGACCATCGGGCTGGACGAGTCGTCGAAGAGCGGCGGGTCGCCGCTATTCGTCTCTAGCACAACGTTGTCTAGGCCGAGTCCGGCCTTGAGCGCAACGATGTGCTCCACCATGCGCAAGTAGTTGTGCGGCGAGCCGCTGCGCAACACCAGGTTGCGCGCGGAGGTCCAGAGGTTCGCAATGTCAACAGCCGTGTCCAACTGCTCGGGTTGGTCGGTGCGCCGAATCCACCAGCCGGGGCGAGCAGACGGCGCGAACGTAATCGTGCGCCGTTCCGTGCCCCGGAAGGTGCCCACGCCCTCTACTGACGCGCGATCGGCAAGCGTCGTGCGGCAGGCGTTCCAGCCGCTGGTGCCCGCAAGGCGAACGTCGTCTACGGGTTGCGCGGCAAACCGCGCATATGCCGTGTCGAACGCCGCTTGCGTCCCCTTGACGATTCGCGGGGCCGGATAGGTGAAGGTCTCGCCCACAGCGGCTATTTCCACTTCTTGGGGTCGTCGGGGTTGTCGAGGACCTTCTGCAGCTTCGGCGAGACGACCGGCTCAAATCCGGCCGAGCGCAGCGTGTCCGCCACAGTGGAGATCCACACTCCCATGCCGCCATCCTTGTCGTACCGTCCCATACGGAAGAGGTGCTTTGCGCCGTCAGGAGAAAGCCCGATGACGGCCGGATAGTTCGAAAGGTCCACGTATGTACGCTCAGGCTGACCGTTCGCCATCGCCTGCTTGTTTGCCTTTTCGTCAAGACCGAAGTTCTGGATGAGCTTGAGCTCAGCGTCCTTCATTCCCTTGAGGTCGATCTTCTTGGGCTTCTCGCGTCCCTTCGGCTGCTCCGGCTTGATCTTTACCGTCAACAGCACGAAATTCTGCTTCGCGAGCTCGTCGCGGAATAACTTGTTCGTGATAACCTTCTGGCGCAGGAAGTCGGAAACCGGGTCACGGTCAACAAGGAAGAACAGCAGGATCGGCTGGTTGGCGTCCTCGGCCACCTTCAGCGCCTCAACCGCCTTCATGTAGACGGGCTTCTTCATCTTCCGCGCCTTCAGCTGTGCGGGGGTAGGCCCCTCGTCGGCCGATGCTTCTGCCGCAGCCTTTTCCTTGGCGGGCGCCTTCTCCGGAGCTGCGGTAAGAGCCGTCGGCAAGAACGCCATCGCCGCAGCCAGCGCGAGCGCTACATTTATCGTTGCTTTCATTTTCATTCCTTCCCTTGTTGGGTGAGCCGTCGCGCGAGGACGGGAAGCCCCGGATCGCGTGCGCCGGCCGTGACGATTGCGCCGACCGCCGGCGCGTGCGTGCGGAGAACGGTCTCCGCCTCCTTCAAGTCGTTGACGAGCACGATGGTGCCCGGCGAACCAGCGAGCCGGGCCGCGAGAGCATCGGAGTTGATCGAACGGTCCGCCGTGCCGCCCGCGTCGTAGACGGACGGCAGGACAAGGACGTCCTGCGGACGGAGCGTCGCGCGGAACATCTCTGCCAGCGCGTCCAGCATCTTCCTGATCGGCGCGTACCCGTGCGGCCGCCACACTGCGGCCACGCCCTGCGGGAAGGATTCCTGCAGGGTCGCGAGCATGGCGTGCAGCTTCTCCGGGTTGTGGGCGTAATCATCGTAGACGGCGACCTTGCGATCGCCGCACAGGACAGAACCGACGAGCTGCAGACGGCGCTCCACGCCGGGGAAAGTGGCCAGAGCTGCCGCCAGGCGGTCGCGCGGCGCGCCGAGGGCTTCCGCCATTAGGAGCGCAAGGAGGGCGTTCGCTCGATTGTGCGCGCCCGGCAGCGGGCAGCGGTCCGCAATGGACTTCAGGTCCTTAAAGTCGTTAGTGTCTTTAAAAATGGCGCGGCCGTCGATGACGGGACCAGGAACATCGCGGATGAACGCATCGAACACGGCGTCCATCTCTTCCTTCGAGTAGTGGTCCGCCGAGGCGTTCGTCACGACGACGGCATACGGACGGAACGCCGTCAGAGACTTGTCGCTCTCGTCCACCTCTGCGACGGCCCATTCGCCTCCCCCGCGCCGCACGGAACCGACGCGCGCGCCGCCCGCATCCCAGCCGACAACCTGCGCGCCATTGACGACGAGCGGGTCGAACCCACATTCCGCAAGGAGGTACCCCAGCATGGCCGTGACGGTGGATTTGCCGCACGTCCCGGCCACAGCTACGAGCTTATGATCGGAAAGCAGTTCGGAAAGCGCCGCGGCGCGATGGACTACGGGGATTCCGCGCGCGCGCGCCGCCGCAAGGTCGGGATTCGTGTCCTCGATCGCCGTGGAGACCACCAGGCGGCCAGTGCCGTCCGTCACGCCCGATCCGTCGTCTGGCGCGAGCCGTACGCCCTGGCGCTCCAACGCTTCCAGGACTGGGGTACGGCTTCCGCCGTCGCGCAGCGAACGGTCAGCGCCGGAGACTGCCCAGCCGGCGTCGAGATACGCCTGCGCAAGGGCGCTCATCCCGACGCCGCCGATGCCGACAAGATGGACGCTTACCGGCAAGGTTACTTCCCGTTTCCAAACGGGTTGAGCTTCTTCAGTCCGTCGCCGACGGACTTGCCGGCGTCGATGACTCCCTGTCCGGCCGCCTTGCCAGCGTCGATGACTCCCTGTCCGGCCGCCTTGCCAGCGTCGATGACGCCGGAGGAAGGCTTGTTCGTCTCGCTCGCCTTGCCTTCGTCCTTTTCGCCAAGAAGCCCACCGAGGTTGCCGATCTTCTTGGCAGTATCGCCTACAGCCTTCGTGGCACCGCCTATCGCGTCCGACGCTCCGCCCAAGACGTTCGTGGCCGCTCCGCCCAGCGCACCGGCAGCGTTGCCGAGGAGGTTCGTAGCGCCACCCACTACTGTATTCGCCCCGTCGCCAAGCACACCGAGCGCAGTGGTCAATCCCGCGCCGATGGAGGCTGACGCCTTCATGAATGCGTCAGCAAGCATCTTGCCGACCTCGTCCCAAGTGGCACCGCCCTTTTCCTTGCCGATGTCGGTGAGGGTGATTGTCGGGATAGGCATTTCCGGAAGCATCTTGAGCTTGACGAGGGTGCCGTTGATTGTCAGCTTGTCTATGACGACCTTCTTGCCAGGCCCATTGTCCTCTTCTTTCTCCTCTTCTTCCTCCTTGGGACCGAGCTTCTCGTTCACATGATTGCCGATCCATTCGAAGTTGTTGACGCCGTCCTTGCTCACATAGCTGGCGTATGGGTTGTCGATCGTTATCTCACGGATGTGGATCGTGTCGGTGAAGAGCGAGGACATCTCCACGTCCACCAGCACGTTCGACACGGAGAACGCCGTCGGGACCGAATAGCCCTCTGGGTTGCCGAGGTCGAGCTTCGTGATACGATACTTGCCGGTGTACGGGTTGATGCTCACGCTGTCGAGCGAGAACTTGGTGCCGGTGTATTCCGGGGCCTTTTTGTTGGCGACAGACGTGATGGTCGAACCCAGCCACAGCGGGATCGTCAGCACCAGGACAAGGACGAGGGCCAGAATGACGACGATCGTCCGGAACAGGAACTTGAATAGTTTCTTCATTTCGTTTCTCCAATTGGATGTGGGGTATATTTTACCCTTCTTTGAGGGTTCCGGTCAAGGCGAGAAGTACATCTTCTTCGGTGACCACCCCCAGCTCGGCGCCGGTGGCGTCGTCGCACACCACGGCCACCGGGCTTCGGTTGCGCCGCATGAGCGGCAGGATGTCATCGCCGTGCGTCATAGCCGGGATGCAGAAATGCCCAGCCTTTCCTGGGCGGCGGTACTCCTTCAGCTCCGCGAGATCCTTCTCCGTGGCGGCGTGCATGAGATCCTTCGCGAACGTCGCCTGCAGCATCAGCACGCGGTCGATGAGCCGTCGCTCGAACTGCGTGAGGCGCGTCGCGTCGTGCCGGTCGGCCACCAGCATCCGCAGACCGTCACGCGAGACGCCCAGCCTAAGCGAGCGAGGCTGCCGCACGCGAAACGCGATGCGCACGAACGCCGAGAACGCGGCCACCGGCAGTGCCAGGGCAACGGCCAGCGCGCGGTAAGGGCCGGAGGCCCAGAGTGAACGGCGGAGTGGCCGAGAGGCGAACGTCAGCTTCGGCAGGTACTCGCCTAGGAACAGCATCAGCACCGCGGCCGCAAGAGACCACGTCGAGCGAACGGCCGGCATGTCGGCGAACAGACGCGCGCCGAGCGCGGCCGTCGCGGTGGAGAACAGCACTGACGCCAGGTTGTTTCCCACGAGCAAGGTCGTCAAGACGCGCGACATGTCGCCCAGGATGCGAGCCAGGCGCTTGGCGCGCGGCGCGGACTGGCGCACGAGCGACAGGAGCCTCACGCGGGGAACGGAAAGGAAACCCGTCTCCACGCCGGCGCAGAACGCCGCCACAACAACGGAAACTGCCATCAGCGCGAAGAGGATCGCCGTCTTCATCATCGGTCGTCCTCCTCGTCGTCGATCACCGGCTTCACGATGAGCTCAAGGATGTCGCCGCGCGTGATAATGCCCGCAGTCCCGCCCCAACGGTCCTCCACGAGGGCGATTCGCCGCCCGGTCTTCATGAATAGGACGAGCAGGTCGTCGAGCCCCTGGTGCTCGGAGACGCGCAGCGGCGCGTCCGTGGCTGCCGCCACGTTTCGAGCGGGATCCGCAAGCAGGCGCTCCGTGTCGAGGAAACCCTCGATGTGGTCCATATCGTTTCGGTAGACCGGGAGAAACGGATAGTCGGATTCCTCGGCGAGCCGCACCTTCTCGGCGTCGGGCAATGTCGCCTCGACGCCAGTGAGCCTCACGCGCGGCGTCATCTCGTTTAGCGCGTAGAGATCGGGGAGGCGCATCACGCCCTCCACCATCGACGCCTCCTCGCGGTCGAGCTCGCCCGTCGCCGCGGCCGACTCAACGACGGCACGCAGCTCGTCGTCGGAAAGAGCGCGCCGCTCCCGCGCGAGCAGGTCGCCGAACACGCGAGATCCGGCCACCATCAGCACGGAGAACGGCTTGAGTATGATCCGGCAGAACAGCAGCATCCGAACGCAGAACGCCGCCATCTTCTCCGCGTGGCGCATTGCGTACTGCTTGGGAAGGATCTCGCCGAACACTAGAAGGAGGAGCGTGAACGTAGCCACCGACACCGCCGCCGTCCCGGTCTCCACGAACCGCAGCATCAGCGTGTAGCCGAGCGAAGCGATGGCGAAGTTGACGAGCGTGTTTCCCGCGAGGATCGTGGACAAAATGCGCGAGGGTTCCTTCTGCCACCCGCCGATCCGTCGGGCCACGGACGGCTTCACTCGCTCCAGAGCCTGCAGCTGGCGCGGCGTCAGCGAGAACAGCACCGTCTCGGCGGAAGAAAAGAACGCCGAGAGAGCGAAGAGGGCTACAAGGACCGAAATGAGGGCCGCGACCATTTAGTCCCCGAGTTCCCGCAGGGAATCTACCGTTATCTTCGTGCGGTGGCGCGAGCCTAGCGTCTCCACCTCAAGGACGGAGACCATCCACCGCTCGCCGTCGAACTTCTTCACGCGCGTGCCCCACAGACGGCGCATAGGCTTCATCTTCTCGTCCAGCTGCTCGGCCTGCATCAGACAACCCGTCTTCTTGTCCACCCACAGGCGCACGCCCGCCAAGCCCGGGATCGCCGCCAACGGCTTGATGAGGATCACGGAGCACTTCTGCCCATGTACGCTCTCTCCCTCGCGTTCGGTCTCGTACGCGGCGTCCGTCCACCACAGGAAGTCGAGCGTCAGGTCGAGCCACGTCACGTCCGTATCCAGCACGCGGTCGAGAAGCGACGGAATCGTCTCCGCCTCGGCCTCGCCTTCCTTCGCCATCCTGATCGAAGGCGGATGCGCGCCGCGCCTGGAGACGGTGACCGTGACCAGGCGGTTGGTCTCGCCCCTCGGCGTCAAGTGTATGGTGAGGAGTGTTATGTCGACGTCACGACGCATCACAAGCGAATAGCCAAACTCCTTGGAGACGATGCCCTTGCGGTTGCGCAGGATCAACGCTCCCTTAAGCACGACAGGCCTCGTTGGCAGCATGTCGCGGCACGCTCGCAACACGTCCGCGGCCGACGACTCCGGCGTGAGCCTAGGCGGCTGCTTCGCGAACGACTGCACTGCGGTCTCGTCAACAGGTTCGGCGAGGACAGAAGACAAAAGGCAAAGGGAAAGCGCGACAATGCTGGCAACGCGCGACATGAGTCTGTTTTTCATTTCGACTGGCTCTTTCCGGCGTTGAGCTTCGCCTCCAGCTCTGGTTGTGGCGGTCCGCCGACGGCACGCCCTTTCTCGTAGTATTTGCGGGCAATCGCCGAGTCCTCCCCCATCTGGAGGCTCAGGTTGGCCATGTTGTAATGCGGCAGGTAGGATTTCGGATAGGCGCGCACGGCCTTCTCAAGCGTGCGGCGCGCGGCATAGTGACTTCCCATCCCGGCCTGCGCACCGGCCCGCAGCAGGAGGAGGTTCAGGTCGCCGGGCTTTTCCCTTAACAGCTCCTCGAGAAGGATGTCCGCCGCCACGTAGTCCTTGTTGCGAACCTCGGCTATAGCCATCTTCAGGCGATACCTGAAGTCGGCGGTCACGTCCTTGGGCGGTTCCGAGGGCTTGGTGTCTTTGGGGACACTAGGGGCTTTAGGAGCCTCTGCACCCTTGTCTTCCTCCGGATCCTTGATGCCGTGCTTCTTGTTCCACTTCTTCTGGAGTTCGCGCGTGTCCGTCACCGACACCGCGCGCTCGTTGTCGTTCACTTGCGCGAAGCGAATCGCGTCCATAGCCGCCACGCAGGCCGCCCGCTTGTTGCGAAGCGGCGAAAACTCTGCGGTCTCGGCACGTTCGGGGTTCTCCCGCTCCACGCGATCAAGCTCGCCCAATGCGAGCCGGTAGTTCTCCAAGGCCTTGTCGCCGTTGCCCTTCATCGCCTCTTCCTCGGCGAGCTCGATGTAGTTGTTGGCCTCCTCCAAGAGACGGTGCAACCGCAACGGCTTCGAAGGATCGTCCTCCTTGCTGCCGAACGGCCAATACCACGCCCCTTGCGCGAGCAACGCCGCGCAGAGAGGCACGACCAGAAACAGTATGCGCCGCATGCCGTTCATCCTCACTTGACCTTCTTATGCCGACAAGCGAACTCGCGGACGCACGCGAACCACTCGTCAGGCGTGCGGTAGCGTCCCGCACCCGTCCAGCCGGCTCCCACCCAGTAGGTGAACTTCTGCGCGGGCTGCAGGAGGTAGATGCAGTCCTCGGCGTCAGACGCGACGACAGGCCTCGTCTCTCCAGACGGAAGCACGATCGCCGTCAGGACAGACCCGTTCTCCTTCCCGTCCACGCCCTCAGGCTCGAAGTTCGCGATGAAGCCGTCGGCGAGATCGATCTTGAGGAGACCGTCGTGCTGACGCTTCACGGAGATGTCCAGCCCCGGACCGATCATGCGCGCTGGCTGCTCGCCCTTAGGCGTCACGTCGAACCGCATGAACGGCGTCCCCGCCGTCACCGTACCGCGCACAGTGTACGTCTCGTATTCGAGCTCGAATACGGCCTCGGTCGCAGTCTTGGATATGACGCGCTGCGTCTTCCAGTTCTTCTCGTGGAACCAGCCGTCACGGTTGAGCGCGCCTATGCCGCCGACGCCGCGCCCCTGCGCCACCTTGTAGTTGTCCATGCCCTTGCCGTGGTTCTTGTGGTAGGAACCCTCCGAGCCGTGGAGCCACTTCTCCAGCACCGGATACGGCACGCACTTGTTGAAGAGGTCGAACCCGCTCGAGACGAGGCCCTGCCCCTTCGGCGCCGGCTCCATGATGACCGGCCCGTACGCGCGCATGCCGAAGTGGTCGTTCTCCCAGTAGAAGTCATCCATGCGGTAGGGCGCGTAGCCGCAGGCCACCGCCGCGTCAGGCAGCGGCGCGAGGCGGCTGAAG
>JAEEGL012429675.1_pt1 | contig 12058 bp, 10 predicted proteins | sample 9134231 | NCBI WGS metagenome assembly JAEEGL01 (sample SAMN16246548, study PRJNA631951) | gut metagenome | biome: gut microbiome; feature: rumen; material: fiber-attached | host: Bos | place: Iran: Karaj | collected 2018-10
ATTAATCTACTATCCACTAGCACCTGCTGGCGCCAGGATCATAATGGATTCTCGCACCAATCACCGGTACTAATCTCGACACTATTAAGTATTCCAAGCAACCGTGTCAATTGTCTATTCCCAGTTGATGATGTCTCTTCAGAAATCGCTTTTAACTACATGTTGGCCTCTAAAAACGTTGTAAATCTTACAACATTTAATAAGACTGACGAACCTCGCTGGATTGATTCAAATCACGCAGCCTATCAATTTGAGCATGGCGGTGCGAGCATCTTTAATTTCTGTTCGGACGATGAACCGGATTTCATTTTTACAGCGGCAGGTGATATTGCCACGCGCGAAGCGATTGAGGCAATCAAAATTATTAAACAAGATTGGCCAGAAATGCGCATGCGCTTTATCGGTATTAATGCATTAAGCTACAATGCGATTGGTACTACTGATAATAAAATGTCTAGCTATATCTTTAACGAAATGTTCACTACCGACAAACCAATTATTGCAAACTTCCACGGTTATGCTGAGACCTTGCGCACCATACTTTCACACTACGCAGCTCAGGATCGTTTGAGTGTACATGGCTTCAGTGAAGAGGGGAGCACGACTACTCCGTTCGAAATGTTGTCTCTAAATCACGCCTCACGTTATGATTTAGCACTTGATCTAGCTAAACACTGCGGGCGCCAAGATTTAGTGAATAAGTATCAGCAAGCCCTAGCTGATAACTCCGAGTATGCCACCAAGTTTGGCACCGACTGTATGTTATAATCTAGAACATGGAATTATTTATTATTATTTTATTAGCCTGTATTTTAGGCGAAACTACTATTTTGCTCATCAAAAGTAGTAACCGTAAATTATTAAATCAAAACGCTAAACGCAAAGTCTATGTCGACACCTGCGCTCTGATGGACGGCCGCATTTTAGCTGTTGCTCAGACCGGTTTTATTGGCGATGATATCATCATCCCACGCAGTGTTATTCGAGAACTACAACTGCTTGCTGACGGCAAAGATTCAGAAAAACGTGCTCGTGCACGTGCCGGCATGGATGTTGTCAACGAACTTGAACGCGTGGTTCATTTTAATGTTGAAATATTACAAGACGAACTCGACCGCACTCCAGTAGATGAACGTCTAATCGAACTCGCCAAAAAGAATCACGGCGTAATTTTAACTGTCGATTATAATCTTTCTAAAGTGGCAGCTACCGAGGGAATTGATACTTTGAATGTTAACGACCTAGCCCTAGTGCTACGTGGTGAATATTTGCCAGGTGAAAAAGCCGTGGTTAAAATTACTGCAAAAGGTAGCAACCCAAATCAAGGTGTCGGTCATCTGCCAGACGGCACTATGGTAGTGGTAGATAATGCTGCTAGTAGAACTGGTCAAGAGATCGAAATAGAATTTGTGCGCTTTATTCAAACCTCTGCCGGACGAATGATGTTTGCAAAAATTGCTAGTCCTAGAACGTCAAAGAAGCCGAAGCAGAAACGCCAGCAGCGTCGGTAATAGTCACTGAAGCTGAGGTTTCAGTACCAAGAACAGTGTAATTCATATTAAAGACATTAGTTGGAATCACGCCACTTTCTTTTAGCACGCCATCTACCGTTAGGGAGTATGACGCAAGATTGACTGAACCTGGCGTAATCGTTACTTTTAGCTTATCACCATCTCGCGATAATGCTACCGTTGGTGCAACATAACTACAAGAATCGGATACTTCACGATTATAAGGATCTGGCACATACCAAACTTCGTTCTTAGTAATTGGATCAACTGTCTTAGTAGCCTCAATTGAAATCTTTGCTGATTCTAGAGTGCATTCAGACGCTAAAGTATAAGTAAACTTATTAAAAACCAGAGTGACTTTTTCAACCCCCGAAGTCTTTGAGTTGTACCAGCTTGGCCATATATCTGACTTACCGTTCACAGTTTCTTTATGAATGCCGGCTGGTTGAGATGGTTGGTCGCCAGAACTCCATTTGCCTTGTTTTGCATAAACATTTGGATGAACTGCTTGCATGTAATTATTTACTACGCGACGCACTAGGTTGTTGGTGCTATTCTTCAGACCGCGACCATCGTGATTACCATTCCAAACTACGGTTGAAAGCGCAGTGGAATAACTAGCAATCCAAGAATCTTTTGTAACAGCGCTATTGCTAGTGGTAGTAGTACCAGTCTTCGTAGCAGTCCAGACACCTGGAATCACAAAACCAAATGCGCGACCCTGTGAGCCAAAGACCATCGAACGAGCACCAGCATCACTTAGAATACTTGAAATCATGTAGGCAACTTGTTGATCGACAACTTGTTCACCCTTTGTGTCAGTCCAGCTCTCAAGCACATCACCGGAAGAGTTCTTTACTTCTAGAATGTAAGACAGAGGCTTGTAAGAACCACCACGAGCAATGGAAGCGTAGGCGTTAGCATGCTCGACTGGACGGACGTTACATCCAGAACCAATCGCAATTGAAAGACCACCAGCTGAACCACTTTCTTCACAATAAGTCTTATCGCCTAGCTTATGAAGAATTTCCAAGCTATTCTCTATACCATTAATATGAAGCGCTTTAACTGCACCGATATTTAGCGAGTTAGCTAGGGCCTGACGAATTGTAACATTACCATAGAACCTGCCAGTGTAGTTACGCAACCTACAAGCGCCACGATAACCAGAACAATAGAGGGAATCAATGTTTTCGTCTCTCAGGATCGAACCTGGGCCGTAGTTGCGACCTTCACGTTGCATAAAGAGTGGTGTGTAGTCAAGCAATGGCTTAATGGAAGAACCCGGCTCGAGTGGGGAGGTAGCAGCATTAACTTCGCCGTAGCCCGTAGCGTTGAAGTTTACAGAACCAACCATGGCGATTACTTGGCTTGTTTCCACGTCCACAGAAGCAAGTGCAATATTATCGCTACCATTAGCGGCCATCATTCCAGCACCAGTTGCCACGGCCTGCTCTGCCAAGAGTTGAGCGTCATAATCAAGAGTAGTTTTGATTGTAAAACCACCAGCACGCATTGTCTGAATACCATATTTTTCTTCAAGTTGAGATTTCACTTCTAGAACAAAATGAGGAGCTTTAATGCCAGCATATTGGCTAGATTCTGGTTTGATAGTTGAAAGAATATCTACACTTTTAGCTTCTTCTACCTCTTCTTTTGTTGCATAATTCATCTCTTGCATTGAATCGAGCACTTTATGCTGACGTTCAATCAAAGCTTCATTGCCATATTCATTATATGGGTTGAGCACGCCAGGGTTATTTGGAATAGCGGCTAACAATGCAGATTCTGCCAAAGTTAGATCCTTTGCAGATTTACCAAAGTAGGTTTGTGAGGCGCTTTCTACACCATTACGACGACCACCATAAGGCGACTCGTTTAGATACATCGTAATAATCTGTTCCTTGTCATACATCTTCTCGAGTTCGATAGCCAGAATTAGCTCTTTAATCTTACGGGTGAGACCACCACGGTTTTCGCTAGCCGCCTCATCAGAGAAATAAACCTGCTTAATCAACTGCTGTGTTAATGTAGAACCGCCCTGTACGCCTTTACCAGAAAGTGTTGCGAAGGTTGCGCGGACTAAGGCCATTAAATCAATGCCCGGGTGTGAATAGAAGTTCTTATCCTCGATGGCAACAGTTGCATGGCGCATTGAAAGCGCGATATCTGAGCCATCCACCACTAAGCGATAATCTGAATCACCAGTATCTTCCCAGAGTACCTTACCATTGCGATCAAGATAGGTATTTACAGTCTCCGAAATCTCCAAATTGCTGAGGTGAATCTCTTGAAGATCCTTCTTATAGTAAAGGAATAAACCACCGATAAAGATTATAACCAACAGAAAACAGGCAAAACAGAATTTCAAAAATTTCTTAAAACCATACCACGAGAACCAGTATCTAAAAACACGCTTTGGACTGAAATGCGCAAAGAACCTCTTAATCGGCTCCTTTGGCAAACTGGCCTTCGCTTCAGCACGCTTGCGAATCTCTTTTTCCTTACGCATTCGGCGCCAGTTACTAAAACGCTCAAAAATACTCAGATTACTCTTTGGCGCCTTCTTCGTTGGCGTCTTTTTTACTGGAGCGCTCTTTTTTGGAGCAGACTTGCTAGTACTATTTGATCGAACAGAAGTGCGAGCAGAACCACCCTTATTAGTTTTTTTCGGCAAGATAATATCGTTAGACTTTACAGTCCTCTTCGCAGTTTTTTTCATAAGCCTATTATAGCATACGTCATTGCCATTTTTGGCAACTTTTTCAATCGTTTTTTAGATTGCTTTTATCTGTGATATAATAATCCTATTATGAAACTATCAGAAGAATTATTGTGGCGCGGTTTTGCCGCAGAAACCACTATCAAAGACCCAGCAACTTTAGATACGCGTGCGTCCAAGAAATTCTATTGGGGAGCCGATCCTTCTGCTGATTCGCTTACCATTGGTAATTTGGCCGCTGTAATGATGTGCGCATGTTTCGCTCGTCACGGCTATACCCCATATCTGTTAGTCGGTGGTGCTACCGGTCAAATTGGTGACCCAAAAGAGAACGGAGAACGAGATCTTAAATCTCTTGATGAAATTGAACATAATAAGGCCTGCATCAGGAAACAGATTGAGAACGTCTTTTTATCTAAAAACCTGATTATGGTTGATAACTACGACTGGTTCAAGAATATGAATTATCTCGCATTTCTACGTGAAGTGGGCAAAACCTTCTCGATGACTCAACTTCTAGACCGCCAATTCGTCCAAAACCGTATCGGTGAAGGCGGTTCTGGTATTTCTTATGCTGAATTTAGCTACACCTTAATTCAAGGTTATGACTTTCTTCATCTCTATCGTACTTATGGCATTGATTTACAACTCTGTGGCGCCGACCAATTCGGTAACTGTACCTCTGGTATTCACCTAATCAAACGTCTCGAGGATGGCGATGCTGATGTCTGGTCCACTCCACTTATCATCGATCCTGCAACCGGCCGCAAGTTTGGCAAATCAGAAGGGAACGCTATCTGGCTTGCTAATAAAGATAACGGCTCAGGCAACTTTACGCCAATCTTCGATTTTTACCAGTTCTGGCTCAATCAACCAGACGATTCAGTTGAATATCTAATCAAGATTTACACTACCTATGATAAAGAGGAAGTAGATAAGATTTTAGCTGAGCAAAAAGCTCATCCAGAGTCCCGCGTGGCACAAAAAGCCCTTGCTAAAGGCGTAACAGAGGTAGTCCACGGCAAAGAGAACGCAAAGGCCGTAATTAACCTTACTGAAACTCTCTTTAGTACTGATCCTTCCAAATTCACTACTGATGAAATCAAAGAATTTGCAGCCTATCTTCCAACCGTCAAGAAGGGAACTACTCTAATCGACGCACTTACTGCCAGTGCACTTGCCGAGAGTAAAACTAAAGCCCGTGAGTTTATCAAACAGGGTGCTATCTCTGTTAATGGTACCAAAGTAACAGACGAAGAAGCCGTTATTAAGCAAACTGCCCTGATTAAAAAAGGGAAGAATAAATTCGCCGTCGCTTGTTAATTTCACAACAAAATTAGAATTTGTCAAACCAGGGAAATAACCACTACCTAAATTGACTTTTTGAGCATTTTATGCTATAATGTAGTCATTGGGGTTATCCCAAGAGTTTTAGAGTAGATGCTGATATCTACTCGCACCTTAAGGAGGATATGTTATGAAAAGGACTACGGTAATCGCCGTCATTATTCTGATTGTCGCTGCCGCGCTAATCAGTCTTACCCTGTTTGCGAATTCCCAGGCCGAGATCCCTCAGGTTAAACCAGAGGAGCCGGCCGCTACAGCGCAGCCCAAGCCCAGAGAGTGGATAAATGAAAACACGTACAACTTGTCCATTCTGCTTTCTGAGCACAACTTCTGCCCGACTGATGAACAATCTATCGGTTGCAACACTTTCCTGTACGAGGATGAGAATTACGTTCCCTCTGCTGATACTGACCCAGTCTATTTCGTCTTTCAGAATATCAATACTGATGACGATCTTTCCCTGTACTGGATTTCAGTAGTCAAAAATGGAACCATCTACACTGCAAACCTGAAAACTGGTCCGGCTACCATAAGACTTAGCTATGATGGATCAAGCTTTGCCAACATGCATATCATTAGCTCGGAGCAGCTGCAACAGATTGTGCAGTTTGTGCAGACCTTTGATTATGAAAAAAGCAATCCGTTTGATGGCACTGGACTTGGCGGCCTGATTCAGCGCGCTGAAATCGACCGTAACTTCTTCGGTGAGCCCAACGCTTCCCCGATTGATCTTTTAGGTTCAGAGTATGACGAAAACCTTGGCGAATATCTATCTGCTAATACCCTGTTCTTCAACACGCCTAAATTCTTAGCCGATCACGGGTTCTTCCAGACAGAGAATGGATATCACTTCCGCGGTATCTATAATCGAGGCACGATCCGCAGTACCACAACCTGTTACATAGTCATCGAAGACATTCGCAGAATGTACACGACTGACTATGTCCTGACCATCTATCGGAACAAAGTTCCCCACTCCATCTTTATCAAGTCGGAGCGGACTGGACTTCCTGATGAGGAGTACGGCACTCAGATCTGGGATACATCATACACGTTTACTAAAGAGCAATTCTTTATTTTCACCTCTGTTATCGACAATTATCTTAATCCTATCTCTGGTCCGGCCATCATCAGCTATCAGCTTTCATAATCCTCCCCTGCCCACCATTATGGTGGGCTTTTTTATGCTACAATAGATACATAAATGGAGTAATTATGAAAAAAGTATTGTCTTTCGATGTTGACCAGACCCTAAACGTTGCTAAAACACCTATCACGGCTAAAATAGCTGAGCTTCTGACTAAGTGCCTGGATCACTTTGAGGTTTGCCCTATCTCTGGTCAAAAGTTTGACCAATTTTTAATTCAAATTGTTGATCAAATGAAAGATGCCACCCCTGAACAACTCACGCACTTACATCTGTTTGTGGCCCAAGGCACCCAATATTATCGTTACAATCTTGAAAAAAAGGATTGGGAGCAGGTTTATAATTACCCATTAACAGAGGAACAAGTTGCTAAAATCACTGAGACTATCGAAAAAGCCGCTAAAGAATTAGGGTATTGGGAAGAAGACAAACTCGCCCCAGGCGATGAAATTATCGAAAATCGTCTCTCACAGGTAACCTTCTCTGCTCTTGGCCAGTCTGCTGGTACAGAAGCAAAATATGCCTGGGATCCAGATCACAAAAAGCGCGAAGCGATTGTGGCTCGCTGTAAAGAGCTCTCCCCTGAATTCGAGTACGAAATTGGTGGCACTACCTCTATTAATGCCATCACCCCAGGCATGAATAAAGTATTTGGCATGACTCATCTGATGGAAGAATTAAAAGTCGAAAAATCTGATATTCTCTACTTTGGTGACATGACTCAACCAGGCGGTAATGACTACCCTGTTGTGCAGATGGGCATCGATACTATCACCGTGCGAAATCACGAAGACACCGCCTTCGCTTTGCGCGGAATCTTAAATGTGCTATAATTAAGTGGTCGCGAGTGTAGTACAGCGGTCAGTATGCAAGTTTTCCAAACTTGAGATGAGGTTTCGACTACCTCCACTCGCACCAAATAAGAAAAATGAGTGCTTGCACTCAATTTTTTATTAATAAAAAAGAGACCTTACGGCCTCTTCTCTGTTATCTACCTGCAAGTAACAAATACGCTCCGCCACCCACTGCGGCGCCAAGGATAATAGTTATAACGACAATCAAAAATGTCTTCCAGAAGGAGCCTTTCTTTGGCTTTTCTATAATTGTTACAGGATCTTGTTTTTCTTCATCTTTCACCACTCTCTTTTGGCTGTAGGTATTCTTTGTGCTCTTAATTCCCGATTCAGAATGCTCTGGCACGTCTGGAGAAAGTGGCCTCTTATCCACATTGGTTGTAATAAATGGCATTCTGCTACCAGGGGTATAGCGTGGTGGCATTGGTTTTTTCTCGCCTGCCGCTTTTAACTCTGGCTCGCCATTTTTAACAAAAGTTGCTGGTTTATTTGTGTCATAATCTTCAATTACGCCATAATCAATCTCTTCAACAGTGGTAGTAGTGGTAGCAACACGGTGTACTGGATGAGCTGGTACTGATTTTGCTACAGGACGTGTCACTGGTTTTTGCACCGGTCTAGACTCAGTATAAGAAGAAGATCTAGTAACAGTCCTAGTTACAGGTTTAGTTACAACAGGGGTTTGGGCCAGTCTTTCAGAGCGCCTCTCCATTGGGTTTGGCGCCTTATTGAACGGCACGAAATCGATATATTTACGTGGATGTGTCATGATTGTACTCTTTTAGCCACTTCTATTATATCAGTAAATTGATCAGCTATCAACCCAGCACCACCAACTAATAACCCATTTACGCCCGGAATCGTTAAATAAGCTCCCGCATTAGAGGGATTAACACTTCCTCCATAGAGGACGGGTACCTCATCCGCAATTTCCTTTCCATAGGTACTTTTAAGAGTGCTGCGGATTAGTTTGATCACTTCGCTAATATCGTCCGGTTGAGCCATTTTTGCCCCAGCCGTGCTCGAAATCGCCCATACTGGTTCGTAAGCAACAATTATCTTATCGATGTCTTCCTTACTGACCTCTGATAATCCACCTAGCAGCTGGTCTCTAATGACATCCGCCGTTTCCCCAAAAGTACGCTCGTCGGCAGTTTCCCCTATACAAAGAATTGGTGTAATTCCGTTTCGCACCGCTGCGGCCACTTTTTGGCGAATATCCTTGTCACTTTCATTAAAAATATGGCGTCTTTCAGAGTGCCCCACGATAGCGTAATCTACTAGTCCACGCAGCTGGTTTACTGATACTTCCCCAGTATAAGCCCCAAAATCACGGTAATAAAAATTTTGTACTGCCAGGCGAATCTTACGACGGTCTAACTGTAAAGATAGGGGCTGCAGCGCCACAGCTGATGGCGCTACCACCACTTCTATATCTCTGTAGGCAGGCACTTTATGCAGTAGTTTATTCAAAAAAATAGATGACTCACCGACGGTAAAGTTCATCTTCCAGTTGCCCACTACATAAGTTTTCATACTGTGATTATACCATAAAAAAATTGGACATAATCCAAAATAATAAGACATAAAAAATGGGGTGGGATATCGGGATCGAACCGTTTACCCCTTGGGACGTAGCGGTTCGATCATTCTAATAGATACAAAAAATGGGGTGGGATATCGGGATCGAACCGACGACCTTCTGGACCACAATCAGACGCTCTAACCATCTGAGCTAATCCCACCATATCGGCTATTATAGCATATTTAGTGCTTCGGAGAAAGACCAGTTTTTGGGGTGGATCTATGCGCCGCAGACTGTCTACCAGTATGGGAGGTTGCACGACGAGCTCTTCCCACTTCTGAAAAATGATACCCTCTGACATATTTTGTTTTTCCAACCCTAGCTTGCCGTTGCGCAAATGTCTCTGAGCTAGCAGCGCCCATATTTGAGCCACTTTGCGATTGAGCAAAGGCAGAACTATGAAGAATCTTACTTCGGTCACTTTTTATCAGTCTTTTAAATACTGTTACGTTAGCCATAACCTCATTATAACATATTAGTTATTAAATATACTTGATTTTTAAACAAAAGTGTGATATAATAAAACCATTACCTTAACATTGTAGGGAATATTTAGAAAAGGAAGGTATACTATTATGTCCGAAACTACCCCTCTGTCCATTAAAGACTTCTGGAACCGCTGCCTCGGCAAAGTGTCCGAAGAGGCTGAAGAAAAGCCTGCTGAAGCACCTGCCAAGCCCAAAGCCGATCCCAAGCCAAAGGCTGATCCCAAGCCCAAGACCGATCCCAAACCCAAAGCCGATCCCAAGCCCAAGACCGATCCCAAACCCAAAGCCGATCCGAAGCCCAAAGCCGATCCGAAGCCCAAAGCCGATCCTGCCACTAAACCCGCCGATTCGGAACCTCCGAAGACCATCACCACTGATGTCACCAGCTATCTTCTCAGAGATGCGCTGGGAGAGTCTCTCGAGCAGCGCCTTGTTTCTCGCCCCGGACCCGAATTGGTCAAACTGGTCGCCAAGCTTCTGATCGAGAACGAAAAGTTCAGGGAAGAAGTCTACAAGATGACCAAGTAAGGTAACGCACCTTCATAAGCCCCAGGAAACTGGGGCTTTTCCTATTTTATATATACTATTACCATAAGCACTAAATTATGTTAAAACCATTGACATTTTGAACAAAGTATGATACAATGAAAATAGTCTACATGAGGTGTGGCAATAAGCTTTCATGAGAAGACCATTAAAAGTCGAATCATCCCAGGTACTAACCACGTATCTGGATGTGTGTGCTATCTTATCCCCTTTTTAATCAGGGGTGCGGATGCCCCCTGTTAATCTTATAATCAAAATTTTAATTAGGAGGTTATTCCGTATGTTAAAGGTATTAGTGATTCTCTTTATCAGTATTATATTCGGACTCAGATTCAGACCCCAGGATGACTTCCCCAAGCCGTATCGCTGGATGCTGGTGTTGGCCTTGGCCACCATCTGCGCCATCTTCGTTGCGGTAGGAATTCATCCGCTTTTCCCCGCACTCATTCTGGCAGTGATTTTCATCATTCAGCTCACGGTTAACAACGAGCAGTGCAACAGATCTTTCAATAATCTGGCTGTACCGTTCGCCGTCACGCTTAGCTTCGCTATAGCGAGAAATCTTGATCTGAGAGGAAATTATGCGCCTAGCTTCAAGACCTTCGGCTTCATCATTTGGCCGCTTGTCGCCTACCTAGCTATCGTGTTTGCAGGAAAAGTAAAACTTGGAAAAGAGTCTGAAGGTAGCACCAGTTCAGGCTTCTTAACGGGATTGGACAATTTCATCAATAGTCCCAATTTCAAGTACGTTGTTTGGACGGTTATCGCCGTCATCATCTGGTGCATCATTCTATTTTAAAGAGAGGTGAAAAGCAGTGAAAAGACTCTACGCTGTGATCTTAGTCATCGCCATTCTGGTTGGTGGCTATATCCTGCTTGCGAGGTACACTGACCTGCCGAGCTTGAAAGAGCTTTACGCAAGTGTCGTTACCCCGCGAGAAAGAGACGTTCCCGTCGCTCCTAGCGCCAGTCCGAGACCTGAAATCACTGCTGAAGATATTAGTAGGATGACTGAAGCTCTTACTATTTCTCGCAATGATCTTAACGGATTGGACAAATTCAATAGCATCGATCGAATCTTCCTGAACTACTCTATGCCTGGTCAGGCAGGAGCGCGTAATGCAGCCGCTGGCTTCAATGACGCCGTCTCCTTCCCGTTTGTGGCTACTGAAGCGAAAGGAATGTTCGCCGAACTGGAGTACGAACTCCTGAAAAACCCCGTGCTGCTCGATATGGGCATGCGCGGACTGATCGACCTGGAGTATGCTACCGGACGCACTATCGGCATGATTAACCCTTGGATGCAAGAGTTCATCACTCAGACCGATGAGGCTATGGCAGTAAAAACTGGTTGGGCCATCTGGCTGGAAAAGGATAACGTTGGCACGGTTTATGTTACCAGAGAATATCGTGAGTACGCAGAAATGTTCTGCCTGCTTCTCGAGCACCTCGCTGGTGACAAGATCTATGTCGAGAGCTTTCCTTCTGTTAAAAACTGGCATCTGCCTCCTCAGGGTGACGCCTTTACGGTTCGCACTGAGCTGGCTACCTACCAGGAAGACAGGGAAGCTTTGGTACTGGAGTACGTTGTAAAGGACGGCACTACGGTTATTCGTATCGGCTTCAATATCCATGACAAGCGTCTGGAGATTCTGAGACCGGAAGAAGAGCCGCCTACTCCGCCTCCGACTACTCCTCCTGAGCCTACTCCGCCTCCGACTGATCCTCCGTCTCCGCCTCCGACTGATCCTCCGTCTCCGCCTCCGACTACCCCTCCGAAAGATCCTGCTCAGGATCCTGTGAACCAGGGTCATGCGGATACTGGTGGTGGACAAAATCAGCCGACCGATGGTACTGG